>WNFC01000644.1_pt1 | contig 53460 bp, 57 predicted proteins | sample 5400541 | NCBI WGS metagenome assembly WNFC01 (sample SAMN13153342, study PRJNA577476) | soil metagenome | isolation source: 120 cm saprolite under Douglas fir tree site 2 hole 2 replicate 1 | place: USA:California | collected 2015-04-18
TCTGCCATGATCTGGTCAGGTTCGCGCAGGTCGGCGTGGACGTAGGCGGTGGCACCTTCCCGGGTGCTGGTCAGCAGGGCACGGGCATGCGCCAGCACCATCGGGTCGTTGTCGGCATACACGATGCGGGCCTCGGGCGCTATCCGCTGCGCGACCTGGTGGGTATTGTCCGCTGTCGGCAGTCCGGTCCCGATATCGAGGAACTGCCGGATTCCCGCCTCCCCGGCCAGGTAGCGGATGCTGCGGATCAGGAAGCCCCGGGAGGCGCGGGCGACGTCGCGCATGCCCGGGAACGTCGCGAGCCACGCGTCACCGGCCGCGCGGTCGACGGCGAAGTTGTCCTTGCCGTCGAGCCAGTAATTCCAGATCCGGGCCGAGTGCGGCACGGTGGTGTCGATCCCGGTCGCGGCAGTGTCCAGTTCTTCCAGCCCGCCTGGGACTGCCGAACGGTCGTCGGTCATCTGAGAATCCTTGAGGGGGTTGTGGGTCTGCCTGGTTCAGGAAAGCACTACCTTATCCGGTTGTCTTCCCGGTCATCCCTCCGGGAGGATAGCACCACGTGAACCCTTTGCAGCCGTCCTCCTGGCCGACCGCACAAGGCCTTGCCGTCAAGGGCAGCTTCCGCCGCCGCGGTCGCGGTATCGTCCCCGAAGCGGGCCTCCGGCTCGGCCGGTGCCGGGCTTGGGCGTCTCTGCCCCGGCACTTGATACCAGCGGGCAGCCTGGCTCGGCGCTAGATCTCCCGGGTGATCTCGGCGAGGAACCGGGCTGTACGATCTGGTGTCAGAGCCTGGGTGCTCAGCTCGTTCATGACCTCCCGGTAGTGGTCGACGTCCTCGCGGCCGTCCAGGTACAGCGCGCTGGTGAGCTGCTCGATGTACACGACGTCCGGCAGTTCTGGTTCAGCGAAGCGCAAGATGGTGAACGAGCCGCCTGCGGCGGCGTGACCGCCGCCGCCGAACGGGACCGTCTGAATCGTGACCTGAGGCAGGCTGGCGACCTCGGCAAGGCGCTCCAGCTGGGCGCGCATCACCGCGCGGCCGCCCACCGCCCGCCGCAGTACAGCCTCGTCCATCACCGACCACACCTGCGGCAGCTCGGGGCTGGTGAAGATTTCCTGCCGCTTGAGCCGCAGGCTTACCCGGCGGTCGATCTCGTCGGCAGGCGCGGTCTTGTGGCCGAGCAAGGTGACGGCGCGGGCGTAGGCCTCGATCTGGAACAGGCCGTGCACGAACTGCAGCTCGAAGGTGCGGATGACCGAGGCGGCGCCCTCCAGGCCCAGGTACTCCTCGAACCAGTCGGGCAGCAGGTCACCGTACTTGGACCACCAGCCCGGAGCGTTCGCGTGCCGGGCAGATGCCAGCATCCTGGCCCGCACCTGCTCATCGGTTATGCCGTACAGGGTGAGCAAGTCGGCCACGTCCCGGTCCTTGAATCCCACCCGGCCGTGCTCCATGCGGCTGATCTTGGAGCGGGACGCCCGGATCTCATACCCCGCCCGGTCGGGCGTCACGCCAGCCGCCTCCCGCAGGCGGCGCAGCTGGGTGCCGAGGATCATGCGCAGTACCTTTGGCCCCCGTGGCTCATCCGCGCTGCCGGGCGGCGGCTCGCCCAGCGGACCATCGCTCATCTCAGCTCCCGGACCGGGCGGACCAGCGCCCGTCGCCTCCCCGCCCACGACGCCAATGGTAGCCCGCGAGATAAAGCTGGCGCATGAGCCAGAAGCGCATAAACCTGACCAGGCATTCCGGTGTGCAGCCGCCAAACGGCACCGCGCTGACCGGGTCTGCAGCGGTCACGCGCAAGAGTCCCGGGGGCATCCGGAACCGCCGCGGCTGCCACGCCACCGCGTCAGGCCGCCAGACGGGCGGCCTGACGCGATGGTGGCGCTGGCACCCGGGTACAGGTCGTCGAATTCGCCGTTCTTCGTCCCGGTCAGGAACGCCCCGATCTCGGCGCGGGTGTAGACGAGGGCCGGCCCGGAAGGGTCACGGGAGTTGCGGACAGCGATCGCCCCGCCAGGCAGCTCCGCTACCTCAACGCAGCATCCGCTGGGGTTGCTGGCCTGGCTCTTCCGCCATTGCGCCACCGGCAGCTCACTAGCCGGGGTGCCGTTCCGGACCTGCATCGCTTCTCTCCTGAATCTCGCGGGGGAACGCAACGTGAGCGGGCGGCACCGCTGGCTATCATTGCACGGCCCATCCTAGCACCCCCGATGCACATGCAAAAGGTTCGTGCAAAAGCCTCGTGCATCGGCTTGGTGCAAAATCTCGTGCAGAAGCCTATTGCAGCCGCCGGGCGCATGCGGGAAAATGCACTCGTTCTCGTTCTCGTTCTCGTTCTCGCTCGATGCAACGCGATTGACCGGACCGCCATGACAGCACACCCAGGCCTGACGGGCAGCCCAGCCGGCCCGCGCAGTTTTAATGCCAGGGTGGCGCAGCCCGCCAGGGTGTATGACTACTGGCTCGGCGGCAAGGACAACTTCCAGGCTGACCGGATCGCTGGCGAGGAGACCGTCGCCGCCTATCCCGCGATCCGCAGCTCCGCGCGGTCAAACCGGGCGTTCCTGGCGCGGACTGTGAGCTACCTGGCCGACGTGCACGGCATCCGCCAGTTCCTGGACATCGGTGCCGGGCTGCCGACGGCGCCCAACACTCACGAGGTCGCCCAATCCATCCAGCCCGCCAGCCGCGTTGTCTACGCCGACAACGACCCGATGGTGCTATCCCACGCCCGCGCCCTGCTGGCCAGCGGCCCGCAGGGGATCATAGCCTGTGTCGAGGCCGACCTGCGCGACACCGGCACGATCCTCACCCAGGCCGCCGGGATCCTGGACTTCACCCGGCCGGCCGCGATCCTCCTGCTGGCCGTCCTGGATCACATCTCCGACTTGGACGAGGCACGGCGGATCGTGGCCCGGCTGCTGGCCGCCGTGCCGCCGGGGAGCTTTCTGGTGATCTCCCACGCGGCCAGCGACATCGACCCCGACGAAACGGCCGAGATGATCAGCCGCCTGAATGAGCACCTAGCCGAGGCCAGCTTCGTCGGGCGCCCGCGCGACGCAGTCGCGCGGTTCTTCGACGGCCTGGACCTGGTGGGACCCGGAGTGGTCAAGGTCACCCAGTGGCATCCGCGGTCGGAGCTGACGGCCAGCGCGCGCACCTCCCTGTGGGGAGGCATGGCACGCAAGCCGGGGAGTTCCGGCCGAGGCTGAGACGAAACGGGAACTCGATGAAGACATCGCCCCGGCCGCCGGGCGTTGGCGTGAAACTAACCCGGCATCCTCATCTCCACCAGTAGCCTCGTCAACCGCCTTCGCGCTCGATGACGACGCCCAGGAAGACCACCCAGGAGCAGATAACTTCGGCCATGGAGCCCGGCTGGTTCGTGCGTTTCTCCGGTAAACAAGCGGACGTCGCCTTTTCCCAGGAGATCCGTGCGGCGCAGACAGGCACGCACAGATCTCCCATACTCACCCCGCATCCACCGTACAGCGGCCCGCGCGTCGTACAGGCGCTGCGCGCCGCGATTCGGGTCCGGCACCCCCTCCTGCCAGCGGTGACGCGGTCGCTGCGTTCCGCTTCCGCACAACATGAAGGAGGGAGACCTATCCGGAATCACTGGGGGAAACCCGGAACCCCCCCCCGGCCCCGAAAGATCACGGCCCGGTTCCAGGTTTTCCCCCAGACCCCCTTTCCTGCCTCCCCAAGAGCGGCGGTGGTTCCCGCCGCACGGATGACCGTGGAAAGGGCAAGCAAAACCAGTGCGCGTGACCGTGGAATTTCCCCAGGACGCCGCGCTGCGCGCGGCAAGCACGCATACCGGTCCGCGCCGGTTGCGTGGAAGCCGCCGCGCTTGGCGCGGCCCACTCGTATACAGCACCGCGCGCCTGAAGCGGGAAGCCTGCAAGGTTTCCGTGGTCTCTGCGGACGTCTTCCCACCTTATTCGGGCTTGCGCAGTTCAGCCAGACCTGCAGTACCGTGCTGGCGCCGCTACCGCGGAGCATAGATGGCTGGTCTGACATTCTGCCTCCATCAGGCCCGCGCCAGGTGTGCGTCAATTTTGTAGGTGACCGCGATCATTTCGGTGAGCTAGCTGGCCGTGCCGCGCCCGTCTGGTTGTGCGGCTGATTGCAGAACCGCCCCCGGCTTCCGCGATGCAAACCCTCTGCTGAGACAACGCAGTCAAGCATCAGATGAGACTCGACAAGCCGCGCAGTCCGAGGGCGTTGTCCTTTGACGCCGAACCGCTGGGCCTGGCGGAAGGCCGCGGCGCAGGGCTCGCAATCTGAGAGCTCGCATGAGGTGAGGGAGTCACGTTCCCTGTTGCAGCCGGAGTGTTCACAACCTGAACCACGAGTGCGGCGACACCCAAGATGACGAGCACCACCGTCAGGATGATCAGCCACTTCGTGAGTCCGTTTAGCTTGTTGGTCAGCCCTAGGACCTGCGTCTGGAGCTCGAGGTTTCGCGTTTCACTCGTCGAGGCACTGGTGACGAGGATCAGTTCCCGCAGCCCTACCTCCTGAGCCTGGAGGCTCTCCATGACGGCTCGGAGCTGCCGTTGTTTTGTATCTGCCGTCGCCTCCGCAGCTGCCGACGTCGCGCCGATCGGCTTGACCTGGACCAGCGGTGAGAAATCGCGCCAGATCATGAATGCGTCGTTTAGCAGGACGGTTACGTCACCGGACACAATCGAGAGGTCGCGGCTGATTCCAAGCAGCCGGTTACGCAGGGCGAAGACCTGCGGCCCCGCCGCATTGTCGAAGTCGAGCTGGTTGAGGTCAGCCCGAACGTCGCGCAGCCGGGGGCTCGAACGAGAGAAGAGCAGCGTTCAGGCCATCGGCGATCATGAGCGATGAGATCGCCTCATGAAAGACCTCTGGAGCGGCACCGGGATCACGGAGCCATCCGCTTCCGACGGCGTCCGCCTCGTTGAACGCCGCCACCATCCCGTTATCGGTGGGTCCGCTGATCGGGCGGATGAGGAAGAGAAAGTCGTGCGACACGAACTTCTCTACGAGATAGGGCCGCATCAGATCCAGCAGCGCCATGTACCCAGCTTGGGTATCGAAAGGCTTGCCAACCGCCAGACTCATCAAGGCGCAGGTGGGAGGCCCAAACCCCTCTGCAGTCGCTGACAACATGCCCGGCATCCTGTCCTTCAGCCAGGCTAGGCAGCGCCCACCAACGTCGTCCTGGATGCCCCGAATCCGCTCGGTCTTGATGTCGCTGACGGTCTTCACACTGAACTTCATGGGACCCAGGTGATCCAGCCTTGACTCGGCATCTTCTCGCAACGCCGCGTCAAGCCTCTTGGCCTCGTCGCCGGCCAGCACGAACGTCAAGACGACCGCCACGACCGATGGCCCGAGCACGTAGTAATCGCCGTAAATGCGGTCGATACCCGAAGGGACGCTCGTTCGACCGTAGCCGCCCAGGAGGCTGGGAGATGTGTCCGAGATCAGCCAGAAGACTCCCCTGGAATACTGGTAGCCCTTGCGCGATTCGGCGATCTGGCCCACGAGTGGTTCGTCGAAGTTGGTCCAGTCGATCGCGGCGAGAGCAGTCGTTAGCGAGTCGACTCTTTGACCAGCGTATATCTCGGCGACGGTGAAGGACCTGAAGGTGACAGCCTCGTTGGCCGCTGGCCGGGTATCTATGTTGCCCTGGGCGTCCCGGGGGCGTTGCAGCGCCAGCATTCGCTCGCCGAAGTCATCGGACCATGTTGGGGGCCTACTGTCCGTGTCGCCGGTACCCGACTCCGCCGTGCTTTCAAGTTCCGCGTCGGGTTTGTCCTTCTCCCCAGTCTCGGGGCTGACCTCGCCGTTGATCGAAGCGGGCGGTGGCGACTCGGGCGGCAGCGAGCTGTGTTCGGGGTCAACTGGCGCCTCATCCGGCTTTGCAGGCTGCGCGGATAGTTGCTCCTCGGAGCCCAGGCTGTCGTCTTCAGTCGCGGGCTCATCGTTTGGCATCCGCCGATTGTTCCATCAGGCACTGACTTTCTTGGCCCTGGACACGTTCGTGCGTTCGTGCGTTCGTGTCCGCATCCCGCGCCTGGTCATGATCGGACGGGGGACCCGTGCGTTTAGCGTGCGCGCGGGGATACGTTACGGAATAGCAGGGAACGCGCCGCATCATGATGGAGGGATAGCGTGAACAGCCACGCCCGGCCGCCCGGAATCGTCATCGAGTCCTGGGACGGGGATGAGGCCCGTGGCCTGGCCGATGTGGTATCCGGGCTGTACCAGGTGGTCTTCAGCCTGCCGCCGTTCAGCGGCGACGACGCCGAGTTCGCTAACCAGCGGTCCTACTATCCGCCCCTGTCTACGCGGCCCGGTTTCCGGCTCACCACCGCCAGGGCCGGGGATGAGCATGTCGGCTTCGGGTACGGATTCCTGCTCCCCGCTGACACACGCTGGTGGACCGGTCTGGCGCAGCCGGTCAGCGAAGAGTTCGCGCGGGAGAACGGCACTCGTACCTTCGCGCTGATCGATTACGGGGTGCTGCCGGCCTGGCGTGGGCGCGGCGTCGGCCGCGCCATCCACGATGAGCTGCTCGCCGGGTCCGGAGCGCGGCGGGCCACCTTGTCGGTGCAGCCCAAGGCGGCCGAGACCCAAGAGATCTACCGGCGGTGGGGCTGGCGTAAGGTGTCCTGGAAGAAGATGGACCCCCCGGCCCCGGCGCCCGTGTTCGACATCCTGGTGCTGGAGACGATGCCGGTCAGGCGGTGATCGCCAGCACGTGCAGCCGCTCGTCCAGGCCGGCCACGTCAGGGGTGGTGTCCCACGGGCTGAGCTGCTGCCGGGTCTGGGCGAGTACGCGGATCAGCCGCGGCGAGTTGTTCTGGCAGGCCAGGTCCGCGGCGTCGGCGATCTGCTCGCAGGCCTTTCCGGGCTCGCCCATCTGGGCGTAGGCGCTGGCCTGGGCCAGCCGGGTCAGCGCGACGTTGCGGACGAAGGCGGGGTCGGCGGCGGTCAGGGACTGCCCGGCGGTGGCCAGGGCCAGTTGCGGGTCGCCGAGTTCGAGCAGGCACCAGCTCCTGGTGGCCAGGTACTGGCCCTGGTCGTAGAAGTAGGCCAGCCCGGCACCGGGATCACCGTCGGGGGCACGGCCGAGCTCGTGGCAGGCCTGTTCCAGGGATTGCATGGCCTGGGCGTGATCGGCGCGCCGCTCGCCGCGGGCGGAGCGCCGGACCACGGCGGCATACGCGCGGGCGCCCACGTCGCAGCCGTAGGACACCAGGATCTTGGACCCGGCCCGCTGGCCCCACGCGACCGCGCCCAGGGCGTGTTCCACGCCCAGGCGCGGGTCGCCGGCCCAGGTGGCCAGATGGCTCCAGTTGGCCAGCACCATGGCGCACATCGCGTCGTCGTCGGCCTCGTGCGCTGCGGCTCGGGCCTGGCCGTAGTAGTACCCGGCGCCAGCGTAATCGTTGAGGTTGTACAGCACCCACCCGGTGAACCGGCAGATGTTGGCCAGCAGCGACAGCAGCCGGGAATGCAGCCCGCCGCCGGCCCCGGCCAGCAGCGTGGCGACCAGGCGCTGCTGGGCCAGGACGGTGTCCAGCACCACCTGGGGGCCGAGAGTGTCTTCTTGCCGCATGCAGTGCTCCAGCACGGCCTCGGCGTGCGCGGCGATGGCCGGGTCGGCGCGGCGCGTCCCGGCCGCCGCGGATGCCATCCGCTGGAGGTCATCGGGGCTGAGCCGGTCCAGCAACGGGGACGCGCAGGCAGCGGTCGCCGCTGCCCCGAGGATGGCGAGAATGTCACGTCGTTTCATCTGCGCTGCCCAGTGTGCCAGAGCCTGGACCAGGTGATCATACTCCTGCTCGCGCAGCGCTCCCGGGCCCGGCTGATCATCACCCGGCAGCGCGGACAGGATCGCCGCGATCTCCCCGGCTAGGCTGGCGGGCCTCCCCGCCGGGCGCCCGGCGCCCGGGGCGGGCGCGGACGAGGCCAGCGAGCCGCCGGCTGACAGCGCGTCATCCAGGTCGGCGGCGGCATCCGGGGGAGGGCATCCTCTTGCCCGCCCGCAGCTGGGAGATGTAACTGGCGGTGTACCCGGACCGGCGGGCCAGTTCCCGCACGCCGGTATCGCGCGCCTGCATCCAGCACGTCAGCTCGCCGCCGAACTCGCCCATCCCGCGTGCCCTCCGCGTCGGTGTGCGCCCGGGCCCGTTAACCGTTCACCAGGGCGGCTAACACCTTTCACCCTATGCGCGACGGAGCGTTAACTGCTGGTGTTGTGAACGCAGGCACGCGCTCATTAGGAGGCACCCCACATGCAACGGCCACGGTCCGCCGCAGCGGATCCCGGTGAGCTGGCCGCCCGGTTCTTCCGGGCCCTGTACCAGGCTTACGACCTGCACCAGGTCGAAGGCATCCATGTCGCGGTGCCGACGGGAACACCCTGCTTCGCCGACCGCAGCCTCGGCGCCCTCGCCCGGCAGATCAGCCGGCACCACGACCCGGCCCGCCAGGGCAGCAGGCCAGCCCCGCCAGCCGGGATGACCCCGTGACCGCGGGCAGGCCCGCCCCGGTCAGCGCACGGAGCGTCTTCGATGTCGATGAGCACCGCGCCACCGAAGCATTCCGGCTGGTATGGGGCCAGGCGTACGACATCGCCTTCGCCGCCGGCACCTGGCGCGCCAGCCGGCGAGGCGGCCCCGGGACCCCCATCACGGGCAAGACACCCGATGAGCTGACCGTGGCGATCCGGGCGGACTGGGCCCGCCGGAGCGCCCGGTGACCGGCCCGCACCGCCCGCGGCTATCCCTGATGCCCGACGAGCTGGACCAGGTCCTGCGGCTGAACCGGTACCGCCGGGACCATCCCGGCGTCACCGTCTGCGCCGGGCCCGGCTACTGGCAAGCCCAGATACCCCAGCGCAACGGCGAGACCGTCATCACCCGCTACCAGCTCAAAGACCTCCTGGACAAGCTAGACACCCTCACCGGCCCGCCGGAAAGCCGCTAGCCGCCAGGCGCGGCGGCGCCGGGAACCCCACCCGCCGCTAGCGCCCGGCAGGGATCACGGTAGGGACAGGACGGGCAGTTCTGGTCGGAGGGCTCGGGGTAGACGTCGAGTCCCGGGCAGGTCATCTCAGCCACGTCGGCGCCGAGCCGACGGCCGGCCTCCGCGACGTCGGCGGGCCGGCTGAACCTGGCCGACGCCGCACCTCGTTGTAGACCGTGCCGGTGATGGCCATCCCGAGGTAGAACTGCTCCCAGGCCCAGCACGCAGTCAGGGTCTCCTCATCGGCAACCAGCTGTTCGGTGGGCGGCCAGTCTTCGTCGACCAGACGGTGGCGCACGATCCAGTAGGCGTCGTGCTGATCCACGGCCAGCAGGTCGATCCGCCCGCCGTACCGGATGGGCTCACCGGCGGCCGTGACCAGGCCGGCCCCGGGCCGGACCGGGTCCAGCACGTTAACCTCGAAGTCCGCCTCGACCATCACGGGGGCGAACCGGTCCACCGCGGGCGCCCACTCGAAGTAGCGGGCCAGCAGGTCCCGGGATTCCTCGAGCTGTTCCCGCCACCCGCCGGCGTCGACGCCGTGTCCGCATCGCTGCCCCTGCCGGGCCAGGGCCCGCTCCAGCTCCTGGACGACCAGCGGGAGCCGCACACCGCGATCCCAGTCCCACATCCCGGGGAAGTAGTAGACGGCCAGCGCGTCCCGGAAGGCCCGATCCAGGTCCGGGGTCGCCGGCAGGCTCAGCGGTTCGAGATCCTGGCGGATCCCGGCCCCGAAGTCCCACTGCCGGCGGCACCGCGTGAATGACGTGCGCTCGGCCCCGGTGATGACGAACGACATGCTCAGGTCCCCGCCGCTAGTGCCACCCGGGGTAAGGCTGGTCCAACGCCCCGGCGCCTGCATCGGCGAGCTCGGCTCGCAGTCGTGCTTCATCCATCGGTGTCCCTCGGCGTTGCGACCTGGTGCCAGGGTAACTCGCCGGCCTAGGTGGAGGTCAGGGCGGCGGCGATGCGCTCGACCATCTCGGTGAGGATCGGGTGCGGCGTGGCGAAGTTGAAGCGGAAGGATCCTGCTCCGCCCGCGCCGAAGGCGGGTCCGTCCACGACGGTGATGCGCGCGCGGTCGGTGACGAGCGCGCCGGGTGAGCCAGGCAGGTCCATCGCGGCGCAGTCGAGCCAGGCGAGGTAGGTGCCGTCGGGCGGGCGGTAGCGCACGTGCGGCAGGTGGCGGCGGATCAGGCCGGCGAGCAGGTGGCGGCTGTCGTCGAGGTAGGCGAGGACTTCGTCCAGCCACGCCTCACCGTGCCGGAACGCGGCGATGTTGGCGACGACGCCGGGATTGCTCGCGCCATGGGCGGCGAAGACTCCCATCTCCTCCCAGCGCTGCCGGTCCGGCTCGTTGGTGAGGATCACCTGGGCGCATTTGAGGCCGGGCAGGTTCCACGCCTTCGAGGCGGACGTGGCGGTCAGGGAGTGCGCCGCGGCGGCATCGGAGGTGGATGCGTAGGGGATGTGGCGGACCCCCGGATAGACGAGCGGACCGTGGATCTCATCGGCGAAGACCCGGCCGTGGTGCCGGTCGACGACCGCGGCCAGCTGGGTCATCTCCTGGGGGGTGAAGACTCGCCCGAGCGGGTTATACGGGTTGCAGAAGATGAGCAGATGTCCCCGGGCGCGGAAGGCGTCCTCGATCGCGTCGAGGTCAAGGGTGAAGAAGCCGTCGTCATCGCGCATCTGGACCTGGATGATCTCGCGGCCGAGGAAGCCCGGCACGATGAGGAACGGCATGTAGGCGGGCGTCGGCAGGATCACCGGTGAGCCCGGGCGGGAGAAGTGCGTGATGGCGATCTCGAGCGCCTTGATCACGTCCGGGACGTGGTGGATCACCGCGGGATCGACGTCCCAGCCGTAGCGGCGCTTCTGGAACTCCGCGCAGGCCACGGCCAGCTCATCGGCCAGGAACGGCGGCAGGTAGCCGAAGTTCGCGTCGGCGGATAGCCCGGCGAGTGCGTCGAGGATGGCCGGCGCGGCACCGAAGTCCATCTCCGCCACGGCGGCACCGAACCCGTCCGGTCCGGGGGCCGTCCACTTGTAGCTGCCGCGAGCGCGCAGCATCGCCACGGTGGTGGCGTCGATTTCCTGTCTGAGAGTGCGTGGCACACTGCTATCTTGACGCTGCTCCTGAGGTGACGCCATGTCGGAGGTACTTACCGCGCCGCGGGTCATCACCGGCGACCAGACCGTGACCGACGGTGCGGTGGTCATCGGTGAGGTTGCCCTGGACTGGGTCGGCCCCGCCGAAGCGGTGCCGGCCGAGTACGCGGCGCTGCCGCGGACGGATTACCCGGGCTCGACGATCATGCCGGGGCTGATCGACAGCCACGTCCATCTCGGGTTCGACGGCGGACCGAACCCGGCCGCGCGGATGCGCAGCGAGACGGACGAGCAGCAGCTGGTGCTGATGCTGCACAGCGCGCGGCAACTGCTCGGCGTGGGCGTGACCACGGCCCGCGACCTCGGCGCGCGGGCCTACCTCGATGTGGTCGTGCGTGATGCCATAGCCGCGGGCCTGGCCCGCGGCCCGCGGATGGTGGTGGCCGCCCGCCCGATCACCGTCACCGGCGGGCACTGCTGGTTCATGGGCGCTGAAGCTGACAGTGACGACGACCTCCGCCGCATGGTCCGCACCCACCACAAGCGCGGCGCCGACCTGATCAAGGTCATGTCCACGGGCGGGTTCATGACGACCGGTTCGGCGCCCTGGTACGCCCAGTTCACCCGGGCGCAGCTGGCCGTGATCGTGGAGGAGGCGGGACGAGTCGACAAGCCGGTCGCGGCCCACGCTCACGGCATCGAGGGCATCCACCGGGCGGTCGAGGCCGGAGTCACCACGCTCGAGCACTGTTCTTTCGTGACCGATACCAACGAGCGGCGTTTCGACGAACCGCTCGCCGCCAGGATCGCGGAGCGGGGAATCTTCGTCTGCCCGACCATCAACGTGAACGCGCCTTACGTGGCCAAGCTGACCGGCATCGTGGTGGGTGAGCATCTCAAGGCGATGCACGAGATGGGCGTGCGGATCATCGCGGGCACCGACGCGGGCATCGACAACACCCCGCACCACCAGTACGCCGGGGCGCTGGAGTACCTCGTGAGGCTGGGCTTCCGGCCCGCGGAAGTAATCGCGATGGCCACCACCGAGGCCGCGGCGGCGCTCGGCGTCGACGCCATCACCGGCCGCCTCGCACCCGGTTTCGACGCCGACCTCATCGTGGTGGACGGCGACCCATGTACCGACATCGCGGCGCTCGGCAAGCTGCAGCGCGTCATCGCTCGCGGCCGCGACTACCTGCCCGACAGCGGCCGCTTCGATGTCAGCGCACCCGGCACACCCTTCGCGTCCCCCGATCACGCCGTCGATCTCCGGTTGCTCACCGAGGCGACCAGACGACGCCAGGCGTAGCGGAGCGGCCCTTCAGCGTGGGCGGCGCCCGCCGTAGATGACGTTCTCCAGTTTCTTCCAGTAGACATCGACGCCTTCGAATCCGGCTGACCGCAGGTATTCCAGTTGCTGGCTGAGAGGGGGTATGTAGCGCACATGGTTATCCCAGCTGGCTTGTTCCAGCGGCGTGCGGTGCAGCCGCTTGCTCGCCGCCGCCGGGTTCTCATCGTCGTTTACCCGTTGCCAGGTGGCTTCGACCACGGGATCGCCAGCGCGCACCGGGTCGTAGTTGAGGTACCAGCCGCCGGGGACCAGGCGGTCGAATATCTCGGCGAACAGGCCCTGCTTGCGCTCATCGGGCAGGTGGTGGACGCACATCGAGGTCACCACGGCATCGAGCGTCGCGGGGATCGCCGCGGGCCACTCGCCGCCGGTCGACATGTCGAACTCGACGTTCCGGTAGCGCCCCGCGTACGGCGCCATCTCGCGCTCGCCTGCACGCATCATCTCAGTGGAGAAGTCAGCGAGTATCGCGGTGCTGCCCGGGTGCAGGTCGAGGATCGTCCGCGACGCCGCCCCGGTCCCCGCCCCCAGATCCAGGAAGGTGAACGCCTCCTGCTTCCCAAAGGGAAGCAGGAGGGCCATGAACCGCCGGTGCCCGGCCCGGTGTCGCTCCTGCGCCTGCGCCTCCGCCGTCCAGGCCTGAACAGCCTCCCCGGACTTCCAGATGGCCGCGTTTGTGTCGCTCGAGTGGTCCATGACCAGAAGGTTAGGTGGAACCGGGTAAGGGTTTTGCTGCCGCCGTACGACTTAGCTGCGTGACTTTTCCCGCTCCCGAGGTGATACCCGCTGCCTTCGATTACCGTTACCGCCATGGAGGCGGGCGGTGAGTGAAGGGGAGATCTCACCGCACGACGCGGCCGAACTTGAGGCATGCTTCGCTGCCCACGCCCGTCACCTGTTCGCGTATGCCTGCGTGCTCGCCCACGAGGATCGGGCGCTGGCCGAGGATCTCGTCCAGGCCGCCTTCGAGGCGGCCACCCGCGCCTGGCAGGCGCTGCGGTGCCTGGCCGAGGAGCAGCGCCGTGGCTGGCTGCGGAGCACGCTGGCTCATATCGCGGTCGACGGCTTCCGCCGCGAGGCGGCGTTCCGTGACCTGCTGCCCCGGATCGAGACCCTCTACCGGAAGATCCAGTCAGACCCTCCGGAGCAGGCCATTTCATCGATCGCGCTCAAGCGATGCTGGCGGATCATCCGGGGCTTGCCGGACCGCCAGCGCGCGGTCGCGCTGCTGCGCTGGGGGCTGGACATGAAGGTAGTCGAGATCGCCGCGGTCCTCGGCATGACCGAGAAAACCGTGAGCGTGCACCTGCACCGGGTCCGGCGCAAGCTGATCGCGCAGCTCGGGCCGGACTATCCGTTTGACGGTGACGACCCGGAAGGAGCCTTGTCATGAGGGCGGCCGGCCGCGAGACAAGCAGCACGCACGAGGACGTGCTGCTCGCCCGCCTCTACCAGCAGGTCACCGAGCTGCAGGAGACCCGGTTCGGGGCCGAGTATGACCTTGAGAAGGGCCTGGAACGGTACCGGAGCTGGCTGCATGAGCCCGCAGAGGACCACCGGGCGCTCGCGGCCGCCAAGACCGGAACCTCGATTGGGACCGGTGACGTCATGCTCGATGCCTTCCTCGCATCGCCGATGGCAGGCATGGGGTGGAGCGCGGACCGTGCGGTCACCGAGTTGTATTCCCTGCACTACCGCGCCCTGGTCCGGCTGGCGGCCCTGCTGGTGCGGGACACGCCCACCGCCGAGGAAGTGGTGCAGGACGCGTTCATCGCGATGCACGGAGGCTGGCAGCGGCTCAGGGACACCGAGAAGGCCCTCGCTTACCTGCGGCAGGCCGTGGTGAACCGGTCACGTTCGGTCCTGCGGCACCGGACGGTGATCGACAAGAACCTGCAGAAGGCACCGCCGGACATGCCCAGCGCCGAGCACGGCGCGCTGGTCCTGCTGGAGCGGCACGCGGTCGTCGCCGCCCTGCGCGGGTTGCCCGGCCGGCAGCGCGAGGCGCTCGTCCTGCGGTACTACGCGGACCTGTCCGAGGCTGAGATAGCGACCGCGATGGGGATCAGCCGCGGCGCGGTGAAGAGTCACACCTCCCGCGGCATGGCCGCCCTCCGCGCGGCCCTGGAGCAGGAGTTATGGTGAGAACCGGCCGTGGCCCCGAGGGCACTCAGGCGCAGTGGCACGACCCCTTGAACTTTGCCGATTTCGTGCGTCGTGCGCTGCACGCCGCCGCGGATCAGGTGGAGCCGCGGGCCGACGGCCTCGAACCGATTCGCGCGAAGATCCGCGCCGGCAGGTGGCCGCAGGCCGCGTTTCGCTACCAGCGGATCCCGAGGTAGGGAGGGCGCTCGCCGGGCGGGGCACGCAGGGAGCCGGGGGGAGAGCCCGGCTCGTTCGGGACAAATGATCTTCTCCGGAAGGCCGGCCCGGGCACCTTCCTCGGAAACGTAACAGGACCGACCTACTATGGGCGTTATGACCGAGCAGGGCGAGACGATCCGCACGGCGATCCTTACCGTCGACGACGACCCCGGCGTGTCCCGCGCGGTCGCCCGGGACCTGCGGCGGCGCTACGGGGAACGGCACCGGATCGTGCGGGCCGAGTCTGCGGCGGCGGCGCTGGACGCGCTGCGGCAGATGAAGCTGCGCGGCGACCTGGTCGCGGTGATCCTGGCCGACTACCGGATGCCCGAGCAGAACGGCATCGAGTTCCTCGAGCAGGCGATGGACATCTACCCGGGGGCACGGCGCGTGCTGCTCACCGCCTACGCCGACACCGGGGCCGCGATCGACGCGATCAACGTGGTCGATCTCGACCACTACCTGCTGAAACCGTGGGACCCGCCGGAGGAGAAGCTCTACCCGGTGGTCGACGCGCTGCTCGACGCGTGGATGGCCTCGGACCACCGGCCGGTGCCGGAGACCAAGGTCGTCGGGCACCGCTGGTCGGCGCGCTCGTCCGAGGTGCGCGAGTTCCTCGCGCGAAACCAGGTGCCTTATCGCTGGTACGCCTCCGACGAGCCGGAAGGGCAGCGGCTGCTGGAGGCCGCTCAGGCGGACGGGCTGTCGCTCCCGGTGGTGATCACGCCGGACGGCGACCCGCTGATCGAGCCCACCGACGCCGAACTCGCCTCGCGGGTCGGGCTCGCCACCACGCCGTCGAAGGACTTCTACGACCTCATCGTCATCGGCGGCGGGCCGGCCGGGCTGGGCGCCGCGGTGTACGGCGCGTCCGAGGGGCTGCGCACCGTGCTGGTCGAGCGCACCGCCACCGGCGGCCAGGCGGGGCAGAGCTCGCGGATCGAGAACTACCTGGGCTTCCCGGACGGGGTGTCCGGCGCGCAACTGACCGACCGGGCGCGGCGTCAGGCGACGAAGTTCGGGGCCGAGGTGCTGACCACGCGGGACGTGATCGGCCTGGACATCAAGGGGTCGGCGAGGGGGGTTCGGTTCGCGGACGGCGCGACCATCGACGGGCACACGATCATCCTGGCGACCGGGGTGTCGTACCGGCAGCTGGACGCGCCCGGGCTTTCTGAGCTAACCGGGCGCGGAGTTTATTACGGGTCCGCGCTGACCGAGGCCGCCGCCTGCCTGGGGCAAGACGTGTACATCGTCGGCGGCGCGAACTCGGCCGGGCAGTCCGCCGTGTACCTGGCGCGGCACGCGAAGTCGGTTACGATCCTGGTCCGCGGGCCGTCGCTGGAAAAGTCGATGTCCTACTACCTGATCAAGCAGATCGCGGACGTGCCGAACATCTCCGTGCGCACCTGCACCGAGGTCATCGCGGCCTCGGGCGATGATCACCTGGAAAGCCTGACGCTGCGGAACACGGCGACGGGGGCGTCGGAAACAGTGGACGCGCAGTTGTTGTTCTTGTTCATTGGCGCGGCGCCCCTGACTGACTGGCTGGATGGGGTCGTGGTGCGGGATTCCGCGGGGTTCGTGGTCGCGGGCCCGGACCTGTCGGTCGGCGGGGAGCGGCCGCGCGGATGGGAGCTGGACCGGATGCCTTACCACCTAGAGACCAGCGTGCCTGGCGTGTTCGTGGCCGGGGACGCGCGTGCGGAGTCGGCCAAACGGGTCGCTTCGGCCGTCGGGGAAGGGGCGCTGGCCGTCATGCTCGTGCACCGTTACCTGGAGAAAAGATGAGCACTGACACTGCCGGGGCCGCCCCGTCCGAGTCGCTGTCGTGCAACGCCGATGAGCTGCGGACGCTGTTCCTGTTCGAAAAGCTCACCGAGGACCAGCTGCAGTGGCTGTGCGAGCGAGGACACGTCGAGCTGATCGAGACGGGGCCCGTTTACGCGGAAGGCGCCCCCGCGACCTGCTTCTACGTCCTGCTCGAGGGCACCGTGGTGATGTCGCGCCGGGTCGGGATGGACGATCTCGAGGTCGGCCGGACGTCGGTGCGCGGGGTTTACTCGGGTGCCTTCACTGCCTACCTCGGCGACCGGGTGCCGCAGGTCTACAACAACTCGCTGAAGGTGATCGAGCCGTCGCGGTTCTTCGTGCTGGACGCTTCGGTCTTCGCCGAGCTGATGCACGAGTGGTTCCCGATGGCGGTGCACCTGCTCGAGGGGCTGTTCTTCGGCAACAAGAACGCCCAGCAGGCGATCGGGCAGCGGGAACGGCTGCTGGCGCTCGGCTCGCTGTCGGCGGGCCTGACCCACGAGCTGAACAACCCGGCCTCCGCCGCGGTGCGGGCGACCGCGTCGCTGCGCGAGCGGGTCGCCGGGATGCGGCACAAGCTGGGCATGATCGCGGCCGGTCCTTACGACCGGGTCGCCCTCGAGACGCTGATCCGGCTGCAGGAAGAGGCGGCCGACCGGGTGCCGAAGGCGCTGGCGTTGTCGCCTATGGAGGCGTCCGACCGGGAGGATGCCGTCACCGACTGGCTGGACGAGCATGGCGTGCGGGATGGCTGGGATATGGCCCCGACGTTCGTGGCGGCTGGGCTTGATGTCGCGTGGCTCGATCATGTCTCGATGACAGTGGACCAGGCGATCCTGGAGGGCGCGCTGCGGTGGCTGAACTACACGGTCGAGACCGAACTGCTGATGAACGAGATCGAGGATTCGACGACCCGGATCTCGACCCTGGTGGGCGCGGCCAAGCAGTACTCGCAGCTGGACCGGGCGCCGTACCAGGTCGTTGACGTGCACGAATTGCTGGACAGTACGCTGCTGATGCTGTCCGGGAAGATTCCGCCCGGGATTGAGGTCGTGAAGGATTATGACCGGTCGCTGCCGCCGATTCCGGCGTACGCGGGTGAGCTGAATCAGGTGTGGACGAACCTGATCGACAATGCGATGTCCGCGATGAACGGTTCCGGGGTCCTGACGGTGCGCACTGGGCTGGACCGGGAGCAGGTGTTCGTGGAGTTCGGCGATACCGGGCCGGGGGTGCCGCCGGAGATCCGGGATCGGATATTCGAGCCGTTCTTCACCACCAAGCCGGTGGGTGAGGGGACCGGGCTGGGGCTCGACATCTCGTGGCGCATCGTGGTCAACAAGCACCACGGGGACCTTTCGCTGCAATCGTCGCCGGGTGACACGCGGTTTCGGGTCCGGCTGCCGATTACCGCGCAAGACACTGCTGAGGAGAACTGAATGAGTGGGAGACACTGAATGACGGAGATCCCGGGAATCGACCCTTCGGTGCCGCCGAGCGGAGAGGGCTGCGTGGAGTGCGAGGCCGCGGGCGGCTGGTGGGTGCACCTGCGCCGGTGCGCGCAGTGCGGGCACATCGGCTGCTGCGACACCTCGCCCATGCAGCACGCGACCGCCCATGCCACGGCCACCGGGCACCCGTTCATCCGCAGCTTCGAGCCCGGCGAGGACTGGTTCTACAACTACGAGGACAAGGAAATGTACGACGGGCCGGAGCTCGCGCCGCCACAGCATCATCCGCTTGACCAGGGGGTTCCGGGGCCCAAGGGGCGCGTGCCGAACGACTGGCGCTTCCACGTGCACTAGGGTCCTACTTGGACGCACACCGTCCCGGTACTACAGTTCGGGTTCGTTACATGGGCTAATCGCGAGCACACCACTGACCTTGTCGTATCACATGCAGCAACATGTCAGTCACGATATGTGCGCGGCCCTGACCAGGGAAAACGCTTGGATGATTACAAACCGATACACCAAATCAGGCGGACGTTACCAGCACGGTTGGCTGCCAGCCCTTGACATCAGCTGGAATGTGACGGATCTTCGGCACATGGCTTAGCCTCAAATCCCTCATTTCCGTATACAGCGTATTTGACCTGATGGTCTGAACCTTAGGAGGAAGCAGACTCCGATCTCCGAATGGGGAACGTCATGAAGTTGACGGCAGCGACGCCCAGTGTTCCCGCTGCTCAAAATGGGAATTATCCTCCAGATAGTAACATTTCGGCAAGTCATGCGACGCGATACCTCAGCGCAGCGGCGCATCTACGTCGTCCGATGCTTCCCCACGAGATCACCGAGCTTGGCCTGCCCGCGGCGAGACCGCCACTGCCGGTCGGAAGAACCTACGCTCGGCGGGTCCTCTTTAACGCCGAGGGCTTGATTCCGATGTCGGCAGTCAACAGCCGTGAGGTTCGAAAGCACTGCCGCATCGCTCTTCTACAGACCATCATCCGTGATATAGCGGCTATCGCGGTCCTGGCGGCTGGCGTGGTCATCGAACCATGGGACACACCTGTCACCCTCGGGATCGTGGCGGCGATCGTCATTTTCGGGGGCCGCGCCCGCTTTTTCCTGCCTTTGATGATCGCGGCTATCGTATGCGTCGCACTGGCGCTGGTTAAGGGCAGTCCGAGTGAACGGATCTCACTCGGCACTCCCCTGGGCTGCCTGGCCGCCTGCTTCATCATCTACCTGGCAGACGTCCTGTTGTCCGTGCATTATGTGCGGAAGATCTGGCGGCAGGACACGTCTCGGCAGAAATCCTCGTCTCAGCTCAAACTGCGGCGTTCAGGTCGCGCGCTCACCGCCGAACCGACCACTACGGCCGGGTGGCTATACACGAGCGGTGACGGAAACAGCAGGAACCCGGCGGACCTCGACGGATGGAGTAGCAGTCAGGCGGAGCTGAACGAGCACGATAATAGTCGTCAGATACCTTCGGTAAGCACTCCGGCGAGAGTCTACTACGACAAGTACGGGATCGTAGGAGCAGGCACTGCTTTGGTCCCCCTGACTCTCACCTTGCCGCTCGATAAACCGCTCGACCCCGACAACGAAATCAGAATGTTCAGCGCAGCGGAACTGATAGCGTATATTGGTATCCGGCTTCTGTCCCAGGGCAGCGGGGACCCGAGTGTACATGGTTTCGCATATAAGCCGCCGGCAACTGACAGCGATGAACGGGCCCCGCACGAGTCCGGGCATTTCACCTACGGCTTGCCGTATCTGGACGTGGGCCCCGTAGTGGCCACCCCCGTCCCCAAGGTCAAGAAAATGCTGGCCGTACGCATTAACATCTTGTCACTGAACTACCACAATCACCCATCCGCCGATGAAATCCTCGGCGTGACCAACCGATCTCCGTCGGAGCATCCTGAAAGACATTACGTGCGAGCTAGCACGTCCAGCTGGGACGGCCAGCTCGTGGCGTCCATCTACCTGAACGCGGCCCTGCAGGGCCATTTTCTCAGGGTCATCATACGACCATATGTCCTGGCGCCAATCGTCTCAGACCTGAAGGTCGCTGATGAGCTCGCAACGCGGCATCCATTCATCCTGACATGTATGGCGCTAGCGATGACGGCCCGGCAGTTCCTGACGGCGGCAGAGAGACTTCACGGCCTGACTATTAAGGCGGATAGCTCTGCCAAAGCCGACGCGTCTCGGCCCGGCTTGCACAGCACCCGTGAGTATTATGCTCAGCTTGAGATCGACAACATGCACCAAAGGGAGGACTCTAGTCGCATTATCGACATACTGGAACGAAAGATAATCGGTGTCACAATGGATTATCTTCGAGAGCAGAACATAGACATCGAAGAATACGAGCAAATACTGAATCAGACTAATATTATCGGCGATGGGAACATTACTGGCGCGATCAACAACAGCCAGGTTAACAGCGTGACCGGCCAGGGAAGCTCCGCTGCAAATACCACTACCGGCAAAAAAAATACCACTACCAGCAAAAAATAGATTACGGGACTGCGATGACTGGGAACAGAAGATCTGCGCGCGGCCGGCAGAATGTCGTGATCGGCAGCGGAAACATCACCGGCGAGGTCACTGACAGCCAGGTGAACATCGTGACCGGGGACGGGGGGCTGGCATATAACGATCACACGTTGAGCACAGCTGCGCAAGATCCGTGGCCGGATCAGCTGCGGAATGAGCTGACCAGGATACGCAGGCTTCTCGAGGAGGATCATGATCCTGCGCGCGCGGTCGACCGTGATGACGCGATCGAGGCTGTTACTATCCTGGAGGCTGAGTTGCTCGGCGCACAGGATAGCAGCCCTGGCGATCCGAAGGGATTCCGGCGGCGTGTCAAGGAATTGATTGGCGTACTGGCTCCGGTGGCGGAAATTGTCGGCGGCGTCGCCGCGCTTCAGGCAATCTTGCTGCATCTCTAGCAGGCGGCAAGCCCGGCACCGAGCATCTGACGAGTGCGGCGGGAATCAGCGTGCTGTTCTCCACGGCATCGTCCCAGCGCTGCATGTCGGCCACAGCGGAGTGAGGCTGGGAAGCACCGGCGTCAGCGCCCGATGCGGCCGAGGGGTGCCGGCTTGAGATAGCGTTTCATCGCCAGATCGCTAGGTGGGCTGAGGGAGATGACGATGGAGCCGGACGGGTCCGCGCAGGTCGCCGTGTTCGTGGATTTCGAGAACCTCGTCCTGGGCGCGGTCAAGGAACTGCCTGACCAGGCGAACCCGGCACCGTACGAGGCGCTGACCAGGCTTTGCCGCGGTTACGGCAACGCCTCGGTGCGCCGCGCCTACGCGGACTGGGCCAATACGCTCTTCGGAAGTCACCAGGATGATCTCGCGATGAACGGCGTGGACCTGATCCAGGTCGCGCGGGTCGGCATCCAGAACAAGAACGCCGCCGACATCCGGATGGCCGTCGACGCGATGGAGACCCTGATCGTCCACCCGGAGATCAGCGTGTTCGTCCTGGTCAGCGGGGACGGCGATTACTCGCCTCTGGTGCAGAGGTTGCGGGAGTTCGGCAAGTGGGTGGTGGGGGTCGGGACGGAGGCGAACGCCAGCCGGAAGCTGGTCTCGGTGTGCTCGGAGTACAAGTACTGGGGCACGCTGGTCGCGGAGGTCGAGCCTGAGGCTCGGCCGGCGGCGGCCTTCGACATCACCGATGCGGAACGACTGCTGGTCCGGGCCTTCGAGGAATCCAACGCCGAGACGATGACCGCGGGCGGGCTCAAGAGCAAGATGCTGGCGCTTGACGCGTCGTTTGACGAGCACAACTACGGGTGCCGGAGCTTCCGGGCCTTCCTGGCCATGCTGCCGAAGCGGGTCCAGATCGTCGAGGCCGGCGGACCCGACATCACGGTGAAGCTGATCGAAGAACCGCGGAAGCCCGCGAGGACAAGGAGCCGCAAGTCCTCATCCCGCTCGAATAACTCCTCCGTGGCGGCCGCGAAGACCCCCGAGGCCTAGGAGCTCAGCTCCAGCGAGTGTCGCGATATGTCCACCGGGGCGGCCGAACTGTCGGTGGACCTGGCCGGGGCCTATCCCGCTGAAGCCGGGATCCGCTCGTGGCACCGGACGATACGCCTGGACCGCGGTGGCACAGGTGGCGGCAAGATCGTCTAGGACGATGATGGGATCTAGACCATGATCCCGAACGGGCCGTGGTGCGTCTCATCGCTTCACGTGAACCCCGTTATGGCAAGGCCGGTCGCCTGGTTCTTCCGGCCAGTGAAGGTGCGGAGCTGGCCATCGAATATCCGTGGGCGGACTTCCGTGCGGACATCGAGGAGAAGTCCGTCGACGATCCCCGCCTGGCCGCGACCTGGGGTCCTCGCGTGTACCGGATCACGCTCGCCGTGCGCCGCCCCGCCGCCCAGGGCAGCGCGCATCTGGAGATCAGCGCGGCTGGCCGTCGCCGTGACTAACGCGGAAGCGCCGGGCCGAGCTGGCGCTGACGGTGCGGAATCCCTTCGGCCGAGAAACTGAGGATTTCTAGTTGGCGATGCCGACCGTCTGCCTGAACGTCTCGGGCTGGTGAAGCACGCGAAGCATACAGTGGGCCACGTCGGCGCGTGACATGAACAAGCCGTGGCGAACGTTCTGTCCATAAGCCGTTCGGTACCTGCCGGTCACAGGCCTGTCGGTCAGCCGTACCGGCCGGACGACGGTCCAGACGAGCAGCGGAGCGCGTCACGTAGGGCCCGCTGCGTGATGCGGGTCAGCGGTTCGGGCTCGGCCAGCGACACCAGGCCGCCCAGGGTCCCCTCGGCATCATTCCCTCGCCGCGCACCTCGCTGGCGGGTACCCAACTCGGACGGTCACGTGCCAGCGGCGCGCGCGTTACCAGGTCGCGGTCTTCCGGATCGGGCGCGTCCAGCCGGGTGAAGCCGGTCAGGGCACGGACCTCGCGCAGCCGCTCGGCCTGGGCGACGTCGGCCAGGAATCCCGCCAGCGCGGAGGCCACGCCTTGGGGATCGCGACGGAGGGTGAAGTCCCGCACGTTCTGCAGGTCGCCCCACAACTGCTCCACCTTCGCCTGCAGTGCGCTGGCGCCGACCTGCGGCACGGCCGGCGCGGACAGCGTCTGTGCGAACCACTGGTTGGACGCGCCCACGACGAGCACCATCGGCGGCCTGTGACATTCCCCGAACGTGCTGAGATGCGGGTGCCGACCCCGGCAGGCCGGCAGGTTCTCCGCGCCACGCTGGCCTATGGCCCGGCTAATATTCCGTTTGGCACCGCAGCTCGGACACCGGATCACGACGTTGGCGCCCCGGTTGCCGCCGTAATCCTCCATCTGCAGCTGGGGGTGGCTCACCGCCGGGCAGGCGCCCCCGCTATGAACGAATTCCCGGTACGGGAAGTCGTCCAGGTGCCCGTCGACGCAAGCCAGCACGAACCGCGCGGCCACCGCGAGCGGCTGCCTGCGGCGCCGCGGGCAGTCCTGGTGGAAGAACCTGGCCTCGTCCGGGCGCCGTGCCTTGTCGTTCACGAATCCCCAGTTACCGGAGTCCAGCGGCGCGAGCCGGTTGCAGGCCGTGCAACGCAGCCACTGCGGGAACGGGATGACCGGTACCCCTACCCGGGCGGCCTGGCCCTTCGGGTCTGTGTCGAAGCCGTCCAGCCAGGGTGGCGGACGGAGCTGGGTGACCGGCGCGCTGAGCAGCTTGCCGACGGCGGCCAGCAGCCTGGGCTCGACGAGCGGCACCCAGTCGGGAACGGTGTCGAAGCGCCAGTCGTCGAGGCCGCGGACGAGCACCGGGAAGTTCGGCAGGTCGATGAGCGCGCCGACGCCGCCGGTGAACATTAGGTGGCTAGGCCGCACGGTCCCGACCCGGCGCCGGTGCTGTGCCCCTGGCATCAGCGACCTCCCGCCGGAGAGCCTGCCACCGACTCACCGAGTTCGTCGGCATCGGGAACATCGTCGCCGTCGTCCGAGCCTTCGGCGCTGGATTCGTCGTCCCCGGCGGCGAACGACCAGGCGGGCTGACCGTACACGGGATCGAAGAGGCTGCCGCCGGGGATCAGCAGGTTGATCTCGTTCTCCGTTTCCCGCATCGACATCGGAACCGTCAAGGTCGTCCACGCGGTGCCGCCGGCCCTGTCAAGCAGGCCGGTCAGCGGCCGGTTGCCGGTTCGTTTCTGGTATCCCAGCCGGGTGGCAGGTTCAGCAGGACGAACGTGAGCTGGAACGGCCGCCACGAGGTCACGTCCGCGCCTTGAGCCTGGACTGCGGCGAGTGCCTCCGCGTAACTCAGCCCTTCGGATTCCCGTATCGCTGCGATGGTGGTGTGCCGCCGCTGCAGCGCCATCGCCTGGTTCGCGAACCGGAACGCCTCAAGCGCCGCCTCGTGCCCGGGAGCGGAAGGCGAGGTGAGAAGCTCGATCCCGGCCCGGATCCGGCCGGCGCACTGCAGCGCGGTGAAGATGGCTGTCTCAGCGGTCTCCCGCAGCGCCTCGGGCAGTCCGGCTACGCGCGTTTGCTGCTCGTCAAGCCATGCCTCATACCCGACCGCCAGCGGCCCGAGTCCCACCGCCAGCTCGCCGGCAGACGCCGTGGCCAGTTTGTCCATCGACAGGTCCGCCTCGGCCAGGTACGAACCCGGCTCGGCCGACGGCGCGACCGTCGCGGGAACCTCGTAGGTGGGCAGCCAGGTCGTCTCCAGCCGGTAAGCGTGCCGCTCACCCGCGCGGACATGAGCATGCACCGCGACGTTGCGCCCGACGGCGTGCCGGAGCTCGTCCCGGTACAGCAGCCGCAGGTGCCGGTCTTCCGCGTCGCCGTCGAACGCCGGGAAATCCTCAAGCGGATCATCGATCGGGCAGAACACGGCCAGCTCGTGCTCGACGGCTGCGGTGACGGTCAGCTTCGGCTGGAACAGCCGTGACGGTCAGCGTGTCCACGCCTGACGCCACCACGCAGGACAGCCCCATCGACGAGGCCCACATCCGCCCCGCGTTCTGCATCGTCAGCAGGTCGGGCAGTTCCCCGTCCCACGGCCCAAGCAGGTCCCGCTCGATCAGCCCGGCCAGCTCATCCCGCACCTGGTAGGAGGACGCGGCCGCGAACTCCTGCGCCTCGTCAAGCGACGACGGCTGCTCGCCCTGGACCACTTCGGTCATTACCCGCCCTCCGTCGCTACCCGCGCGTTCCGGTCACCGCACCCAGAGTAATGACGCTCTTGGACTTTCCGGCCCAGTGACATTCCATTGATACCGAACGGGCGATGGTGCTTGTTCTCCCGCTTTGCTAGTCGCTCTGCGCCTGGCAGGACCTAGCGCCTCGCACCTGAGATATCCTAAGCAGACATCTAAGATATCTAAGTCGGAGGTCGTTCCGATGAGCATGGTGAAGACGCCGGTCGAGATCGATGAGGAAGCGCTGGCCACAGCGGCCGAAGTACTTGGCACCAAGACGAAGAAGGACACGGTAAACGCCGCCCTCCGCGAGGTTGGGCAGCGGCTGGTGCGGCTACGCGCCTTGGCTAGGCTAGGCGAGATGGCCGACAGCGGCGACTTCGATGAGTTCCTCGGCAATAAGACCGCATACCGCAGGTGAGCCCGGCCCTGTACCTGATCGACACATCGGGCCTGTTCCGGATCCTGCAGGACAAGCTGCGGCAGGCGTGGTCGGATCAGCTCACCGCAGGCGTCATCGCCATCTGCCCGATCGTGGAGCTGGAGTTCCTGTACTCAGCACGATCGCTGGCTGACCGGCTGGAGAAGCGGCGTCTGCTACGAGAGCTGTTCGGCTGGGTGACGATGAGCGAACGAGCCTATGACCGGGCGGATGAGGTCCAGCAGCGGCTAACCGAGGTCGGCAAGCACCGCTCTGCCGGGCCCGTCGACCTGCTCATCGCCGCGACCGCCGAACGCGAGCGCCTCATCGTGCTGTGCGATGATCGTGATTTCGAGGTCGTAGCCTTGGTCACCGGCCAGCCCGTCAAGCTGGTCACAGACGTTTAGGGTCCTGCCGGGGTGTTACGCGTCAGCCACTATGACCTGCTGGTGACAGCGCTCAAGCCCGGGCAGTGGCTGCTACGGAGAGTGAATCATCTGGCAAGTAATCACGGCGACCACCGTACACGGCGGCAGGCAGTGCACGTGCGTGCACCCGCCAGTAGTTATCGTTAGGCTGACAGCGCACGGCGAAGGGAGGGTTTCGATGACCGCCTTGCCTGACTGGATGGATCTGCCCGACGGCTTGAGCGCCCAGGAGTACGAGGCGCTGCCAGAGGATATCTGCCGCCGGATCGAGATCGTCGATGGAGCCATCATCGTGAACGCTGCCCCGCGCCGCCTGCATCAGGATATCTGCCGCCGCCTCGCCAACGTCCTGGAGGCAGCATGCAGGCCCGCCCTTGCGGTGTCCACGGATGTGGATCTGCGCTTGCGGGACATCCCACTGCTCAACCGCCGCCCCGACGCTGTGGTGTACGGCGCTTCGCTTCCCGACGACGTAGTGCTCCGCCCGCAGCACTGCACGCTAGTGGTAGAAGTCATGTCACCCGGCTCGGTGACTACCGACCAGACCGACAAGCCAGCGGAATATGCAGCGGCCCGCATCCCGCACTACTGGCGCGTCGAACACGATCCCGCTGAAGGCATCCTGTCCGTCTTTTGCTACCGGCTCGACCCGACGACGGGCGCTTACGCCTCAGCGGGAGTGCACTCAGGCAAGATGACTGTCACCGACCCAGTCAGCGTCACCATCGATCTGACGGCACTGCTCTGATCCCAGAACAGCGGTCAGACCCCGGGGCAAGCGCCCCGGCAGCCTGACCGGCACCCGCCACCATCTGGCGGACGGGCCACCGAACACGCAACGCGGTGACCGACAGTAATGAATAGCAGCTCGGTGCTGGAATTGGCATTCTCCCTGCCGAATATTTGCTCATTGACGGGAGCAGCTACGACGGTGGCCAGGCGTGGGATGAGGGCGGTGTCCATCCCGACGATCAGCTTGCCGGTATCGGGGTCGTAGGCCAGGGGCGTATCTCCTCCGCAGCGCTGACGGCGTTCGCCCACGCCTGGTGGCTGGTCACGTCGAGCGGGGTGAACAGCGCCTTGTCGTCGCCGAGTTCCTCGGTGAGCGCTGCGACCTGCTCCTGGCGGCGCGCCCAGCACGACGTTGCCGCCCTCCGCGGCGAATCGCCGGATCATGCCGCTGCCCAGCGCGCCGGCGGCGCCGGTGACGATGACGGTCGTGCCGTTGAAGCGGTGGTTGAATGGTCCCTCTTGTTAGCTGGTGGCTGGCTGGTGGTCGTCGACGTCGGTGGAGAACGCAAGGTCCTTCTGGTCCTTGAAGGCTGCCAGGCGGTCGGCCAGGGCGGTCGTCACGAGCTGGTAAAAGTCGGAGCCGGGCAGCATCCGCCGCGGCGGGTCGCCGGCGCCCGCGACGTCGAGCATCGCCTTGACGACCTTGGCCTGGTCGCCTGGCATGTCCTGAAGGTTGATGTCGCCGCGCCAGATCGCGGGGTTGTCCTTGTATGCCTCGAGGACGGGTGACTTCTGCACGGCGTCGTAGAACGACGTGCGGATCATGCCAGGCTCGATCAGCGTGGTGCGGATGCCGAACGGCTCGACCTCGCCGGCGAAGCACTCGTAGAAGCCCTCGATCCCCCACTTCGTGGTGTGGCAGAGGGAGAAGCCCGTGTAGCCGATGAAGCCGCCCATGCTGGACATCCGCAGGATGCGGCCGCCCATGCTGGACATCCGCAGGATGCGGCCGCCGCCTTGGGCGCGCAGGTGCGGCGTCACCGCGCGAGCCAGCTGGATGCCGGCGGGCAGGTTCGTGGCGATCATTCGGTCGACCTGCGCATCGGTGAGCTCCTCCGCGGCGCCGACGAGCCCGTAGCCCGCGTTGGAGACCACGACATCGATCCGGTCGAGGTCAGCGAACGCCTCACCGACGACGCGGCGCATCGCGTCGGTGTTGGTGACGTCGAGCGGGCGTACCCACAGGCGGTTGCCGTAGGTAGCGGCCAGATCGTCCAGCTGCTCTGGCTTGCGCAGTGTCGCTGCGACGCGGTCACCCCGCGCCAGCAGCTGCTAGGTCCGTTCACGGCCGAAGCCGCGGGATGCGCCGGTGATGATCCAGGTGGAAGGCATGGTGTCTCCGATCTCTCTTTACCTTCTTAGCAATGTTACTAGAATAGATGAATTTAGCAATATTGCTGCCATGGTAGTATGTGTACATGCCTGAGACGCTTGATCGTCGCCAGCTCAAGAAGCGGCGCACCCGGATCGCGATCCAGAACACGGCACTGGAGATGTTCGCGGCGCACGGCTACCACGCCACGACCATCAGTGCCATCGCGGACGCCGCCGACGTCGCCCCGCGCACCGTCACATGGCACTTCCCGGCCAAGGAAGACCTGCTGTTCGAGGACGATCCCTTCGCACCGGACACCCTGGGCATCCGGATCCAGTCACGTGCCGCGGGCGAGCCGACCCTCGACGCCGTCCGCGACTGGATGGCGAAAACCATGAAAAACCTCAGCTCCACAGCGCCCGAGGACCCGGACAGCGTGTGGCGGCAGCGCGCTCTTCGCCTGAAGGTCATCATCGCCGACGACGACCTGCGTGCCCGCGCCCGCTCGGCCTACTACAAGGCCGAGCAGATGATCGCCGAGGGCATCGGCCAAGACCTGGGGCTGCCTGCCAGCGCACTTGCCCCGCGGCTGGCGGCCATGACGGCCGTCGCTGGCTTGCGGGAGCTTCACGAGATGTGGGAGGCGCAGTCACCAGGTGCTCCGCCGTCCACCACCGAACTCCTCGCTCTCGTCGACCGCGTCCTCGACTTCGTCCGCGCCGGCATCGCCGCACTCCAGAACGAGGCTCAGCCCTCCACGTCAACCCCGGACACCAGCAGCTGAGTCAACAGGCCATTCTGCGTGGCCCTGCTGGGCGCTCCCGGAAGCCATGGCCGCATCGCAGACCCGACTGCGTCGTGTCATCTCCAGGAAGAGCGTGGCCGACCGCATGCTGGCCACGCAGGACCGCGCGGAAAGCAGCAACGGCCCCGGCCCAGCCGCGCCCGATCCACCGGTGATTCCCGCGACGGCTTGCGAGTCAGGACCGCACGGTCCACGGCCATCGGCGTGCCATAACGATCAACCTGTTGTCGATTCACCCGATGCCGCTGAAGGCATCGGACGCGCAGATTAGGCGGATGCGGCTTGTCAAGAGGCTGACAGGCCCGGCCACGGAGCGTGACGGTAGATGGCGGGCACCTCAGCTGGTTCGGCGAGCTGCTGCGAGCCGTGGCCGGCGGAGCCACGCTCTGTTTGTTCGTCATCAGCCCGTCCGGGATGAGCGGAGGCCAGCGCGGTGCAGAAGCCGCTGTCAGTCGCTGCGTGCGCGGTGAGCAATGCGGGCGCCCGCCGCGTGAGGCGGGCGCCCGCATCCGGCCAGGAGTACGTCCTGGCCTTGGGACAGCCTTACGGCATCGCGGCCAGCGCGGAGACGAACGCCGGGGCTTTCGGCGTGCCCCAGCCTGTCGTCGCGTCGTACCCGGTTGTCGTCGGGTAACCGGCCACGGGTACCTCCCACAGCTGGTTGTCTTGCAGGTCACCGACGGACTTGAACACCGGTCCGCTCACCCCGGCCTCCGCGCCGGCGAAGGTCTTGGGGGCCGAACCGTAGTGCTGCGGCACGATGTCGGTGTAGTCGGCCGCGCCGACCCCCTGATACAGGAGCGGGGCGAGGTACCCGATCGGCTGCTTGCCCTGCGACGCGCGGGCGGCGTTGACCAGGGCGGTGAGCGCGGCGGTCTGCGGTGTCGCAGCCGACGTGCCGCCGAAGACGGTCCAGCAGCCCGTGGTGTTGCCGCAGTTGAAGGCCGGGTAGGCGGTGATGTAGACGTCCACGCCGCCGTTCACGGCCGCATTCCACGCGGTGTCGGGGACCAGGCGGTGATCGCCGTACCCAGGATCGACCCCCTGCTGCCAAGACGGCCGCGGGTAGATGACGCTGGCGCCGCCGCCGGTGGCGATCGGTGCCCACGACTCGTTCCACACCGCCTGGCTGTGCCCGCCGCTGGTGAACGCCCAGTAGGCCGGGTTGAAGGCGCCGGTGGAGGTGAACGGGTCGTTGCTCGACGGGTTCCATGTCCAGCCGTCCTGCAGCTGGGTTCCGCCGACCGCGACGACGTATGGCGAGCTCGCGGGCCACCACACCGTCGGGTTCGGGTAGGTGCCGGTCTCCTTGTGCAGCTTGCTGATGCCCAGGCTCCCGAAGTCGCCGGACGCGGCGAAGAAGTTGTCGTGCTTGGCCAGGCCCGCCTGGAACACCTGGTCGAACCTCGCCGTCTGCACGGCCGCGGCCCCCCCGAACGTCTGCTCGGTGACTGCCAGCGACATCGAGAACACCGTTCCCGGCGGGGTGGCGCTGATCTCGCCGGAGATCGCGTTGAACAGGTTCGGGAAGCCTTGGACACCTAGGGTCTCGGCCGGCGGCACGGCCAGGAGCACGAGGTGCGCCAGCGGGGCGATGGAGTACGCCCACTCGATGTCAAGGGTGGCCTCGCCGGACCAGTTAGCCGCCGCGCAGGGGCCGGACAGGCCGTTGCTGCTGCAGGTGTTGTTGAACTGCGGATTCCCCTGCGGGAAGAGCTGGGTGAAGTCCGGGGCCGGCAGGGCCGCGAAGAACGTGTCATGGAAGTGCCGCAGGTCAGCGGCCGCCGTCGGGCTGCCATACGCGTCGACGAGCACGATCGTCTGGCCCTGGCCATAGTCGGGAACGGTCTGGCCGCCGGCCGAAATGGGGGCGACCGAATCCACTCCGTAAGCGGCCCGGATCTGCTGCGGCGTGTAGCAGTGGAACCCGGAGACGTCCGTCCCGTCCGGCAGCACGCACGCCGTCGAGGCATCATGGTGCGCGGTAATCGCGCCCGGGATCTGCCGCACGTTGATGGCCTGCGGGGACAGCCCTCCGGCCGCCCCGGCCGGCGTCGCAGCCGTCCCGGCGCCCATGGCCGCCAGCAAGGCCGCGCCCCCCAGTACAGCCCCGGTCCGCAGCAGCTGTTTTCTCATAGGAACCACCCCTTCGTCGCGGTGGAGGAAATGTAACTCCTGCCGAGCCGCTACGGGCACAATGTGGCCAAACCGTCATGATGGATAACGGACCGGGCGGCGCCTGGCCACCGCGCAGCTAGCCCCGCAGTGCCGCGCGGCACCGCACGGCGCCCAGCGCCGCCGGTGCCCCACGGTGACGGCCGCGCCGGCGACAGCGTGAGCAGCCCGGCGCCGACATGAGCACCAGCCAGCGATCGACCGCCAGATAGCTCATTTCTGCGGGCTCACCGCGAATGACGCCTCCGTGCTCAGTTTGAGCGTCCGGGAAACACACGTCAGCCGGAAACGCTCTCACACGCATGACCGAGCGTCGGACGGCCGGCGAGCGGCCGATTCCGGCGGGCTTCACAGATCCAGCAGAGGAGACCGCCACAGAACTGCCTCCACATTGGAGCTGCGCGCTCCATGTTGTGCAAGCACAGATCAACCGTTCGGGTGCGGCACGGACGGCCATGGCAACCGACCCCGCCCTGGCGCAGATCGGCGGATATCGCGTACCGGGCAAGCGGTGAGTTATCACCCTCTGTAACGAAATGTAGTTACCTGGGCAGGCACGTCAGGCGTCCGGCGGGCCGATCCCGGTCGACGGAAGCCGTCGCGGCGAACGTCACTGCGTCATTCTGTGCTGCGTAACGGCCGTCAGGTGACTGGCGCCCCGGTGGGGGGGCGGGTGACTCAGGAGTGGGCGGTGATGTAGCCGATCACGGTGTCCGCGTCCTTGCTTTCAGCGTAGAGGTCGGAGTCGGGGTCGTCTTCTGCGACGCGCCACACGCCGTGCCGCTTGTCCCAGAAGGCGGACCACCGCAGGTGGTCCTGGAGGAAGCGGGTGATGCGCGAGGCTTCCTCGGGCGGGGGGAGGATGGTCATGCGTTTCTCATTTGCTGAGCCTGGCCCAGGCGATGCGCCCGCAGGTGTCCCCGTCTACGCCACTGCGCGATCAGCCGGTCCTGGATGACCGGCGCCGCGGGCGTGCCCTGGCTGAGCGCGTGGTCCAGGATACCGGCGAGTTCGCCCAGGCCCTCGACGCGGCGGAACGTGCCGTCGTCGCGTAGCCATCCGCCGGCGTAGAGCACCTCCTCGTGCAGCCGGATACCGTCGGCGCCGACGGCCGCGAACCGCGAGTACGCGCCCGCCAGCGTGTGCTCGACCCCCGGGTCATCGCTGATGACGGCGGTCACCCGGTGCAGCCCTGTCTGGCCGCTCCACACCGCGGCGCGCAGCAGCCGCGCCGACATGTCGACCAAGGGATGGCCGAGGTGAGCGAGCACGACGTCGTGCCGTCCCCTGGCCGTGGCCTGGTCAAGGTGACCGGCCGCCTTCTGGGCATCAGGTAGGTAATGAGCTCCTTGGCCTTGGCGTCGGGCATCGTCTCGTACCGCGCCGCCCATTGCTCCATTCGCTTGAGGAGCGCGATTTCCTGCTCCGAGGTGTCGGTCAGCTCGACCTGGATGCGGCCCGAGCGGGAGGCCGCGTCGTCCTCGGCCTCGGCGAGCTCTTCATCGTCGGGTAGACGACCGTGATGGCCTGCGCGTGCCGTTTCGCGAACCTCGGCGTGACCCCGTCGGCCTCGGTGATCTGGCTCTTCATCCGCCGGATGACCGTGTCCTTCTGTGCCACCGGATCGGGGTCGACGCCGCGGGCGAACCGCTGGTCGTCGATGATCTCCAGCAGCGCGGTGAACGACTCGGGGTAGCCATTGTGCGGCGTCGCGGACAGGAACAGCCGGTGCTCGAAATGCGGGGCGAGCCAGCGGATGAGTTTGGTCTGCTGAGAGTCCACCGCGTAGCGCTGCTTCGGCGCGGCCGGGGCGACGTGATGAGCCTCGTCCAGGATCAGCAGGTCGAAGGGGCGCTTGTCGCCGTCGGCCTCGGTCACCTCGTGCAGGAGCCGTTCGGCCTTCGCGCCGCGCAGCCAGCTGAGGCTGACGATCGTCAGCGGGTAGACGCGGAACGGGTTCGCGGCGCTGCCGTGACTGCGCCTGAGCTGGTTGAGCTGAGCAGAGTCGACGATGGTGAAGTTCAGGCCGAACTTCTCGGCCATCTCGTCCTGCCACTTCAGCATCAAGCCTGGCGGGCAGACGACCATGATCCGCTTGGCCCGGTGCCTGAGGAGGAGTTCCAGCGCGACCAGGCCGGCCTCGATGGTCTTGCCAAGGCCCACGTCGTCGGCCAGCAGCAGGTTGACGCGCGGGGCCTCGATAGCACGGGCGACCGGTTCGAGCTGGTACGGCTCGACCACCACGCCGGAACGCAGCGGCGCCTGCAGGGCGGTCACCTCGGCGGAGGTCACTGCGGACCAGCTGACGGCGTCGAGGAAGGCGGCCAGTCGTTCCGGCGGGTCGAAGCCGTCCTTCGTGACCTCGGGCAGCGACCTTCTCGGCAGGATGCGGCGGCCCGGCTCGACCTCCCAGATCACCGGGAGGGAGTCGCCGTACCGGCCGTCTTCGACGCTCTGCAGGGTCAGCAGGGTGCTTTTATCGTCGCTGCCGGGTACCGGCTCCTCACCCACGACCCACCTCTGGCCGCGGACCTCCACCAGGCTGCCTGCCTGCGGCATCTCGTGTGCCGTCGTCACCAGTGTCCCCATGCCACGTTGTCGTCGCGCAACCCGTTGCCACGACAATCATCCATGACCAGGAGGCAGCTGTAGCGGTGGGTGCACAATACCGTTATGCACGGTTACGTCGGTGTGACGGACGACCAGTGGTATCACTTCCTCGCGGCGCGGCCCGAGATGGACCGGCCGCAACGCGAGTTCCTCGAGTGGCACTTTGACGAAGTGTTCAAGGCATCGTGACGCCATACCTGCTTAAAGGCAGCTACCACCAGCCCAGGAGTAGCCGCGCGGGCTCCCGGACCTGGTCAGGGGCTTGCTGGGCTGTCGGCGGGGGCGGCCACCAAGAGGATGCAGGTTATCGAGGCGAGGAACCACGGCTCGTTCGGGACGAAAGAAATCTACGGCGAGATGGGGGCGCACGGGCAGGGAGGCACTCGGGTTTGCCTCCACCAGGGAAGGCCGGTGACTCACCTCCACGACCGCGGCGGAGCGCGGAAACGCCGTACGCAATTGCATAGAACGTTTCCGCGAAAACGCGGCGGGCGCTCATGAGGGGGGCGACCCCATCAGCGGCGAAATCCTCTGCTCGGGTCGCGCGGCTCGACGTTCTTGAAATACTCGAACCACGCGGCGGGCCGCATGTCACCCATCCTGAGATAAGCGTTCGCATCGCTGCCGGGGTCTTCGATGCCGTCGAGGCTCTCGTCGTAGAGCATCAGGACATCGTGGTCCTGGAAGAGGACCTCAGAGCACATCCCCCAGTCGTAATCATCACCATGCCGAGGGAGTGCGTCGTGCTCTTCGTCCCCGGCATCCTCCCCCTCCTCCAGATAGTCTGGGGCACCCTCGATGGCCAGGTGGAGGACGATCTCCTCCGCATTGTTCCGAGGCGTCGGCCAGTCCCCGCGGGCGAGATCGCCCGCGAGGTCGTCGCAAGCCCGAGCCACCTGCCTCCGCCAGCCGGAATCCTGGTTCCAGGTGATACGGGGCAGCCTGTCGAAGAGCAGCCAATCCCCTCCGTCTTCCCTCTCGACCGGCTCGCTGCCGTGCTCCTCGATGTCGTCGAAGGCCTCGTCGGCCATGATCTCGAGCGCCGTGTGCAGCAAGTCGGCCGTGCGCGGGGTGAACTGCCAGCCCGCGCAGATCTCGCAATCCTCCCGTCCGCAATCGCACTCCCGTACAGGGAACAAGGCCGCGAATTCAGGCCTGGGGCTATCAGCGGACACGGGGCGAGCCTAGCGGACGATCGTCAGCGGCATCTGGCGCAGTGGGTATTCGAGGCGATCTGGATACGGCTGACTCGATGATGGCGCAGCGCGCTCGCCTGTTCGCCGTCAACGGGCCGCCGGACACCGCGAAGACCGGCCGACCGCACCTGCCATGGAGGCCAGCAGGCCGGCACACCGACAGCTCCGTTGCGGCGCCGCGCCGCCCGGCTATCGGTTACCGTGGCTGTATGCCGCCGCGTCCAGCGCGCCCCCCGCTAGGCCTGTTCGATAACCCGGCCGGTGTCTTCAGCCTGGAAGAGCTCGCGGAGACCGTGCGCGCGCTGGAGCGCGAACGGCCCGGCCGGACCGTGGAGCTTTCCCGCGCCGTGTTCGCCGAACTCGCCATGAAGCGGACGCGGCGTGCCACGGAGCTCGTCGCCGAGGCCATCCGGGTGGCCCGAGCGCGGGAGCCACGCGCCGAGATCACCGGTTCGCGGTGGCAGGCCAGCACGTCCGAAGTCAGGAACTGGGCGCTCGGCGCCGGATTCGAGCTCGGCAGCGACGGCAGCATGCCGGAACGGGCGATCACGGCATACAACCAGACACACCCCGACCGCCCATACTGAACCGCACGCGCGCCCAGCCGCAGCATCTGCCGCAAACGCCCCCCACCGCACTGGACTCCTGAGCCGAGGAAGTGTCCTCCTGGATCGAGGTTCCAGATAACGCTACTGACATCCCAGACTACAAGAAGGAAGGGTTCTAGGTGTCAGGAAACATCACCTACTACGCAATTATCGACGGTAACCGAACCGTCGATAATCCTTACGGCCTCGTTCGGCGGCTTGAGCATGATGACGGCCCTTCCGACGAAAGTCTACGGAAGGATTTTAGCTGGGGATTTACCCCAGCGATTGTCGATTGGGAACACGGGTCCTACGACGAAGACCTGGTCGAGGTCAGTCACGAGCAGGCTAGCAAGATCATCGAGTACTTCCGCGAACAGTGGGGCCCGTTCGGGCAGCCGCTGGACTCCTGAGTGCCGTTCGCTGCCGACGCTGGCGGATGCGTGGGCGTCGCCATGGGAAGAGACGAAGGGAACTCGGGGCGAGGAACCATCGTTCGTTCGGAAATATGACGGCGGGAGGCGGGGCGGACGGTCGGGGAGGCACTCAGGCTGGCTGATCCGGACCGGCTGACGCGGCTGAAACGGCGCGCTCGATCAGGGGAGCGGGCACGCCGGACTGCTCGCCGTTCCAGCGAACCCATTCGGGGAGCAGGGCCAGCGCCGCGTCCGTGACCGGGTCATCTCGCCAGTCGCTGATGAGCTCGCGGAAGAACTCCGACCGGTGCGGCGAGACCGAGTGCTCGGTGCCGGGCAGCATCCCCTCCAGCCACTCCTCCGCCAGCGCCTCGACCGCGTCCCGGCCGGGCTCGTGGCCATGCCGTTCGGAATACCACTTGGCAAACGGATCCGCCATCGGCGCCACGTCAATGTCGTGATACCGCGGGCTGTACTTCGGCAGGACGACGCCGCGCTCGTGCAGCGCGCCGATGACCTCGTGGATGCGGCGGGGGCCGCGGAACCAGTTGTCCATCTGCGTCCGTGACTCGTTGCCGCTGATGAACATCTCCCCGTGCTCATAGGACACCAGGCAGGCCAGCGATTCCGCCGTGGCCGGGGCGGGGGTCAGTCCTTCCGCGCTGACGCCGACCTGATCCCGCCACGCCGCTGCCGCCCGCTCCACGTCATCGAACACGCCGGCTCCGGCCAGGACGGTAAACCCGGAGGCGTCAAAATCCAGCAAGTACGCCGACGGATCGGCACCGCCGGGATAGCTGAAGTCCGCGATCACGCCGAACCGCGTCCCGTATGCGTCCCGCATCGCCAGCACGTGACCGGTGGCCTTGATATCCGGCAGCAGCTTCAGCCAGGCCGGCTCCGCGGCCCGGATATCACGTGGCAGCTCGCCTGCCGCCTCTGACGCCTGCTCCCAGGCGAAAGCGCCGAGCCCGTATGACCCGATGGCGGCAAGGCCCTGCAGCAGCCACCACGGGCCCCGCCAGGTATTATCGCCCCGGCCTGCGGCATCCACCATCCGCTCGATGGCACGGCTGATCAGCTCCATAGCCCATGCGTCGAAACGCAGCCCGGTTTTCTCGTCGTGCACCGCACGGTAAAGCTCGGCACCGATGAGCTCGGCGGTCACCTGCTCCAGTGCCCGCGGGCCCTGCGCCACGAGCAGGCCGCCCGAAGCGGCGATCAGCCGCTCAAACGACGGCGCCCACCACCGCGGGCGGCGGTCAAGTGACCCGAAGGACTCCTCGAGCGGCGACCTGGGCACACTGAGACTCAGCCCGCCGAACTCGCGCTTGGCCGCCTTCGCCCATCCCGAGCTAGTGACGTGTGCGCGGGGCTTCTTGCCCTTCCTCGCCTTCTTCGGCTTGCGGCCGCGAGACACCGGGGACATGAGACGAGCCTAGTGTCCCGGTCCAGGCCTCAGCCAGCTCGCCGCGTTTCCGCGGAAACGCGGCGTGGCGCGTGCGGTCACGGTCATGCACGTCCGCTCTCGCTGAGCCATGCGGCGGTGCCGTCGCGGCCGAGCGCCGGGATGTACGGGATGACGCCCAGCTCGAAGGCCTGCGCCTGAACCGGCAGCGGAAGCCCGCGGGCGTCCACGATCAGGCCGTCCACCTGGATGAACCAGATCATGGGGCTTGCCGCGATCATGTCCTCGCGCAGGAACTCCGCCGTGCCCCAGGACATCTTCGTCAGGTCACGGACCTGCTTGGCCTTGGCGCTCAGCGTGGACTTGGCGACACCGAACGCCGCGCTCAGATCATCCGCCGTCGCATACGGCTTGGTGGCGGAGTCGAACAGGAAGTTGACCTGCCCCAGCGCATAGACGACCGCGCCGGCCCAGGTCGGCGCCCGGCCCGACTGGATCGGCGACGGACGCTTGCGCGCCAGCTTCGCCACCACGCTCCGGGCGAGTTCCGCATATTCCTCATCCAGCAGCCCGGGACATACCTGGTCGGTCAGCGCGATGATCGCCTCCGCCGCAGGCCGCATCGCCGCCGGGATCTTCAGCTCACCAAGATCTGCCACGGCAAAAGTCTTTCACGACCGCCTGCCGGTGGACAGGCAGATGTCCCGGTCGGCACCCACGGAAGCGTTTCGCCCGTGACCGACGGCTACCCGAGCTTCCGCGCCATGCTTCCCGGCCCCGTGAAGGAGCTTGTCGCCTCGATCCGGAACCCGGCCGGCCAGCTCGAGGTGCTGCACCTGCTATTCGGCGCCCGCCTGCTTGAGCCGGTGCTCATCGACGCCGCGACCGCGACGACGATGGCCCGCCCCTACGCGTGGCGGCTCGACCGCATCGGCGCCAAAGGCATCAAGCTCACCTCTGCGGACTACCTGCGCCGCCCCCCGGCTCGTACGCTAGCCCGATGGATTCCAGCGGTCTGGCACAGCTCCTGGTGAGCGCATCTAAACGACACGCACGGCCCGGTGGGGCTTGGGATGGTTGCCAGGGCATCACCAGCGTTGGCACGCAGGTTCTACCGAGAGAAAGACGAGGATCGTTCGGGCCAAAATTACGGCGGGGGGGGGCGGCCGATGCGGCGGGGTTAGACCTGGGCCGCGGCGTCGGCATTGAGGATCGAGTCGAGCAGGCCGGGGAAGCGGCGGTCGACGTCCTGCTTGCGCAGCTGGGCGTAGCCCTTCGCGCCCTGGATCCGCTTGGTGACGAGCCCGGCCTCGCGCAGGATGCGCAGATGATGGGAGAAGGTCGACTTGCTCAGCTCGAGTCCGGCCTCCTGCATGACCTGGGCGCACCACGACTCGCCGTGGCGCGCCAGGAAGCGGACGGACGCCAGCCGGTGCGGGTCGGCCAGCGCGGCCAGCACTTTTGGCAGCAGCATGTCATCGGCCGCCGGCTCGACTACGTCGTCCATCATGCCTCCAGCATAAATCAAAGTTGCGATGAGTTCGACGACTGTCGTACAGTTCGATGTGCGTCGAACTTCGATGACCTTCGAACACCGGATCTTTGACTGCTGAGGAGTGTCCGTGGCCGAGACCGCATCTCAGTCGGCTACCGCATCCCAGCCGGAGCTGACCGGGCCGGACCTGCGGCGCTGGCTGATGCTGCCGGTTGTGCTGCTGGCGATGTTCATGGCTGGCTTCGACATCTGGGTCGTGAACGTGGCCGCCCCTTCGCTGCAGCGCGACCTGCACGTGAGCGACGCGGCCCTGCAGCTGATCGTGGGCGGCTACGCGTTCATGTACGCCAGCGGCATGGTGACCGGCGGGCGGCTGGGCGATCTGCTGGGATACCGGCGGCTGTTCATGATCGGCGTGGCCAGTTTCGCCGTCGCCTCCCTGCTATGCGGGCTGGCCCAGTCCCCCGCCGAGCTCGTCACCGCCCGGCTGCTGCAAGGGCTGACCGGCGCGGCGATGGTGCCGCAGGTGCTGGCCCTGATCACCGCGACCTTCCCTGCTCCTGAGCGCAGCCGGGCGCTGGCCTGGTTCGGCGTCACCATGGGGCTGGCCTTCGTATCCGGCCAGATCCTCGGCGGGCTGTTGCTGCAGGCGAACGTCCTGGGCCTCGGCTGGCGCGCGATCTTCCTGGTGAACGTGCCGGTGGGCGCCGCCGCGCTGATCGCCGCCGCGCTGGTGGTCCCGCACGCGCGGGGTCACCGCAGGCCCCGGCTGGATCCGGCCGGCGCGTTCGGCGTCTCGGCGGCGCTGGCCCTCGCTCTGGTGCCGCTGACCCTCGGCCACGACGAGGGCTGGCCCGTCTGGACATGGATCTCCATGGCGGCCTCCCTCCCCGTGCTCCTGCTCACTCTGGGCTGGGAGCGGCGCCTGGCCCGCCGGGGCGGTGAGCCCCTGCTCGACCTGCCGCTGTTCCGCGACCGGGCCTTCTCGGCCGGGCTCGGCGTGAACTTCGCCCTGGTCTTCTTCTTCGGCAGCTTCATGTTCGTGCTGACGCTGCTGCTGCAGGCCGGGCTGGGCCAGCCGCCGCTGCGCGACGGCCGTCACGCAGGAGCAGGCGGCGGAGTACACCACCGAAGCGGTCCATTAGCCGACCTCGGGCGACCGTATTTCAGATTGCGCGACGGCGATCTGTACGATGAGGCCAGCTCAGCATTTGCCCAAGGTGCACAATATTGCCGTGCACGGCTACGTCGGTGTGACCGATCACGAGTGGTACCGCTTCCTCGCAGCCCGGCCCGGGATTTCCGTAGTGAACTTCTGGCGGCCGGGTGGAGGACGTGAGTTCCGGGCCATCGCCGTGGGTGAGCCGTTCTTCTTCAAGACTCACTACCCGCACAATCGTGTCGTCGGCGGCGGCTTCTTCGACGGCTTCGCGTCGCTGCGCGTGTCCGAGGCCTGGAAGTGGTACGGATTCGCTAACGGTGTCGATAGCCTGGAGCAGATGCGAGAGCGGATAGCCTACTATCGACGCAGGCCTATCAGCGCGAACCATGATCCCGAGATCGGCTGCATTTTTGTACGCAACGTGGCGTTCTTCCCGGAGAACGCGATGTTCCAGCCGCCGCCGGAGTTTGCCCCCAACATCGTCCAGGGCAAGAGTTACGACCTGTCGGTGCGGCAGGTCTCGGGCTATTTCAGCGACGTTATGCAACACGTTCTAGGCGGAACAGTCGAGGTCGACTTCAGCCAGCCGTGGCACGCAACAGGGCCTGTGTTCGGGGATCCCCGCTTGGCGCCGTACCGTATCAGCCAGCAATCCTTCCAGGCTGTCGTGCTGTCTGCATACCATGGCCGCTGCGCGGTTACCGGATCGAAGATCCGGCCAGTCCTTCAGGCGGCACACATCCGCCCGGTTACCGTGGGCGGCGAGAACCGCCTAGACAACGGCTTGCTGCTCAGGTCGGACGTACACACAATGTTTGACCGCGGCTATCTGGCCGTCGATCCGTCCTACCGTCTCAGGGTGAGCCCCAAGCTGCGCGACGACTTCGGCAACGGCGAACAGTTCTACGCGCAAGCCGGGCAGGTCATTGCCCTGCCTGGCCGGACCATCGATCGGCCCCAGCAGGAGTTCCTCGAATGGCATCTTGACGCGGTGTTCAAAGCCTCCTGAGAAGCAGTTCGCCTCACGTGGCACTTCACTTTACATACAAGCTGTATGTGGCGAACAGAAAGTATGGAACGGAGTAGATCATGGGCTTGCCGTTGCATCTGTCGATCAAGCTCGGCACGCATCTGATGAAGATGAAGCTGCGCGGAGTGGAGAAGTTCCCCATGATCGTGGAGGTCGAGCCGCTGTTCGCGTGCAACCTCAAATGCGTGGGCTGCGGCAAGTCGGTCAGCAAGGAAGGCGTGTTCGATCAGGCCGTCGCCGCCATCAAGCAGGCCAAGGCGGCCGGTTTCCAGGTCTACACCAACAGCACGTTCTTCAACACCGACTCGCCGCAGACCGTGATCGACGTGCTGAACTACCTCAACAACGAGCTCAAGGTCGACCGGATGGAGATCTCACCCGGCTACGCCTACGAGAAGGCCCCGGCCCAGGACAGGTTCCTCGGCGTCGAGCAGACCCGGGAACTCTTCGGCGCCGCCTTTGCCGAAGGACGCCGGAAGAAGTGGCGGCTGAACCATTCGCCGCTGTTCCTGGACTTCCTCGAGGGCAAGCGGGACTTCGCGTGCACGCCGTGGGGCGTTCCTTCTTATTCGCTGTTCGGCTGGCAGCGGCCGTGCTATCTGCTGGCCGACGGGTACGCCAAGACTTATCAGGAGCTTCTTGAGACGACCGACTGGGAGAAGTTCGGCCGGGGCAAGGACCCGCGCTGCGACAACTGCATGGCGCACTGCGGCTACGAGCCGAGCGCCGTGCTGGCCACCATGAGCTCCCTCAGGGAGAGCATCCGCGCCACCGTGTCGGTGTGACCCGCCTCCGGTGACGGCGACTGGCTCGTCGCCAGAAGCACATGGACGGTGGCTGGGACCAGGCTCGTTCGGTAAAAATGACGGCGGGAAGCGGCTACGGGCCAGCACTCCGCACCATGGCCAGGCTCCGGAGCCGGTAGCGTGGCGCCCATGGCACGAGGTGACGGACCCGGCGATCCCCCGGCTGGCCCGGACACGCCGGCGGACCTGATGCGGCAGCTCACGGCGGCGATCTCCGGCATGCGCCCGGCTGAACTTCAGGGTGTGCTGCGCGAGTTGATGGCCGCCGCGGCGCCTGACGCGGATCCGTTCGAGCGGGCGGCGCCGCCATCACGCCGGCGCCCGCGCCGGCCCGACGTTGTCACGTACCGCGTCCGGGTCGACCTGAAGGGGACCAAGCCCCCGCTGTGGCGCCGGCTGGAGCTCTCATCGGACCTGTTTCTCGACGAGGTCCACCAGGTTATCCAGCAGGCGTTCGGCTGGACCGACAGTCACCTGCACCAGTTCGGTTCCGGACCGGACATGTACAGCGCGGAGACCGAACTCTACCTGTGCCCTTACCAGGTGGAGGACGGCGAGACCGGGGTCGCCGAGGAAGAGGTGCGGCTCGACGAGGTGCTGGTCGATGTGGGTGAGAAGTTGTTTTACGCCTACGACTTCGGCGATGACTGGCAGCACGTCATCAAGCTCGAAGCCGTCACCGCACGGCGGGACCCGCCGCAGCGAGCGATATGCACCGACGGCCGGCGGGACGGCCCGGCCGAGGACTGTGGCGGGGTGTACGCCTTTGAGCTGATAACAGCGGCCACCGACCCGGCTAACCCGGACCACGCGGACGCGGTGGCCGACTTCGCGCAGGTCTTCGGCGATGACATCGATCCCGGTGCCATCGGCACTACCCGATTCGACATCGACCAGATCAACGCGGCGCTCGCCGCGGCGTTCCCCGCCACCGGGGCGCCCGCCGACGGCACGGCGGGTCCTCTTCCCGAGCCGCTCGGCGAGCTGGTCGCGGCCATCCGGGTCCCGTCCTACCGCCGGGAACTGCGGCGCTTGCTCGACACAGCCGACCTGGACCAGCCGGTGCTCATCGACGCCGGGACCGCGGCCAGGATGGTCCGCCCGTACTCCTGGCTGCTAGACCACGTCGGCGCCGAAGGCATCAGGCTGACCGGAGCCGGGTATCTTCCGCCGGCTCACGTCGAGGCCGCCGTGGCCGAGCTGGGCCTGGGCGAGGAGTGGATCGGCAAGGGCAACCGGGAGGTTCAGACGGCGCCGGTGCTGCACCTGCGTGAATCGGCGACGACAATGGGGCTGCTGCGCAAACATCGCGGAATGCTCCTGACCACTTCCCGCGGCCGTGCCCTGCGCGACGATCCGGCCGGGCTCTGGTGGCACCTGGCGGAGAGGATGCCGCCCAGGTCCGCCGACCGCTGCGGAATGCAGGCCGGGCTTCTCCTGCTCGCTGCGGTAGCCGCGCGATTCCCGGGTGACCTGGACGCGTTCCTAGCGCGGCAGCTCGGCGCGATCGGCTGGATCAGCGGCGACGGCACCAGCCTCACCGGGTCCGCGGCCGCCCGCGCCGCCTGGGACACCAGGACCGTGCTCCGGCGGCTGGGCGGCTTCAGCTACGACCGGCACTCTTTCCGGCTCGGGAAGCCGACGCCGGAAGGAATCACCTTCGCCCGCGCCGCCCTGCGCAGCTGGCCGCGCTAGCTCGTCAGGTCCAGGCCGCCCTGCCTTGCCTCACGCAATTGCGTGAAGCGTTTCCGCGGGAACGCGGCGGGCGACCCTGCGTCCTGCCGTTGACGGGAACCCCGCTCTCCGGTAGCGGCTAGGGTAAACCAGCGTCAGCATCATGTGATCGGACGGGCAGGGAGCGAATCTACGCGATGGCGATGGCGATGGCAGGCGGCCCAGCCGACTCCTACGATCTCGACGCGCTCGCGGTCAGCGACAGGTTTCGCCTGTTCAACTTCACCCGCCGGGATGACTACCACGCGTACCTGTGGGTGCTGCGCGCGATGGACCGGCTCCGCGGGATGCATGTGGCGCAGTCCCACACCGATGACGTGGGGGCCGTACTGGGCGAACTGGCGGCCGTGCACGACGGCGTCCCGCCGAACGTGGGCAACCTGCGGGAACGGCTGGACAACCTGTCCGACGACGGGGTGCTGCACCGGCTGGAGGACGCGTCACGGGCCGGGAGCCTCGCGCGATACCGGAACCGGCAGTCGGTATATCAGTTCACCGAACTCGGGCACCGCGCGTATATGGCGGTCGAGGGCGTGCTCGCCGCGCGGCTGCAGGACGCGAACCTGTCTCGGCTGGTGTTCTCCGACATCGTGCGGGACATGCGTGGCCTGGCGGAGGCGAATCGCGACGGCGATGGCGACGAGATCGTGCGCCGCCTGGCCAGCCTCGACCGGATGATAGAGGATATGGCGCGACGCTCCGCCCAGTTCCACCTGACGCTCGGCGACATCACCCGCTCGACGGATGCGTCGCCGGAGGTATTCCTGCGCTACAAGCACGCGCTGATGGCGCACATGAGTGACTTCATGGCCGAACTCGACCGGTACCTGCCGCGTCTGGCCCAGGCGGTCGAGCAGGTCGAGGCGACCGGCATCGGGACGCTGCTGAACCGCGCAGCCGAGGCCGATGACCGGCCGTTGATGCGCCGTGACGAGGTGCTTGATGACTGGCGACGCCGGTGGGCGGGGATCCGCGCGTGGTTCGTGGCCGAGGCGGGCGAGCATTCGCGCACCGCCGAACTGGCGGCGGCGACCCGGGCCGGCGTCTCCAGCGTGATCGCCCTGCTGCGCCAGATCACCGAGTCGCAGCGGGGCGGGGTCAACCGCTCCACCCAGCTCAAGCATCTGGCGCAGTGGGTATTCGACGTGGCGGACGAGGATGCCGCTCATGCGCTGATGTCGGCCGCGTTCAACCTGCGGCTGGCGCGGCACGTCGGCGGCGTGCACGACGACAGCGACCTGATTTCGCCCCGGCTGTCCTGGATGGATGCGCCGGGCGTGGAGGTCGCGATGACGTTGTTCCGCCGCGGCAAGGCGCCCAGTCCGGGCCTTCCGCAGCGGCTCCAGGCCCGGGCCGGCATCCGGGTTGAACTGCGCCGTCGCCAGGCCGAGCAGCGCGCGGCGGAGCGGGACGCGGCGCAGCGGCTGCTCGGCTCGGGGGCCGGCGACCGGGTGCTGGATGAGGCCGAGACCCGCGTGCTGCTGAAGCTGCTGACCCGGGCGCTCGAGGCCAGGTCCGTGGTGGCCGGGCGGATCACCGGCGGGACGGGCGGGAACGACGTGATGACGATCCGGCTGATACCTTCGCCGGCCGGCAGCGCCGTACGCACGGCGCACGGAGTCCTGCACCTGCCCGGCCTCAGCCTCGAAATCGAGCCGGCCCGTACGCCAGCCCGGGTCCGGCAGGCGGTGGCCGGTGGCTGAGCAGCGGGCCGCTGACGGGGTCGCGCCGAGCGATCTCGGCTCTTATCAGTACGCCGTCCGGCTGGTGCTGACGAACGATCTCATCACCGCCGCACGTCCCAGGGCCGGCGCGCTCGCTTCGGTACTCCGCTGGGCGGACCTGATGGCCAGGGACTTCGCCGAGTTGCTCGGGTACGCGCTGATCGCGACCGCGCACCAGGTGCGGCTGCTGCGGCGGCTCGACACGCTTGACGCGACGCAGCGGTCGGTCTTCGCGGCCAGGAGCGGCAGGCAGTTCGACCGGCGGCGGCTGTCCTACCTGTGCCTGGTGCTCGCCGTCTTCCAGCGGTCAAGGATCGAGATCAGCCTCGCGGACCTGGTCCGAGCCTTCGCCCCGACGGCCAACGCGATCGACGGTCTCGGGTTCGAAGCCACCATCACCGAGCACAAGCGCGCGGTCGTAGACGTCCTGGACTGGCTCACCGATCATGACGCGCTGCGCCTTTCCGACGGCTCGGCAGAGAACTGGGCGCACGACAGCGAACGCGGCGATGCCCTCTACGACATCGACCACGATGTGTGCGCCTCGCTGTTCCGGCCCGCGCGCCCGATCCAGCAACTTGGCGGGGCCGCCGGGTTGCTGGACGTCCCCGACATCAGCAACCGGCGGTCCGCGCAGCGGGAGGCCACCGCGCGGCGGGCCCGGCGCCTGCTGGTCGAGCACCCAGTGCTCTACTACGCGACCCTCGATGCCGAGACCGCCGCCGCGCTGCGCGGCACCGAACTGGCCGACAACCTCGCCAGGCTCACCGGGCTCGTGGTCGAACGACGAGCCGAGGGCGTGATGCTAGTCGATCCCACCGGCCGGTTTACCGATCAGCCGTTCCCTGGGCGCGGCGGCGCGGTCAACCGGACAGCCGGGCTGCTGCTCGCGAAGATCGCTGACGTTCTGGAGGATCCTGACGACGGGCCGGCGCTGACGCGGATTCCCGTTCCTTCCGCTGCCGATGACCTCAGGGACCTGCTGGAGCGCATCGACGCGGGGATGGCAGACCCTGACCGCGGCGCTTGGGCTGGCGCCCCGGTCGAAGCCGACCCGCTCGAGGTGCCTTTCATCGACCGGACCCGGCTGGAGCGCATGATCGACGAACTGTACGAGCACTTCGGCGCGGCCTCATTCACCGTCCAGTGGCAGTACGACCGCCGCGGACTGCTCGATGCCGCTGTGCGGTTGCTGGCGGATCTGCGGCTGATCCGGCGGATGCCTGGCGGCGCGGCGATCCTGCCCGCTGCCGCGCGCTACCGTAACATCACCGCGGCGCTGCCAGAAGGCGCCCGCCGCGATGGCCAGGGCATGTTCGACTTCTCCGGGCAGACGGAGGGACCCGCATGACCGAGACCCGGTTCAAGCCGGTCCGCGCCGGGATCATCAACCTGTGGGACTACTACGACGAGGAGTTCGTCTTTGCCGACGGCCGGCTTGCGCTGCGCGGCCACAACGGCTCCGGTAAGACCAAGGCCCTCGAGGTTCTCTTTCCCTTCGTTCTCGACGGCAGCCTGGACGCCCGCCGCCTCGACCCGTTCAGTGGCGAGAACCGCACCATGAAGGCGAACCTGCTCTACCGCGGGCAGGATTCCGAGCATGGCTACGTGTGGATGGAGTTCGGGCGGCCGGGCGAGACCGTCACCCTGATCATCGGCCTGTCTGTGCACAAGAACATGGACCGCCCCCGCCCGTCGTTCTACGTTACCGACAAGCGCATGGGCATCGAGTTCGGACTGCTGTCCGCCGATTCCCGGCCGCTGACGGCAAAGCAACTGACCGCGATCCTCGGGCGCGACGCGCACTACGGCGACAAGAAGAGCGCGTACACCGACGCCGTGGACGCCCGGCTGTTCGGTCTCGGCAGGGAGCGGCACGCCCAGCTGCTCGACCTGCTGATCGCGCTGCGCCGCCCGCTGCTCGCGAAGGACCTGGACCCGGGCAAGGTGTCCGATACGCTCACCGCGGGCCTGAGCCCGGTCGATGACGATCTCGTCACGCAAGCGGCCAGGGATTTCGAGAACCTGGCCGCCGTCCAGAAGCAGTATGACGACCTCGCCGCCGCGGACACGGCGGTGCGCGCCTTTCTCGACCAGTACGTCTCCTACCTCCGCGTCCACACGCGGCACGAACTTGATCAGGTAGCCGCCCGGATGTCAGCGGCGGCCGGCCACCTCGCGGCGATCGGGAACGCCGCGCGGGAGGTCTCCCGGGCGGGCTCGCAGGAGCAGTGGTGGAGAAAGGCCGAAGCCGACGCGAAGACCAGCGGCGAGACGGGCCAGGCACGCCTGTTCGCGCTGAGGAACCGGGACGAGTACAAAGACCACGAGAAGCTCGGGCTCCGGCGCGGCCAGCTCGATAAGGAGGAAAGGGACCTGGCGGCCGAGCAGGCCCGGCTGGCCCGCGCTCGTGCCAACGTGTCAGACCTGTCGGTAGAGGCGGCTCGTGTCGCGGACCGGCTGGCCGAGGTCGGCCGGGCGGTTGACCGGCACGCGCGCCGTCTCGCCGAGACCGCCGACAGCTCCGGCATCAGCCGCGACGGTTCACCTGCTGATACTGGTGAGGATCTGCCGGTCACGGCGAAGGCGCGGGTGGCGGCACGCCGCGATGACATCCGTACCGTCCGCGACCATCTGGCCCATGTCCGCGACGCGGAACGGGACCGGACCGGCGCGGAGGCCTCGCTCGGCACGGCCCGCCAGTTGATGGAGACCTGCGAGACGTCCTGCCACGAGGCCGATGAACAGCTGGCCACGGCCCGCGCGGACCTTTCCGGGAAGCTAACCGGCTGGGCGGACCGGTGGATAGGTGACGAGCCATACGCCGCCATCACCGCCGACCAGGCCGGACTGCTCTGCCAGGCGCTGGACGGGATCGGTGAACCGGACGCTCCGAGCCTCACCGAGCTGTTCGGCACGCTGACCGCCGAACGCGGCCGTGCGCTGATCGCCCGGGGCGAGCGGCTCAGGACCCGTGACGCGGATCTAACCGAAGCCGCGGCCCGTCTGGCTTACGAGCGGGAAACCGTAGCGGCCGAGCGTGACGACGGACCGCCGGCGTCCGATCTTCGGCCTGCCATTCGGGCCGAACGAGCCGGGGCACCGCTCTGGCAGCTAGCGGATTTCCGTCCTGGGGTGGACGCCGACACCGCCGCCGCGATCGAAGGCGCGCTGTATGGCGCCGGCCTGCTCACCGCGTGGGTTCATCCCGATCCCGCGATGACCGAGGCGGCAGTCCGCGCGGCCGAGGCCGACGGCTACCTGGTGGCGCTGCCGCCGCAGGCGCGGCCGCCGGGACGGACCCTTGCCGACATACTCGTCCCGGAGCAGCAAGACATGGTCCCGCCGGTCATGGTCGAGGCGGTGCTCGCGTCGATCGCCCTGTCCGAGTCAATACTGTCCGAGTCAATACTGTCCGACTCCGCGGCCGTGCCTGTCGTTACCACGCGGGCCCAGTTCAGCTACGGTCCGCATCTTGGCGCGCGGCCCAAGCCAGCGCCCGAGTTCATCGGAGCGACCAACCGGGCGGCCAGGCGCCGCCTTCGCCTCGCCGAACTCGACCGCCAGATCGCCGAGGTACAGCGGCAGCGCGATGAGCTCACCAGGGAGCTCAGCCTCGTCGACGAGGCCTTGGCCAACCTGGACCTCGCACGGCGTGAACTGCCCAGGACAGCGCCGGTCATGGAGGCGCTGCAGAAGGTCAGCGAGGCGGCGGCCCGCTTGTCGGCGGCCCGCAGCCGGCTAGACGAAGCAAAGACGGTGCTCGACGCGAAGATCGCCGAACTCGACGCGCGGACCCGGCGGCTGCGCAGGGCCGCCGCGGACCGTGACATGCCGGCCGGCCCGGAAGAGGTCAGCGCCATAGAGCGTGCCGTCGCCGAGTTCGAACGCGCGGCGGAAGAACTCGTCCGCGCCCATGGCGAGGCGGCTGGCCTCGACGAGGACCTGAAGGGACGACGCGCCCTCATCGACCGCCTCAGCGGCGAGAACGACGAAGCCGCCGAACTGCTGGAGGAAAAGCAGACCGCCTACATGGCCAGCTACGAGGAACTTCGCGTTCTCGAACAGGCCAGCGGAGCCGAGTACGAGCAGATCAGCGCCGAGATATCCGAGGCCGAGGTTTCACTGCGCGCGGCGAAAGCAGAGCAGAAAACCGCCGGCGGTAACGCTGCGGCGGAACACGACAAGCTCGTGGCCGCGCGGCGAGATCTGGAGCGCGGCGGCGAGGCGCTGGTGGTGGCGATTTTCGAGCTGTTCGCCCAGGCTGCCGTGTTCGCGCCTTACGCTCACGGCGACCTGCGCCCGCTGCTCGGCGTCACGGAAACCACGCCCTGGCCCGGCGCCAGCCAATGGCCCGCCCCCGAGCAGGCGGCCACCGCCCTCGCGGACCGGGTAGCCGACGAGCCAGCCCCTGTCGATGCCGACCCCGTCGATGCCATCCGCGCGATGCTGCCCGCGGGTGTCACGGTGCTGCTGGACGCTTTCACCGCCGCGACCCGGGGCGGGCGCGCTATCACCGACGGAGTGCTCAAGAACACCGTGGACCGGATGTGGAGCGCGTACCGGGAATTCGAGAACGCGCTCAAGGCGGGCGAGGACGGGTACCAGGCCGACCTGACCGGGAGCGCGCCCTTCATCGTCGACGTCGCCACCAACGAGGGGCGCAAGTCCGCCGCCGCCTTCGCCCGCAAGATCGCGGAGGACGTGGAAAGTCAGGGAGTGCTTCTGGAAGAGCGCGAACGAACGGTACTGGAGGATTCGCTGCTCACCGCGCTCGCCCAGCAGATCCACTCCCGGGTGCTGGCGGCGAAGGATCTGGTGGCCGCGATGGACGCCGACACCCGCTCCAAGCCGATGTCCTCGGGCATGGCGATCGGGATCAGCTGGGTCCGTTCGGAAAAGCGGACCGAGCAGCAGGCAGCGGTGTCCCGCATGTTGGATCGCGACGCCAGGGATCTCGGTCCCGACGGGCTGGCCGACCTGCGCGCGCTGCTCCGCGCGATGATCCATGACCATCGCGCGAGCAATCCGCGCGATACCTACCGGGAAGTGCTCGCCGCGGTGCTCGACTACCGGTCGTGGCACGCCTTCGAACTCCAGCTGCTCTCCCCCGGCAGTCCCCCGCAGCGGCTCACCAGGAAGAAGCATTCCGAGATGTCCGGCGGGGAGAAATCCGCCGCGATCCACATGCCGCTATTCGCAGCCGCCAATGCGCTCTATTCATCCTCGAAGCCGACGTGCCCGCGCATGGTCGCGCTGGATGAGGCGTTCGCCGGGATCGATGACAAGTTCAAGCCCGAACTGCTGGGCCTGACGGTCAAATTCGACCTTGACTTGTTCATGACCGGACACGACCTGTGGGTCAACTATCCGACCGTTCCGTTGATCGCGCATTACGACATGCAGCACGACAAGGCCAGTCACGCGCTATCGACCCTCCTTGTCCTCTGGGACGGCGAGCAGCTCGTCGACGCCGACGCCGGATATGCGGGCAACGAGGACCTCGCCGCCGAACTGCTCGGCTTCCGCCCCACCCGGCACGTCCCTGCCGAGGCCGGTGCCACGCTCGTAATAGCCGTCGAAGAGGACCTCGACGAGGACGCGGACTCGGAATGAGCGAGCCGCAGGGGCGCGGCGTCGCCTGGACTGAGGAGCGAGGAACGAGCGACGAGGGAAGGCGGCGCAGTGAAGGGGGGATGGGGAGGTGGGTGGGGCCCCGGAGGCAAGCGGGAAACACAACATGAGCGAGGGCACGCCGAGCCTTGACCGGTACCGCGGCCCCGAGTACCGGCGGCTCATGGCCGCGGCCCGCAGGTCCCTGGAGCGAACCGGCGGCGATCTGACCGGCAGGATCAGCATCGCCGGCCCAGACGACGCCGAGCGCAAGGTGATCATCGGAATCACCGGAGTCCATCAGCCCGCGGGGACGAAACGCATGACCGTGCGGCTGGCAGAACTCGATGCCGCCCTGAGCCGAGCAACCGGCCTCGGCCTGGCGGGTGTGCTGGCCGTTCTCGGCGAACCCTTGCGCAATCGGCCTGCAGCGGCCGCTTCGCTGGCCGCGGCCCGCGCGGCCTTGGCCGCGACCGCCGAAGGCAGCCCGCTGAACGAGTCTTGTCCCTGGTACCGCGCGTGGCTGGCCGACTTGAGCCGGGACGGCACGATCACGCGCCTGGCCAGGCAGGACGATGCCATGGCGCTGAGACAGGCCGTCCGGGTTCTGGAGTACCTGACCGCCCGGTCGGCCGAAGCCCCACCGATCGCCCTGCCCGCGCTCGCCGCCCGCATCACCGGGGACACGAAGGCGCTGAATCACGGCACCACGCTGGCAACCCTGATGATGCGGGCCCTGGCCCTTCGCGAGAGCGTCGCCCGCCCGGCCTCCGCCGCGCAGCGACGCGAACTGTGGGACCTTTCCGACGTCATCGTCGATGACCTGGCCAGCCGAGTGCTCGTCCTCAACCTCGCCTCGCAGGGAGACGGCCTGGCCGAATGGCTGACCGGTGCGGCCCGCTATGGCACTCCGTTCCAGGTAACGCTGCATCAGCTCGACGCCCACCCGATCCGGCTTCGCCCCGCCCGGATTTTCGCGTGCGAGAATCCGGCCGTGCTCAGGCGGGCCTGCGCGGAACTCGGTCCCGCGTGCCCTCCGCTCATCTGCGCGGAAGGCCAGCCCTCCACGGCGTTTCACAAACTGGCCCGGATTGCCCTAGCGGCCGGCGGCGAGCTGGCGTACCACGGCGACTTCGACTGGCCAGGCGTTGCCATCACTGCGAAGGTCATCGACCGCCACGGCGCACGGCCATGGCGGATGACCGCAAGCGACTACCTGTCGGGCGTCAAGGCCGGCGACACCCCCGTCGCCCTCAAGGGCTACCCTGTGCCGACACCATGGGAACCCGAGTTGCATGAGACGATGCGCGCGACCGGGTGGGCCATCTACGAAGAAACCGTAGCCGACCAGCTCCTTGCGGACCTCTACGACGCATCCAGCTGCCGCCGTTGAGATTTTGCCGACAGGGGAGCTGTCCGGCCGGGCGAGCCTCATTCACCGAGATCGGAGAGAACCATGGCCCGCCGCTCCTCGAGCGCGGCGAGCTGACTCCGGAGCTGTTTCAGCTCGCGGTTAACGCGTGCGAGCTCGGTTCGTGCCTGCCGCTCCCTGAGGTATGTCTCGCCATACCGGGTGCCGACGAGATCCTCGACTTCCCGGCGAAGGAGCCGCAGCCACGGGTTCCCGTGCATCGAACTGAGACGGTACTGGAGCTTGCCCGCACGGATCGCCGCGATGATCTCATCCTGTGTCAGCCCGAACTCGGCACGAGCCGTCTTGTCGCTCAGCGTCGCGCCCTTGCGCTGCCAGTCTTCGTTAGGAAAGTCCATGGCACTTCATTATGACGCGAGTTCACGGCGCGTTCCGGCGCGCCGCCGAGCTGCTATTCAACCAGCTCTTCGAACGGCACAGCGACCTTAAACGGGTAGGTCAGCACCACGCCGTGCTCCATGAGCGTTTCCACCCGGTATTGATAGATGGCGGCATCGAGATGAAACTCCCGAGCATCGATGATGCCGCCGTCAGCTGACATACGTACCACCAGGTAGGCAGGTATCCCGGCGGCGGCGTACTGGGCCATCTTGTCTACCAGATCTTCGCGTTCGGTCGACGGCGAGGACACCTCGACCATCAACAGGACATCTGATGCCTCCGGCTTGGCGTTGCGATCCTCCTTGCAGCGGTACACCACCACGTCCGGACGCCGGAATGTGTACTTAGGAACGTGCCAGATGACCACGTCTGTTTCCATCTGGACGCGAGTGCACGGCTCTTTCGGCCGGGCGGCCTCAAATGTGTTCGCCAGACGGCGAGCTACCTGCTGATGCTGCGGTGTCCGCGATTCGCACACGATCACGTAACCGTGAACGACCTCGATCCGGTGTCATCCGCCAGCGGCATGGGACCAGGTTGAGGGGTTTTCCGCCATGAGCATGGGACCACCCGGTCGCCAGTAGCGGGACCAGCGGCGTGGCGCGTCGCTTGTCCCGCATCGTCCCGGTCTGATCTTCCCAGTCGA
>WNFC01000248.1_pt1 | contig 53405 bp, 29 predicted proteins | sample 5400541 | NCBI WGS metagenome assembly WNFC01 (sample SAMN13153342, study PRJNA577476) | soil metagenome | isolation source: 120 cm saprolite under Douglas fir tree site 2 hole 2 replicate 1 | place: USA:California | collected 2015-04-18
CGGGAATTTCCAGCCTTGGCAGTTTCGCGTCGGACGCCATCACCAAAGTGAACTTTGCCCAGATCGCGCACGAGACAAATGGGATGTTCTTCGGTGGTTAGGCCCGCCCAGACCAGGGGAAGCACCCGCTTCCGGAGGAGTCAAATGCGGCATCTGATCTATCTGGGAACCATGCTCGCGCTGCTCCTGGCTTTCGCTTCAGTCGAAACGGTCCAGGCTGACCGGTTGCCCGGCTCCGACCAGGGCGGTCGACCTCTTACGGCCATCCTATTGGGCCCCAACGAGGTGCCTCCGGCGCCTGCGAGCTCACAGGGGACGGCCGCCATCACCATCAACCTGGGCCAGAGCGAGCTCTGCTACGTGATCGACTTCACCACCAGCGAGACCGTGATAGCCGCTCACATACACCACGCCCCCGCAGGCGTGGCTGCACCTCCCGTGATCCCACTGAACCCGCCGGTGGCCGGATCTTCTTCTGGCTGCAGGCAGGTCGATCAAGGCCTCCTGAAGGACATCGTCCAGAATCCCGAGCAGTACTACGTAAACGTGCACACCACCGCGCATCCTGGCGGTGCAGGGAGGGGACAACTAACGAAGTAACCCTGGAGTTGAGCGGCGGGCGGGTACCGCCATCATGATCCGACGGCGAAGCGCGTTTTCACGCGGGGAGGCGATGGCTGTCATCGTTGATTGAAGCGGGGCCAACTCCGGGGGGTCTCGCCTCGTTCTCAACGCCGCACATTCGCACTCACCGCTATTTAGTCGCCATATTCGCCACGCCGGCTTCGATCGCTGCACGTCACGCTAGGTGAACGCCCGTGGTCAGCCCGCGGTTAACAGATCGTTCCATTACGTTCAGAAACTGCGGCCCAAATTCGCTGAGTGCCGTTGAGTGTCCAAATATCGCGGTTTGCCGCGGGCGCTGGTGTACAGGACACAGCGGGCCGCGACGATCGGGGCAACAAGGTCGACCAAAAGCCGGTTCCAGAAGTCGACCAATCCGGGCTAGTCAGGCGACGACCCAAACCGCCCAGTTCTCGAGCGTCCGGAAGCCAAGCTGTTGGTACACGCGGAAGCCAGCGTCGGAGGACTGCAGCAGGGCAAAGGATGCGGTCGCTGCGTAGCCGTCAAGCACCGCGCGCGCCGTGATCGCTGCGCCGTAACCGCGCCCGCGGTGCGCCTGTAGGGTGGCCACGTTGTAGATGCCCACGTGATCTTCTTCGACGATGCCCACCGCAGTCGTCACAGGTTGGCGGTCCACGCTGCCGACGTAGCAGTGGAAGCCCGGCAGAGCAAGGACGGCCGGCGTCACCACTGCTTCGAACAGTGCCGGTGGCGCCTCGAAGCCCGCACTCGCGATTGCCACGTGTAGCTGGCTGTCGCCTGCGGCAAGTTCGCGGATCACCAACGAGGCATGACCTGCGATCGGGGCAAGGTCAGGTCCAGACGAATCTCTGCGCATTAGTGGTATCGGACTTTCCAGGGTCATCCCACGACTTCCTGCGAGCGAAGCTAGCTCCGGCCCGCAACCAGGACGTATTTGGAGGCAATGGGGAAGCCTCATCCCTTTCACCATGTCCAGCAACTCCTCAACAGGTTCCTGCTCAACGTCAGATCGTTCAGTGAAAACACAGTTCAAAGACGGAGCGTGAGCCCCGGTTGCGAAGAGCGAGACGGCTTTCATCGGTTTGACAATCGCCTGCTGTGAAAGAGCGCCGCACCAGCGGGACCAATCGCGGAGTAGTGCGTCCGTGGTTACGTCAGCTTCAGTCACATCTGGGCTTGCAAGGCAATTGCTGACTATAGCCGGGGCTTATCGCAAGCATCCTGGGAAAGCTGGCCTGGGGGATTTAGCCTGCGTAAGTGGTCCTCGGCGACTGACAGCAAGCCGCCCGGACCGCGGGCCGGGTCGTAAAGGGTCTTGACTGATGCCTGGCTTTGCCAGAAAGTCCGAGTCCTGGGAGGCGGCTGAGGGCAAAAAACCGCCGGTGAAGCCGTCACCTCAGAAAAACGACGCGCTACGACGCCCCAGGACGCTCCGAGCGATTGCGTCGAGTGCTACGGGACCTTGGCCAAAGCAGGTGCTGTAATTGACATCTATGCCTGGAAGAGAAGTCGTGGTACGCCTGAAAACTCCGACTAGCGATGTTCGAGACATTCGCGGTCAGGTCGTCACAGGCGACCGCAATACACACTAGCCCGGCTACTCTCCGGCCACGTGCTATACGCGTCTATCTATATGCTGCTCAGGCTAGCCATCAGTCTGGCCGTCTTGCGCAACAGCCCGGACGCCAAGCGCGACCTCGAGATTCTCGCCCTCCGCCACTAAGTCGCCGTTCTGCGTCGGCAGGCTCAGCGGCCGGATGCAGCGATGTCAATGGTGCCACTCCACTCAGCGCATCAATCCTGCGCTAACCCACGTCGTGCCATTCCTCCTGGTCCAGACGGCAATCACTCCCGGTACAACTCGCCAACAAACGCGGAAACGACTTCAACCAACGTCACGAAAGACTGCTGACGGCGCCCGATTCGTCAGCAAGCCGGCGCCCGAGAGGTAGTGGAGGACCGCCTCCCCTTCGTCGAGATCGATCTCAACGCTGTCGCTCGGTATCGCGTCGATGCTGTGTGCAGGGCTGGGGCCACCCGACTCCCGCGCATGAACTCAGTCGGTGTTGACTTCGCCGCTCACGCACCATTCCAGCACCGCCATGGCGCTGTAGAGTTTGTTCTCCGCCTGTCGAAACGCGATGCTGCGAGGACCGTCCAGCACTGCCGCTGTCACCTCTTCGCCCCGGTGCGCGGGAAGATCGTGCATGAAAACGGCTCCCGGATACCTCTCAGTCAAGCGCATATCCACCTGGAAGGGGTCGAACACTTTCCGCCAATTGGGGTCGGGCTTCGACGTTCCAGTGGTCTGCCACCGCGTGGTGTAGATGGCGTTCACCGCGGCGGGCAGACTTTCCAGGTCGTGCCGTTCGTCTATCAGGGCACCGGCTATGGCAGCGCGCTTCTGAGCAGATGCGAGCATAGCGCCCGCCAGGCCATATCCTGGCGGCGTCCGCAAGTGCAGCTCAGCGCCTTTGAACTGGCTCAGCGCCAGGGCCAGCGCCGACGCTGTGTTGTTGCCTTCGCCCAAGTAGAGGACGCTCAAGCCCTCAACAGATCCAAAGTGCTGCAGCAGGGTGGTGAGGTCCGCAAGCGCCTGGGTCGGATGCTCAGCGCTGCTCATTGCATTCACCACGGACATGCGGCTCTGTGACGACAGGATCCGCATCTCTTCATCGCTGCCGGCTGTCCTCGCGACCAGTGCGTCCAGCATTGAGGAAAGCACTCTGGCCGTGTCCTCGATCGACTCTCCGGTGTTCTCCTGTAGGTCGTGCGGGCCGTAGGCCACTATGCGTGCTCCCAAGCGCAAGCTGCCGGCGGAGAACGCGGTGCGGGTGCGCGTGGACGTGTAGCGGAAGTAGATTCCAACCACGCGGCCCTCGAGCCGTCCAGTGGGATCGGCTGCACCGACGGCATAGTCCCGACCGCGCTCGGCGATCTGCGCGATCTCAGCGCGCGAGAGGTCCCCAAGGCTGATGAGGTGGCGGCGCCTGGACATCACCGCGAATGGTTATTCATCGATCACGCCTACAGGCCTATCTTCGCGCGCCCAGGACGACGGTAGAAAATCGGCGATCGAGAGGCCCATGCCGCGGGCAATCGCATGGCGTCGGACCATACTGGCGACGGCCAGGTCCAGGATTCCCAGGCCGAAGGGAGAGAAGACCACCACCCGATCGGGGTCGGGCCGCGGCGGCAAGACTCCCCGCAGAACGTCGCCAATCGAACCACGTATGAAATCGCGATTCCCGACCAGCTGCTCGGCCAGGTGCAGGGAAGTCTCGGCGCGGCACACGTGATCGACGTCGTCGGTCAGGTTGTCGCACCGCAGGATGATTTGGGGAGTGATGTCCCGGAGTGAAATGTGGAGGATGACCGCCCCAGCAGGGCACGGCGCGAGATCGTTTACGTGAGGTGTTCCCGCGCTGGTTGCGATGCAGACGAGACTGCACGCGAGCGCAGGGGAAACGGAGTCGACGATCTCGATCGAGAGCTCCGGGAAGTGCGTCCTGCAGAGACCGGCGAAATGCTGGGCGCGCGCATGTCGTATGTCGTGGACAACCAGGTCAGCCAGCTCTCGACGCGTGGCGCGCATGAATCGCACAACTTCAAAGCTGATCGGGCCGCAGCCGATCACACCCATGCGTGGGGCTGCGCTACCTCCCAAAAGGAGCCCAGCCGCGAGCGCGGCGCTCGCGGCGGTGCGGCTTGCTGAGATGTACGAGCCCTCGATAATCGCGATTGGCCTTCCGGACTCGGGTGAGTTCAGGACGACGACGGCGGCGGCCCGTTCAAGGCCGTGTTCGATGTTGTCCGGGAAGGACGAAACCCACTTCACTCCAGCGACCTCGAAGCCGTCACCAAGGTACGCGGGGAGGGCGATGATCCTGCGTCCAGGACCCGCTGGAAAGCGCAGGAACACCGAGTGCGGCAACGAACTGTCTCCCGCGGCGTGAGCGCGATAGGCGGAAGCGACGCAATCCACGATGTCGATTTCGTGGCCGTCGAGGATCTCTCGAACGACGGAGGCGCCCAGGACCAGCATCAGGCTTGCGCTAGCTGTTCGGCACCCACCGTCCCGAGCGGCGCCGGGATCTCGCCGAAATTCTCGCGCACCCAGTCGTCGGAGTAGATGGTCTCGAGATAGCGCTCACCGCGATCGGGAAAGATCGCCACGCAGTTGGAACCCGGAATGATCTCACTGATCAGCCGGTAAACGGCGCTGATCACCGCGCCGGACGACCCGCCCGCAAGAATGGCCTCGCGTTGGATTACGCCGCGGCAGGCGCTGATGCATTCAAGGTCGCTGATGTGGATGACCCGATCGGCGAGCGACGGGTGATAGAGGGGCGGCCTGATGGCCGCGCCGTGCCCGGGGATCAAGCGACGAGCCGGCGGCGAGCCGAATATGACACTGCCCAACGCGTCGACTGCCACGACCTGGGTCTGCATCCTGCGGGCGCGAACGTACTCAGAGCAGCCGCGTAGCGTGCCGCACGTGCTGGTCGAGCAGAAGAGGTAGTCGACGCGGTCCCGCAGGCCCCCGGCAATCTCGCGCATTGTCTGGTGGTGCGCGGCAGAGTTGCCCCGGTTCGCATATTGATTGGGCCAGAAGGCGTCGGGCAAGTCGTCCAGCAGGTCTCGGACGCGAGCGAGACGTGCGGGCAGGAACTCGCCAGTTGCGGGATCGCGCTCAGCGACCATCTCTATGGTCGCGCCGTAGGCGCGGAGGATGGCGATGTTTTGCGCAGTCATCTTGGGATCCACGACGCAGATCAGCCGCAGACCGTGGTAGGCGCACGCCTGTGCCAGTCCGATGGCGAAGTTGCCCGAGCTCGACTCCACCACGACCATCCCCGGCTTCAGGAGACCACTCGCAAGCGCGTCAGACACGATCTTCCGTGCCGGGCGATCCTTGATGCTGCCGCCGGGGTTGAGTCCCTCCAGCTTGGCGTAGAGATTGAATCGCGCGTTCGGAAAAACGCGCGCCAGCCTGACCAGTGGCGTGTTACCGACAGCCGCCAGGACACCTTCGGCGGGCCAATCACCTGGCTTGGCGGCGGTGGCCATCAGGCGCGCGCTTGAGGAACCAGCCCCGGGTGACCGCGGCGGATGTTCATGACGGCCCCGCGCCATGCTAGGAGATCCCCTAGCGAGTGTCAACGCTGATACCACCGTTTGACCGGATACGCGCCCGGTGTTATGGATAGGGGTCGATGGGCCGGCTCGAAGGCAAGAGCGTTTTGATCACCGGGGCTGCCCGCGGCATCGGCAGAGCCGCGTCAATCGCCTTCGCCGAGGAGGGAGCGGAGATGGTCCTGGTCGACATATGCGCGAACGTCGACCTGTGCCCTTATCCGCTGGGCACCGCGGAGCAGCTTGCCGAGACTGCGGAGCGGTGTCGCCTCCACGGGACGCGCGTCCTGGCGCTAACCGCGGACGTAAGAGACCAGACCCAGGTCGACGATGCCGTTCACCGAGCACTGGAGCAATTCGGCCGGATTGATGTGCTAGTCAACAACGCGGGTATCGTGGCGCCCGCGGGCCGGCGCGGCGAAGAGCTTTCGGACGACGAGTGGCGCTTGCTCATTGACACCAACCTGACGGGCACCTGGCGTGTGATGAAGGCGACCGTCCCCAGCATGATCCGGCGCAGATCGGGCAGTGTGATCAACGTCGCCTCCACGGCCGGACTGGTTGGCTTTGGTTTCTTTGCGGGCTATGTGTCGGCCAAGCACGGCGTGGTCGGCCTGACCAAGGCAATGGCGATCGACCTCGCGCCTTTTCGCATCCGTGTCAACGCAGTTTGCCCCGGTCTCGTGCGCGACGATCCGGACCTCGGTGGCCGCATGCTGCTCGCGGTGGCGGAATCGCTGCAGCTGCCTCTTGACCGTTACGAGGAGGTTTTCAAGCAGTCACACGTCCTGCACGCGCTCGTCGAGCCCGACGACGTTGCGCGCGTATGCGTCTTCCTTGCTTCGGATGAGGCTGTCCACGTCACGGGAACCGCCATTCCCGTTGACGCCGGCTTCGTCGCCAAGTAAACCAAAATTGACAATCCCACCCGCATCTGTTACTGCAATGCTGCGCTCGTGAAGGTCGGAGCCGTACCTTGGGAGACCAACTGACATTGGGCTCAATGCTTGTTCTCGACGGCCTCACCAAGGCCTACGCGGATCAGTCGTCGCAGCCCGCACTGGACCGGGTCACCCTGTCCGTCGATGCGGGCGAATTCGTAGTCGTCATGGGACCCTCGGGCAGCGGAAAGTCGACCTTGCTCAACCTGATCGCCGGCCTGGACCGGCCCACGCAAGGCACCGTGACCGTGAACGACATCCGGCTGGCGCGGTTGAGCGAGGGCGCGCTTGCCCAGTACCGGCGAAACACGGTCGGCTTCATCTTTCAGTTCTTCAACCTCGTCGAAAACCTCACGGTCATGGACAACGTCCGCCTGCCCGCCTGGCTGGCCGGGACCAGGTCGCGCGCGGTTGACGACCGCGCCCGCGAACTCCTCTCCCAGCTCGGCATCAGCGGCAAGGAGCGGACCTACCCCGCTCGCCTCAGCGGCGGAGAGCGCCAGCGGGTGGCGATCGCGAGGGCGCTGATCAACCGACCTGCGCTGCTGCTTGCCGACGAGCCGACGGGAGCCCTCGACAGCCGCAACGGTGATGAAGTGCTTGGCCTTGTGGCGGAGCTCAATCGCCGCGGTCAGACCATCATCCTCGTCACGCACGATCCGAATGTCGCCGCTCGCCATGCCAGCCGTGTCATCCGCTTGCGCGACGGTCGTGTGCTCAACGACTCGGGCGCGACGCGTTTCGCCAGTAAAACAGACGATGAGGCCTGGCAGCGGGGCCCGGGCGAGAACCCGGAGGTCGCCGAATGAGGGCCATCCTGGGCATGGCGCTCGGCGATGTCACGCACCGTCGCCTCCAAGCCGCCGTGGTGTTGGTGGTGACGGGGCTCGCTTCGTCGGTGGCGATGCTGGCGATAGTGCTCGCCACTCAGTCCTCAGCGCCATATGACCGGGCGTTTGAGGCGTATCAGGGCGCTCACGTGTCTGTCTACTTCAACGGCTCGGTGGTGAGTGCGGCCCAACTCTCCCAAACGGCCGGACTGCGCGAAGTCGCGGCCTCAGCCGGGCCGTGGCCCTTCCTCGAAATTCCGTTCCAGCATGGCTCCGCCAAGTTGGTGATGAGGCTGGTCGGTCGGGCCAATCCCGGCGGCGATGTGGACCGCGTCCAGCTGGTGGCGGGCCGTTGGGTCGAGCGGACGGGAGAGGTCGTGGTGACACGTTCGTTTGCCAACGTGGAATCGGTATCGCTCGGAGATTCGCTTCCATCTCTCAACAGCCCGGACCGGCCTCCCCTGACGGTAGTTGGGGAGGTCGTGGACATCGACCAGGCGGATGCGACCATCATGTCGCCGCAGAACGCATGGGTGGTCGAGGACCAGGTCCGGGCGCTGGCATCGCCGCAGCAAGTGGCCGGCTACCTGATGGTCTATCGGCTGCACGACGCTTCGACACAGGCTCAGATCGACAGCTTCACCAACGAGCTACAGCGCCAGTTACCACCCGGCGCCCTGAGCGCGGCCCTCTCCCAGCAGACCATCAAGACGGCCAGCAACCTGACAGTCTCGCTCGTCCTCACGTTCCTGCTCGCGTTCGCGGCCTTTGCGATCGCCGCGGTGACGCTGGTGGTCGCCAATCTCGTCGCCGGGATCGTTCTGGCGAGCTACCGGCAGATTGGCGTGCTGAAGGCGGTTGGCTTCGGACCCTGGCACGTGCTTCTTGTCCTTGAGGCCGAGGTGCTGATGCCGGCCCTGGCCGGCTGCCTCCTGGGCGTGCCGGCCGGCATCATCGCAAGCCGACCGCTTGCTGATCTCAGCGCTGAGGCGATCGGCCTCCCGACGGGCTCGATCGACTACGTCACGCCGGCCCTGATCGCTGGAGTTGGAAGCCTTGCCCTGGTGGCTGTGGCCGCGGGGCTGCCAGCCTTCCGCGCTGCACTGCTCAATCCCGTCATCGCGATGGCCGTCGGCACTGCCCCGCCCACCGGGCGACGATCGCTGCTCGGTCAGCTTCTCCGGCGAGCGGGCCTTCCAGCGGCCATCAATCTCGGCGCTGGGGACGCATTCATTCGCCCCTTGCGGGGAATTCTCACAGCCGCCGGGGTGCTTCTCGGGGTTGCAACTCTGACCTTCGCTTACGGGCTCCAGGCGACAACGCAGCGCTTCACGGACGACCCTGGTGCATGGGGCAAATTCAATGTGACAGTAACGCGCTACGGCGCCTACCCGGACTCGAACGTCATGAGCACGCTGAAGGCGCAACCCGAGACTGTGAATGTGGTCGCAATCGCCAGCTACGGGGTCGCCGTCGAGGGCCAATCTGGACCCGTGGAGGCGTCGTTCATGCGTGGAGACTCGGGTCGGCTCGCGTTCAAGGTGCTCGAGGGTCGCTGGTTCAGCGGCGCGGGCGAGGCGGTCGCTGGGCCAGCGTTCGCCCAGGCCGCGAACCTGCGAGTCGGTGACATGTTCACCGTGGTGTACAACGGCCATGAGATCAGCCTCCGTCTGGTGGGCACCTACCTCGACTTCAGCAACCTCGGACGCATGATCAGAATGGACTGGTCGAACCTCCCGGCTGCGCTTGCTCCTCAGCCCCAGAAATACCTCGTCGAGCTGCGCTCGGGTAGCGACGCGGCAGCCTTTTCGAACAGGGTCGCCGCGACGGCAACTGATTTCCTCAGCGTCCAGCCGCGCAGCGGGAAGAACCTGCCCGAGATCACGATCCTGAACCAGGTGGTGGCGGCGCTGTCGGTGGTTCTTGTTCTTGTGGCGGCTGCAGGGGTGTTGAACACAAGCTTGCTGAACAGCAGGGAGCGGTTGCGCGATACGGCCGTCTTCAAGGTGCTCGGCATGACTCCAAGACAGGTTGTTGCGATGGTGGCGACATCTGCGCTCGTACTGGGACTGGTGGGCGGGATCCTGGGCGTGCCCGTCGGTATCGGACTTCACCGTGAGCTGCTCCAATACATGGCCGACCTGGTGGGCAACAAGGTGGCGATCACCGACTACGGCGATGTGTTCCTAACCCCGGTCGTGGTAGGGCTGCCCCTTATCGGAGTCGCCCTCGCCGCCATCGGCGCCATCGTGCCCGTTTGGCGGGCCGCCCGGCAGACTGCGGCTTCTGTTCTTCGCGCCGAGTAGGGGATTGTTATGTAACGTACTTGACGGTCTTACCAGGCCGCCGGATAATCTGCGGCAACGCCAGGGGGTGGGGCGCTGGCGATGCGAAATCAGATCCGCGTACCCGACCACTTAACCGATCGCCGTGAGGCGGTCGCGTTGGAAGGACTTATGCCCTTCCCCCAAAGCGCGCGTTACTGGTTTTCGGCTCGCGGTTCAATCTCTGCCTAGGCTCGGGACTCCGACGTGGGCAGCCGAACAGGCATGGTGCCGGTCAGGGACGCAGCCCCTGTCGGCACGATGCTGGTACACGACCAGATCGCCGCGCTGGCCATCGCCACGCCCAGCGCCCTGGCAGTCAGTGGCGACGGCGCGCGACTGACGTATCGCGAGCTGGACCTGCATGCCACCGCCCTTGCGGGCGAGCTGATCGGGTTCGGCGCCGGGCCAGAAAAGGTGGTGGCGGTGCTTCTTCGTCGCGCGCCAGGGCTTGTCGTGGCGGAGCTTGCTGTGCTCAAGGCCGGGGCCGCTTATCTTCCGCTTGATCCAGCACATCCGCGCGAGCGGTTGGCCGCGATGATCGAGGACAGTCGGGCCGCGCTCGTGCTGACCGAGAGCGCGCTCCGCCACGCGATCGGCGGCGTCGAGACTCGAGTCTTCGAGCTCGACCGGTGGGCCGGTACCGCTGCCAGCGGACCGGTTATTGCGAAAGTCTCGGAGCTTGACCTCGCCTACGTTATTTATACCTCTGGCTCAACCGGCCGGCCCAAAGGTGTGCAGGTCCAGCACGACAACCTTGGCCACCTGATCGCCTGGCATATGCGGGCCTTCGACGTGCAAGCTTCGGACAAGGCCCCTTTGCTGGCCGGGCTTTCGTTTGACGCCTCCGTGTGGGAGCTGTGGCCGTACCTCTGCGCCGGCGCGAGCGTCCACATCCCGGACGAACAAACCCGCCTTTCACCGCACGGCCTGCGGGACTGGATCTGCGACACCGGCATCACGATCGCCTTCCTGCCGACTCCACTGGCCGAGCTCGCCGTGCAGCTCGAATGGCCTGCGAACTGCTCGCTGCGTTTGTTGCTGACCGGTGGCGACCGCTTGCACCGGCCACCTCCAGCGAGGCTTCCCTTTCGTCTGTTCAATAACTACGGACCGACCGAGTACACGGTGGTGACGACTTCGGGCGAGGTGCCCCCGTCCGTGCCAGCGTCCGGGCCACCATCCATCGGGCGCCCGGTGGACCGCACCCGCATCTATGTGCTGGAAGACAAGTTCCAGCCTGTGGTCGGCGGCGAGGCTGGAACGGTTTTCGTGGCGGGCTCTGGAGTGGCGAGAGGCTACAGGAACATGCCCGCAGCGACCGCGGAGAATTTCCTGCCCGATCCTTTCGGTGCACCCGGAGACCGGATGTACAGCACTGGAGACCTTGCCAAGCAGCTGCCTGACGGCAGCCTCGAGTTCATCGGGCGAGCCGACCTACAGGTCAAGCTGCGCGGCTTCCGAATCGAGCTCGCCGAGGTGGAGGCCGTGCTCGTGGAGCACCCCGCGGTGCGTCAGGCAGCAGTCGAGTTGGATGAAAGTCGCGGGAATTTGGTCGCGTTCGTGGTCTCGGACAGCGCAGTCGATCCGGGCGAGATGCGCGCGCTGGCCGCGGGGCGCTTGCCCGACTACATGGTGCCTGCGGCTTACTTGCGGCTCGATTCGGTTCCGCTGACAGCCAACGGAAAGGTCAACCGCCACGCGCTGCGCCAACTGCTGGTGGCCGAGGAGGTCCGTCGCGGCTCGGCGCCCACGACGTCGACGGAGCTGGCCATGGCCGCGATCTGGGCGGACGTGCTCGGCGTGCGCGACATCGGCATCGACGAGGAGTTTTTCAGCGTGGGCGGCAATTCGCTCCATGCCATGCAGATCGTGTCCCGATCCAGGGATACGTTCCAGTCCGAGGTCATGGTCGCCGATCTGTTCAGTTCGCCCACGGTGAGAGGCCTCGCTCGCGTGATCGAGCGCGGCCGCGGCCACCCCATGCCGGCTCATTACACCGGCATACCTGCTCGAAGCCTCTCCCAAGCCGCGCCGTCGAGCTCGCAGCTGAGAGTATGGCTGCAGGAGCAGCTCCGGCCTGGGCAGCCGACGTTCAACGTCCCGACGGCTTACGCGCTCCGTGGCGAACTCGACGTCGCCGCGCTCCATGCCGCGCTGGCCGGGCTGGTCGCCAGACACGAGGTCCTGCGCACCTCGTTCGATGTGGTCGATGGCAGGCCCCTTCAGGTCATCCACCAGAGCGTTGAGGTGGATCTGCCGGTCGTCGACGCGCGTGGCCTGCCCGGGTTTGATCTTCAGCGTGACCTCGAGCAAGAAGCTCGGCGGCCCTTCGAATTGCCTCGCGCTCCGCTGCTGCGGGCCCGTCTGCTCCAACTGGGGCCGCGCGAACATGTCCTGCAGCTGACCGTCCACCACATCGTCTGCGACGGGTGGTCGATGTCGGTGCTCGCCAGGGAGCTCGTGAGGCTCTACACAGCCTCCAGCGTTGGCGAAGTGGAGCCACTGCAGCCAATGCCGATCCAGTACGCCGACTACGCGGAATGGCAGCACGAATGGCTCCAGACCGAAGAGCCAAAGCGGCAGCTCGAGTACTGGCGGCGCCACCTCGCTGGAATTGACGTGCTTGCTCTTCCCGCCGACCATCCGCGGCCGCCGGAGCAGATGTTCAGCGCTGCCCAAACGACTGTCACCCTGTCGGCGTTACAGAGCGCGGGGCTGCGGTCTCTGAGCCGGCGGCTGCAGGCGACTCCGTTCATGACCTTGCTGTCGGCTTTCGCCCTGCTGCTGGCCAGGCTTTCCGGTCAGGACGATGTCGCGGTCGGCGTACCCGTGGCGGGACGTCTTCGGCCCGAGCTCGAGGGCTTGATCGGATTTTTCATCAACCCTGTCGTCATCAGGGCGGACCTCGCTGGTGATCCCAGTTTTGAGGAGCTCGTGCAGCGCGTGAGCAGCTCAGCCCTCGCCGCATTCGATAACCAGGAGCTGCCCTTTGAACGCGTGGTCGAAGAGCTTCGACCGCTGCGTGACCTCAGCCGCAATCCGCTGTTCCAGGTCTTCTTCAACGTCTACAACTTCGCAGACGCAGAGCTCACGCTGCCCGGCCTGGAAGTGGCGCCTTTGAATGTGCGTGCACCGGGGTCGCTGTTTGACCTGACGCTGTATGTGCGCGACGAGGGCGATCGGCTCGCGCTCGACGCTCTCTACAATCCCGACCTCTTTGACGGGGACCGGATCGAGTCCCTGCTGGACGAGTACGTCTACCTCCTGCGACAGGTCGAAGAGTCCTCCGATCGCCGCCTGTCGGCTTACTCGCTGGTCAGCGAGCGTGCGGCTCAGCTTCTGCCAGACCCCTCTCTGACCATCTCGCCGGTCCGCGTCGAGGATTCGATTCCGATGCGTTTCTCCGCGGTCGCGAGCAGGTCGCCGCGCAATGTGGCAGTCCGCGCCGGCGGCGTGTCCTTCACATACGCGGAGCTGGATCGGATGAGCGCCGGCGTCCACTCGTTACTGGATGTGCTCGGCGCCGGCGATGTGATCGCGGTGTTGTGTCCCCGAAGCTTCGCCCTGGTTGGTGCGCTCCTGGGGGTGCTTAAGGCGGGCGGTGCATTCTGCATCCTAGACCCGTCCCACCCACCGGCTCGCCTGCTGGAACAGGTCGCGCAGGTGCGACCGGCTGCCGTGATCGGGCTGGAGGGCGTGGCCCTGCCGGCCTTGCTCGAACGGCACCTCGGCGAGGTTGGCATCCCCTTGCTGCGCGTGTCTGCGGCCACGGCGGGGCATCCGAGTGGCGCGGCCGTGGTGGTGCCACCGAACCTGGACGGCCTTGCCTACGTCGCCTTTACGTCAGGGTCCACCGGGAGCGTGAAGGGGATCCTCGGTGCGCAACGACCCCTTTCCCACTTTCTGGAATGGCACTCGCGGACGTTCGGACTGGGTCCGGACGATCGCTTCGCCATGCTGTCGGGCCTCGGCCACGATCCGCTGCTCCGCGATGTCTTCACCCCGCTCTGGGTGGGCGGCACCATCTGTGTACCCGACGGCGACGTGCTGGCCAATCCCGTCCTGCTGGCACGCTGGCTGGGTCAGGAGGGCGTCAGCGTGATTCACCTGACGCCGGCCATGGGCCGACTCCTGGCCGCTGGCGGCGCACGACTGCCGCTCCGGCACGTGTTCTTCGGGGGGGATCTGCTGACCGCGACCGATGTAGAACGAATGACACGACTGGCGCCGGACGCTGACATCGTCAACTACTACGGCGCAACCGAGACGCCCCAGGCGCTGGGCTATTACGAGGCGCCCAGCCGGTCCGGCGCTTCCGGTCGGGGTGTAGTGCCCCTCGGCGTCGGAGTGGACGGTGCGCAGCTGCTCGTGCTTGGAACCGGGCGTCGGCTGTGCGGCGTCGGCGAGCAGGGCGAGATCCATGTCCGCAGTCAGCACCTTGCGGCGGGCTACCTGAACGATCCGGCTCTCACGGCCGAGCGATTCTTTCCGAACCCTTTCCGAGCGGACTCGAGAGATCGCGTTTACGCAACCGGTGACCTCGGCCGATACCTCCCGGACGGCACCGTCGAGTTCGCCGGTCGCCGCGATGGCCAGACCAAGATCCGAGGATTTCGCGTCGAGCTCGGCGAGGTCGAGGCGCGACTCCGCAGGCACCCGGCCCTGGAGGACGCCGTCGTGGTCGCCGACGACAGCGCCGGGGACCGGCGGCTGGTCGCATACCTGGTTCCCCGCGGCGAGCCGCCGCGTCTCGCCGACCTCCGTCGCCACCTCGCGACAGAGCTCCCCGACTACATGCTGCCGGCGGCAGTAGTGAGCGTGGAGCGCATCCCGCTGACTCCCAACGGCAAGCCTGACCGGGCTGCACTGCCCCCGCCCGAATCGGCCTCCGCCGAACTGGTGGGAAGCCACATGGTGCCCAGGACGGAGACAGAAGAGCTGATCGCGAGGGTCTGGCGAGAAGTCCTGCATCTGGAGCGTGTAAGCACGGCGACCAACTTTTTCGACCTCGGCGGCAACTCCCTGGCCATGGTCGATGCGCACGCCATGTTGCAGGCACGCCTCGGCAGGGAGTTCTCGATCATCGACCTGTTCAGGTACCCCGATATCGTCAGTCTGGCGGGGCACCTTGACGGTCATGCCGGCGGTTCTCTGGCCCCTGCGCTCCGGCGCATCAGGGCCCGCAGTGCGGCGCTGGCGCGGCGGCTGGCAGCTTCACCAGGTGCCGCCCATCGATCACTTCCAGGAGAAAGTTAAGTGGGCGAAAGGCAATGGCGCGGCGACGAGGTGGCGATCATCGGCATGGCCGGGAAGTTCCCGGGGGCCCATAACCTGTCGGAGTACTGGCACAACCTCACCCAGGGTGTGGAGTCCATCACGGTTTTCTCCGACGAGGAGCTCCTCAAAGAGGGATTCCTCACTCCTGAGGACCTACGAAACCCCAACTTCGTGAAGGCTTCGCCAGTTCTCGAGGACATGGAGTGGTTCGATGCACCGTTCTTCGGATTCACGCCTCGCGAGGCCGACATCCGCGATCCCCAGCAGCGAGTCTTCCTCGAGTGCGCGTATGAGGCGCTGCAGTTTGCAGGCTACGACCCACGTCGTTACGAAGGAGCTATCGGTGTGTTCGGCGGCACGTACACCAACCGCTACTCGTGGCTGTTCGTGCGCAAGAACCGAGCGGTGCTCCGCTCTGTCGGTAGCCTCGCGGTGGAGATCGCGAACCATGCCGACTACGTCGCCACGCTGGTTGCCTACAAGCTGAACCTGCGCGGCCCGGCGATGACCGTGGCCACGGCTTGCTCGACCTCCATGGTCGCCGTGCACCTGGCGTGCCAGGCCCTACGCAACGGCGAATGCGACATGGCGTTGGCCGGAGCAGTCGAGATCGAGCTGCCTATGCGCCATGGCTACATGTACGCCGAAGGCGGCATCTTCTCGCCCGATGGCCATTGCCGAGCCTTCGACGCGAGCGCCCAGGGGACCATCTTCGGCAGCGGCGTCGGCGTCCTGCTCGTCAAGCGACTCGACGACGCGCTGGCGGACGGAGATCCGATCCAGTCAGTGATCCTGGGGTCGGCCGTCAACAACGATGGATCACAGAAGGTGGGATTCACCGCCCCCAGCGTTCAGGGACAGCGCTTGCTGATCGCTGAGACTTACGGCGCGGCCGGCATCGATCCCACGACCGTCAGCTATGTCGAGGCGCACGGCACCGGTACAGCGTTGGGCGACCCGATCGAGATCGCGGCGCTCACCGAGACCTTCCTGGCCGGTACCGAACGACGCCGGTGGTGCGCGATCGGTTCGGTCAAGACCAACATCGGGCACCTCGGACCTGCTGCTGGTGCGGCTGGGCTGATCAAGACCACGCTTGCCCTGCAGAACGAGGTCATCCCGCCCCACCTGCACTTCGAGAGCCCCAATCCGAAGATCGATTTCGACAACAGCCCGTTCTTCGTCAACACCGAGCTTCGGGAGTGGAACCGCGACACGGAGCCGCGGCGCGCAGGCGTCAGCGCCTTCGGGATCGGAGGCACCAACTGCCACGTCATTTTGGAAGAAGCACCGGCCCCTGGTCCGACCGCGCCATCCAGGCCGCAGCAGCTCTTGCTGCTGTCGGCCCGTACGGAAACAGCGCTGGCGGAGTCCACGTCACGCCTCGCCGCGCACCTTGAGGCTGCACCGCACCAAGCCCTCGCTGACCTGGCTTACACGCTGCAGGTGGGACGCGAGCAGATGCGCCACCGACGTGCCCTGGTCGCTGCTGATTTGGAAGGCGCGCTCGGGTTGCTCAATCAGCCCTCTGCGACACAGGTGACGACGGCACAGGCAGAGGCCAGGCCGCGCCCGGTGGCCTTCATGTTTCCGGGCCAGGGTGCCCAGCAACCCGGCATGGCGGGCGAGATCTACCAGCACGAGCCTGCTTACCGGCGCGCTGTCGACCGCTGCGCCGAGTTGCTTGCGGCACGCCTCGGATTCGATCTGCGCGAAGTTCTCTACCCGCGGTCCGACGCCATGGATGCGGCCACCGAGAGGCTGCTCCAGACGGCCGTCACCCAGCCCGCGCTGTTCACGGTGGAATACGCACTGGCCCAGCTGTGGATGGAGTGGGGGATCCAGCCCGCTGCCTTCATCGGCCACAGCATTGGCGAGTACGTGGCCGCCTGTTTGGCGGGTGTCTTCTCGCTAGAGGACGCGCTGGCGCTGGTCGCGGAGCGCGGTGCCCTGATGCAGAGCATGCCCAGGGGCAGCATGGTCGCCGTGCCGTTGCCCGAGCCGGACGTGTTGTCGTTGGCGGGCGGCAGGCTCGACCTGGCGGCCGTCAACGGCCCTGGCCTTTGCGTACTGTCGGGCCCGGACGAGATCGTCAAGTCCCTGGTCGAAGAGCTGAAGGCGAAAGGTGTTGAAGCCAGCGTCCTGCGCACGTCGCACGCCTTCCACTCCAGGATGATGGATCCGATCCTGGAGGTGTTTGCGGACACCGTTCGCAAAGCGGAACCGAAACCTCCGACGATCCCGTTCGTGTCCAACCCCAGTGGGACGTGGATCGCGCCTGAGCAGGCGACCGATCCCCTCTACTGGGCACGACACCTCCGTGAGACGGTCCGCTTCTCTGAAGGTTTGGCGGCGCTGCTGGCAGGCGACGGTCATGTGCTCCTGGAAGTCGGCCCAGGGCAGACGCTGTCCGGGCTTGCGCGGCTGCAGCCAGAGGCGGCCGGGCGGCTGATCATCAGCTCACTACGCCATCCGCAGCGTCAGGACTCAGACCTGGGGGTGATGCTGGCGGCGCTGGGCAAGCTCTGGGCGGTTGGCCATGCCGTGGATTGGTCAGGCTTCTATGCCCATGAGCGGCGCCGCCGTGTCGTGCTGCCGACATATCCATTCGAGCGCCGGAAGCACTGGGTCGACCCGGATCCAGACGCCGAGACACGGCCCGCACGACCGGGTCGTGCCGCAGCTCCCGGCGGCGAGCGCATCGCGATGGAGGACTGGTTCTCGGTCCCGGTGTGGAGCGAATCGCCACCCCTGTCCGTGCCGCCGGCCAGCCCCGACGCCGTCCTGGAGCGGTCGCCGTGGCTGATCTTTGCCGATACCGAGGCTCTCGGTGAACTGATCGCCGCCAGGCTGCGGCACCTCGGCGGCAAATGCGTCCTGGTCGATCAAGGTCGGTTCGCCGGCATCCGCCGGCACCACTGCTCTGTCGACCCAAGGCGTCGAGACGACTACGTCGCGCTGTTCGATGAGCTCAAAGCAAGGGCTCTGCTGCCGCGCACCGTCGTCCACATGTGGACCACGGCTGCGCAGGATGCGACCAGGCCCAGCGCCGAGCGGGTCGACGAGGACCTCGACCTCGGATTCCACAGTCTGAGCCTGTTGACACAGGTGTTGGCCAGGCATCCTGCCAAAGATGTCCTGCGCGTGAAGGTCGTCGCGAGCGGCATGCAGGACGTGCTCGGTAAGGAGCCTTTGAGCCCCGCCCGGGCGGCTGCGCTCGGCGTGGTCATGGTTCTGCCCAAGGAAGGCATCAACACGGTGAGCCATGCGATTGACGTGGCGCTCCCTCAATCACCAAGAGAAAAGGCGACGCTCGTCGGGCAGCTGGTTGCGGAGCTGGCCTCGGATGCCGATGCGCCGCTGGTCGCCCTGCGCGGTCACCGTCGCTGGGTGCGGCGCCTCGAGCCTGTGAGCCTCGGCGCGTCTGCGGATAGGATGACCGCCCTGCGCAAGCGCGGCGTGTACCTGATCACCGGCGGCCTCGGTGCCGTCGGCTTGACGCTGGCCGAGCAGCTGGCCGAGGCCGCCAAGGCCCGCGTGGTACTGCTCGGGCGTTCGGGCTTCTTGCACCGAAAGAGCTGGGACCAGTGGCTCGCGAATCACGGACCGGACGACAAGGTCAGCTGGCAGATCCAAAAGCTACGGGCGATCGAAAATGCGGGCGGCAAGGTCTTGATCCTCCGCGCCGACAGCTCTGACCGAGGCCAGATGGAGGCGGCGCTGGCTCGCATCAACAAGCGGTTCGGCCAGGTGAACGGTGTGATCCATGCGGCCGGGATCTCGGGCGGCGGCATGCTGGCGGTCAAGCCGAAGGAAGCCGCCCAACGAGTCCTGGTGCCGAAGGTGCACGGCGGCCAGGTGATCGCCGACTTGTTTGGTGGCAAGGGCCTCGACCTTGCGATCTACTGCTCGTCGCTCATATCGGTGACCGGCGATTTCGGCCTCGGCGACTACTGCGCCGCCAACAACGTCCTCGACGTCTTCGCCCAGCAGATGCACGCCTCTGGCGTCCATTCGTTGTCCGTGAACTTCCCCGCCTGGTTGGACATCGGCATGGCGGTGCAGGCCATGGCCACCGATGTGCCGGCGGCCTTCCGCGAGATGCAGCGGGGTGCGGCGTCGCAGCCGACGGACCATCCTCTACTCGACCGGCGCATCGCAGATCGTTCCGGCGACTTCCTCTTCTCGACCGTTTTCACTCCGACCTCGACTTGGGTGCTGGACGAGCACCGCATCAACGGCGAGGCAGTGGTGCCGGGTGTCGGATACCTCGAGCTCGCCAGGGCCGCGTTCGCTGAGTCGCGCGGCTCGGGTCCCGTCGAGTTGCGCGACGTGGTCTTTCTGGCGCCGCTGCGGGTCGAATCCAACCGCGAGGTCCGGACAGTCATCAAGCCGGGAGACGACCGGGACACGTTCACGGTCATCGCGGGCGACGAGCCGGCCGGCCGCGACGGGTCGCCCTGGACCGAGTACGCGCGCGGCAGCCTTCGCCGCTTGGAGCCGAGTCCGCTGCCGCGGCACGACCTCGATGCAATCCGCAGCCGCTGCCAGCTGGGGACGGTCGCCGGCGCGAATCTCCTCTCCCGAACCGGCATCGTCGTGGTGGGCGCGCACTGGGATGCCGTCAAGACCGTCCACGTGGGCGAACGCGAAGAGCTGGCGGAGATCGAGCTGCCGGATGCATTCGTTGACGAGATCAACGCCTTCGGGCTGCATCCGGCGATCCTTGATTGCGCGACCAGCTTCGCCCAGACGCTGATTCCAGCGGCGCCTTACCTGCCATTTGGATACGCGTGCATCACCGTCCGGGCGCCGCTGCCGAGGCGCGTATGGAGCCACATCAAGGTGCGCCCCGGATCTGAGGACGGAGCCTTTGTCACCCGCGACATCGTGATCTTGGACGAGTCGGGTGCAGAGCTGGTCAGGATCGACGCCTTCACGCTCCGGAAGATCGACCCATCAGCCCTGCAAGCAGACGGTCAGGGACTGCCCGCGGCGGCATCAGCGCAGCCCGCGCCCAAGGGAGGTTCCGATAGGGACGGTTTCATGGAGAGGCGGGCTTCGGATGAGCTGGCCTATGCCATCAAGCCGGCCGAGGCTGTGGAGTGCCTGCGTCGAATCCTCGCGGCTCCGGTCGGCCCCCAGGTGGTCATCTGCGCCGAAGGCCTCGAGCGCAAGCTCGAGCGGACGCAGACCATCACCCAGGCCCGGATCATGGAAGAGCTTGCCGGCGCATCCCTGGCCACGCCGACGCTCACAGAACGCAACGTAAGCACGGCCTACGCTGAGCCAGGCACCGACCTCGAGAAGGCGCTGGCTGCGCTCTGGCAAGAAGCCCTCGGCGTCAGCCAGGTCGGCGTCGACGACGACTTCTTCGACTTGGGCGGGAACTCGCTGGTTGCCGTCCAGCTGGCATCCCGGGTCCGTGAGCGCTACCGGATCGAACTGCCGCTGCCGACCCTGTTCGAGAGCCCCACGGTGCGCAGGCTCGCGGCCAACGTCGAGGCTGCGCTGCTCGAGAAGGTGGCTTCGATGACCGACGAAGAAGCGGCTGCGATGCTCGCTCAGACCAAGGCCTGAAGCCATGGCGGCGCGACCAGTGATCGAGGTCGAGGACCTGCGCAAACGGTACGGATCGACGGTGGCTGTCGATGGTCTTTCGTTCGAGGTGCGAGAACGCGAGATCTTCGGGCTCGTCGGTCCCAACGGCGCCGGCAAGACGACCACGATCGAATGCCTCGAGGGTCTGCGCCGTCCCGACAGCGGGCGCGTTACGGTGCTCGGCCTGAACCCCGCCACCGAGGCGCGGGCATTGCGTCCACGCATCGGGTCGCAGCTACAGGAGTCCGCGCTTCCCTCTCGAATCAGAGTCTGGGAGGCGCTCGACCTTTACGCCTCGTTCTACGCCAACCCGGTCGAGTGGCGGCCGCTGCTCGAGCGGCTCGGCCTGGCCGGTGCTCAAAACGCCTCATTCGCCGACCTATCCGGGGGCCAGCAGCAGCGCTTGTTCATCGCACTGGCTCTCGTGAGCCGGCCCGAGGCTGTTTTTCTTGACGAGATGACCACCGGCCTCGATCCCCACGCCAGGCGAGCCATCTGGCAGCTAATCGGTGAGATACGCCAGGGCGGCGCCACCGTGCTGCTCACCACTCATTTCATGGAGGAGGCGGAAAGGTTGTGCGACCGCGTTGCGATCATCGACCACGGCAGGCTGGTCGCCGTCGGGCCGCCCGCCGAGCTCTACGGCCGCCTCCATTCCGAGGCTAGGGTGGTCGTCCGCTTTCAAGGCGACCTCAACGCGCACGAGGTGGAGAAACTGCCGGGAGTCGTCCGCGTAGAGGTCGAGGAGGGCCAGGTCTCCGTCTACGGCTCGGCCTCGGAGATCACCGACCCGCTCATCAAATTGCTGGCGACCAACGGGTGCCTCGTCAAGGAGATCGAGACGGAACGGCCCAACCTGGAGGACGTCTTTCTGCGCCTGACCGACGAGAAGAAGGTCGGCTGAGTGCTGCGGGGCGTGTGGAAGCTGGCGCTGGTCGAAGGCAAGCTTTACTTGCGCGACCCGGTAGGAGCGTTTTTCGGCGTTCCCTTTCCGGTTCTGTTCTTTGTCCTGATGGGGAGCGTCTACGGCAACAACCTGGCCCCCGAGTATGGCGGCCGCTTCGGCAACGTCGATGTGTTCGTGCCGGGCTTCATGGCCATGACCATCGCCGCCTCGGGGCTGCTGGCGCTCAGCATCGGCATTGCCATCTATCGCGAGCGGGGCATCCTGCGCCGGCTGCAGGCGACACCGGTCGGCCCGCTGCCCCTCCTGGCCTCACAGGTGGCCGTGGTGGTGGTGAGCGCGGCGCTGGCGTCGGTACTGCTGGTAGTGGCGGGACGGCTGGGTTTCGGGCTGCGTTTCGCCGGCAATCCGCTATCCGTTGCTGCTGCCTTTCTGATTGGCTGCCTCAGCTTCTGCAGCCTCGGCTTCTTGCTCGCTGGCCTGGTCCCGACCTCACGGTCGGCCTGGGTCATCGGCTCGACCATCACCTTCCCGATGATCTTTCTGTCCGGCTCCCTGGTCCCGACAGAGATCTTGCCAGCCGGCATCCGTTCGTTCTCCGGTGTCCTGCCTCTGACCCATCTGGTCGCCCTGCTGCGCGGCACTTGGGCCGGGGACTCGTGGTCGATGCACCTAGGCGACGTCGCAGTCCTGCTGGGGATCTTCGCTGTATCGCTGGTGGTCGGCGCGCGAACGTTCCGATGGAACTGACGACCTCGGCCCCTGAGGCTGCACCGAGCCCTGAGATGGTCCTGCCGGCCCACCTCGTGCAGCTGCATGGCAGCCAATGGCTCAGTTGGCGTTGGGTCGGCCTCCGCGGCGCAGGCTTTCCGGCAAGCGAGATCCTGCGCATGGCGGACAGCGAGGTTTCCCGTGCGGCCGACCGCGTCATCGGCGATCCGGACCCGAAGTTTCGCGAGCTTTACTCTGCGGCCGCGGCCAGGGTCGACGCGGAGGCGATCGCAGTCCTACGCGACGATCGCTTCCGGCAGGCCCTGGTCTGGCAGAACCGCCGGATCATCCCCGGGCTCGACCATGCGCTGCTCGAATCCGAGCATCGGAGGAACAAAGAGCACCGCTACCGCACGGGAAAGGTCGCCTCTTACTGGCAGCGCTACACGATGAAGAACGAGGCCATCGGCTTCTTCGGGCCCGTAGGTTGGGCGCGCTGGATCGACCGCGGGAAAGCGCTCCGGGTCACACCAGGGGCCCGGCTCGTCGCCCACTCATCGGTCTTCTTCGAGGGCTGGGCGATCGACGCGCTGGCAGAGGCCATCGAAGCCGACCGCGAGTTGCGGCCGTGGCTCGCTCCGGCGCGCCTTGCGAACCTCTACCTGGATGGCACTGTGCTGCACCGTCCCCTGGCGCCGCCGCTGGCGTTGACCGCCGTCGAGGCGGCCGTGTTCGAAGCGTGTGACGGGAAGCTGACAGCTCGGGAGGTGGCCGCGCGCATGCGGGCGATGCCGGCGCTTGGGCTCTGGACTGAGGCCGAGGTTTACAGGGTGATCGAGCGCCTGGTGGGCCGAGGTCTGGTGCGCTGGTCGCTGGAGGTTCCGCTCCACCTCAAGCCGGAGGTCGAGCTGCGGCGCCGGCTGGCGCGCGTGGGGGACCCGGTCCTGCGCGAGCGCAGCGAGCGCGCTCTAGACCGCCTCGAGCGCGAACGCGAACGGGTTGTCGCCGGGTTGGGTGAAGCGCGCCGCCTCAACGCCGCCCTCGAAGTGCTCGACCAGGAGTTCACTTCTCTGACCGGGCGAGAACCGACCCGCCTGCCCGGCCAGGTGTACGCGGGTCGCACGCTGGTCTTTCTCGACTGCCGGCGAGATGTGGAGGTGGACCTGGGTCCGGACTTCCGCGCTGCGCTGGGACCGCCGCTGTCTCTGGTTCTGGCCAGCGCCCGCTGGCTGACGTTCGAAGTCGCGCGCTTGTACCGCGAGGCCTTTGACGAGGCGTTTCAGCGCGCCAGGAGCGCCGGCGGCCCGACTCCCATCGACCTTGCCCAGTACGGATTTCTCGGTGTGCTCGACCGCGCCGCGCCGCCCCTGCTGGTTGCGCTTGAAAGACTGGCCGAGAAGTGGGCGCAGATCTTGGCGGTACCCTCACAAACCTCACGAGTTGCCTGGGAGAGCAGCCGGCTGGCGCCGCTGGTGGAGCAGGCTTTCGATGCGCCCGGGCCGGGGTGGAGACTGGCCCGATACCACAGCCCGGATCTCATGGTGGCGGCGAGCAGCGCCGAGGCCGTCGCTGCTGGCGACTTTCTATTGGTGCTCGGCGAGCTCCACGTGGCCTACAACACGCTGCTGACCGCCTTTCACGTGGAGCAGCACGCCGAGCCGTCCGCGCTGCTGGCCGGTTACCTGGCCGACTTGCCCGAGACCTGCGTCGTGCTCATGGTGCCGAAGCACTGGCGAAGGATGACCGGCCGGCTCTACCCGACCCTCCAGTTCGAGAAAGACCTGTACGTGGCAGCGGTCGCGGAACAAGGCTGGCAGCCCGGCCCCCGCTCTGTGCCAATCAGTGAGTTCGTGGTTGAGGAGGGTGAGCATGGCCCGGTCGCTCGCACCCGCGACGGGCGGCTTGAGGTCGACATGGTCGAGCTGTTCTCACTGTTTCTCTCGGAGGCACTGGTCCAGACCTTCCGCATCCTGCCCGCGGCTCCTCATCTGCCCCGCGTCACCATCGACAGGCTGGTCGTGTGCCGAGAATCGTGGACGCGACCCGCAGCTGAGCTGTCGTTTGCACGTGTTCGCGACGAGGCAGCGAGGTTCGCAGCGGCCCGCGCCTGGGCGCGCTCCACCGGCCTTCCCCGGTTTGCCTTTGTCCGCACGCGCCATGAACCCAAGCCTGTGTTCGTCGACTTCGAGAGCCCGATCTATGTCGACCTCCTCGCCAAGCAGGTACGAGGTGCACGGGAGGCGGACGCAGCTGCGTCAGTCACGTTCACCGAGATGCTGCCGGACCCTTCGCAGACGTGGCTGACCGATGCCGAGGGCCATCGTTACACGAGTGAGCTGAGGGTCGTGGCCCTCGATGCGTCGCGGCCCGTCCGCCCCGCCGTCGTCGAGCGCTTTGGCGCCCGCGACGGCGCCTCGCCGGGGAGGTAGAGCAATGGCGGTCGGGTCCGGCGCGGACAGCTGGATCGTGCGTCCTCGTCCTTCGCAAAGCGCGCGGGTCAGGCTCTTCTGCTTCCCATTTGCCGGCGGTGGCGCCAGCGGCTTCCGCGCCTGGCAGGGTCTGCTGCCGGACACGATCGAGGTCTGCGCCGTGCAGCTGCCAGGTCGGGAGACGCGAATACGGGAGCCGGCCCTGACGCGCATGGATGGGCTGGTGTCCTCGCTGACCGAGGCGCTGGCACCTTCCTTGAGCCCGCCATACGCGCTGTTCGGTCACAGCCTCGGCGCCCTGGTGGCGTTTGAGCTGGCGCGCTCGCTGCGCCGTCACGGCCTGCCGATGCCTGTCCAGCTTCTGCTCTCCGGCCACGGCGCGCCTCAACTGCCGGACATGCGGCTCCACATCCACAAGCTGCCCCAGGCCGACTTCCTGCGCGAGCTCGCCCGGTACCACGGAACACCGCGGCCAGTGCTCGAGAGCCGTGAGCTCATGGAGATCCTGAGCCCCACCTTGCGTGCCGACTTCGCTGCGCTCGAGACCTACAGGTTCGTACCCGAACCTCCGCTCGACCTGCCGATCTCAGTCTTCGGCGGCACCCAGGACCCCGAGGTGCGCCCGGAGCAGCTCGAGGCGTGGCGCGAACAAACCAACGCGGGCTTCCGGGTGCGCCTTTTCCCGGGCGGCCATTTCTACCTCCACGAAGAGCTGATCGAGGTCCTTACCGCTGTCCAGGAGGACATTGGTGAGTATGTCTGATCGGGTGGGTAGTGGCGAGTCTACCCTCGCATTGGGGGCGCCTCCCCTCGCGGTTAGCACGCGCCCGGGCGAGATCCATGTATGGATGCTCCCGCTGGACCGGCCACCTGTGCTCGCGGACGAGCTTGCCTCCAGCCTTTCACCCGCGGAGCAGGAGCGTGCGAACCGGTTTCGCTTCGATGTTCACCGCCGCCGATTCGTGATCGGCCGCGGCCTCCACCGTCACGTGCTTGCGTCCTACCTCGGGATTCCGGCGAGGGAGGTGAGATTCTCGGTCGGGCGCAGGGGCAAGCCATACCTCGCGAGCGCGCGGGACCTTAGCTTCAACTACTCGTCGTCGGCAGACTGGGGCCTGCTCGCAGTGGGCGACGGCCGTGAGCTGGGCGTTGACATTGAGCAGATCAGGCCGCTCAACGACCTGGACCTGATTGCCAGGCATGCGTTTGCAGCTGGGGAGCAGAAGGCCTTGCGGGCGCTTCCCGATGACCAGAGAGTCACGGGCTTCTTCAACTGCTGGACCCGTAAAGAAGCGTTCGTCAAAGCGCTCGCCGAAGGGCTTTACGGAGCGCTCGATCGTTTCGAGGTCTCGCTCGCCCCAGGCGAGCCCGCGTGCCTGCTTGGCGTCGCGCCCGATATCGCGGCGTCCGATCACTGGCGCATGGTGGCGCTCCCAACCCCACCCCGCTACGCGGGCGCGCTGGTGGCGGAGGGGTGGGACTGGACTCCCGTCTGCTGGTGTTGGGAGCGGGGATCGTGCTGAGCAGCACCAAGCGCGCGCTGCTCGAGGCCCTCCGCCAGGGCGCGGGCAGCCCCACCGACCAGATCCGGCCTCGTCCGCTTGGAGAACGACCTCTGATGTCGTTCGCCCAGGAGCGGGTATGGACGGCCGATCGGCTGATCCCGGGCACTCCCATCTACACACTGGCCCTGTCGGCCCAGATCGATGGTCCGCTGGAGCCGGAGCGGCTTCAGGAATCCATGCAGCGCCTGGTGGCCCGCCACGACGTACTGCGCTCCGCGTATCCGGCCCACGACGGGGCCCCGCTCCATGTGGTCTTGCCGCACGTCGACGTGGAGATGCCCCTGATCGACCTCTCTGGCTTGCCTAGCGCAGAGCGGGAGGAGCAGTTGAAGGCCATGGTCGAGGCAGAGACCGCCCGTCCGATCGACGTGACCGAGGCGCCGCTCTTCCGCGTTCGCCTGGTGCGCCTGGGTGAGCTCCAGCACGTGTTGCTGCTCGCCCTCCACCACATCGTCTCGGACGCCTGGTCCTTCGGGCTGCTGGGAATGGAGCTGTGGCGGCTCTATCTGAACGACCTGATCGGCATTCCCGAGCCGCCGCCTCCCGAGCTCCAGTACGCCGACTTCGCGGCGTGGCAGCGGCGCTGGCTGGACGGCGACGAAGCTGGACGCAAGCGCGAATACTGGACGCAGCACCTGTCCGGCGCCCCACCGGTCATGGAACTGCCCGTCGACCTTCCCCGGCCGTCGATGCTGTCCTATCGCGGAAGTACCCACTCCTTCACGCTGCCGCCAAGCGAGCTCGAGCGATTGAAAGAAACCGGCCGGCGCACCGGGGCGACACTCTCGATGGTCATGCTCGCCGCGTACCTCGTCCTCCTGTCGCGTCACTCCGGCCAGACCGACGTGGTAGTCGGCGTGCCGGTGATGGGACGGCGCCGCAGCGAGCTGGCCGACGTGATCGGCTGCTTCATCAACACGCTCGTGCTGCGCACCGACCTCTCCGGCGATCCGTCGTTCGAGGAGGTGCTGGGCCGTGTGCGGAAAGTCGTGCTCGACGGCTACGCCAACGAGGACTTCCCGCTCGAGAAGCTGGTGGAAGTGCTGCGGCCGCCACGCGACCCGAGTCGGCAGCCGGTGTTCCAGTTCCTCTACAACTTCCGTCCCGACATCGAGCAGCCGATGATCCGGGCTGGGTCCCGCAGCAGCACCGAAGACCTACCCACGGTGGTCGGGATGCCGAAGGTTCCTGTGCGCACATCGCAGGGCTTCGACCTTGTCCTCGACGTGGCGGAGAGCGAAGGAGGCCTGGTCGTCGCGTTCGAGTACAACACCGACCTTTTCGAGCCGGCCAGCGTGCAGGTGATGGCTGGGCACCTGGAACACATCCTGCTGCAGGCGGCCGCGTCGACGTCGACTCACATCGGCGACCTCGAGCTGCCGCCCGCTCCTGCATCGCAGCTGAAGCGGGTCGTCTACTCGGGGCCGGCAGGCCTCCATCAGCTGTTCGAGGAACAGGTGAGGCGTGCGCCCCATGCCGTCGCCGTGGCCCAGGCGGACGAGCGCCTCACGTACGACGAATTAGAGAGGCGTGCCAATCAGCTCGCCCGCCACATCCGACGGCTGGGGGTTCGGCGCGGCGATGCCGTGGGGGTTTGTGTGGAGCGGTCGCCGGCCATGATCGTGGCGCTGCTGGCCGTCTTGAAGGCTGGCGCGGCGTACTTGCCCGTGGATCCCGGTCTGCCTGCCGAGCGCATCGCTTTCATGATTGCCGACGCCGGAGCGCGGCTCGCGGTCACGCATTCGCGCCACGGTGCGGTCCTGCCTCCAACGATCCCTGTGGCATACGTGGACGATGCGAGCTTGGCCGGGCTCAGCGAGGACCGCGCGGCTGCGGACGTCGATCCTGACGACGCCGCCTACGTGATGTTCACCTCGGGGTCGACGGGGCGCCCCAAGGGCGTGGTCGTTCCGCACCGCGGGATCCGCAACCGCGTGCTCTGGACGATTGCCACCCACTTGCTGGATCCAGCCGACGTCTTTTTGCAGAGGACGGCTTTCACTTTCGACGCCTCCGTATGGGAGGTCTTCGCTCCGCTGGCTGTGGGCGCGCGGCTCGTGCTCGCCGGGCATGGCCGCGACGCCGATCCAGCTCACCTTGCAGCTCAGATCCAGCAAAACGGTGTGACCGTGCTGCAGGTAGTCCCGTCCTTGCTCCAGATGCTCATCGACGAACCTGGGTTCGCCGCTTGCAGGTCCCTACGGCACGTCTTCTGCGCGGGTGAGGTGCTTGCGCCGGCGCTGGCGCAGCGCTTCTTCGCGACGGTCGGCGCTCAACTGCACAATACGTACGGCCCAACCGAGTGCTCTGTCGACGCAACCTGCTGGGACTGCGGGGCGGACGACCGTGGAGCTCGAGTCGCCATCGGTGTGCCACTCCCCAACGTCGAGGTCTATGTCCTCGACCGTAAGGGCCGGCGAGCGCCGACAGGCGTGGTCGGCGACCTGTTCATCGGCGGGGAGGGCGTAGGCCGGGGCTACTCGGGGAGGCCAGGGCTGACCGCCGATCGGTTCGTTCCGAACCCTGGGGGGCAGGCCGGGGCGCGGATGTATCGGACGGGTGACCTCGCTCGCCACCTCCCCGACGGGAGCCTCGAGTTCTGGGGTCGGACCGACAACCAAATGAAGTTGCATGGCTTCAGGGTCGAGCTCGAAGAGGTTGAGGCCGTAGTCGGGCAGCACCCTGAGGTGGCGCGGGCGGCCGCTGTCGTCGCGGGTACCGGGTTCGAGGCGCAGCTCCTCGCGTTCGTCGTCGTGGCACCAGGCGTCGCGGCAGACGGCGCCGGCTTGCGCGAATTCCTGCGGAGCCGTTTGCCCGAACCGATGGTTCCCTCGCGATTCATCTTCCTGCCCACACTCCCCACGCTCGGGAGCGGCAAGGTTGACCGCCGAGCCCTGGCGTCGCTCGAGGTCAAAGTCGAGCGCGAGGCGGTGCCTGCGCTGCCTCGCAATCCGACTGAGGAAGCGCTCTGCGCTCTCTGGTGCGAAGTGTTGAAGATCGAGCAGGTAGGCATCCACGACAGTTTCTTCGACCTGGGCGGACAGTCTCTGACCGCCGTCCAGTTGGTGGCTCGAATTCGCCAGCGCTTCGGGGTTGACCTGCCGCTGCCGCGGCTGTTCGAGAAGCCCACCGTGGCTGGCCTGGCCGAGGCGGTGGCCGCCACCTCTCTCTCGAGCACGACGGCGGGCATCCCGAAGGCCGCGCGGGGGCTCCCGCTGCCGCTCTCGTATGCGCAGGAGCGGATCTGGTTCCTCGAGCAGCTCGTGCCGGGTCAGCCTTACTACAACGTCCCGCTCCCCCTGCGCCTCCGCGGACCCCTTGACCTGGACGCCCTGGAAGTGGCCATGCGGTGGTTGGTGGCCCGCCACGAGATTCTGCGCACACGATTTGAAGTCGCTGACGGCCAGCCGGTGCAGATCGTCGAGTCGCACGCGCCTGTCGAGGTCACGGTCGACGACTTGGAGGGGGTTCCCGAGCCTGATCGGGATGAGGCGCTGAGTGACTGGCTGCAGGCGCAGATCTCGCGTCTGTTCGACCTGGGTCGGGCGCCCTTGTTCCGAGCGGCGGTGGCGAGGCTGGGCGGCGCCGATCACCTGCTCGTGCTGACCGCGCACCACCTGATAACCGATGCCTGGTCGACCCAGATCCTGTTAGGCGAGCTGCTGGCAGCGTATTCCGCTTTTGCCGGCGGCAGGCAGCCGGGCTTGCCTGAGCCTGACCTTCACTACGCGGATTACGCGGTCTGGCAGAAGGGCAGGCCGGCAATCGCGCTGGACGAGATGTCCGCCTACTGGCGCCGGGAGCTGGAGGGCGCCCCGCGAACGTTGGACGTGCCTGCTGACCATCCGCGGCCGCCGGTGCAGAGCTTCGACGCCGGGCACCTGTTCATCGCTTTCTCGGAGACGCTAACAAGGGCGATCAGGGAGTTCAGCGTCCGCGAGGGCGTGACCCCGTTTATGAGCTTTCTCGCCGCCCTGGAGGCGCTTCTTTACAGGCTCACCGGGCAGGGACAGATTCTCATCGGTGCGCCAGTCGCCGGCCGCTTGCGGCCGGAGCTGGAGTCGGTACCCGGCTGCTTCCTCAACACCCTCGTCCTGCGGGGCGACGTTCGCGGGGGCGAGAGCTTCAGGGAGCTGCTGGCCGGAGCACGACGGGCGACGGTCGATGGGCTGGCCCACCAGGAAATGCCTTTCGAGAAGCTCGTCGACGCGCTCCAGGCTGAGCGCGACCTCAGCCGAACGCCGCTCTTCCAGGTGTTGCTCAACTACCAGGAACTACCGGGCCAGGGGGCCACGGTCGGCGGAATCGAGGTGCTGCCGGTGCTATTCGACCCGCCGGCCACGCGATGCGACCTGGTGCTCACCGTCTACGACACGGGCAATGATCTGCTGGCCACAGTCGACTACTCCCGCGCGCTGTTCGAGCCGGAAAGCATCTCGCGAATCGCCGCCCGACTCGAACGGCTGCTGGAGTGCGCAGTAGCGAATCCCGAGCGCCGGGTCTCGGAGCTGGACATCATGGACGGCGCCGAGCTCGCCGAGGTCCTGCCGCCGGCGAGCACGATGAAGGGCACATCCCTCTGCCTCCACGAGCTGTTCGAGCGTCAGGTGAGGCGTTCTCCCACCGCGACCGCGGTGACCTACGAGGGGACTGCCCTGACCTATCGGGAACTGGATCGGCGCGCCGACCTGCTGGCCCGCCGTCTGCGCCGGTTGGGGGCAAGACCGGACTGTCCGGTCGCACTCCAAATAGGGCCCTCACTTGAGCTGGTGGTCGCCCTGATCGGCATCCTCAAGTCAGGGTCGGCCTACGTGCCGATCGACCCCGAGCTGCCAAAGGCCAGGCTCGATCTGGTCCTCGAGGACACGCAAACCCGGCTGCTGATCACCACTTCAACCTCACCTCCAACCAGGCCCGTCCGCACCGGGCTAACCACCATCTTCATCGACGATGAAGACGTAGCAGGGCTGGGAGGCGTCGATACCGACCGGCGGGCCGGGCCGGACAACCTCGCCTACGTCATCTACACCTCCGGCTCCACCGGCCGCCCCAAGGGGGTGGGAATCACGCATCGCAACGTGACCAGGCTTTTCAAGGCGACCGAGAGCTGGCTGGACGCGGGTCGAAAGGACGTGTGGACTCTCTTCCACTCATACGCATTCGACTTCTCGGTGTGGGAGATGTGGGGCGCGCTGCTGCACGGGGGCCGGCTGGTCGTGGTGCCCGAGTGGACGCGCCGGTCGCCCGAAAGATTTCACCGGCTGCTGGCGGAGGAAGGTGTAACCGTCCTCAACCAGACGCCGTCAGCCTTCTACGAGCTGGCCAATGCGGACGCCAGGCCGCATGCGCCAGCGCTGCCCGAGCTGCGCATGGTGATTTTCGGCGGGGAGGCTCTCGACTTCAGGCGGCTGCGGCCGTGGTTCGACGGCCACGGGGATGACCGTCCCCGCCTGGTGAACATGTATGGAATCACCGAGACCACCGTTCACGTCACTACGAGGCCGGTGAGCAAAGCCGACCTCGGACCGCCGAGCAGCCGGATCGGCGAACCTCTGCCCGACCTCCGCCTCGTCGTCCTCGATCGAGATGCGGGACTGGCACCCATTGGCACTCCGGGCGAGGTCTTTGTCGGCGGCTCAGGACTCGCGCGGGGGTATTTGGGTCGGCCTGCACTGACGGCCGAGCGCTTTGTGCCCGATCCGTTCGGCGACAACCCTGGAGGCCGCCTGTACCGAACCGGCGACCTCGCTCGGCGGCTGGACGGCAAGGATCTTGAATTCCTGGGCCGTGTTGACAACCAGGTCAAGCTGCGCGGCTTCCGGATCGAGTTGGGAGAGGTGGAGTCGGTACTGGCCGAGGAAGCGTCGGTCGGCGGTGCCGCTGTGCTGCTGCGTGAGGACACGCCCGGTGAGCCCCGGCTGACCGCATACGTCAGCCCCGCCCTGGGCCAGCGCCTCGACGCCGCGGCACTGCGCTCGTACCTCCGGATCCGACTGCCGGAGCACATGGTTCCGTCCGACGTCGTCCTTCTCGACCGGCTTCCGCTGACGCCCAATGGCAAGGTCGACCGGCGCGCGCTGCCACCGCCTTCGCCACGGCCCGACGTAGATGTAGGCTTCGCAGCTCCCGTGGGCCCGCTCGAGCAGGCTATGGCGGGGCTGTGGTGCGATCTGCTCCAGCTCGACCAGGTTGGAGCCCTCGACAACTTCTTCGACCTCGGCGGGCATTCGTTGTTGGCGGCTCGGTTGGTGACTCGCATCCGCGATCTGTTCCAGGTGGAGCTGCCCCTCAGGACCGCCTTCGAATACCCCACGGTTCGCGGACTGGCGAGGTCGCTTCTCGCCATTGCACCAGACCCAGGCAAGGTCTCCCGGATTGCTGAGCTCGCGCACGAGGTCAGCGTCATGGGCGACACCGAGGTGCTCGAAGCCCTGGCTGAGCCACGCTCACAATGACGGATTCCGACAGGAGCCGAATCCGCCTGACGAGCGAGCGCCGCGAGCTTCTGCGGCGTCGGCTCGAGGAGCTGGGCCTCGACGGCGAGCTCGCTCCGATCAGGCGGCGGGACGTGGCCGAGCGCTTGCCGCTCTCATTTGCCCAGGAACGCATCTGGTTCCTGGAGCAGCTGCAGCCGGACAGCGCCCTCCACAACATTCCCATCGCGATCCGGATGGGGGCCGCCCTCGACATCGACATCCTGCGCACGAGCCTTCGCCGCGTAGTGGAGCGCCATGAAGCGCTGCGAACCACGTTTCGTGCGGATCGGGGAAAGCCGGTCGGCCGGGTCTTGCAGAACGTCGAGCTCGACGTCCCACTCGTCGATCTAAGACAAATGTCCCCAGGCGACCAGGAGGAGGAGGCGGTGCGGCTGGCGGCCGAGGAGGCTGCGCGGCCGTTCGACATCGCGGCCGATCCCCTTTTGCGGGCGCGCCTGCTGCGGTTGGCGGACAGCGACTGCGTGCTGCTGTTGACGATGCATCACATCGCTTCGGACTGGTGGTCGATTGAGATCCTGACCCGGGAACTGCTCGACCTTTACGTATCCCTCGCCGCCGGCCGGGACGCTGAGCTGCCGGAGCTGCCGGTGCAGTACGCGGACTACGCGGCCTGGCAGCGGGAGTGGCTGCAGGGCGAGGTGCTGGGCAGCCAGGTCGACTACTGGCGGCGGCGGCTGGAGGATGCGCCCCAGCTCCTCCACCTGCCCACCGACCACCCGCGCCCCGCGGTCCGGAGCGAGCGTGGTGGTCACGTCGCCTTCGAGGTTCCGCCCGATGTCGCCGCCGGCCTTAAGGACCTGGCGGCGAGTCGCGGCGTGACGTTGTTCATGACGCTGCTGGCGGCGTTCGCGGTGCTGCTGGGGCGCTACAGCGGGGAGACAGACCTGGTGGTGGGGACGCCGGTGGGGGGACGGAACCGGGCCGAGGTGGAGGGGCTGATCGGGTTCTTCGTGAACACGCTGGCGCTGCGCTGCGACCTCTCGGGGGAGCCCAGCTTCGAGGCGCTGCTGGGGCGGGTGCGGGAGCTGGTGCTGGAGGCGTTCGAGCACCAGGAGCTGCCCTTCGAGCGGTTGGTGGAGGAGCTGCAGCCGGAGCGGGACCTGAGCCGGACCCCTCTCTTTCAGGTCATGTTCGCGTTCCAGAACGCGGGCTCCGCATCTGATGCCCTGGCGGCGATGACGTTCGAGACCTGGGACATGGATCCGGGTGTCGCCAAGTTCGACCTCCTCTTGAACATCGAAGACAGGGGAGATCGCCTGCGGGGGAGCCTGGAGTACAGCCGTGACCTGTTCGAGGCGGAGAGCGGGGAGCGGATGGTGGGTCACTACCTGCGGCTGCTGGAGGCGGTGGTGGTGGGGCCAGGGCGGAGGTTGGGGGAGCTGGAGCTGCTGGGGGAGGCGGAGCGGAGGCAGCTGCAGGAGTGGGGGCGGGGGAGCCGGGAGGTGGAGGCGGGGGCGGTGGCGGGGAGCCTGGGCAGCCGGTTGCGGGCCCAGGTGGAGGCGCGGGGGGAGGCGGTGGCGGTGAAGCTGGGGGAGGCGGAGCTGAGCTACCGGGAGCTGTGGGCGCGGGGAGAGGCGGTGGCGCGGCGGCTGATGCGGCTGGGGGTGGGCCGGGAGACGCGGGTGGGGGTATGCCTGGAGCGGTCGCTGGAGCTGGTGGAGGCGATAGTGGGGGTGGTGCTGGCGGGGGCGGCCTACGTGCCCCTGGACCCGGAGTACCCGCTGGAGCGGCTGCGCTACCTGGTGGCGGACGCGGGGCTGGGAGTGGTGGTGAGCCGGGGCGAGCTGGTGGAGCGGCTGGGGGGTGGGCAGGGCCTGGGGGCGGAGCTGCTGCTGCTGGAGGAGGCAGGGGCGGAGGCAGCGGGTGAGCTGCCAGAGGTGGAGCCGGAGCAGGCGGCCTACGTGATCTACACCTCAGGCTCGACCGGGAAGCCGAAGGGGGTGGTGGTGAGCCACGGCAACGTGCTCCGGCTGCTGGACCGGAGCCCGGGGTGGTTTGGCTTTGGGCCGGCCGACGTGTGGACACTGTTCCACTCGGCGGCCTTCGACTTCTCGGTCTGGGAGATGTGGGGGGCGCTGTTGTGGGGGGGCCGGCTGGTGGTGGTGCCGTGGGCGACCAGCCGCGAGCCGGGGGCCTTCTACGAGCTGCTGGAGAAGGAGGCGGTGACGGTGCTCAACCAGACACCGTCGGCCTTCCGGGAGCTGGCGGCGGAGGACGGGCGGCGGGGGCCGGGGGGGCTGGCGGGGCTGCGGTTGGTGATCTTCGGCGGGGAGGCGCTGGAGGTGGCCGAGCTGGGGGGCTGGTGGAGCCGGCACCAGGAGGGAGCGCCGGAGCTGGTGAACATGTACGGGATCACGGAGACCACGGTCCACGTGACCTACCGGCGGCTGGGACGGGCAGACCTGGGGGCCGGGGGGAGCCCGATCGGGCGGCCGCTGCCGGACCTGCAGGTGTGGGTGGAGGCGGCGGGCGGGGGCCTGGCCCCGATAGGGGTGCCGGGGGAGCTGCTGGTGGCGGGCGGGGGTGTGGCGCGGGGCTACCTGGGGCGGCCAGGGCTGAGCGCGCAACGCTTCGTGCCGGAGCCGGCGGGTGGACAGGCGGGGGGTCGGGCCTACCGGAGCGGGGACCGGGTGCGCTGGCTGGGCCGGGGGGAGCTGGAGTACCTGGGCCGGCTGGACGAGCAGGTCAAGGTGCGCGGCTACCGGGTGGAGCTGGGGGAGGTGGGGGCGGCCCTGCGCGAGCAGCCGGGGGTGGCAGAGGCGGTGGTGGTGGTGGAGGCGCCGGCGGGAGGCCGGGGCCAGGGCCGGCTGGTGGCCTACTACGTGGTGGGGGCGGGGGCGCCGGGGCCGGAGGAGCTGCGCCAGCACCTGCAGGCGCGACTGCCCGGCTACATGCTGCCGGCGGCCTACGTCCGCCTGGCCCGGCTGCCCCTGACCGCTCACGGCAAGCTGGACCGCCGCGCCCTGCCCCCGGCGGGGGATGAGCGACCGACCCTGGAGGTCGCCTACCTGGCCCCGCGCACCGACCTGGAAGCCAGCCTCTGCCAGATCTGGGCCGAGGTCTTGGGCCTCCACCAGGTCGGCGTCCACGACAACTTCTTCCACCTCGGCGGCGACTCGATCCAGGCCATCAGGCTGGTCGCGCGCGCCAACCAGGCTGGCCTCGGCCTGACGCCCAGGATGGTCTTCCAGCACCAGACGGTGGCCGAGCTAAGCTTGGTCGCCCGACACGCCGGCCAGGCCACGCCTCGCCAGGAGGAGGACGCGACAGGCGAGGTCCCGTTGACACCAATCCAACACTGGTTCCTGGAGAGCGAGGGGGCGAACCTCAATCACATGAACCAGGCGGCGATGATCACGCTCCCGGCCCCGCTCGAGCCGCCGGTTCTGGAGGCGGCAGTGACAGCGCTGGCCCAACATCACGCCGCGCTTCGTCTGCGCATCCGACGTTCGGCCGAACGTTGGCGGCAGGACATTCCGACCGGGGGGCCAGCGGCGGTCATCCACATCGATCTGCGATCAGTTCCCGAGAGCCGCTTGGCCGAGGCGATCACCGCCGCCGCCGGCAGTGTCCAGACCAGCCTCGATATCGATTTGGGGCCGCTCCTCCGGCTGGCCCAGATCGAGCTGGGACCCGGTCGCGGCGCTCGGCTGCTGCTGGTCGTTCACCACGTCGCCGTCGATGCCGTCTCCTGGCCGATCCTCCTGGAAGACCTCAGGACCGCTTACTTGCAGCTGGCGCGAGGGGAGCCGGTCAACCTGCCGCCCGCCGGCTCTTCCTACCAGGCGTGGGCGAGACGGGTGGTTGGCTATGCAGGCTCCGAAAAAATCCGGTCCGAGTTGGGCTATTGGGAGCGGGCGGTGGTGGCGGCACCAAACCTCCCGTGTGATGACGGCGGCGACAACACCGAGGCGACACTGGCCGAGCTGACTACCTCCCTCAGCGCGGAGGACACCAGGCTCATGCTTCGCCGGCCGGCCGGTGCCGCGGGAGGCGAGGCTCCGGCCCTCATCCTGGCCGCGCTCGCCCTCGCTCTCCAGCGCTGGACCGGGGCGTCGACCGCGCTTGTGGACGTCGAGGGCCACGGCCGCACGGATCTGTTTCCCGAGCTGGACGTGACGAGGACGGTTGGCTGGTTCACGAGTCTTTGGCCGTTGACCCTTCGGCTGCACGGATCATCCGATCCGTCGGCAGCGCTGGCGAGAGTGAGGCAGCAGTTGCAAGCGGTGCCAGACCAGGGCTTCGGCTATGGGGTTCTCCGATACCTGTCCCCGGACGAGTCGATCCGCGGCCGAATGCGGTCCTTGCCGCGCGCGCAGCTCAGCTTCAACTACATCGGCAGAGTGGACGCAGAAGCCGACAGCGATGGGCTGGCCCGCGCACCGGAGCCGGTAGGTCCGCTCCGTGACCCGAACTCCCAGCGGCGCTATCTCCTCGAGCTCGGAGCCGCTGTGCTGAACGGACGACTGGAGCTGACCTGGGGTTATTCGACCTCGCGTCAGAGCGCAGCCACTGTCAGACGGCTGGCCGATCTCCACCTCGAAGCACTGCGCGGATTGGTCGCAGTTGCGCAACCGGTCTCGCCAGGCGACAAGCACTTTGGACTGAGCGAGGAGGAGTTTGCCGCAGTGCTAGGCGAGCTGGATGGTGATCACGAGCGGGAGGCACCGTAGGTGGCGGCACAGCCGGAGGCAATTTACGGAATGACACCGCTCCAGGAGGGCATGCTGTTCGAGGGGCTTCTGAGCCCGGCCAACCGCGACCATGTGGTGCAGAGTTCGTTCCGGCTCCCTGCCCAGCTCGATTTCGATGTGGTGGAGAGGGCATGGACATGGGCATTCCAGCGCCACGCGGCGCTGCGGACGTGCTTCGCCTGGAAGGCGGTGGATCGGCCCCTGCAGGTGGTGCTCCCACGAGTTCCGGCCGGGATCCAGCGGCTGGACTGGCGAGGGTTAGGAGAGGCGGGCGAGGCGGAAAGGGTCGCGGAATTGTTTGATCAGGATCGGCAGCGCGGTTTCGACTTTGCGAAGGCCCCGCTTAGCCGCTTGTACCTCATCGACCTTACGTCCCACCAGCGTCTGGTCTGGAGCTATCACCACATCCTCCTGGACGGGTGGTCTCGGGCGCTCGTGCTCGCCGAGGTTGCGGTCGCATACGAACTCCTGGCGCGAGGTGTCGAGCCGAACCTTGAGCCCCCGCCGCCGTTTGAGGATTATGTCCAATGGCTCCGCCGACGGGACCTGGCGGCGGCCGAGCGGTTCTGGCGGGACGGCCTCGCCGGCTTCGATCAGCTGACTCCGCTACCGACGGGGGACTCGCCGCCATCGCCCCGGCAGGGGCCAGGCGCGCAGGCAGTACGCCTCCTCAGCCAGTCCGTAACGGCGGCCACCCAGGAGTTGGCCTCGCGCGCGCGCGTCACTTTAAGTAGTGTCGTCCATGCCGGCTGGGCGCTCTTGCTCGCCCGGCATGCCGACAGAGACGACGTCGTCTTCGGCACCGTCGTCTCAGGGCGGCCTCCGGAGCTGGCCGGGGTTGAGTCGATGGTGGGGCTGTTCATCAACACCCTTCCCCTTCGGGTCAGGGTGACCGCAGGCGCGAGGATCGATGCGTGGCTCCGTGAGGTGCAGGATGGCATCGGCGATCTACGCCAGTTCGAATACAGCCCACTGGCGCTGGTTCAGCGCTGGAGCGGCCTGCCGGCGCGAACGCGTCTGTTCGAGTCCGTGCTGGTCTTCGAGAACTATCCGCGGATGCGGGGCGAGCGCCCGCCTGATGCCCTAAAGATCGATGAGGAACCCGCGGTCGAGTCGGTTGGCTACCCGCTTGCGCTGTTTGTCGGACCTGGACCGCGTCTCGAACTCAAATTGCTCCACGACACCAACCGGGTCTCGCCCCGGCTTGCGGAGCGTCTCCTGGCTGAACTGGAGCTGCTTCTCGTGGACATGTCAGCAGCACCCGAAGCGACGCTTGACGGGCTCAGCCTCACGCACGAACAGAGCTCCCGTCGGGTCGAGGTGGGCGCGAACGAAACTCGCGTCGACTGGGAGGGTCCGACGTGCTTGCATGAGCTCGTTGCAGAGCAAGCGCAGCGGACGCCGCACCGGACCGCGGTCACCGCTGTGGAGGGCTCGCTGACGTACACCGAGCTCAACCGGCGTTCTGCGCAGCTGGCCGCCCGTCTGCGCTCGCTCGGCGTGGGGCCGGAGGCCCGGGTCGGCATCTGCCTGGACCGTTCGCCAGAGCTGGTGGTTGGGATGCTCGGCGTCCTGCGCGCGGGCGGCGCCTACGTTCCGATGGACCCATCGTATCCGCCGGCCCGCCTGCGCCACATGCTCGACGACAGTGGCGCCAAATGGCTCCTCTCGGAGAGGTCGGTGTTGCCGCATCTGCCATCCACCTCGGCTGAGGTTGTCTTGCTGGACGGTCAAGGCGCGACCAACCAAAGCCGCGGTACCGAACCTCCGGCGCCGGGCGTGGACCCCGAGAACCTCGCCTACGTCACGTACACGTCGGGCTCCACCGGCGTGCCGAAGGGAGTCGCCATCTCCCACCGCGCCTTGGTCAATCTCATCCAATCGGTCAAACGCAGTCCCGGCCTCACAGCGGACGACGTCCTGGTCGCCGTCACGCCCATCTCTTTCGATATCGCCGCGCTGGAGCTCTATCTGCCGCTGGTGTCTGGCGCGACCGTTGTGCTGGCGAGCCGCCAGACGGCTGCGGACGGGTGGGCGCTCGCGAGGCTCCTTAAGGCGTCTGGTGCGACGGTGATGCAGGCCACACCGCAGACCTGGGAGCTCCTCGTCGCGGCTGGCTGGGAGGGAGGTCTGAACTTCCGAGCTCTATGCGGCGGTGAGGCGCTGCCGGTCGGGCTCGCGCGTCGGCTGGCCGCGCGCGTGGGCGAGCTGTGGAACCTCTACGGCCCGACCGAGACAACGGTGTGGTCCACGGCTCATCGGGTTGAGCCAGGGGAGGGCGGTGTACCGATAGGGCGGCCGGTCGCCAACACGACGGCCCTGGTGTTGGATCGGCAGCTTGGCACCGTGACGTCGGGCGCGACCGGCGACATCTACCTCGGCGGTCTTGGGTTGGCGCGAGGTTACTTTGGACAGCCTGCACTGACGGCCACGCGCTTCGTGCCCAGCCCCTTCGGACCGCCTGGCGCTCGCCTGTACCGGACCGGCGACCTGGGACGCTACCGGGCCGACGCTGCGCTCGAGTTCGTCGGACGCACGGATCACCAGGTCAAGCTGCGCGGCCATCGCATCGAGCTGGGCGAGATCGAAGCGGTGCTCGAGTCGCTGCCGCACGTACGCAGGGCCGCGGTGGTGGTTCGAGGAAAGGGCTCCGAGGCGTCGCTCGCTGCCTATATCACGGCCGCTCCTGGCGCGTCCGACCCTGCCGCAGTCAGAAGCCGGCTGCGGGAGCGGCTGCCGGACTTCATGTTCCCGGCATCGATCGAATATCTGCCAGAGCTGCCGCTTACACCCAACGGTAAGCTGGATCGCAAGGCGTTGCCCGAGCCTGCCCAAGGCGGCGGTGCGGCTCCATCGGCAGCTCACGGTCCTGTCCCCGAGCTGCTGGCTGCGATCTGGTCTGAGCTGCTTGGAACACAGGCGATAGGGCCGGAGAGCGACTTTTTCGAGCTCGGAGGCCACTCGCTGACAGCGATGCGGCTCAGTGCGCGCATACGCAGGACACTGGGCGTAGAGCTCCCTCTCGCAGAGCTGTTCGAGGCACCCCGGCTGCTGGATGCGGCGCGCCGCGTCGAGCGCCGATTGGGTCTTGGTCAGCGCACGCTCGAAACCCCGATCCCGAGACTGCCCCGGAACCGTTCGATGCCGCTTTCGCCGATCCAGCGCGAGATCTGGAGACAGCAGCGTTCTTCGCCCTCAACGGCGGTATTCAACCTCCCCGCTGCGGTGCGAATGAAAGGTCCGCTCGAGCCGCGGCTGGTCGAGCTCGCCATGGAAGCAGTCGCCCACCAACACGAGGCGTTGCGTTCGCGATTTCCGTCGCGGTCAGGCGAGCCGCGGGCTGAGGTCCTCTCCAGTGAAGAGCTAAACGTGGAGGTTGACGACGTTTCGTCCTTGCCCAACGAGGATCGCGAACGGCGCGCTGCCGCGCTGGCGCAGGAGGAGGCTGAGAGACCGTTCGACCTCGAGCGCGGTCCGCTCGTGCGTTGCCGTCTGGTGCGCTTGGACGAAAGTGACCATCTCATCGTATGGACGCTGCATCACCTGATCGCGGACGGTTGGTCGCGCAGGATTCTGATGGAGCAGATGGCTGCCGCGTATCAGGCCTTGGCGGTGGGTGCGGAGCCGGCACTCACTGCTCCAGGGTTGGACTATGCAGACTACGCCGCATGGCAGAGCGAGAGGTGGCGCGGTCAAGCGCTGGAGAGCAGAGTTGAGCACTGGCGCCGCAAACTCGAGGGGACCCGCGCCCTGCCGGAACCTCCCACCGACCGGCCACGACCAGAACTGGCAGCCTATTCCGCCGAGGAGCACAGGTTTACGGTGCGGGAAGAGCTGATGGCGGGACTCCGAGCCTTGAGCCGGAGGGAATCGGTCACGCTCTTCGGCGCGATCCTGACCGCGTTCCAGGCTCTGCTCTGCCGCCGGGCCAATCGGGACAAGGTGGTGGTGGGGACGCTGACGCCGGGTCGGGAACGGCTCGAGCTCGAAACTGTGATCGGGCCTTTCGTCAATTCCATCCCCCTCATCGGCGACTTCTCCGGCGATCCCACCGTGCGGGAGATGCTGCGCCGAAACCGTGATGAGGAGGTCGACGCATTCTTGGACCCGGTGCCTCATGAGCTGCTGGAGGAAGCGCTGAACGCGCCTGGACCTACGCGCGTCCCGATCTACAACGCGACCTTCGTCCTCGAAAATCTGCCGCCGGCTCAAGTCGATCCAGGTCCATTCCAGATCGAGCCGCACCGACTGGCGACCAGGTTCATCCGGCAGGACATGACGCTTCGGGTCGAGGAATCGGGCCAGGCTGTGATCGAGTACCGGTCGGATCTGTTCCAGCCGGCGTCGATCGCAGAAATGGCGCATGAGCTGCTGGTTCTGCTGGAAGCCATGGTGTCCGATCCAGAGCGCCGAATTTCAGAGCTGGCTCAAGTATTCCGCAGAGAGGTACGCACACCCTGGCCGCTGGTGGAGATCAGCAACGGCAGCGGGACTCGTGACCCTCTATTCCTGGTCCACCCGGTCGGCGGCCAGGTGCTGTGCTATCGCGCCCTCGCCCGGCACCTAGGCGAAGACCAGCCCGTCTTCGGCTTGCTCGGCCGAGACGACCTCGAGGATTCGGCAACCATCGAGGAAGTGGCTGCCGGCTGTGTGGAGGCCGTGGTCGCGAAGCAGCCAAGCGGTTCTGTGCTGCTGGGCGGCTGGTCCTACGGTGGCGTGGTCGCCTACGAGATGGCCCGTCACCTGCGGGCGGCCGGTCGCGAGGTCGAGATGGTGGTGTTGATCGACGCGACCCCGCCCCTGCTCGCGCCGACCGCCGGTTCGCCGGCGGAGATGCTGGCGCACCTGGGCCTCGGCGAGGTATCGCCTTCTGCCGCCGACGAGGCGTGGCTGGGCCGCCTTTACTCGGGCTACCGAGCACGGAAGGCGGCGCTGGCTCGATACCGTCCAGGAGCCTACGACGGCCGTGTCCTGCTCTTCCGCGCCGCGGAGCTGCCTGCAGCTGCTCGGCTGGAGCGTGTCCCGAGCGAGAATCGCTGGATGCTGCTCGACGCGGGACTTGGCTGGGCGGCCCACTGCGCCCGGGTGGAGGTAATGACCGCGCCCGGCAATCACGACACAGTCCTGACAGAGCCGCGAGTGGCCCGCCTCGCGGAAATGCTTAAGGGCCGACTTGACAATATCGCCGCGCCCAGCGCGAGCGCCTGAGAGGAGGACGATCATGTACTCGGACGATGACGACACGACCGTATACAGGGTTGTTGTGAACCACGAGGAGCAGTATTCGATCTGGCCTGCGGACCGGGCGAACCCCGCAGGCTGGCGCGACGGTGGAAAAAGCGGGGCCAAAGCGGAGTGTCTTTCTTACATCGAAGAGGTGTGGACGGACATGCGACCCTTGAGCCTTCGTCGCAAGATGGAGGAGGCGGAAAAGGCAGGTTCGGGGTAGCGGTGGTGGGCGAAAGCACGGCTGTTGGTGCCGTCGCGGTGGAGACGGCAGGGCTCACGAAGCGATTCCCTCGGGGGCGCTGGACCCTGATGGACCGCGTGCGACGCAGACCTGACAAGCGCGAGTGGTTCGCAGCGGTGGACGCCATCGACCTTCGGATCGAGGTCGGCGAGATCTTTGGTGTCCTGGGCCCCAACGGCGCCGGCAAGACGACCACCTTGAAGATGCTGTCGACCCTTCTGATACCGTCGGCCGGCGAAGCTCGCGTGTTCGGAATCGACGTGGTCAAGAACGCGCGCGAGGTCCGGCGCAAGCTCGGCGCCATGCTGACGGCTGAGCGCAGCTTGTACTGGAAGCTCACCGGGCGCGAGAACCTCGAGTACTTCGCCGCCCTCAATCACGTGCCTCCGCGGCTGACGTCGATGCGAATCCAATACGCGCTGGAAGCGGTCGAGCTGAGCGAGCGGGGCGACGACTTCGTCGAGCGCTACTCCACCGGCATGCGCCAGCGTTTGGCGCTCGCTCGCGCCCTCCTCGCCGATCCGCCGTTGCTGCTTCTCGACGAGCCAACTGTTGGCCTCGACCCGCAGTCGGCGCACCACCTACGTGAGCGGATCCTTCAGCTCAAGTCGCAGGGCCGGACGGTACTCCTCACGACTCATTACATGGAGGAGGCCGACCAGCTGTGCGACCGCGTAGCGATCATCGACCACGGTCGCCTGGCGGCCCTCGGAACGCCGGCTGAGCTCAAGCGCACCATCCCCGCGCGTCAGGTCGTCAGGCTGCGTGTGGATAGCGATAGCGCCGACGGCCAGTTCAAACGCAGGCTAGCCACCGTCGGATCTGTCAACGATGCAGGTGAGCAGGACGATGGTTCGTTGCTTCTCGTGCTGCACTGCGATTCCGGCGGCGACGCGGTCTCGGCCGCGTACAACATCGCGCGCGAAACCGGAACCCGGATCCGAAACGTCGAAGTCGTCCCGGTAAGCCTCGAGGAGGTCTTCCTCAGCTTGACGGGCAGGGCTCTTCGCGAATGAGGCTCGCGCTCGACCTTCGTGCGTTCTGGGCTTCCGCCGTGCGTGATTGGAGGCAGCTCCGCCGCTACCCGACGACGCTGATCTTCACCCTCTTCTGGCCCCTGGTGCTTCCCGCCGTCTACGTCTACCAGGCCAAGGGCTTCGGGGGCGGCAGTCCGGCCGCACTCCAGGCCTTTGCCGATAGGGCCGGCACCGCGGAAGTCGCCGGGTTCCTCTACGTCGGCGGCGCCATGTACATGTGGCTCAGCGTGATCCTGTGGGGGCCGGGCGCGGCCCTCCGACAGGAACAGCAGCGCGGCACGCTGGAGGAGCTCTTCCTCACGCCGGTGGCGCGAGCGGTGATCATCTTCGGCACCGCTCCCGGCGCCATCATCCAGGTGGTGTGGATGTTCGTCGTCATTCTGGTCGCACTGCGGATCGTCTTTGGCGTGGCTTTCGGTCCGCTCGAAGTGGTGCGGGCCTTCGCAGTGCTTGCGATCGCGACTCCAGTCCTCATCGCGGGAGCCGGCCTGTTCGCCACAGGAGTGCTCCGCCTGAAAGAGGTCGCGGCGGCGGTCCAGGGCCTACGCGGTCTCTTCCAGATGCTGTGCGGCATCACGTTTCCAATCGTCGTGCTGCCTGGGCTGGCCAGGGACGCGGCCCTGGCGCTGCCGCCCACGTATGTCATCGCCGACATCCGGGCGGTGCTGCTGTCGGGTGCTTCACTGGCAAGCCGAGGCACGGATCTGCTGATCCTGGCGCTGATGGGCGTGGGCTTTGGGGGCCTCGCGCTCTGGTCTTTCAGCCGGGCCGAGCGCCACGCCCGACGCAGCGGCAGCCTGGGTAGGTACTGAGGTGGCCGACGTCTGGGTCGTATGGGCGGTGTTCAAGCGAAATCTCCGGACGCTGGCGCGGTACCCTGCCAACACGGTCGGCATGGCCTTCGTGCCACTGGTGCAGACCCTCATACCGAGCTTGCTGCTGGGCTCCGCGTTTCTGGTCGCCGGGCGAGCAGTCGGCCTGGCTCGTTCCACCGGCAGCCTCGACATGGCGGGCTTTCTCTTTGTCGGAGTCTTCGTCAGCACTGTCACCTTCGGTATCTTCTGGGGCACCGGGCTGGTGGCTATGAACGAGCTCAATACTGGCACGCTGGAAGCGACCTGGCTGACCCCGGCAAGTCGCGAAAGCCTGATCATCGGCGCCGCCCTCTCCAGCCTGATCGCCTCGCTCATTGCAGGCGGACTCCTGCTGGCGGCGGGATGGCTGATCTTTGGAGCCCGCTACCTGATAAGCATCGCGATGGCAGCACCTGCCCTTGCTCTGGTCGTGGTGGGCCTCGTCGGACTTGCGTACCTGGTGACGGCAGCTGTGCTCGTGATCAAGGACGTCAACTTCATGATCGACACCGTGAGCTTTCTGCTGATGGCGGGCTCTGGCGTTCTGTTTCCGGTCACCGTCTTGCCCTCTGTCCTCCTGGCCCTGAGCCTGGCCCTGCCGATGACCTATATGGTCGACATCGCGCGGGCCGAAGCGCTGGGGACACGACCGCTGGCGCCCTCGATGACCATCGAGTACCTGGCCCTTGCCGGAACGGGGCTTGCCATGTTGATTGTCGGCCGGTTCGCTTTTCGCTGGGCTGAGCGTCGGGTGCGCCAGACGGGTTCGCTAGGACAGTACTGAGCTCTTCGGCCGGTCGCTCATCGGGTCGGTCATCGCGACCAGCACTTTGCGCTCGCCTTTGAAGGCCGACCTCCCGTGCGCCGCCAGCATGTTGTCGACCAGCATGACGTCACCGCGCTCCCAAGGGAACAGCACCGTCTCGGCCCGATAGACCGACCGCAGGTGATCGAGCACGTCCGGCTCGAGCGGGCTGCCGTCACCGTAGAACGTGTTGTTGGGCAGCTCGTCCGGAGCGTACGAGCTCATGAGGACATCCCGGATCATGGGCTCCAGCGTGGTCACATGAAAGAAAGTCGCGTGATTGAACCAGACTTCGTCTCCGGTCTTGGGATGGTGCTGGATCGCGGGCCGTACATGGCGTGTACGCAGGCCTCCGCCGGTCCGCCATTCGACCTGGATTCCGGCGTCCCGACAGTACTCCTCGACTTTGTGCGGATCGTCCGTCTGGAAGACGGTGGTCCACGGCAGCCCGAGACCTTTGCCAAAGTTGCGCACGTACATGACGCCGAGGGTGCCGAACTTCTGGCGGACCTCCGGCTTGATCCGTTGGAAGATGCGCCGCGAGTCTGCTATGGGCGTCTCGCCGCCCTCGACGGCCGGAATCAGGCAGTAGAAGAGGAGTTTGAGCGGCCAGGTCGAGGAGTACGAGTTTTCGTTGTGAAGGAAGATCGGGAACTCGGGAGGGTAGTCAGTCGAGGTGTAGATGTTGCCAGTCACCTGGCTGCGCGGTGAAGACCGCTCGCGATACTCGAGAGGCTCACCCGCCAGGACCTCCACAAAGCGATTGAACTCGTCTGCCGACCCGATGCCGAAACCCCGGAACAGCATCGCGCCGGCCGTCAGAAGCTCGGTGTCCACCCATGCCCTGTTCTCGGCAGCCCACGCCTGCGCGTCCACACCCGCGGCCGATGGCCTCACCACAAGCGGCAGAACCTGAGAGTCCTTCAGGTAGCCCGTCGTCACCATGCTCCACCTCCAGACACGGTCGGCGCCCTGCGGCGCTACGCCCCAGATACCACGAGGCTATCACCGCCAGGCGTGGGCGGCAATGTGTTTAGGAAACGGCTACCTGGGCAGTGGTCGCGAAGTCGGCCGCGCCTTCGTGGTCGGGGATCACGGCCAGCATCGGCAGTGTGCAGCCAGCCTCCCGGTAACGTTCGATTGCCTCGCGGACCTCGTATTCCGAGCCGATGCCACAGAGCTCGTCGATCATCGATTCGGTGACCACGCCCCTCGCAATCTCGTTCGCAAATCCCCCTTCAGCCAGCACGCTCCGGTATGGCTCCAGCCTCGAATACAGCTCGAGCTGGCGGCGGATGTAGGCGCGGCCCACGTTGGGATTCGTGGTCACGCCGATGAATATCGGTGCTTGGACCTCGAATCCATCCATGGACATGCCGGCCCGCTTCCGGCCGGCCTCCACCTGGGGCAGCACGTGCTCGCGGATGTGGCGCGGAGTCGAAAGCCAGAGCAAGATGCCGTCCCCGATTTCGCCCGCCAGCGCCCTCATCTTCGGTCCCATTGCGCCGATGTAGAGGCGAACGTTCGGGCGGACCTCGCGCGTGTACTTCCAGCGGGCTGTGAAGTGCTTGCCCACAAAGTTCACGGAACCCTCACGGAGGCCGCTCCTGACAATGGCCATGTACTCGCGCATAGCCGCCACCTTTGGCAGCGCCTTGAGACCCCACATCCACTCGATTGTGAGCTCGGAGCCGGTACCGAGACCAAGCCTGAAGCGACCGCCGGAAAGGGCGTCCAGCGTGGCGGCCATCTGCACGATTGATGTCGGGTGCCTGGTCTGAATCGGCACCACCGAGATGCCGAGTCCGATCCGGCTGGTGACGCTCGAGTACGCCGCCAGCAAGGTCGCGCCGTCCTCGCTGTCGGCGATCTGGCTCACCCAGACGGACTCATAGCCGAGCTGCTCGGCTAGGCGCGCGCGTTTCACCGCTTCGCCCAGAGTGAAGTTGAGCCGCGGCTCCACGTACAGTCCTGTCTTGCGCTCCACCGCCAGGGAATGGTAGGTCGCGACCGCGGTCCCCGCCCGACCATGAGTTCGACATCGCTTCAAGGCTCAGCTAGAGTTGCCCGATGGGTGCGGTCACCCGAACCCGGATCAGGCGCAACGCCTACTTCGACTCGTTGGTCCTGATGCGGGCGGCCGCTATCGTCTGCTCACGGCCTGAGGCAGTCAACGCGTCGCTGATGATGGGCACCGCGGCCAACAAAGAGATCCTTCGCGAAGGCGGCCTGCTCGACGATGGTGGTGGGGCTGCGGGGCCGAACGACCTGATCATCGCGGTTCGCGCAGAGGCCTCGGCGCTCGAACCGCTCCTGGATGACGCCGAGCTGGCTCTCAACGCCGAGCCGGAACCAGCAGCGGACATGTCGACTGCGCACACGGCGCGCACGCTAGCCCAGGCTGGCGGGGCGAACCTCGCCCTTATATCGATCCCGGGCATATACGCCGCCGCGGAGGCGCTGAAGGCGCTCAAGCTCGGAATGCACGTCTTCATATTCAGCGACAACGTGTCCATCGAAGACGAGTTGATGCTGAAAGAGGAGGCGCAGAGGCGTGACCTGCTGGTCATGGGACCAGACTGCGGGACATCGATCATCAATGGGCTGCCGCTTGGCTTCGCCAACGTCGTGCGCCGAGGCGACGTCGGGCTTATCGGGGCATCGGGCACCGGCAGTCAGGCGATTGCGTGCCTCCTCGACCGTGGTGGTGCCGGGCTGAGCCAGCTGATCGGGGTGGGCAGTCGCGATCTGTCGGAGCGTGTCGGAGCCCGGTCGATGCTCTTTGCACTGGAAGCGCTTGACGATGATCCAGACACGCGCGTCATCGTCCTGGTCTCCAAGCCGCCCGCTCCGGCGATCGCGGACAAGGTGATCAGCCGGGCGGCCAGGGCACGCAAACCGGTGGTCGTCAACTTCCTTGGCGCCCACCTCGTGTCGCGAGCGCCCAATGTCCATGTGGCGTCAACCCTTGAGGAGGCAGCCACGCTCGCGACGGCGCTCAGCCTTGGCCGCGCCAGCCCGGCGGTTGCGCCACTCCCCTCGGCTGGCGGCCTTGCGGAAAGGCTGTCGTTCGGCCGGAGCGCGATTCGGGCCATCTTCTCCGGAGGAGCATTTGCCTCCGAGGCCGAGAGCATATTGGGAGAGGTCGCGACATCCGTCAGACGCTGGACAATGGGGCGCACCATCGACTTCCCCGCAGGACATATGGTCCTGGACCTGGGCGCCGACGAGTTCACGGTCGGCCGACCGCATCCGATGATCGACCCCACCCTGCGAATCGACTTCTTGCGCGCTGCAGCCTCGGCGCCTGACACCGCGATCGTCCTGTTCGACGTCGTCCTCGGCACCGGGTCCGCCGCCGACCCAGCCGGGGTGCTTGCGCCGACGATCCGTGCCGCAAGCACCGGCCCCCTGTTCGTCGCATTCGTGTGCGGCACGCCCGCCGACCCCCAAAACCTTACCGCCCAGGAGGGCAAGCTGACGGATGCGGGCGTGATCATCGCCTCCAGCAGCACCGCCGCCGCCAGGCTGGCGGCCGGCGTCCTCGAGGCGGCGCGATCCGTGGCGTGAACGGGCTGAATCGTCTACTGGCGGGCGAGCTGCATGTGGTCAATGTCGGTCTCGGCTCGTTTGCCACGCCGGTCGCGGCCGCCGGCGGTGCCGTTACGGTCCTTGACTGGCGTCCGCCGGCGCAAGGCGACCCCGAGGCGGCGATGCGGCTCGCGCGTCTATTCGCCGACCAGCGGATTGAGCACGCCAACGCCATTGCAATCGAAAGGTTCCTGGCAACCCAGCCAGTCCTGGTCGACGTCATGCCGGCCCGGGAGGCCATCCCAGCACTGGCGGGACAGCTGCAGCTCCTCCACGCCGGCCCGCCGGTCGGATGGGAGCGAATGTGCGGGCCGATGCGCGGGGCAGTGCTGGGCGCCATCGTCCTCGAAGGTTGGGCCTCCGACCTGATGGGGGCCGAGCGCTTGGCCACGGATGGCAAGGTCGCGTTTAGCCCATGCCACGACCACGATGCTGTTGGCCCCATGGCAGGCGTGATCTCGCCTTCGATGCCTCTGTGGGTGATTCAGGACGGTCGCACCGGGCGACGGGCCTATTCGAACTTCAATGAAGGCATTGGCCGGGTGCTGCGCTTTGGTGCCAACGATGCCGAGGTACTGGCCAGGCTGCGCTGGATCGTCGACGAGCTCGGGCCGGTCGTGCAGCGCGCTCTGAGATCTATGAGCGCTCCGGTCAACCTCAAATCGATCATCTCCCAGGCGCTCCTGATGGGCGATGAATGTCACAACCGCAACGTGGCCGCGGCCTCGCTCCTCTCGCGACAGCTCGCACCCGCCCTGGCGCGCCAGGGCGAAGGCGGTGTGCGTGCGCTCGAATTCATGCGCGACCACAACCACTTCGCCTTGAACATCATCATGGCCGCCTGCAAGCTGATGACGATGTCGGCACACCGCATTCCCGGCTCCACGGTGGTGACGGCGATGGCCCGCAACGGGGTCGAGTTCGGCATTCAGGTCAGCGGCTGCGGCGACATGTGGTTTGCGGCCCCGGCTCCTGCCGTCGCAGGGTTGTACTTCCCCGGTTTCGTGGCCGAGGACGCCAACCTGGACCTCGGCGACAGTGCGATTACGGAGACCGCCGGCATCGGCGGCTTCGCCATGGCGGCCGCGCCGGCAGTGGTCGGGTTCATCGGCGGAACGCTGGCCGACGCGGTTGCTTACAGCATCGAGATGGCTGAAATCACGCTGACCCGCAATCCGGAATTCCAGCTGCCGGCGCTCGGGTTTACCGGAAGTCCGACGGCGATCGATGTTCGTCGAGTTGTGGACACAGGCTCAACACCGGTCATAGACACCGGCATCGCGCACCGCCTGCCGGGCGTGGGCCAGATTGGCGCCGGCATCGTGAGGGCGCCGATGGGGTGCTTCGTCGAGGCGCTCGCGGCGATTGAGGCGGCGTTGTGAGTGCGGGTTGCCGTTCGATCTGAGATTTTGGGTCCCGGTTTAAGACTCGCGGAGCGTGCGGCTAGCCCCACAAGCACACTCGACTACGCCGTCGAGCGCGCACAGTCTCTCTGGTCTAGAACGAGCCACCAGAGCAACAGCACCTGAGACCCCAGCCGGCTCGTCGCTAGACCTTACGACTGCTGACACTGAAACCTGTCTTCAGGTAAGTCATCCGTACAGCAACGCCGCCGATGAACGGTGCTAAAAGGCGCTACTCAGGGACACTCCGCGAATATGAATCGCGATCTCTGAACGGGCCGCAGCGATCTATTAAGGATCTGAGCGCGGTCACTCGTCGAGTCTTCCTGAACTCGATCGCGCCCTGTCCCGCGGCTACCAGTCGCCTCTTTGACTGCAGTTAGAACGTTTGGCAGGCGGTTCTGAACATTTCGATGCTCAGTGGTTACCACGCAGCCGTCTGGGCATTTCGGCTGAGAAGGTCAGCGAGCTCACGGCGCTGCGCTGCGACCAATCCCATCACGGATCTCATCGCCACTGGAGCAGCATTGAAGCTCCGGCTCGAAGTCGTCCGGCTAGACTCCACTGGCGTGGTCACAGCAGCCGTTGCCTTGGCGACTGGGAGGTCCTCATTAGGAGGCTTTACCGTTATCTCTGCTTTCGTGGTGGCTGCAGTGGCAGCCATCGTCTTCAGCCTTGTGCTCCAGGTTTGGATGGCCTCGGTCCAGATCCGCCGCTTCCTCCATTGGTTCTCCGGCACCCCCGATGGCGATGAAAAGGTCGGCAGACTCTTCGATGTCTACGGCTGGCGGGCCAGACTGGCCGTCAGATTGTTCCGCATTCAACTTCCACCCGGCGTCGCCCAAAGGCCGAAGACGAGCATGCAGGCTCATCCGCTGCCAAGCGGAGTTGAGTCGCTCGTCGTGGCGCTGATCATGGCCGTGTTCCTGCTTGTGGTCGGCGGTTTCGTCTACCTGATCGCGAAGTAGAGATCACCTCGTCCTTCGGCCCGGCCTTGGCGGCTAGTGTCTTGCGGGTGCCCGGAGGTGGCCGGTCGTCCACACCGTCCGGAACCGACGTGGATCCGGGAAAGGACCCAACCATGGGCAAGCCAGCTGGGCGGCTGTTAAGGATCACTGGGCGGACATTTGGTCAGCCCTTTCGAGTTCGACTTGCGCCCCAATTGCGGCCACCGCCATTTTTTCTGACTGCAGTTGGCGAGGCGGGCAGGCGGTTCTGCGCGTTCTCGATCGGGCGGCTGTCCAAATGAGCACATATTTGGCGTTAAACTGATGTGCAATGGTGAGCGGGGATTTGCTGGTCGAGGCGCGGCGCCGGGCGGGCATCTCGCAGGCGGAACTCGGCCGGCGGAGCGGGGTCCCGCCCTCTCTGATCGGCCGCTACGAACGCTATGAGGTGATACCAAGCCTGGAGCGGTTGCGCTCACTGCTGAGAGCTGCCGGCTATGAGTTGAGCATCAGGCTCGCGAACGTCGATCCAAGCAACCACGACCAGGTCCTGATCGAGCGCGAATTACGCCTTACCCCCGCCGAACGGCTGCGACGTGGCCTGATGGCGGGCCGGCAGTTTGGCGCGCTGACAGCCAGGCCTCGTCGTGTCCGAGCCTGATCCGCTAAAGATCCTGGGGGCCCTGGAGCGGCATCGGGTCCGATTCGTTCTGATCGGCGCCGCCGCCGCCCGCATTGCAGGCGCTCCGGTCGTGACTGAGGACGTCGACGTCACGCCGGCGACGGACAAGGCGAACCTCGAACGTCTTGCGGCGGCGCTCAAAGAACTTCGCGCTCGCTTGCGGAGTCCGAGCGACAGGAGCGGCGTCCCGTTTCCACTCGACGTGGACATGCTGCGAACGGCCGACTTGTGGACGCTGACCACATCCGCCGGCGACCTTGATATTTGCTTCACGCCGTCAGGCACTCGCGGCTACCGCGACCTTCGCCGAGAGGCGTTGCGCACGCGAGTAGGTCCCGGGATCTCTGTATCAGTCGCCTCGTTACGCGATGTCATCCGCTCCAAAGAAGCGGCCGGTCGGGATAAGGATCTAGCTCAGCTGCCGCTTCTGCGGCGCACGCTCGAGCAAATTCGTGAGCGGAAGACCTGACTCGTCGAATAGCCCCGTCTCGGCCCGGTCGTCGTAAGGGGAACTAATGGGGGAGTATCTTCGAGCCCGCCACTAATAGAGGGCGCCCGATCCCAAGCCTACGATGGGGCCGAGCTTGGTTCTAGTGCTCAATCCACTCAGTCAGGACGCAATTGTGTCGCGAGTAGTCTCGCGACATTTGGCCTGCAGACTCCGATTGCGCGCTCCGATCCGGTTCTGACCGCCTGGCCAGTCAGCGGTACTTATAGGCTCGGGAGACTCTTGGTGAGTACTCGCGCACGCCCAATGTCGGCCGTGGCGTGAAAGATCCCGTAGCTGCACGTGTCGGAACCGACTCTTAGACCTGATCTGATCCAGGAACTCGAGTATCAGGGCCCACAGCTCCTGGGCGTCCGATCGGTAACCCAGGCCGGGAACGAACTCGTGACTGATCAGCCGGAATGTACGAGCCGTTTGCCGTGAAATAAATGGAGGCTCCATTGACTTCAGGTATTGACGACGGCCGGGGGAACCGGAATTCAAAACCACTCTGCGGGGGAGACAGAAGCAATGGGTACCTGGAAGTTCGATCCGTTTCACACTCAGGTCGAGTTTTCGGCTAAGCACTTCGGGATGATGACCGTCCGAGG
>WNFC01000876.1_pt1 | contig 53329 bp, 50 predicted proteins | sample 5400541 | NCBI WGS metagenome assembly WNFC01 (sample SAMN13153342, study PRJNA577476) | soil metagenome | isolation source: 120 cm saprolite under Douglas fir tree site 2 hole 2 replicate 1 | place: USA:California | collected 2015-04-18
GGCGGTCGACCTCGCCGCCGCCGAGCAGCGGTTCCGCGAGTTGAAGCAGCGCTTCGGCGACGTCGCCGACCTGGTGCACGGGCGCCTCAAGGGGGCCGAGAAGGACGCCGCCATGGCGCGGTTCGCGGCCGGCGAAGCGCGGCTTCTGGTGGCGACCACCGTGATCGAAGTCGGCGTCGACGTCCCGGAGGCGACCGTGATGGTGATCGAGCACGCCGAGCGATTCGGGCTCGCGCAGCTCCACCAGCTGCGCGGCCGCATCGGCCGCGGCCGCGAGCGCTCGACGTGCCTGCTGCTCTACAAGGCGCCGCTCGGCGAGACCGCGAAGGCGAGGCTCGCGATCCTGCGCGATACCGAGGACGGCTTCCGCATCGCCGAGGAAGATTTGCGGCTGCGGGGCGAAGGCGACGTGCTCGGCATCCGGCAAAGCGGCATGCCCGGGTTTCGCGTGGCGCGCCTCGAAGTCCACGGGGCGCTGCTCGAACCGGCGCGCAACGACGCGATGCTCACGCTTTCGCGCGACCCCAATCTGGAGACGCCGCGCGGGGAGGCGCTGCGTCACCTGCTCTATCTGTTCGAGCGCGACGAGGCGATCCGGCTGCTGCGGGCGGGATGACGAGCGCGCTTGCGCTCGTCATCCCGGAGCCCGAGCGAAGCGAGGGCATCCGGGATCCATGACCACGGAGCTGACTGTGTGCATGGATCCCGGCTCGCGCTCGCCCGGACAAGTCCGGGCTCGCTTGGCCGGGATGACGACCCCTTCGGGGTCGTCACTGCGCCGGGGCTTGGGCGCGGCTGGCTTTGGCGAGCCGCGCGGTCTCGGCGAGCGCCGCGATGTTCTTCTGCGCATCGCCGGCGCCGCCCCCGCCGGGCTGGATCATGCCCGCCGTCATGATCAATTTCGCCGCCTCCTCGACCGGAATGTCGAGCTCGATGATCTCGCGGCGCGGCACATAGAAGAAAAACCCGGTGGTCGGATTGGGCGTGCACGGCATGAACACGGAGACGTGCTCCTCCTGGGTCGGCAGCCGCGCGGTGATGTCGGATCCCGGCGGGGTCGACAGGAACACCAGCGACCACATGCCCGGGGCGGGAAACTCCACGAGGCCCACGGTCCGGAAGGTCGACGCCGATTTCGAGAACAGCGTCTCGAACACCTGCTTCAGGCCGCGGTAGACCGGACGAACCACCGGCATGCGTCCGAGCAGGTTTTCGCCGAACTCGACGAACTTGCGGCCCACGAAATTCGCGGTGAAGAACCCGAGCAGGGTGAGCGCGATGAACGCGATGATGAGGCCGAGCCCGGGAATTTTTACCGGCAGATAGGTCTCCGGCCGGACCGCCACCGGAAACAACGGCCGCACCAGGTCATCGACCCAGGTCACGAACGACCAGACGAGATAGATCGTGATCGCGACCGGGCCGGCGACCACCAGACCAGTCAGGAAATAATTGCGGATGCGGCCGGCAAACCCGTGAGACGCGGGAGCCTCGCCCGAATGGGATGGCGCGAGCGCTTCCTCGACGTGCTTGAGCTCGGAATCCTCAGTCATACGTTGCAAGCTCCGCACTTGGCCACCGGCTCGGAACACCTCCCCCTGAAAGGGGGAGGTCGACCGCGCAGCGGTCGGGAGGGGGTCGCGATCCCCTCCCCATCCCTCCCCTTTTCAAGGGGAGGGAGGAGATTGCCGCTCGCTCGGAGCCAAAACGGCCGCCCTCTCCGGCGGTCCCAGCAGACGTGGAAAGATTTCGACCCGATTGCCGACCAGGCCCCGCCTAGATAAGGCCTGAGCGGGCCGTCACCTAGGCCGCTTATTCCACGGTGACGGATTTGGCAAGGTTGCGGGGCTGATCGACGTCGGTGCCCATGACCACCGCGGTGTGATAGGCGATGAGCTGCACCGGGATGGCGTAGACCAGTGGCGTTGCCGTCGAGGCCATTTCCGGATCAGCGTCGCCAAGGTCTCGATCCCGGCTTCGCGCGCGCCCTTGGGGTCGGTGACGAGGATGATCTTTCCGCCCCGGGCCGCGACCTCCTGCATGTTGGAGGCGGTCTTTTCGAACACCCGGTCGAACGGCGCGATCACCACGACCGGCAACGTCTCGTCGATCAGCGCGATCGGCCCGTGCTTGAGCTCGCCGGCCGCATAGCCTTCGGCGTGGATGTAGGAGATCTCCTTGAGCTTCAGGGCGCCTTCGAGCGCGATCGGGAAGCTGGTGCCGCGGCCAAGATAGAGCGCGTCGCGGCTTTTCGCGAGCTCCCGGGCGAGATGCTCGATCTGCGGCTCGAGCCCCAGCGCCTGGATCATGTGCCCCGGAACCCGGATCAGCGCCTGCGCGAGCTTTTGCTCGTCCTCGGCCGAGAGCACGCCGCGGGCGCGGCCCGCCGCGACGGCGAGGCAGGCGAGCGTCGCCAGCTGACAGCTGAATGCCTTGGTCGAGGCGACCCCGATTTCCGGGCCGGCGAGCGTCGGCATCACCACGTCGCTTTCGCGGGCCATGGTCGAGCCCGGCACGTTGAGGACCGAGAGCACGTGCTGGCGCTGCTCGCGCGCGTAGCGCAGCGAGGCGAGCGTGTCGGCGGTCTCGCCGGACTGCGAGACGAAGATGGCGAGGTCGCCGGCGCGAAGCGGCGGCGCGCGGTAGCGGAACTCCGAGGCGACGTCGACGTCGGCGGGCAGATGCGCAAAGCGCTCGAACCAATATTTGGCGATGAGCCCGGCGTAATACGCGGTGCCGCACGCCGAGATCGACAGCCGCTCGATGGCGCGGAAGTCGAACGGCAGCGGCTCGGGAAGCTCGACGCGCTCGGCGCTCATGTCGAGGTAGTGCGCCAGCGTGTGACCGACGACCTCCGGCTGCTCGTGGATCTCCTTGGCCATGAAGTGGCGATAATTGCCCTTGTCGAGCAGCAGCCCCGAGGCCGCCGACTTGAGCACCGGCCGCTTCACCACGCGTCCGGAGGCATCGCGGATTTCGACGCCGCTGCGCCGCACCGCCGCCCAGTCGCCGTCCTCGAGATAGCTGATGGCATTCGTGAACGGCGCCAGCGCGATCGCGTCGGACCCGAGATACATCTCGCCCTCGCCGTAGCCGACCGCGAGCGGCGGGCCCTTGCGGGCGCCGACCAACAGGTCCTCCTCGCCGTCGAACAGGAACGCGAGCGCAAAGGCGCCGCGCAGCCGCGGCAGCGCCGCGGCGACCGCCTCGAGCGGCCCGCGGCCCTGCTTCATCTCCTCGCTCACGAGGTGGGCGACGACCTCGGTATCGGTGTCGGTCTTGAACTCGGCGCCCTTGGCGGCGAGCTCCTCGCGCAGCTCGCGGAAATTCTCGATGATGCCGTTGTGGACGACGGCGACGGTTTCGGTCGCATGGGGATGGGCGTTGGTCTCGTTCGGCCGGCCATGGGTCGCCCACCGGGTGTGGGCGATGCCGATGCGTCCCTTCAGGCGCTCGCCGGCCAGGCGCGCCTCCAGGTTCTGCAGCTTGCCCTCGGCACGGCAGCGCTTGAGATGACCGCCTTCGAGCGTCGCCACGCCGGCGGAATCATAGCCGCGATACTCGAGCCGCTTGAGCGCGTCGAGAAGGTGCCCGGCGACCGGCTCGCGCCCCAAGATCCCGACGATCCCGCACATTCGGCGTTTGTCCCCGCTGAACCTTGCCCAGACTTAATCCCCAGCCGACGTTTAGATGCGGCTAATGCCGGCCGGGAAATCACAATGCGTGTCGGCGTGTGTCAGCCTTAACCTTAACGCCGAGGTCAACGCCGTTCGGCCTCAATCGCTCCGCCGCTTTTTCTTCAGCAGCGAGCCGAGCTTGCGCATCCGCGCGGTCCAGCCCTCCTTGACCACCTGCTTGGCCCGCGCGAGCGCCAGCGCCCCGGCCGGCACGTCCCGGGTGATCACCGAGCCGGAGCCGACATAGGCGTCGTCCCCGATCGCGACCGGCGCCACCAGCGCCGAGTTCGACCCGATGAAGGCGCCCTTGCCGATGTCGGTGTGGTGCTTGGCCACGCCGTCGTAGTTGCAGGTGATGGTCCCGGCGCCGATGTTCGCGCCCTCCCCGACCCGCGAATCCCCCAGGTAGGCGAGATGGTTCGCCTTCGCGCCCGCCTCGATCACGGACGCCTTGACCTCGACGAAATTGCCGATCTTCGCCTTGGCGCCGATCCGGGTGCCGGGCCGCAGCCGCGCGAAGGGGCCGACCGATGCGCCCTTGCCCACATGCGCGCCTTCGAGATGCGAAAATGCATGGACGGTTGCCCCCTCCTCGATGATGACCCCGGGGCCGAACACCACGTGAGGCTCGATCGTCACGTCGCGGCCCAGCACGGTGTCGGCGGCGAGGAACACGGTTTCCGGTGCCACCATCGTCACCCCGGCTTCCAGCGCCGCCCGGCGCAGCCGCTGCTGCAGGGCGGCCTCGGCCTCCGCGAGCTGCGCCCGCGTATTGATTCCGCGCACCTCATCCTCCTCGGCTTCGAGCGCGACCGTCTTCAGCCCCATCTTTCGGGCGATTTCGACCGCGTCGCTCAAGTAATACTCGCGCTTGGCATTCCGGTCCCCGACGGCTTCGAGGATCTTCAATGCAAACTTGCCGTCGAGCGCCATCAGCCCGGCATTGCAAAATGCAATTTCGCGTTCCTCGGCGCTGGCATCCTTGTCCTCGCGAATGGCCACGAGTTCTCCCGATCGTATCACCAGCCGGCCGTAGCCGGCCGGATCCGCGGCGCGAAAGCCGAGCGCGGCGACGGCCGCGCTGTCGGCGATGGCGCCCCGCAGGCGGTCGACCGTCTCCCGCCGGAGCAAGGGCGTATCGGTGAAGACCACGAGGACGTCATCGAAACCCTCGGCGATCGCCTCGCGGGCAGCGAGCACGGCGTGCGCCGTTCCCCGCCGCTCGCTTTGCACGAAAACCACCGCCGTCGGCGCAAGTCGGCCGACCTCCGCCGCGACCGCCTCCTGATCCGGGCCGATCACGACGGCGGTAGCCGCACCGGAGGCGGAATCGACGGCAGCCAGCACATGGGCCAGCAGGGAGCGCCCGGCGATCGCGTGCAGCACTTTTGGCCGCGAGGATCGCATCCGCGTGCCCTCGCCCGCGGCGAGCGCGATGGCCAGGCAACGCCTAGCCATCAGAACATCTGCAAGGGCAGGCGCGCATGCGCATGAGAATCGATTTCTGGCAGTTCCGGGAAAACCATAGGCGTTTTTCTTGTCATTGATAGAAGCGGTTGGGTTCCCCTCCCCCCGCGGAAGCGGCGGGGAGGGGTTAGGGTCGGGGGGGGCTTTGGCTCAGCCCCTCACCCGGCTCCTCGCTCCGCGAGGAGCCACCCTCCCCGCCGCTTCGCGGGGGGAGGGTAGGAGAATGGGGGGCTCGTCCTCAGTCGACGATGATGCCCAGCGTGGACCACGATGACGCCCGGCAAGCACTGCTCCCATTCGGGGCTTGCATTGCCGGAGTTTCGGTACGAACTTCCCACGACCTGGGAGCGTGCCATGATCTTTCGCCAGCTGTTCGACAGCGTGTCTTCGACCTACAGCTATCTGATTGCGAGACGCCGCGGGGGCGAGGCGCTGATCCTCGACCCGGTGCTCGAGAAGGTCGACCGCTACGTCCAGCTCATCAAAGAGCTCGACCTCAAACTGGTGAAAGCCGTCGATACCCACGTCCACGCCGATCACATCACCGGGCTCGGCGCCTTGCGCGACCGCACCCATTGCATCACGGTCATGGGCGAGCACAGCAGGGTCGACGTGGTCTCGATGCGGGTCGCCGACGGCGATCAGCTCCAGATCGAAGGCGTGAATCTCGATGTGCTGTACACGCCGGGCCATACCGACGATTCCTACAGCTTCCTCATGGGAGACCGGGTGTTCACCGGCGACACCTTGCTGATCCGCGGCACCGGCCGCACCGACTTCCAGAACGGCGACGCCAGAGCCCAGTACGAATCGCTCTTCGGCCGGCTGCTCAAGCTGCCGGACGAGACCCTGGTATTCCCCGCCCACGACTACAAGGGCGACACGGTGAGCACCATCGGCGAGGAGAAGGCCTTCAATCCGCGGCTCAAGGTGAAATCGGTCGACGAATATGTCGACCTGATGAACAGCCTGCATCTGCCCAACCCCAAGATGATGGATGTGGCCGTTCCGGCAAACCTGCGGGTCGGGCTGGCGCAGGAAGAGATCGCCAAGCGCGGCTGGGCATTGAGCGCCGAGCAGGCGCTGGCGCTCTTGGGCCGCGCGGACGTGGCCTTGATCGATCTGCGCGAGCGGCGCGAGCGCGAGAAGCACGGCAGCATTCCGGGCTCGCTGCATGCGCCCTATCCGGATCTCCAGGAGAACATCCAGCCCGGCGGCATGCTCTACGAGCTCGCGGCGGCAACCGGCAAACGCATGGTATTTTATTGCGCCTTCGGCGAGCGCTCGGCCATGGCGGTCGAAGCGGCGCGCCAGGCAGGCCTCGCCGCCACCCTTCACATCCAGGGCGGACTCGACGCCTGGAAGAAGGCCGACGGCCCCCTCACCCGGTAGGATCGCCTATGCCCCGATTGTTTTTCCCGACCGCGCGCGAATGGAACGCGCTGATCGCGCTCGGGCTCGTGTCGCTCGGTTACGCGCTCTATCTGCGCTACATCGTCATCGAGCAGGCCTGGGTGGCGCACACCTGCCAGGACGGCGCGACCACCTGGATCTGCGTTTCGCGCAACGCCGCGATCGCCCTGTTCAAGAATTGGGTGTTCGGGGCGATCGCGCTCGGCGTGGCGGGGCTCAACCTGATCCGCCCCTCGCTGGTGCTGTTCGCGATCGCCATGGTCGCCGCCGCGTTCGGCATCGTGCTGTACAATATCGGCGCCTCGGGGTTGGCGGCCGCCCTGCTCATCCTCAGCTTTGCGCGTCCCGCAAGCGCCACAACGTGAGCGCGAGCGCGAGGAAGACTGCGCACAGCCACAGCGACTGCCAATTGGCGAAGCTCTCGTCGAACAAGATGTACCCCGCGGATCCGGCGAGCAGCGCCGCCGCCACGGTCTCGCCCGGAGCACGCCGGCCGGCGCGGCGCGGGCCCGCGAACGACAGCGCCAGGAAGGGAACCAAGGCTGCCGTCATGGGCGCGAACGGAAAATCGCGGTAGCGCGGATCGAACACGAGCCCCAGCGCCGATTGGATCGCGAAGATGCAAAGCACGATGAGCAGCGTCCCGAGCGTCAGCTTGAGCGGATCGGGCACTCTTCCCGCCGCCGGCCCGATCACCTGGGCAAAGTTCGGCAGGGCGGTCCTGCGCATCAGCGCCGCCGCTCCGGCAATCGGACTGGCGATCGCGAGCGCCGCCAGCACGAAGGATCGAGCCCAGCCGTCGATCCCGAGGCTTTCGATCGGCACATTGGCCAGCACCCAGCCGATCAGGACGCCACCCGCCAAACCGGTGACCGCGACGCCGATCCAGCGGCCGAGCATGGGCTCGTTCACCAGCGGCTCGCGCCGACAGGCGGCGAAAGCCGTTCCGAACACCAGCCCCGCAAGCGCGATTCCGGCCGCCGCCTGCCAGCGCCAATAGGGATGATCGGAAACGGCAGCGCCCCAGGCGAACTTGAATTCGCGGATCTTGCCGTCGAGCAGGCCCCAGTGGCCGCCCACCGTGCCCTCCAGCTGCTCCTTCCAGGGCTGGTCGAAGGCCTCGATGACGCTGACGCGATAGTGCTCCCGCTTCGCCGCCGCCAGCACGTCCTGGACCACCCGAGCCTGGTTGGCGGGAGACGGCAGCGCGCCGTCGCGCATGCGCCCCGCGCTCGGCCAGCCAACTTCGCCGATCAGGATCTCCTTCTCAGCAAATGCCGCCTTGAGCTTTTGGCGGATGCTCTCGACATGCGCCGCCGCCTCGGAGGCCGGGACCGGAAAATCCTCCCAATAGGGCAGGATGTGGATGGTCACGAAATCGACCGCCGCATGCACTTCCGGATAGCGCAGCCAAAACTCCCAGACATCCGCGTAGGTGACGGGCACCGAAATCCTGGCTTTGACGCTGCGGATCAGGTTGGCGAGCTCGGACGGAGCGATCTCGCCTCGCAGCAGGGATTCGTTGCCGACCACGACGGCGCGGATCGTGTCCGGGAAGCGCTTGGCCAGCGCGACCGCCGTTTCGACCTCGCGCCGGTTGCGCTCCGGATCCCAGCCGATCCAGGCCCCCTGGATCACCTGCATGCCGTGGCGCCGGGCGATCTCGGCAACCCGGTCGAGGCCGAAATCCGTGGAATAGGTCCGCACGCAGCCGGAGAGCCGCGCGAGGCGAGCCAAATCGTCTTCGATCTTGCCGGCGTCGATCCGGGTCGTAAGATCGAGCGGGGTCTGGTTACCGCGAAACGGCGTGTAGGATACGCAAAAAAGCTTCTCGCCGGCATCGAGCGGCGATGGCGGCATGGCGACCGGCGCGCCCAGCCACCACCAGCAGCCGAGGATTGCCGCGGCAATGGGGAGGAAAAGACCTACGGCAGCGCGCATTTTCCGGGAAAGAATCGCTACTCGTGAACTTGAGGGCGCCGGGTGACTTACCCCGCGGCGAGCCGAGTGCCAAGGGCAGCCCTGCCGGGCGGTAAGCATGGTAGCGAAGGCCGCTGGACAAATGTCCGCGGTTCGGCCATGGCAAGTGCCTCCGACCCCGCCGAATACGCCGCAATGCTGACCTATTCCGGTGTTGGAGTTCGTCGAGCTTCATCCGGTCCTTCGGGACCGCCCCATCCGGCCCGCCATGTCCGCCTCGCTTGTGCGTATTTTCGCCGCGGCTCTCGCAGCCGCGGTCATCGGTTCTGCGGTGTCGTTCGCGGCCGCTCAGCCGGCAAGCGAACAGAAGCCCCAGGACCAGGGCCAGAAGCCGGCGACGCAGCAAAATGACGCGGCCAAGGACGAGAAAAAGAAGATCGACGAGTTCGCCGAAGCCGCGCGCCTCCTCTCCGGTAGCGCCGGAAACCCGGAATGCGTCTGGCTCGGCCGACGGGTAGTCAACCTGCTGTGGCGCGACGACCTCGACACGGCGTTCCGCCATCTCGATCTCTACGATCGGTTCGGTTGTCCGTCCGGGCACATCCAAGCAACGTTCCGATGCGTCGTGCGGCAAGGAAACATCGATCCCAAGGCGCCCGAGAGCCTGAGCTCCCGGGTCCACGCCTGCTGGATCAACCCGAATCTGCCGCCTACGGCGTCGGCCGCGCCGCCCGCGGGCGCGGCGCAGGGAACTTCCAATCAGTAGAAACGTTTTTTGCTGCGGTGGCTTGCGGGTGTCTTGAAATAGACACGGCAACCCTTTAGTTCATAGACTGCCAACCCGAGGCCTGTTGTTCTTCGCGTGGCCGCGGTCGAGCCCAGGGGACGGGTTCGGGTCTCGGCATTCAGCCCCAACTGGTCGCGTCCATGCGCTTCGTCGCTGCCGTCGTTGCGCTCGTATCGTGCGTGCATGTCGCCATCTGGGCTTTGTCGCGGGACCAAATGGCCGCGCCCGACGTATCGGGGCCGCTCGCCAGCGTTTCCTACGCTCCCTTTGCGGATTCCGAGCATCCCGACCGGGGCCAGCGGGCGACCGCCGAGCAGATTCGCGCGGACCTCAAGACCATCGCACCCTATACCAGGGCGATCCGCACCTATTCCTCGACCGCCGGCGTCGAGCTCGTGCCGTCGATCGCCGACGAGTTCGACCTCAAGGTCACCGTCGGGGCCTGGATCGACAAGAACGAAGAGCGCAACGCGCGAGAGATGCACTCGGCCATCGAGCTGGCCCGCAAGAACCGCAACGTCAACGCGCTCGTGGTCGGCAACGAGACCATCTACCGCGGCGAGCAGTCGATCGACCAGCTCATCAAGCTGATCCAGCACGCGAAGCATGAAGTCCAAGTACCTGTTACTACTGGAGAAATCTGGCACGTCTGGCTCGAGCATCCCGAGCTGGCGTCGGCCGTCGATTTCATTGCGGCACACATTCTGCCGTACTGGGAAGGCTTTTCCGAGGAACAGACCGTCGATCAGGCAATCCTCATCTATTACAAGCTGCGCTCCGTATTTCCGGGCAAGCGCATCGTCATTGCCGAGTTCGGATGGCCCAGCGCCGGATATAACTTGAAGGGCAGCAATCCGGGCCGGATGCCGCAGGCCGTCGTGCTTCGGGACTTCGTCTCGCACGCGGAGGCGCTCGGCATCGACTACAACATCGTCGAAGCCGTCGATCAGCCCTGGAAGGTATTCGAGGGCAGCGTCGGCCCCTATTGGGGCCTGCTCGACGCCGCGCGCCACCCGAAATTCCCCTGGACCGGGCCGATCGTCGATCCGGACCACTGGAAGATCGCGGGCATCGCGGTTCTCATCGGCTTCCTGCTGTCGCTTCCGATCCTGATCCTCACGGAGGCCAGCATTCCCCAGGCGCTGCTGCTTGCCGGGGCAGTCCACGCGGTGGGCGCTTGGGTCGCTACGATCTTCGCCTATTGGAACGGCCATTATTTCGTGCCGGGCGCCGCCTTCGCGCTGGGTTTCGGTCTGCTGCTGCTGGGACCGCTTGTGGTGATTGCGCTGGCCCGGGTGGAAGAGATCGCGGCCATCGCCTTTGGCCGCAAGCCGAGCCGGCTGATTACGGCAACTCCCGCGGCGCCGGAGGACTTTGCTCCGAAAGTGTCGATCCATATCCCGGCCTGCAACGAGCCGCCGGAAATGCTCAAGCTCGCCCTCGACGCGGTCGCGCGGCTCAATTACCCCAACTTCGAATGCGTCCTCGTCGTCAACAACACGCCCGACCCGGCGTTGTGGCGTCCGGTCGAGGACCATTGCCGCACGCTCGGCGAACGCTTCAAATTCGTCAATGCCGAGACCCTGCCCGGCTTCAAGGCCGGCGCATTGCGCCTCGCCGGCGTGCACACCGCCGCCGACGCGGCCGTCATCGGCGTGCTGGATGCCGATTACGTGGTGCATGCGGACTGGCTCAAGGATCTCCTTCCGGTGTTCGCCGACCCGACGGTCGGGCTGATCCAGGCGCCGCAGGACCACCGCGACGGCGAGCGCAGCCTGATGCACCACGTGATGAACGGCGAATACGCCGGCTTCTTCGACGTCGGCATGGTCCAGCGCAACGAGAACAACGCCATCATCGTTCACGGCACCATGTGCCTGATCCGCCGTACCGCGCTCGAGGCGGCGGGCGGCTGGTCGAGCGACACCATCGTCGAGGATACGGACCTCGGCCTGTGCGTTCTCGAACACGGCTGGCGGGCGCTTTACACCAACCGTCGCTACGGCTGGGGGCTCCTGCCTAACACCTTCGAGGCGTTCAAGAAGCAGCGCTATCGGTGGGCCTCGGGCGGCGCCCAGATCATCAAGAAGCACTGGCGCCGGTTTCTGCCGGGCGAGAGTCTTCTATCCCGCGATCAGAAGCGCGAGTTCGCCGTCGGCTGGCTCAATTGGCTCGGCGCCGAGACCGTCGGGGTCGCGGTCGCGCTGCTGAACCTGATGTGGGTGCCGGTCGTCGCCTTCGTCGGCATCGCCATCCCGGACAAGATTCTGACCTTGCCGATCATCGCGGCCTTCGTGGTTTCGGTCGTGCATTTCGTCGCGGTCTACCGCCTGCGGGTCGCGGTCCCGCTGAGCCAGGCGATCGGCGCCATGTTCGCGGCCATGTCGGTGCAATGGACGGTCGCGCGGGCGGTCGGCGACGGAATGATCAAGCAAAGCCTGCCTTTCGTGCGCACCGCAAAGGGCGCCGGCAAGAGCAAGGCCCGGGAGTTTCAGGCGTTCTGGGAAACGATCATCGGCGTCGCATTGCTGGTCGGCGCAACAATTCTGCTGGTCACCAATCGCCTGCAGATCCGCGAAATCTACATCTTCGCCGCGGTGCTCGTGCTGCAGAGCCTGCCGTTTCTCTCGGCGCTTGCCATCGCTGCGCTCGAGAGCTCACGGATCAACGATTTTGCCTATTGGCGCCGGATCGAGGCGCGCATTGCCGAGCTCATTCCGCGGCGCGCCCTCTTGCCCAAGGCGCCCGCCCGCGCCGATAAACCCGTCGAACCGCTGCCGTAAGGATCACCGTCATCCCGGCAATGCGGTCTCCACCAGGCGCGCCCAATAGGAGGCGCCGAGCGGGATCGCCTCGTCGTTGAAATCGTAGGCCGGGTGATGCAGCCCGGCGGAAGGGCCGTTGCCGACGAAGATGAAGGCGCCGGGCCGGGCCTGCAGCATGAAGGAAAAATCCTCCGCGCCCATCATCGGCGGCGCGTCGACGTCGACGCGCTCGGTTCCGGCGATCTGGGCGGCGACGGAGGCCGCAAACGCCGTCTGCCGCTCGTGATTGCTGGTCACCGGGTAATCGCGTTTGTAGATGAGCTTGGCCTTGGCGCCGTAGACGCGCGCGGTCGCCTCGACGATCTCGTGGAGCCGCCGCTCGAGCAGATCCTGGACGTGCGACGTCAGGCTGCGGGCGGTACCGCAAAGTCGCGCGGTTTGCGGGATCACGTTGTCGGTATGCCCGGCCTGGAACATGCAGATCGAGACTACCGCGGCATCGAGCGGATCGACGTTGCGGGATACGACCGACTGCATCTGATTGATCATCTGCGCGCCGACCAGGATCGGATCGACCGCGAGGTGCGGCTTGGCCGCGTGCCCGCCCATGCCTTCGATGTCGATGTAGAGGCGGTCGGCGGCGGCCATCATCGGCCCGGGCCGGATGGCGAAATGGCCGATCGGCAGCCCCGGGAAATTGTGCATGCCGAACACTTCGTCGATCGGGAAGCGATCCAACAGGCCATCCTCCAGCATCGCCCTGGCGCCTGCCCCGCCCTCCTCGGCCGGCTGGAAGATCACCACCGCGGTTCCGGCGAAATTGCGCGTCTCGGCAAGATATTTGGTCGCGGCCAACAGCATGGCCGTATGGCCGTCATGACCGCAGGCGTGCATCTTGCCGAGCACCGTGGATTTGTACGGAACGTCCGTCGCCTCTTCGATCGGCAGCGCATCCATGTCGGCGCGCAGCCCGATCGTCCGCCCCGCTTGCCGCCGCTTGCGGCCGCGGATCACGCCGACGACGCCGGTCCTGCCGAGCCCGGTCACCACCTCGTCGCAGCCGAACGCCTTGAGCTTGTCGGCAACGCTCGCCGCGGTGCGGTGCACTTCATAGAGAAGCTCCGGATGCGCGTGGAAATCATGCCGCCAGCCGGCGATCTCGTCTTGCATGGCGGCGATGCGATTGATGACGGGCATCGAGCATGCTCCAGGCGTCCTGGCCGGTTCCCAATGCGTCGAAGCCGGTTCGGAGGGAAACGGCCGACGCCGCGCTCGCGGCGGACCAGCCGAAGCTAGCAATCGGCCGGCTCGATGTCGAACCTCGACCAAGCCCTTGCACCCGGTCGGCAATCGGCCTTACCATCCTCGGGGGCTGGAATCGTAAGGGATCGCGGGGGCGCCTACTGAGGGCCTGAGAGGCCTTCCTCATTCAAAACAAAATGATGCGCGCCTCCCACCGGCCTGCTGGCCGGTCGGACGCCGGGAACGCTTGCCGCGAGCATAAGCGAAGGGGGAAAGCTCATGTGGAACCAAGTTTATAACCCGCTCGGCAATGCGGCACTATCGACGCTCGTGGCCGCGCTGCCGGTCGTGACGCTGCTGGTCCTGATCGCCTCGGGCAAGGTGAAGGCGCATGTGGCCGCCTTGATCGCCCTGCTCGTGGCGATCCTCGTCGCCGTGATTTTGTTCACGATGCCGGCGGGGTTCGCGATCCGCGCCAGCATTTTGGGCGCGGTGATCGGCTTCTTTCCCATCGGCTGGATCGTGCTCAACGTCATCTTCATGTATCGGCTCACGGTGGAGAAGGGCGCGTTCGAGACCCTGCAGCAGACGATCGGCGGCGTCACGACGGACCGCCGCCTGCAGCTGCTCCTGATCGCCTTCTCGTTCGGGGCATTCTTCGAAGGCGCGTCGGGCTTCGGCACTCCGGTCGCGGTGACCGGCGCCATCCTGATCGGGCTCGGCTTCTCGCCGCTCGCGGCCTCCGGCCTGTCGCTGATCGCCAATACCGCACCGGTTGCCTACGGCGCACTGGGCACGCCGATCGTCGGCCTCGCCAGCGTCACCGGGTTCGACCCATATGTCCTCGGCGCCATGGTGGGGCGGCAGCTGCCGTTCTTCTCGCTGATCGTGCCGTTCTGGCTGATCTGGGCCTTTGCCGGGTTCCGCGGCATGATCGAGATCTGGCCGGCGATCCTGGTCTGCGGTGTGTCCTTCGCCATTCCGCAATTCCTGATCTCCAACTATGTCAATCCCTGGATCGTCGACATCGGTGCCTCGCTGATCTCCATGGCCTGCCTGATCGGTTTCCTGGAGATTTGGCAGCCGAAGAAGCTTTGGCTCTCCCCGGCTTTGCGTAGTCGCGACGATTCCGCCGCGACGATGCCGCCGCCTCGCGCTGCCGGACGCGAGCCGAGCACCCGGGAAATCTGGCTGGGGCTGATGCCGTGGATCATCGTCTGCGTCATTCTCCTGGTCTGGGGCACCGGCTGGTTCAAGGCGCTGGTGAATCCGATCTTCAGCTGGAATTACGACGTCCCCGGCCTCGACAAGATGATCAACAAGGTGGCGCCGGTGGTGGCGCAGCCGACCCCGGAGCGCGCGACCTTCGCGTTCACCTACCTGTCTTTCACCGGGTCCGGCATGCTGATCGCCGCGATCATCTCCGGGTTCCTGATGGGGTTTTCGCCGGCTAAGCTGGTGGTGGAATACGGCAAGACCATCCGGGTGTGCGCGTATTCGCTCATCACCATCTCGGCCATGCTGGCGATCGGCACGCTCACCCGGCTGTCGGGGGTCGACGCGACCCTCGGGCTCGCGTTCGCCACCACGGGCATCCTTTATCCGTTCTTCGGCACCCTGCTCGGCTGGCTCGGCGTCGCGCTGACCGGCTCGGACACCGCCTCCAACGTGCTGTTCGGCAATCTGCAGAAGATCACCTCCGAGCAGCTCGGGCTCAGCCCGATCCTGATGGGCGCGGCCAACTCCTCGGGCGGGGTCATGGGCAAGATGATCGATGCGCAATCGATCGTCGTCGCCTCCACCGCGACCAACTGGTTCGGCCACGAAGGCTCGATCCTGCGCTTCGTGTTCTGGCACTCGATCGCGCTTGCCTGCCTGGTCGGCATCCTGGTGATGCTGCAGGCCTACGTGCCCCCGTTCACCAGCATGGTTTACTGATCGCTGGCGCATGGCGGCGAAAATCGGGCCCCGCGGCAGCTGCCGCGGGGCTTGCCGTTCGCGGGCTCGCGCCGAGCGCTCTGGACCCGTCGCGCCGATCAAGCTTAAGCTCCGGCCCCTGAGCGGGGAGCCGCCGTCTTCCTCGGCGGCAAGGTCGAGAGGTAGCGATGAAATCGAGGACTATGTTTCTCGCGCTTGCCGTCGCGGTGTCGATGGTTTGCGAGGCTTCCGCCGCCACGTTCCGGTTCGGCTTCCAGGGCGACCTCAAGTCGCTGGATCCCTACTCGCTCAACGAGACCTTCACCCACGGCGTGCTGGGCAACGTCTTCGAGGGCCTGACCAAGCGCGACAAAAATCTCGAGATCGTTCCGGGCCTCGCCGAGCGCTGGGAAGTGGTCGAGCCGACGCGGTGGCGGTTCTACCTGCGCAAAGGCGTCAAGTTCCACAACGGCGAGGATTTCACCGCCGACGACGTGGTGTTCTCGGCCGACCGCGCCCGCGCCAACGGCTCCGATGTCAAGACCCGGTTGCCTGCCGATGCCAAGGCGGTCAAGGTCGACGATTACACCGTCGACTTCGTGCTGTCGCAGCCCAACCCCATTCTGCATTACGAATGGGACACCTGGTACATCATGCCGAAGAAATGGTCGGAGGCGAACAATTCGGCCATGCCGCAGCCCGCCACCGGCCAGCAGACGAGCTACGCCGCGCTGCACGAGAACGGCACCGGCCCGTTCCTCATCACGGAGCATCAGGCCGGCGTGCGCACCGTGTTCAAGCCCAATCCCAATTGGTGGGGCAAGCCCGAGCACAATTTCGACGAGGTGATCTTCACCACGATCGCCAACGACGCCACCCGCGTCGCCGCGCTGCTTTCCGGCGACGTCGATTGGGTCGACCCGGTGCCGCTGCAGGACATCCCGCGGGTCAACGCCAATCCCGGGACCCAGGTGCTGACCGGGCCGGAGCTGCGCACCATCTTTCTCGGCTTCGACCAGACCCGGGACGAGCTCAGGGCATCGAGCATCAAGGGCAAGAACCCATTCAAGGACGCGCGCGTGCGCAAGGCCTTCTATCAGGCGATCGACATCGAGGCGATCAAGTCGCGGGTCATGCGCGGGCTGGCCACGCCCTCGGCCCTGCTGATCTCGCCGCTGTTGTTCTCACGCTCGGGCGAGTTCAAGCGCTGGCCCTATGATCCCGAGGCGGCGAAGAAACTCCTCGCCGACGCCGGCTACGCCAGCGGCCTCGAAGTGACGATGGACTGCCCCAACGACCGCTACGTCAACGACGAGGCGATCTGCCAGGCGGTGGTCGCCATGCTGGCGCACGTCAGCGTGAAGATCGACTTGCTGGCGCAACCCAAGGCCAAATATTTCGCCAAGGTGCTGGCGTCGGGAGGCTACGATACCTCGTTCTATCTGCTCGGCTGGACGCCGGGCTCATTCGATTCCTGGAATGTGCTCCTGAACATCACCGGCTGTCGGGACGAGAAGGGCAAGGGCGGCCAGTTCAATTTCGGCAATTATTGCAATCCCAAGGTCGAGGAGCTCCGCGACAAGATTCTGGTCGAAACCGACAAGGCGAAGCGCGACGACATGATCGCGCAAGCCTACCGCATCGTGCACGAGGAGGCGGGCTATATCCCGCTGCACCAGCAGGCGCTGGTGTGGGGCGTCTCGAAGAAGGTCCATGTGGTCCAGCGTCCGGACAACCAGATCCTGTTCTACTGGTTCCGGAAGGATTGACGCACGTCAACCGTTGAACCCATGCCCGCGAACTCGCTCCGGTTACCTCCCCCCTTGTGGGGGAGGTCGCCTCGCGCGCCAACCGAAATCGGCTTTTGCCGATTTCGGCGTGTCCATTGGCCAAGTCGGAAACATACGACTTGGCATGCGCGAGGCGGGAGGGGGGTAGCAGGACTCGGCATTTCAAACACCCCCTTCCCCATCGCTCCCCCTCAAGGGGGGAGGGAGGCGATTGCGGCTCGCTCGGAGCCAAATGCGCTTGCGCCCTCCAGGGGAGGGTGATCCATGCTCGCCTTCGTCGTCCGCCGCGCGCTCGAAGCCGTCCTGGTCATGCTGGTCGTGGCCCTGATCGCGTTCGCGCTGTTCCGCTTCGTCGGCGATCCGATCAACCAGATGGTCGGGCTCGAGACCACTTTCGAGGAACGCGAGAAGCTGCGCCAGGCGCTCGGCCTCAATGATGCCGTGCTGGTGCAGTTCGTGCGTTTCGTGTGGCACGCGCTGCAGTTGGATTTCGGCGTGTCCTACCAGTTCAAACGGCCGGTCACCGAGCTGATCGCCGAGCGGTTCCCGGCGACGATGGAGCTGGCGTTCGTCTCTGCCCTGTTCTCCCTGGCGCTCGGCATCCCGATGGGCGTCTATACCGCGCTCAACCGGCAGTCCTGGCTCTCCAAGCTGTTCCTGGCCGTGTCGCTGATCGGCATTTCGCTGCCCACCTTCCTGATCGGCATCCTGCTCATCTTCGTGTTCGCGGTGACCTTGCAGGTCCTGCCGTCGTTCGGGCGAGGCGAGGTGATCAAGCTCGGCTTTTGGAGCACCGGATTGCTGACCGGCTCCGGCCTCAAGGCCATCATCCTGCCCGCCGTGACGCTCGGCCTGTTCCAGATGACCTTGATCATGCGGCTGGTGCGCTCGGAAATGCTGGAAGTGCTGCGGACCGATTACATCAAATTCGCGCGTGCGCGCGGCCTGAGCGACCGCGCGATCCATTTCGGCCATGCGCTGAAGAATACGCTGGTTCCGGTGATCACCATCGCCGGGCTCCAGCTCGGATCCATCATCGCTTTCGCCATCATCACCGAGACGGTGTTCCAGTGGCCCGGAATGGGCCTGATGTTCCTGCAGGCGGTGCAGAACGCCGACATTCCCATCATGTCCACCTACCTGCTGCTGGTGTCCGGCATTTTCGTCACCATCAATCTCGTCGTCGATCTGCTCTATGTCTCGGTCGATCCCCGCATCCGGATCGATCGCCGGGTGGCGTGAGGCCCATGGTCGAGCAACTGCAATTCCAGCCGCTGCGGCAGGAAGGCCGGCTCACCGCCGCGCTCGACAGCGACCTCCTGCACGCGTTCCTCCGCTCCAAGATCACCATTGCGGCCGCTCTCGTCACCGTCACGCTGGTGCTGGCCGCCGTTCTCGCGCCCTGGATCGCGCCGTACGATCCGTTCGACCTGAGACAGCTCAATCTCCTGGATTCCCATCTGCCGCCGGCCTGGCTCGCCGGCGGCGACCCGCGCTACCTGCTCGGAACCGACGACCAGGGCCGCGACGTGCTCTCCACGATCCTCTACGGCTCGCGCATCTCGCTGGGCGTCGGCGTTCTCGCGGTCGGGCTGGCGGCCGCGCTCGGGATCGTGCTCGGCCTGATCGCGGGCTATGCCGGCGGTTTCCTCGATGCGCTGATCATGCGCATCGCCGACGTGCAGCTGACGTTTCCGGCGATCCTGATCGCGCTGCTCATCGACGGCACCGGCCGCGCGCTGTTCGGCGAGCACCGCAACGAGACCCTGGAGTTCTGGGTGCTGGTGCTGTCGATCGGCCTGTCGTTCTGGGTGCAATATGCCCGCACCGTGCGCGGCTCGACCCTGGTCGAGAAGAGCAAGGACTACGTGCTCGCCGCCAGGCTGATCGGCATCCATCCGGCCAAGATCCTGTTCCGGCACGTGCTGCCCAATGTGATCGGCCCGGTGCTGGTGATCGCCACGATCAACCTGGCGCTCGCGATCATCACCGAGGCGACGCTGTCGTTCCTCGGCGTCGGGCTGCCCCCGACGCAGCCCTCGCTCGGCACCCTGATTCGGATCGGCAACAATTTCCTGTTCGCAGGCGAATGGTGGATCGCCATCTTTCCCGGGATCACGCTGGCGCTGCTCGTGGTCGCCATCAATCTGCTGGGCGACTGGCTGCGCGACGCCCTCAATCCCCGCCTGCAATGACGCAACCCGTGCTCAGCGTCCGCAATCTGCGGGTCGAGTTCCCGACCCGGCGGGCACGGCTCGTGGCCATCGACGACGTGTCGTTCGACATCCTGCCGGGCGAGGTGCTGGGCATGGTCGGCGAATCCGGCGCGGGCAAATCGGTCACCGGCACGGCGATCGTCGGCCTGATCGAGCCGCCGGGCCGGATCGCCGGCGGCGAGATTTTTCTTTCCGGGATGCGCATCGACAACCTAGATCCGCCCGCCATGCGCCGCATCCGCGGCAAGCGCATCGGCATGGTGTTCCAGGATCCGCTCACCAGCCTCGACCCGCTCTACCGCATCGGCGAGCAGCTCACCGAGACGATCGCCACCCATAGCGACCTGCGGGGCGCCGCATTGCGCGAGCGGGCCATCGCGCTCTTGTCCGAAGTCGGGATTCCCGCGCCGGCGCACCGTTTCGACAATTATCCCCACCAGTTCTCCGGTGGCATGCGCCAGCGCGTGGTGCTGGCGCTGGCGCTTGCCGCCGACCCCGAGCTCGTCATTGCCGACGAGCCGACGACCGCGCTCGATGTGTCGGTGCAGGCGCAGATCATCGAGCTCATGAAACGGCTCGCCCGCCGGCATCGCGCCGCGATCCTGCTGATCACCCACGACATGGGGGTGATCGCCGAAGCCGCGGATCGAGTCGCCGTGATGTATGCCGGCCGGATCGTCGAGATCGGTCCGGTTCGCGACGTGGTGAGCGCGCCGCTGCATCCCTATACGCGCGGGCTGATGGGCTCGATCCCGAAGCTCGACGGCGGCCTCGACCGCCTCGTCCAGATCCCGGGCTCCATGCCCCGGCTGACCGCGATCCCGCCCGGCTGCCCGTTTCATCCGCGCTGCCCGCGCGTGTTTGCGCCGTGCCCCATGCACCGCCCGGAATTGCGCCCGCACGCAAAAGCGCAAGTCGCATGCTGGCTCTACCACCCGGCGCCGTCCGCGCAGAGCGAGAAACCGGCGACGCTCGCGGGCCCGCCATGACCGTCGCGCCCGCCGCGCCCCTCGTCCGAGCCGAAAATCTGGGTCGCATCTTCGACGTGTCGAGCCCCTGGCTCACTCGGGTGCTGGAGGGGCTGCCCCGCCAAGTCGTCGTCGCGGTCGCGGACATGTCGTTCGAGATCGCCCGCAAGGAGACCCTGGCGCTGGTCGGCGAGTCCGGGTCCGGCAAGTCGACGGTCGCCAAGATGGTGGTCGGCCTCGTTCCGCCGACGACCGGCGAAGTCTTCATCGATGCCATGCCGATGCACGGCCGGCGGCGCGGGGCGGAACGCAGACGGCTGCGCCGGCGCATCCAGATGGTGTTCCAGGATCCTTACGCTAGCCTCAATCCGCGCTGGCGGGCGCTCGACATCGTCGCCGAGCCGATCCGCGCGTTTCAGCTCGCCGCGAGCCGGCCGGAGACCGCCGCGCGGGTCGGCGAGCTGTTGCGCCTCGTCGGGCTCGATCCGGCCGACGGCGGCAAATATCCGCACCAGTTCTCCGGCGGGCAGCGCCAACGCATCGCCATCGCGCGGGCGCTCGCCTCGGAGCCGGCCTTCGTCGTCTGCGACGAACCGACCTCGGCACTCGACGTCTCGGTCCAGGCGCAGATCCTCAATCTGATGCGCGACCTGCAGGACCGGTTCGGCCTCACCTATCTCTTCATCAGCCACAATCTCGCGGTGGTGCGCCACATGGCGCACCGCATCGGCGTGATGTATCTCGGACGTCTGGTCGAGATCGCCGCGGCGGACGCGTTGTTCCACGCCCCGCGGCATCCCTATACGCGCATGCTGCTCGATGCGGTGCCCGACCTCGAGATGTCGGGCCGGCAGCGCAAGCCGGTCGAGGGCGAGGTCCCCGATCCGGTCGATCCGCCGAAGGGCTGCAGCTTCCACCCGCGCTGCCCGTTCGCCGATGACCGCTGCAAGACCGAGCGCCCGGCGCTCGTGGCATGGAACGCGGCGGGTCCCGTCGCCTGTCACGCGGTCGAGGAGGGCAGGATATGAAGTTCAGCCCGCATGGAGCGAGGCGGAATGCGGACGACGGGATGCGAATCAGGGTGCTTGAGGCAAGCCGGCGGCGAAAACGGAGGAGCTGAGATGCAGTTTCGACTCAACCGTTGGCAAGCAATCGGGATCGCGATCTCACTGGTGTGGGCATTGGCCGGCGGCTTCTGGGGCTACCAGCTTGGAAACCGCTGGAGCGAATCTGCCGGTGAAGATGCCATCTCCAGGCTTTACCAGTGCTTGAACAACGAAACGTCGGGTCCCGGATCGGAGGTCTGTGAGCAACGGGAAAGGGACATGCAGCGGATACGATCTTACCAATGGCCCGCTGCGGCGTTGTTGGGTCTCGGCCCGATTCCTATCGGCTGGTTGGCTGCGTATCTCGTCATCGGGATCGTGCGCCGGATGCGACCGGATCAGCAAGGAACGACGTAACGTTGGGTCTGCGGCAAGTCGCCCCGGATTTCGCTCCGCCTCATCCAGGCTACGGCTCTCCTGTTCAGTCCTCGGAGCGCGCGCGGGCGAGCGCGGCGAGCGCGTCGGGCTCGAGCACCACGACGCCTCCGCGCTCGAGCCGGACCCAGTTGCGGTCCTCCCAGTCGCGCAATTGCTTGTTCGTGCTCTCGCGCGACATGCCGATCATCTGCCCGATCTCGCGCTGGGTGATCGCCACTCTGCGCGCCTGGGAAAGCTTGGCCGTCTCGGTCAATTGCAGCAGGATTTTCGCCAGCCGTCCCGGCAGGTCCAGGAACAGCACGTCCTCGACCTGCTCGGAGGTGTGACGCAGCCGGGCGCACAGCACCTCCATCAGCTTGAGCGCGATCTCCGGCTGGCTGCGCACCAGATCGAGGAAATCGCGGCGCTCGATCACCATGAGCTCGCAGTCGGACATGGCGGTCGCGTCCGCCGTGCGCGGCCGGCCGTCGAGCAGCGCGATCTCCCCGAAAATCTCGCCTTCGCCGACCAGGTTGAACACGGCGTCCTTGCCGTCCGCGGACGGAACGCTGATCTTCACCGTTCCGGCGCACACCGCATACAGGCTGTTGCCGGGATCGCCCTTGGCGAAGATGCTGTCGCCGCGATGGACCGCCCGCGTCGTCGCATACGAGCTCAGCCGCTCGAGCAATTCCGGCGCGATGGCTCCGAACAACGGATGCCTGCGCAGCAGCGCCAGCTTGTCGGAGGCCGAAAGGCTGCGCCGGTTCTCCTGACGTGAAGGCATGAGATCCGCCTACTGTACCCGGCAACAACCGCAGCATCTCTACTGATAAATACTGCAACCAGCATAAGATGCTGTCAGTACTGATCCGTCGCCGCGATGGGAGCTGCAGCTTACCACAATTGTTTCTGGGTGCATCCCGGTCGTTTCGCGCCGTCAATATTGTATTTCCGGGCGCGACCGTGCCCGAACGGAACATGTTGACCGCAAGCCCGGCAGGCGGCGTGCCGTCGGCCGGGTTCATCGGAGCATCCGGGATTCCCGCCGGGAAACCGCCGGTGCGGCTATTGACCGGGCGCAGACCCGCTCCTACACACGCCGCTCGGAGCCCGTAGCTCAGCCGGTAGAGCACTTGACTTTTAATCAAGGGGTCGTGGGTTCGAGTCCCACCGGGCTCGCCAAGGAAAACATTGTCCGGCCCGAAGACTCGCTTTCCACGGCATCGACGCCTCCCGCCCGAAAGCGGAAAGTGTCACCCATGTGTCCGGTACGAAATGTCACCCATGTCTCGGGCCGCTCATCACCCCGGCGCCGCAGCGCGGGCGAGGCCGTTGGGGAAGCCTCCGCACCACAGTCCATGAAAGCTTGATCGGCGCCAGCGAATCGTCTTGCGTGGGACGCGTCGCGACCAGGTGATGAGCCGGCATGACGTCGTCCCAGCCGCAAGCGCGCTTCCTCATGTGCCGGCCGGCGCATTTCGCCGTCACCTACGCGGCGGCGTGGCAGGAATGGGCGGCGTTGCACCAAACCTTGTGCGAACTCGGCGCGGCGATCGAGCTAGTGCCGCCGATGGAGGGCCTCCCGGACCTGGTGTTCACGGCGAACGCGGCGGTGGTCCTCGATCGTACCGCGCTGCTGGCGCGCTTCCGCCATCCGGAGCGACAGCCGGAAGAGCCGCATTTCGACGCCGCGTTCCGGGCACTGCAGGCCCACGGGATCCTCGACGCGGTCAGGACGTTGCCGGACGGGCTCGTCCTCGAGGGCGCCGGGGACTGTGTCTGGGACGACGCGCGCAATCTGTTCTGGATGGGATACGGCCGGCGCTCGGATGCGCATGCCCGCGATGCCGTCGAGGCGACCTTCGCAGTGGAGGTCGTTGCGCTGGAGCTTGTCGATCCGCGGTTTTATCATCTCGACACGGCACTCTCCGCGTTGCCCCGGGGCGAGCTCATGTATTTTCCGGGCGCGTTCACGGCGGCCGCCAGAGCCGCGATCCTGAAGCGGGTCGACCCGGCCGACCGGATCGAGCTCACGGCCGAGGATGCCTGCCGGTTGTCGGCCAATGCGGTCGTCCTGGACGACACAATCGTGCTGCCGGGCTGCGGTCGACGGCTGCGCGCCGAGCTCGAGCAGCGCGGCTATTGCGTGCGGAAAACGCCGCTGGGTGCGTTCCTGCGCAGCGGCGGCGCAGCTTTCTGCCTGACGCTGCGGCTCGATGCACGATCCCACGTGGAATCCCGCCTCGTTCGATCTTCGCATCGGCGCCTACCGCAAGCGCAGGCAAGATCGTAAGCTGAGCGCCCGATTACGGCGGGGCAGATATTTCGAGGCGCCGTGCTCGATCGCCGCAGCTTCCTCGCGCTTGCCGGCAGCACCTTGCTCGCGCGCACGTCCGCGCGAGCCGAAACCGCGGTTCCGGCGAGCGTTACCATCGCCTATGAGGATCCCGGCCGCGCCATAGCGGCGGATTTCATCGGGCTGAGCTACGAATCCGCCCTCGTCGCCGCGCCGGATTATTTCACGCCGGACAATTATTCGCTGCTCGGTCTCATCCGCGCGCTCGGCGCGCGGGGAATCATCCGCATCGGCGGCAACACCAGCGAGCGCACGGCGTGGGAAACCCGCGTGGCGGAGCAAACCTCCGGCCGGTACGTCATCACGCCGACGGCGGTCGATCGGCTCGCCGCCGCGATGCGCAAGCTCGGTTGGCGCGTGATCTACGGCCTCAACCTCGCCGACAACACGCCGGAGCGCGCCGCCGACGAAGCCGCCTATGTGGCGCGCGCGCTCGGGTCGAAGCTCCTCGCGTTCCAGATCGGCAACGAGCCGGACGGTTTCGGGCGCTGGTCGGCCGTGCGGCCCGCGAGCTACGACGTCCAGACCTTCGTTGCGGAATGGCGAAAATTCCACGCGGCGATCCATGCGCGCGTGCCGGATGCGCGCTTCGCCGGGCCGGACGTCGCCGCCGAGACCGACTGGATAAAGGCGTTCGCCGACGCGGAGCCTGAAAATCTCGTGTTGTTGACCCGGCACTATTATGCGGCGGGGCCGGCGACCGATCCGGGCGTGACGCTGCCGAAGCTGCTGGGCTCCGTCGCCCAGATCGAGCCGGTGCTGCGCAAGCTCGAAGGTTTTGGCCGCACCTATCGCCTGCCCTATCGGATCGCGGAGACGAACTCGGTCTACGCCGGCGGCCGGCCGGGTGTCAGCGACATCCTGGGCGCGGCGCTGTGGGGCGCCGAGCTGATGTTCCAGGTCGCGGCGGCCGGCGGCGCCGGCCTCAATTTCCGCGCCGGCCCCGACAAGGTCTACACGCCGATCGCGGGAAGCGCCGCGCCGCATCATGCGCAGCCGCTTTACTACGGCATGCTGCTGTTCGCGCAGGCCGCGCGCGGGGCGCTGGTCCCGGCGCGGCTGAGGGCCGATCTCAACCTCGCGAGCTTCGCAGCACGCGCGGACGACGGTTCGCTGCGCGTTTGCGTGATCAACAAGGATGCGCGCGGCGCGCGTGTGCGCATCGATCCGGGGCGGCGCTTCGCGGCGGCTTCCGCAATGCGGCTCGCCGCGCCGAGTCTCGAGGCCGCGACCGGACTGACGCTCGGCGGCGCGAGCATCGATGCATCCGGCCGCTGGGCACCTGTGGCCCCCGAAATGCTACAGTTCGCGAGCGGGCAGGCTCTCGTCGATGTACCCGGAGCGAGCGCGGCTCTCGTGCGGCTCAAGCGGGAATGAGAATTTCGTTCCTCGCTCGCGCCGGCCATAAAATATCCCAGCGATTGCCGGAGGAAACCATGGCCACGCTCCACGATCTGAGCGCTGCGGAGCTCTCGACCGCCTACCGCACCCGCCAAGTGTCGCCGGTCGAGGTGACCCGGGCCGCGCTCACCCGCATGGAGGCGTGGGAGCCGAAGATCCATGCGATGTACGTGATCGATGCGGTCGGCGCGCTGGCGCAGGCGACGAGCTCGGAGCGGCGCTGGCGCGCGGGCGAACCGCTCAGTCCGCTCGACGGCGTGCCGATCACCATCAAGGACAATATCGCGACGAAGGGGGTGCCGACGCCGCTCGGCACCGCGGCGGGCGATATGACGCCAGCTGCAGCCGACGCGCCGCCTTCCGCGCGGGTCCGGGAAGCCGGATGCGTGCTGCTCGGCAAGACCAGTATGCCGGACTACGGCATGCTCGCATCCGGCGTGTCGAGCCTCCACGGCGTCACCCGCAATCCCTGGAATCTTGCGCGCAACACGGCCGGCTCGAGCTCGGGCGCGGGCGCCGGCATCGTCGCCGGCTATGGCCCGCTGGCGCTCGGAACCGACATCGGCGGCTCGGTGCGCCTGCCCGCGGCCTATAACGGCATCTTTGCGCTGAAGCCGAGCCTCGGCCGGGTGCCGATCTACCCGCCGTATCTCGGCCGGGTGACCGGTCCGATGACGCGCAATGTGCGCGATGCCGCGCTCCTGCTGCGCGAGCTCGCAAAGCCGGATCCGCGGGATTACATGTCGCTGCCCTACGAGCCGCGCGACTGGGCCGGCCTGCTGTCGCCCGACGTGAAGGGCAAGAAGCTCGGCCTGCTGCTCGATATCGGGGCGGGGCTCGAGGTGCAGCCGGCAGTCGGCGCGGCCGTGCGGAAAGCCGCCGCGGCCTTCGAGGCTGCTGGCGCGACGGTCGAGCCGGTCGCTCCCTTCATCACCCAGGAGATTCACGAAGGCCTCGACCGCTTCTTCCAGGTGCGACTGCTGGCGGACGTGCAGTTGCTCAGCCACGAGCGGCAAGCCAAGGTCTTGCCGTTCATCAGCGCCTGGTGCCGGCGCGCCGAGAGACTTAGCGCGGTCGATGTCATCCGCGCGCTTGGACAAGTCATGCTGCTGCGCGAGAAGGCGGTCGCCGCGATTCAGGGCTACGACTTCCTGCTCAGCCCGACGTCGCCGATCACGGCGTATGGTGCGGAGGAGCCGGCGCCGGGCTCCGACCCCGAACACGCGCTGGAGCACGTAGCGTTTACCGCGCCGTTCAACATGTCGGAGCAGCCGGCCGTCTCGATCTGCGCCGGCTATGACCCGGAAGGCCTGCCGATCGGGCTGCAGATCGTCGGCCATCGGTTCGATGATCTCGGGGTGCTCGGCATGGCGCGGGCCTATGAGGAGCTGCGGCCGCCGCTGCGGCCTTGGCCCGAGCCTTGAATGCTCGGCCGCTCGACGGCAGCCGCGCGCTCGCTTGCAAGCCGAAGGCGGGCTCCGGTCGTCCGGGCTCTCGTGTATCTTTGATCAGATGGCGAGCGCAACCAGCCCGAGCAGCACGACGGCCACGACCAGCATCAGCCATTCCAGAGGATCGAAGCCGAGCAGTCGATGCTCGCGTGAGATGTGCGCCGACATGATGCGCCTCCGCGAAATCTCCCCGTCATCGCGATTCTGGCCGCGCGGAACGACGACAATATGGCCGCCGCGGGCCGTCATTGTGGCAGCATGAGCCCCAATAGATGCAGGCGCTCGAGCTCGCTGTGGCGATCTCGGCGCAGAATGGCTATGTAGCGACCATGACCCCCGCCCAATCCCGCGCCGCCCGCGGACTTCTCAACTGGAGCGAAGGTCGCCTCGCATCCGCCGCCGGCATCGAAGTTTTCGTCGTTCGCGATTTCGAGGGTGAGAAATCCGTGCCGCGCATGACTGCTCCGGTGTTGCAGCGCGCGTTCGAAGCCGCGGGAATCGAATTTTCCGATCACGGCGCGCCGGGCGTCCGGCAACTACCCGCGCCGGCCGTGCTGCGCGTCGACGAGCTCAACGCCTCGAACGACGACTGACGCCATAGCAACCGTAACCCGATGGAGCGAAGCGTAATCCGGAGCTGCCTTCCCCGGATTATGCGGCGCTTCGCACCGCTCCATCCGGGCTACAAAGATGGCTCAAGCGAAGCGCCGCCGGCCGCGACACCGCCCTACGCACGCAATAGAATGCGCATTGCGGTGTTAGAGCTATGGGCAGCTTGCCCGAGCCATTGGGAGGATCCGAAATGCACACGATGTTCCGTACGGCGTTCGCCGGCCTTGGGCTTTCTGCGGCCATGGTCTTGGGACCGGCGGCGCTCGCCGAAACCGTTGCGTTCAAGGCCGAACTGAAGGCCTCCAACGAAGTGCCGGCGGTCGAGAGCAAGGGCAGCGGCACCCTGAGTGCCACCTACGATACGGCAAGCAAGTCGCTGAATTACACCGCGAATTATTCCGGACTGACCGGCGACGCGACTGCGGCGCATTTTCATGGTCCGGCGGCCGCCGGACAGAACGCCGGAGTGGTCGTTCCGGTGACCGGCAGCGCCGCCAGCCCGATCAAGGGCTCGGCTACCTTGACCGACGCACAGGCAGCCGACCTGACGGCGGGCCGCTGGTATTTCAACATTCACACCGCCGCAAACAAGGGCGGCGAAATTCGCGGCCAGGTCGTCAAAGGGCAGTAAGTGACAGGCCGTCAGAAGTCAGAGGTCAGAAGTCAGAAAACGTTCAGCGGATTTGGGTAAGCATTCCTGACCACTGACGACTGACCTCTGTCCCCTGCACCGCCGGCGGTTTTCTTGTGTGCTGCAGCAATCGAGCCCGGATTTCCGTTTGGATTCCGTAAAGCGGATTTGTGCAGCGCCGCACGAATGGATTCGATTGCGCAGTCGCGGAAAACATTTTCGTAACGAACATCACCCCACGTCATGGCAATGCCACAAAAGCCGGGTACGATGGGCATTAGACGGGGGAGGTACTAGGGAGGTTTCGCCCATGCGGCTCGGTACGGCTACGCCGACACAGACCCGGCCCCGTTACTTCACTCCCTGCGCACAATGCGGCGATGCTCTGCTGGCTCCGGAATGGTCGGAGCATGTCAATGAGCGTTGCGTCCGCCATTTATGGACCTGCGAGACCTGCGGGTACCAGTTCGAGACCACGGTCTATCTCGGGTCGAAATAGCACGAGCCAATCCCACCAGCGGTTTCGGGCGGGGATTCATGCTGGCCTGCGGCGCTCGCGCGGGTCGCTCCCATTCGTCCACGATCTTCATGCCGGCACGCTTGCGTTGCGGCGGCCCGCGGGATTCAATAGGCCTTGCCGTTGGGGTACGGGTACGGGGGCATGAAGCGCGCTTTGGCGACCGGATTATTGCTGGCATTCGCTGGGGTGTCGCTCGCGGGCGCCGGCGAGCGCTGGAACCTGCAGCAGCCGCTCGTGCCGGAATCGAAGCTGCATTGCCGCACGCCGAAGTGCCTGAGCCTCTCGACCACGGTGCGCGTCTCCGACGCATGCTGGCGGACCTGCCAAGCGCACTGCGGCGGCATCTTCATTGCGTGCGTCAACGACAATTGGCTGAACGACTGCAGGGACGCGACCGATCGCTGCGATCTTTCCTGCTTGAAACGCTGCCGCGCCTACGGCGGCCCCCTGCTCGATTGGACCGATTGAGACTTCCGCTGCGGAGCGCGGGGTACCCCTGGTTGCCGCGCAAGCCGACGCTTATTTCTGGATCGATGCGAGCTCGCCTCCAGGCTCATGCGAAGGTCCTCGTCGGCGCTGCCGCCTTCCTGGCGGCTTTGGTCGTTTCGCCGCGATCGGGCCACGCGCTGGTATGCAGCGTGCTCGACGGGCATCCGTGCATCTATCGGCCGTTCCATCAGGTCTGCGGCGTGTTCCGCCGTCGTCCCTGCACGCCGGAACTCGAATATCCCTTCAGCGAGCAGCTGCAGTTGACCATCGAGAGCCGGGATCGCGAGTCCGACGCGGCTCGCGACCGGGACGAGGCCGATGGCGAGGCTGCGGAAGGGCTCGGCACCATCCGGGCCGTGTTCGCCGCGTTGCGCAGCTGCTGGGTACCGCCGGGCAAGGAGGACTCCCGGCCGGGCACCCAGCTCTCGGTGCGCCTGAGCTTCAAACGCAACGGCGAAATCTTCGGCAAACCTCGCGTCACCTATGTGACGCCGGGACTTCCCGGGCACGTGCGGCAGGCCTATTGGGACGCGGTCGAGGCCGCGGTCGAGCGCTGCACGCCCCTGGCCTTCAGCGGCGGGCTGGGCGGCGCGCTCGCCGGCCGTCCGTTCGCGATCCGCTTCGTGGACAAGCGTTCGGCGTCGTAAGCGCGCACACGCAGAATCGTAGGGTGGGCAAAGCGAAGCGTGCCCACCATTCATGAGGTGGGCACGGCGCGCATTCGCCCGCCTTTGCCCACCCTACGAGGCGGCTCAGGCGCGCAGCATCTGCAGCCGGCCGTCCCGGTAGGTCAGCAGCACGCCGACGCCGAGGCCGAAGCATCCGTGCATGATGATGTGGAAGAGCATCGTCACGGGGTTCCATCCGGCGGCGACCGCGCCCCCTTTGAGGGGCGAAGCGATGAACCAGAGCACGAGAACCGGGAAGATGGCGCCGAACAGGAAGGCGGCGACGTAATACATCGGGCCTTCGGGGAACCAGCGCTCGACCGCGCCGTAGACTAAGCCCCACACGCCGCCCCAGAACGCGAACGACCAGATCTGCGGCACGCCGAATGGCTTGGTCGGCGCGTAGCCGAACGGCGCATTCGTGGTCATGCCCAGCGCGTACATGATCGCCCAGGCGCCCATCTGGAACACGAGCACCGAGATGAACCCGGCGGCGAAACAACTGATCGGATGGTGCCGGAAGCCGGCAGCGACAGTGCTAAGCGTTGCGGTTGTCATGGCGTCCCTCCCCCCATTGAGTCGAGGATGCGTCATCATACCGCGTTTTGGCCGATCAGGCCCGGCCTAAGGCTGCTTTGACCCGCGCCGGATCGAGCGGCAGATCGCGGATGCGCTTGCCGGTGGCCTGGGCAAACGCGTTGGCTATTGCCGCAACCGTGGGGCCCAAAGACGCTTCCCCGCAGCCGAGCGGGCGCTCTTCCGGCCGGTCGACGAGCTCGACCTCGACCGTCGGCACTTCCGGCATGGTCAAGATCGGATAGCTCGACCAGTCGCGCGATTGGATCGCGGCTCGATCGAAGCGGACCGCTTCGTACAAGGTCCAGCTGGTCGATTGGATGATGCCACCTTCGATCTGGTTGCGCAGGCCGTCCGGGTTGATGACCTGGCCGGCGTCGGTCGCGGCGAACACGCGGGGCACCCGGACCGCGCCATTCGAACGATCTACTTCGGCCTCGGCGATGACCGCCACATAGGCCGAAAGGTTCTTGTACTTGGCAAAGCCGATGCCGCGCCCGCGCCCCTGCGCGGCGCCCCCGCGCCCGCGCTCGCCCTCTCGCCAGCCGGCGCTGCGCGCGACGGCCGCAATGACCGCCCGCGCGCGCTCGTCCTTGAGGTGTGCGAGCCGGAACGCCACGGGATCCGCGCCTGCCGCCGCGGCGAGCTCGTCCATGAAGCTTTCGACCGCGAACACGTTGCCGTAGGCGCCGAGCGTGCGCAGCGCGGAGACGCGCAGCGGCATCGCCGGAATGAAATGATTGACGATGCGCTGGTTGGGGAATTCGTAAACCGGGATGGCATTGCGGTCGCCGCCCCCCGTCGGCTGCGGCATCACCTTGGGCGGAATGGGCGGGTGCGGCTCGGCGAGGTACCAGCTGGCCAGCAGGTTATTGTTGCGATCATCGCTTCCCGGCGAGGCCGGCCGGGTGCTGTGGGTATTGCTCCACACTTCGTAGTTCCACTCGATGATGCGCCCGTCGGCCGACAGCGCCGCTTTGGCACGCATCACCATCGCGGGCCCATAGGGCTCCCAGGCGAACTCGTCGTCGCGCATCCATTGCAGCCGCACCGGGCGGCCTTCGACCGCGCGCGCCAAGAGCGCCGCGTCGAGCGCCACGTCATCGGCACCGTTGTGGCCGTAGCAGCCGGACCCTTCGCGGTGGACGCAACGCACCGCCGCCTCGTCGAGCCGCATCGCCTTGGCGAGATCGCGCCGCAGCGGAAACACCCCTTGCGAATGGGTCCATACCGTGAGCTTGCCGTTCTCGAACGCGGCGACGGCGCAGGAGGGCCCGATCGACGCGTGGGCGATATAGGGCTTGGTGTAGGTCGCCTCGAGGATACGAGGGGCCGCGGACCCCATGGCCGCGCTCGCCTGCTTGCGGCTGATCACCTCGTCCTCACTCGGCAGCGAGGTCAAATGCGCAGCAAGCCCGGCGGGATCGGGCAGATCCGCGCCGCCGGACCAGCGCGCCGACTCGAGCAGGTTTTGCCTCGCCCGGATCGTCTGCTCCTCGCGGGCGGCAAGGACGCCCAAAAAGCTGCCGTCGCGCACCACGGCGATCACGCCGGGCATCGCGCGGGCTTGCGCCACGTCGACGGCTTCGAGCCTGGCGCCGTAGCGCGGCGGGCGCACCACGCGGCCGTGCACCATGCGGGGAAGCCGCAGGTCCTGCACATAGGCGATGCCGCCCGTCACCTTCGCGGGGATGTCGCGGCGAGGCGCCGAGGTGCCGACGATCCGATGGCTCGAAGGCGGTTTTGGCGGCACCTTCGCGGTGACCTCGCGGTGCAGATCGAGCTCCGCCGCAAGCTCGCCGTACCCAAGGCTGCGCCCGTCGGGCGCGCGGATCGCGCCCTCGGCGATTGTCAGGCGCGCGGCCGGAACATTGAGGCGGGCAGCCGCATGCTCCAGCAGCAGCGCGCGCGCCTCGGCGCATGCCAGGCGAATGGCGGTTCCGCCGTATTCGATCGACTGGCTGCCGGAAGTGTATTCCTCGTCGGGAGTCTGCGCCGTGTCGCCGGAGATCATCGCGACGCGGACAAGCGGCAGGTCGAGCTCCTCGGCCGCGATCTGCGCCAGCGCGGTCAGGATCCCCTGCCCCAGCTCGACCTTGCCGGCAAAGATCGTCGCCGATCCGTCGGCATCGATGCGCAACCAGGCATCGAGCATGCGGTTCTTGTCGAGGCTGCCCGGCAGCTTCCCCGGCGCGGCGCGCAAGAGCGGCGGCAGGAGCGTGAAGCTGAGCACCAGCGCGCCCGCGGCTGTTCCGAAGTCTCGGCGGGTGAGCGCGCTCATGGCTTGCCCGTATCGCGCGCCGCGCGCAGCACCGCGCAGATGATGCGGCCATGGGTGCCGCAGCGGCACAGATTGGCGGCTAGGCCCTCGCGCACCTGCTCTTCGCTCGGCTGCGGAATGCGGTCGAGCAGTTCCGCTGCACTCATGATCATGCCGTTGATGCAATAGCCGCATTGGGCCGCCTGCTCCTCGATGAAGGCGCGCTGCAGCGGATGCGGGTTGTCGAGGGTGCCGAGGCCTTCGATCGTGGTGACGTGGACCTCGCCGATCGAGCCGATCGGGGTCACGCAGGAGCGCACCGCACGCCCGCCGATGAGAACCGTGCAGGCACCGCATTGGGCAAGCCCGCAGCCGAATTTCGCGCCGTTGAGCCCGAGGTCGTTGCGCAGGACGTAGAGCAGCGGCGTTTCCGCATCGGCCGCGACCGTGCGGATCGAGCCGTTGACATGCAGATTGATCGCCATCGGGGTCCCCTCGGCGGCGGCGGCACTCGCGAATGTCTCGATTCAATCCGCTGCGGCGCTTGGGGGTTCCGGCGGGCGGGCTGGCAAGGGCACAATCACGTGAGCGCCGCAAAATCGCCGCGCGCCCAGCGCGTGCTTACCTCCTCGCGAAAATCCGCGAACCGGCCTGCCGCGATGGCGGCCCGCATGCCCTCCATCAGCTCCTGGTAATAGGCGAGATTGACCGCGGAAATCAGCATCGCGGCGAGGATCTCGTTCGCCTTCACTAGATGGTGGAGATAGGCGCGCGAAAAATCGCGCGCGACGGAGCAGGGGCTTTCGGGATCGAGCGGGCGCGGATCGCCGGCGTGGCGCGCATTCTTGAGATTGACCGCGCCGAACCGGGTGAAGGCCAGGCCATGGCGGCCGTTGCGGGTCGGCAGCACGCAATCGAACAGGTCGATGCCGCGCGAGACCGCCTCGATCAGGTCCTCGGGCGTACCGACGCCCATCAGATAGCGCGGGCGATCCGCGGGCAGCAGCGGCGTCACCAGGTCGAGCATCGCCAGCATCACTTCCTGCCCCTCACCGACCGCGAGCCCGCCGATCGCATAACCCGGAAAGGAAATGTCGACCAGCGCCCGCGCGCTCTCGATGCGCAGGCTCGGCTCGACCCCGCCCTGCACGATCCCGAACAGCGCCCGATTTTTGGCATGCTCGAAGGCGCGCTTCGAGCGCTCCGCCCAGGCGAGCGACAGCCGCATCGCGCGCTCGACCTCGGGGCGCTCCGCTGGCAGCTTGAGGCATTCGTCGAGCTGCATGGCGATGTCGGAGCCGAGCAGATCCTGAATCTCGACCGCGCGTTCCGGCGTCAGCGCCACCATGGCGCCGTCGAGATGCGAGCGGAACGTGACGCCGTCCGCATCGATTTTTCGCAGCGGCGAAAGCGACATCACCTGGAAGCCGCCGGAATCGCTCAGGATCGGATGCGGCCAATTCATGAACTTGTGCAATCCGCCGAGCTGCGCAATCCGTTCGGCGCCCGGCCGCAGCATGAGATGATAGGTATTGGCGAGCACGATGTCGGTTCCGAGCGCGCGCACTTCGTCGGGGCGCATCGCCTTGACGGCGGCCTGGGTCCCGACCGGCATGAAGGCGGGCGTGCGCACCACGCCGTGCGCGGTCTTGATCTCGCCGAGCCGCGCGCGCCCGTCGGTTTTCTTCAGCTGAAACGAGAAGCTGGACATCGTAAAATCAGCTACCGCGTTTGGGGGAGCGCCGCGACATATTACCCGTCGCGGAACAGCAGGCAGGCATCGCCGTAGGAATAGAACCGGTACCCGGCCTCGATCGCATGGGCGTAGGCGCGCTGCATCACCTCGAGGCCGGAAAAAGCCGCGACCAGCATGAACAAGGTCGAGCGCGGCAGGTGGAAATTCGTCAGCAGCGCGTCGACGGCGCGGAATTCATATCCCGGCGTGACGAACAGCGACGTCTCGCCGGAGAACGCCTGCACCACGCCGTTCTCGTCACTGGCGCTTTCGATCAGCCGCAACGAAGTGGTGCCGGCGGCGACGATGCGGCCGCCCTGGCGGCGTGTTTCGTTGAGCGCCTGCGCGGCGGCGGCGCTCACCGCACCCCATTCGGGATGCGGCCGGTGCCGCTCGGTATCCTCGGCCTTGACCGGCAGGAATGTGCCGGGGCCGACGTGGAGCGTCACGAACGTAAGCTCGATGCCGCGGGCTCTCAGGTTGGCGAGCAGCGTCTCGGTGAAATGCAGCGCGGCGGTCGGCGCGGCGACCGAGCCATCGTTTCGCGCGAACACGGTCTGATAGTCGAGGCGGTCGCGCTCGTCGGGCGCGCGCCGCGCGGCGATATAGGGCGGCAGCGGCATGTCGCCGCGCTCCGCGATGGCCTGATCGAGCACCGGCCCGTGAAAGGCGAACGCGAGCGTCGCTTCGCCCCACTCGGCCTTGTCGGCCACGGTTGCGTCGAGCTGGCCGAGAAAACACACCTTGCCCTCCTCGCCGAAGCGGATGACGTCGCCGGCCGCGGCTTTCTTTGCCGGTTTCAGAAATGCGCGCCAGCGCCAGCCGTCGAGCCGCCGGTGCAGGGTCGCCTCGATCCTCGGCTCGGCGCCCTTGAGCACGCGGCCGTTGAGGCGCGCCGGAATGACTTTCGTATCGTTGAGGACGAGGCGATCGCCGGACCGCAACAGATGCGGCAGCTCGCGCACGTGGCGATCCTCGGGCGGCAGGCCCGGCCGGATCACCAGCAGCCGCGCCGCATCGCGCGGATGGATCGGCCGCAACGCGATCCGTTCGCGCGGCAGCTCGAAGTCGAACAGCTCGGTGCGCATGGGATCGAGACTCTGGTCCCGTCGTTCCGGCCGAGCGCGAAGCGCGAGAGCCGGAATCCATGACCACAGTTCGTTATCCAACTCTCAAGACAGTGGCCATGGGTCCCGGGTTCCTTGCTGCGCTCGGCCCCGGGACGACGAGTCCTCAGGCTTTTGCGTCCGCCCCGATGCGGGCGGAAACGATCCGGTCGGGGTCTCGCACCGGCTCGCCGCGCTTAATCTTGTCGACATTCTCCATGCCGGCGACCACCTTGCCCCACACCGTGTACTGGCCGTTGAGCCAGGGGGAATCGGCAAAGCAGATGAAGAACTGACTGTCGCCGGAATCCGGGTTTTGGGCGCGCGCCATGGCAACGGTGCCGCGCACATGCGGCTCGCGAGAAAACTCGGCCGCGAGTTTTTGGCCCGAGCCGCCGGTGCCCGTCCCGGTGGGGTCGCCGGTCTGGGCCATGAAGCCCTCGATCACGCGATGGAACACGGTCCCGTTATAAAACCCGTCCCGCACCAGCTCCTTGACGCGCGCGACATGGCGCGGCGCCAGATCCGGCCGCATCACGATCGTGACGTCGCCCCGCGTCGTCTCTAGCACGAGGGTGTTCTCCGGATCCTGACTCATGACTGCCTCGACTGTTCGCAGGGTTTCGTGGTCTCACTTGGCGTCGGCCGCGACTTCCATCCGGACGATGCGGTCGGGATCGGTCACGGCGCCATTGTTCGCCGACGAGCCCTTCTTGATCCGATCGATCGCTTCCATGCCCGACACCACCTCGCCGACCACGGTGTACTGACCGTTGAGGCTCGGCGTTTCGCCGAACATGATGAAGAATTGGCTGTTCGCCGAGTTCGGGCTGGTGGCGCGGGCCATGCCCACCACCCCGCGGGTGAACGGCACTTTGGAGAACTCGGCGGGCAGATCCGGATATTTCGATTTGCCGGTTCCGTCGCCGCGCTCGCCGTCGCCGGTTTGCGCCATGAAGCCCGGGATGACCCGGTGGAACGGCGCGTTGTCGTAAAAGTGCTCGCGCGCCAGCATCTTGATGCGCTCGGCGTGCTTGGGCGCGAGCTCGGGACGCAGCCGGATGATGACGCGCCCGAATTTCGTATCGAGGAAAATCGTGTTCTGCGGATCGAGGCCGGCCGGCAGCGGTGCGGCCAGCGCCGGTACGATGCAGACGAACGCGATCATCAAGGCAACGAGACGGATCATGGCAGGCCCCAGTTTCAGCGGCCGGATTTGCCGGCGAATTTGGCTTGGAGCCGGCGCAAAACCGCCGCCGGCACGAATGCGGCAACGTCGCCCCCCATCGCGGCGATCTGGCGCACCAGCGTCGCGGTGATCGGCCGCACGATCGGGGAAGCCGGCAGGAACACGGTGAGCACGTCCGGCGCCATGGCCTCGTTCATGCCGGCCATCTGCATCTCGTAATCGAGATCGGTGCCGTCGCGCAGGCCGCGGATCAGCAAGGTCGCGCCTTCCCGGCGCGCCGCCGCGACGACGAGATCGGAAAACGTCACGGTCTCGAGCTCGCACCCTGCCGCCTTGGTCACGGGTCCGCACGTTTCGCCGAGCATCGCCAGGCGTTCCTCGGCCGAGAACAGGGGCGCCTTGCCCGGGTGAACCCCGATCGCGAGGACGAGCCGATCGACGAGCCGGGCGGCTTGGCGGACGACGTCGAGATGGCCGTTGGTCACCGGATCGAACGACCCGGCGTAGAGCGCGACGCGAGGCATGCGCGCGGTCTAGCCCGCCGACTTGCGAACCGCAAGGGCGCGCAGGACAGGCATTTGTGCGAGGCGTGTGACCGCGGTCACATGCCGCTCGCTCCCGACTCCCATAGGGTCCCAGCGAACAAGAGCAAGGCGTTCCCGAAACGGGATGGGACAGGGGGCTTTGAGATGCTGAAGATGGTTTCCGCCATGGTTGCCGCGGCAGTGATTGCCGGCGCGCTGGTGACGTTTCCGGGGCTGAGCCCGTCGGTTCACGCCGGCACGGTGGCGCGCAAAGGCGATCGGCTCGACCTCACCCTGCGGATGGCGAGCTGCAGACAGATGGCGTGGCCCTATTACGACCAGAACTGCCGCAAGGATGCGGGGCGCCCGGTGCGGCTGGTGACGACCGATCGAATCTGAGCGCTCCGGCCGCCGAGCCGGGCTCGGCAGCGGATCGTAAGTTTCGTCTTCGCGCGCTTCCTTCTCCGCATGGGGAAGGCTCGGCGGGGCCGCCAAGTCGACGCGAACGCCCAGAGCGACCCCCTCCCGGCGTTTCGCAACCGGCCTCCCCCCTCCGCGGGGGAGGCCGGACTCGTTTCCCAAGCTGTCTTGAACGCTGTCTTGAACCCCGTCTTGGCGCTCGCCGGCTCGATCATCGGCCGCGCATTCGCGGCTGGTTCGTGATGAAGTCATGTCACGGTGATGAAACTCTCATCAGTGGATCAGTTCCCTCAGCGACCAACCGTTACCGCAACGACACACGGCGCCGCCCTTTTTCGGAGTCAGCCGGCTGTGATTTTCTCGGACTTGTAAAAGGGCGTATCCTGTCGGTGTGTTCAAGCGATTCGCCGGGGCCTTTCGAGGGGGCGAAACATGCTTTGGAACGCTGCTGGCATCCTATTGCTGGGCGTAGGCGTCGCCGTCGGTGTCTCAATAGCCGCCGCGCACGATTCATGGATCAACAAGGGCGGCTATCGCAACGCGGCGGGCGAGTGGTGTTGCGGCGAGAACGATTGTGAATCGCCGGCTCAGATCGCCAGCACGGGCCTGGGCTGGGTCGTCAACGGCATCGAGTTCATTCCGTTCAACGAAGCCACGCCGAGCCCCGACGGCAAGGTTTGGATCTGCCGACGTCCCGACAAGACGCGCCGCTGCGTGTTCGGACCGCCGCCCAATTCTTGAACGATCTACGCTGCGAAGGATCGGCGATCGCCGATTGCGCGGGGCCTGCTACTCGGGCAATTCCTCGATGCCGTCCACCCGCTCGGGGTAGAACGCCAGCCGGCCGGCGATCGCGGCCACCGCCGGGAACGGCTGCTCGTAGCTCCAGATTGCATTCTCCGCCGTGCGGCCGCCGGCCGCGACGGTGAAATACGTCGCGTCGCCCTTATAGGGACAATGCGTCACGTGTTCGGTGCGGGTGAGCAGCGCCAAATCGACGTCCTCGCGCGGGATGTAGTGCACCGGCGCCAGCGACGCTTCCCGCAGCGTCAGCGCGTGCCGGGTATCTGCGACCAGCGTTCCGGCGAGCCTCACGCGCACCCGCTTCGGGTTGGGCGCGATCGCGATGGGGTGTTCGGGTCCGGGGATTCTCATTTCTGCTCCAATTGCCCGGCATAGGCAGGCACGCGCCGGCCCGCGGCCGAGGCTGTACGGTGACCTTGGTTCCGGGACAGCGTCGTCCTGAATCGAAGGAGAGACAAGCCCCATGCTCCTGTTCGCGGTCGCGCACGCGGTGCAGCTCGAGGACGGCACGTATGCCGTCCGGTCCCCGGAGTTTCCGGGGTGCGAGGCTCGCAGCGCGCATGTCGAGGTCGCGCGGGAGCAATTCGGCGAGGCGCTGCGCGAGCGCTTGCTGGAAATGGTCGAGGCCGGCGAGGTGCCGTCCCTCTATAGCTGCGAAGAGCTCGGGGCGAGCTTCGCGGGTCGCTGCGCCGTGCAGATTTCCGCGCCGGACCGCCTCCCGGGCACGTTCGACCGGGCGATCGCGGTGCGCGCGAAGCTTCCCCCCGCGGCCGCGGAACGGCTCGCAACCATACGCGCGGCGCCGCGACGCGAGCTGCAAACGAGCGAGCCCTCGCCCGTTGGAGCAACCGATCCGGCGGTGCCGGATACCTCCGCGGCGGACGACGAAACCCGCGGAAAACTGGATCCGTCGGCGCGACTCGCCCTCGTCGCCGCCCGGCTGGCGGGACGCGATCGCCACGTCGGCTAACCGATACTCCGGAGGTTCCGCGGATTTCCGTCACGAACGTGGCTGTGAAAAGGCGGGGTGCCGCAGACATGACGCACAGGTGCCGCAATTGCGACGTTTTGCGGATGAATCCACCGCCGCCGTGATGCTCTTCATTGACTTGCGAACGGATTGTGCCCATTGAATCACTTCACTCTGGAGCGGACTGAGGGAGGAAACGATGCGTGCGACTGTGGCCTGGGTACTGGCACTATCGGTGGGATTGGCGGCCGCGGCCGCGAGCCAAACCCTGCCGCCCGGCGCCAAAACCGCGGCGGTGCCGGCGCCGAACACCGCCACCGTCACCTGCGCCAACAATCCCAATGCGCTCGGGCTCACGCGCATCGTCGAGGTCGATACCACCGGCGGCCCGGGCTTCGGCTTCGAGCACTTCAAGGAGCACGATTTCCTCCGACCCAAGGAAGTCGTGCTGACGTTCGACGACGGGCCGTGGCCGAACAACACGCCGGCCGTGCTCGCCGCGCTCGCCGCGCACTGCATCAAGGCGACGTTCTTCCCGATCGGCAAGCACGCCATCTGGCATCCCGAGATCCTCAAGCAGGTGGCCGCGGCCGGGCACTCGATCGGCACCCACACCTGGTCGCACGCGGACCTGTCCAAGAAATCCAAGGAAGAGGCCACTCGCGAGATCGAGATGGGGGCGAGCGCCGTGCATATGGCGGTCGCCGGCCCGACCGCGCCGTTCTTCCGCTTCCCGGCGCTGCGGCATCCGCCGGAGATGGTCACCTATCTGGGACAGCGCAACATCGCGATCTTCTCCTGCGACATGGACTCGTTCGATTTCACCATGCGCAAGCCCGAGCAGGTGATCCGCTCGGTGATGAGCAAGCTGGAGAAGCACGGCAAAGGCATCATCCTGATGCACGATTTCCAGCACGCCACCGCGGAAGCGCTTCCCGAGCTGCTCAATCAGCTCAAGGCCAACGGCTACAAGATCGTGCACATGGTTCCGAAGGCGCCGCTGCAGACGCTCGCCGAATACGACGAGATGGTGCAGAAGGAGAACAAGCTGCCGACCGTGAGCTCGCGTCCGACCTCGAGCGTGGTGCGCACCATCACCGAAACGCCGCAGTGACGCCGCACGTTACGCACTTCGTCGTCCCGGCCTGATCCGACCGCCGGCCTGTCGATTCAGTGAGATCGGCGGCTATGGGTCCCCGCTTTCGCGGGGAACGGCCAGTTGAGCGTTTGTCTTGGTCACCGGGCGGGAGCGCGGAAATCGATTTTCTTGCCCAGCGCCTGATCGGTCTCCTCGACCGTGAGCAGCGCCGTAGTCTTGGTGCGAACGAGCCCCGTCGCCGAAGCGCTGAGTGCGAGCGCGCTGGCGCTCACCGCGTTCGGCAAGTCCACGATCGAGATCACGTCATGATCGCCGAGCGCGTAGTAGAACGCCTCGAGCTTGCCGCCTAGACCTTCCACCGCCTTGGCGACCGCGGCCTTGCGGCCGGCGGCCGTGTCCTTTTGCAGGCCCTTCAGGCCGTCGGCGGAGTACGATACTTCGACCAGATATTTCGGCATGATCTCCTCCCGAATGCTTGCAGGAACTTGATTTCGCGGCCCGCCGGCAGCCTGGCTGCTGCGCGGCAGCCCTCCGAGGGACCGCGGTGATATCGAGCAGCAATGTTCTTGTTGGGTCCGTCAGGCTAGACCAATGCCGCGCCGCACGCAATCAAGCCCGGCATTCGCGCGCCGGGCGAGATAGCTCCCGAAGCTCACTCCCCGACGTCGCCGTTTTCCTCGGACAGGCGTTCGACCGAGACGACGTGCTCGTCCTGCGCGGTGTCGAACACGATGACGCCCCGGGTCTTGCGGCCCTTGATGCTGATCTCCGCCACGCCGCAGCGGATCAGCTGACCGCCGTCCGTTACCAGCATGAGCTGATCGGATTCCTCCACCGGGAACGACGCGACCAGCCTGCCGATGCGCGCACGAATGGCGCCGCTCTTGTCGCGGTTGTCCATGGCGACGATGCCCTTCCCGCCGCGGCCGGTGGTGCGGTACTCGTAGGACGAGGTCCGCTTGCCGAATCCCCGCTCGGAGATCGTCAGCACGAACTGCTCCGCCGCCGACATTGCCACATAGCGCTGCTCGCCGAGCTCGATGGCGCCGGTGGCCCCCTCCTCCGCCTCGACCTCCGAGGCGGCTTCGGCGGCTTCCTCCGGCGTTTCCCCCTGGCCGCGCCGCACCGCGCCCGCGCGCTTGAGATAGGCGGCGCGTTCCTCGGCGCTGGCGTCGACGTGGCGCAGGATCGACAGCGAGATCACCGCGTCGCGTTCGGCGAGCGCGATGCCGCGCACGCCCATGGAATCCCTGCCCTTGAACACCCGCACGTCGCCGACCGGAAAGCGGATGCACTGCCCCTGGGCGCTGGTCAGCAGCACGTCGTCCTTCTCGGTGCAGATCTGCACGTCGACGATCGCCTCGCCGTCGTCGAGCTTCATGGCGATCTTTCCGGTGCGGTTGACCTGGAGGAAATCGGACAATTTGTTCCGCCGCACCGTGCCGCGCGTCGTGGCGAACATCACGTCGCGCTCGGCCCAGGAGCTTTCGTCCTCGTGCAGCGGCATGATCGTGGTGATGCGCTCGCCCTGCGCCAGCGGCAGGATGTTGATCAGTGCCTTGCCGCGCCCCTGCGGCGCCGCCAGCGGCAGCCGCCAGACCTTCTCCTTGTAGGCGAGCCCGCGCGAGGAGAAGAACAGCAGCGGCGCATGGGTCGAGGCCACGAACAGCCGGCTGACGAAATCCTCGTCCCGCGTCTGCATGCCGGCGCGGCCGCGGCCGCCGCGCCGTTGCGCGCGATAGGTCGAGAGCGGAACGCGCTTGACGTAACCCAAGTGCGACACGGTCACGACCATGTCTTCGCGCTGGATCAGGTCTTCGTCCTCGACCTCCCCTTCCTGCTCGATGATCATCGTGCGCCGCGGGGTCGCGAACTCGGCTTTGGCGGCCTCGAGCTCGTCCTTGACGATGGTCAGGATGCGCGCGCGCGACCGCAGGATGTCCAGGTAATCGGCAATCTCGCCGGCGAGCTTGTCGAGCTCGGCGGCGATCTCGTCGCGTCCGAGCGCGGTGAGGCGCTGCAGCCGCAGATCGAGGATGGCCTTGGCCTGCTCCGCCGACAGCCGGGCGGTGCCGGCTTCCGACAGGCGATGGCGCGGATCGTCGATCAGCGCGATCAGCGACGCCGAGGTCGCGGCGAGCCAGTCGCGGCCCATCAGCGCCTCGCGGGCGGAATTGGGGTCGGGCGCGGCGCGGATCAGGCGGATCACCTCGTCGATATTGGCGACCGCGATGGCGAGTCCGACCAGGATATGCGCGCGGTCGCGGGCCTTGCCGAGCAGATGCTTGGTGCGCCGGGAGATGACCTCCTCGCGGAAGGAAACGAAGGCCCGCAGCAGGTCCTTGAGCGTCATCACCTTGGGCCGCCCGCCGTCGAGCGCCACCATGTTGGCGCCGAAGGTCGATTGCAGCGGCGTGAATCGATAGAGCTGGTTGAGCACGACGTCCGGCACGGCGTCGCGGCGCAGCTCGATGACGACGCGGTAACCTTCGCGATCGGATTCGTCGCGCAGATCGGCGATGCCGTCGATCTTCTTCTCGCGCACCAGCTCGGCGATGCGCTCCACCATCGCCGCCTTGTTCACCTGATACGGGATCTCGGTGATGACGATCGCCTCCCGCTCCTTGCGGATGGTCTCGATCGAGCTCTTGCCGCGCATGATGATCGAGCCGCGCCCGAGCTGATAGGCGCCGCGAATGCCGACCTTGCCGAGAATGATGCCGCCGGTCGGGAAATCCGGCCCCGGGATGATCGCCATCAGCTCGTCGAGGCCGAGCGTGGGATCGTCGATGAGCGCGATGCAGGCGTCGATCACCTCGCCGAGGTTGTGCGGCGGTATATTGGTCGCCATGCCGACCGCGATCCCGCCGGCGCCGTTGACGAGCAGGTTGGGGAATTTGGCCGGCAGCACCACCGGCTCGCGTTCGCGGCCGTCGTAGTTCGGCTGGAAGTCAACGGTGTTCTTGTCGAGATCGTCGAGCAGCGCCATGGCCGGCCTGGCGAGCCGGACCTCGGTATAGCGCTCGGCCGCCGGCGGATCGCCGTCGACCGAGCCGAAATTGCCCTGACCGTCGATCAGCGGCAGCCGCATGGAAAAGTCCTGCGCCAGCCGCACCAGGGCGTCGTAGATGGCCTGGCTTCCGTGTGGGTGGTACTTGCCCATGGTCTCGCCGGTCACGCGGGCCGATTTGTTGTACGGGCGGTCCGGCGTGTAATTGTTCTCGTGCATCGCATAGAGGATGCGCCGATGCACCGGCTTGAGCCCGTCGCGCGCGTCCGGCAGCGCACGGGCCACGATCACGCTCATGGCGTAATCGAGGTAGGAGCGCTTCACCTCCTCGGTGATCGACACGGGGCGGATGTCCGAAGGGCCTTGGTCCCCCGGCCTGGAAGTTTCATTGTCCGACAAGGATGGATTCCGGGATGTTGGTTTCTACTCGCCAGATATAGGCGATTCATGCCCTTCGGACCACCCGAAACGGGCCCACCAGCCATGTTTTTTTGCAAATAAATTCAGTTACTTGGGGGCTATTGCGGCGATGCCCTGTCGCCCCCGGCCGCGGCCGGCGAGGAGCCGAATATGACCTGGTGCATGATCCGCCCGGGCACGAGCGTGAATGCGCCCGCGATGACGAGGGCACCCAGGAAAAGCGAGATCATGGCGCGGCGGTGCTCGGCCACGCGATGGCGATGCGCCGCCCAGACCGCGAGCGGCAGCGTGATCAGCGTGAAGATCGACAGCAGGTGAATGGGGCTCCACGGGCCCCACAGCCGGATCTGGTGGATCCGAAGCGAGCTCAGCGCCACCGCCAGCATGAGGCCGACGAAGATCCAGCCGATGGTGCGATGGGGGATGGTACCCTTCGGGGCGGCGAACTGCACGATGCCGAGCGCGAAGGCCGCCATCGCCGCCATGGCATGGAGCGCGATGGGGGGCGGAGCTTCGAGCAGCGGAGCAAGGGTCATGGCGCGCAGCCCATGAGACGGATTTCGGTCGAGGCGGCCGGGCTCCATGCGTCACCGGGCGCTTGAACCTGCCGGAACACGCCGCGACGCGCCGTTTAACATCCGCGGCAGGCGAAGTCATCCGCGCGGCAAGGCTTGCGGCCGCGGCGCGCCTATGGGCTAGTCCCGGGAGACCGCGCTCGGGATATGGAGCGCCGCCTGGGGACGCAGCACGAGATGTCCGCCGTGCCGGTCGATTATCTGATCTCGACCCTCGTCACGCTGTTCGTCGTGGTCGACCCGGTCGGGCTCGTCCCGACGTTCGTCGCCATCACGCACGGATTGCCGAGATCGACGCGCCGCCAGGTCGCCATCCGGGCTTCGCTGATCGCCGCCGCGATCCTGATCGGCACGGCAGCCGTCGGCGATTGGCTGCTCACGCGCCTCGGCATCTCGCTACCGGCGTTTCGCATCGCCGGCGGCCTGCTGCTGTTCTCGATCGCCTCGGAAATGGTGTTCGGCGTGCGGATCGAGCGCCAATCGCGCACGGCCGAGCAGGCCGTCGAGGACCTTCGCCATATCGCCGCCTTCCCGCTCGCCATTCCGCTGATGGCGGGACCCGGCGCGATCACCGCCACGGTGCTGCTCGCCGCCCAAGCGGACGGACGGCCGCTCTTCCTCTTCGTGCTCGTCGGCATGATCCTGGTGGTGATCGGACTGTGCCTCGCCATCTTCCTTCTCGCCATCCGGATCGGTCCATTGCTCGGCATCACGGCGAACGTGGTGCTGTCGCGATTGCTCGGCGTGCTGCTCGCCGCGCTGGCGGTGCAGTTCGTGATCGACGGCATTCGCGCGGTGCTCTCGGCCGCGCCGTAGCCCGCCCCGTAGCCCGGATGGAACGTCGCGAAGCGGCGTGCAATCCGGGTCCCGGATTTCGCTTCGCTCCATCCGGGCTACCTGGGCGCCTCCGCCCAGCCACAGCTCTGCCACATCCTTGGGCAAAAGCTGGAAATCCGGCTCGGCCGCGCCTTGACGGCAGGCGTGCCGCGGGCACTCTGGCGATCGATGCGGAGATAGGGATCGAGCATGCTGCGGGGGAAAATCCGTTCCATCGCCTTGGCGGCACTGGCCGTCGCCGCAATGGCCGCGCCGGCGCCGGCCGCGCCCTGCCGCAACAACACCGGGAGCTTCGAGCGCTGGCTCGACGGCTTCAAGCAGGAAGCCGCGTCGCAGGGTGTCTCGCGGGCGACGATTGCGGCGGCGCTCGACGGGATGAGCTTCGATCAAGCCATCATCAACCGCGATCACGGCCAGGGCGTTTTTCAGCAAAGCTTCCTGCAGTTCTCCGACCGTATGGTGTCGCGGGACCGGCTGACTACGGGTCCGCGGCTGATGCAGAAGCACGCCGCACTGTTTGCGCGCATCGAGCAACAATACGGCGTGCCGGCGCCGGTGCTGGTGGCGTTCTGGGGGCTGGAGAGCGATTTCGGCAGCAACAACGGCCGGTATCCGATCCTGCGCGCGGTCGCCACCCTGGCCTATGATTGCCGCCGGCCGGAGTTCTTCCGCACGCAGCTGCTCGATGCCTTGCGCATCGTCGATCGCGGCGACCTCACGCCGGGCGAGATGATCGGCGACTGGGCCGGCGAGCTCGGGGCCATGCAGTTCACGCCGTCGGATTATTACAAGTACGCCGTCGACTTCGACGGCGACGGCCGCCGCGACCTCGTCCACAGCGTGCCGGACACGCTGGCGTCCGCGGCCAATTTCCTGGTCGGGCTCGGCTGGCGCCGCGGCGAGCCGTGGCTGCAGGAAGTGCGGGTCCCCGCCGAGCTGCCGTGGGAGGAGGCAGACCTCTCGATCAAGCATCCGCGCTCGCAATGGGCGCGCTGGGGCGTCGCGTTTGCCGACGGCAAGGCGCTGCCCGCCGACAGCCTGCCGGCCTCGCTGCTGCTGCCGATGGGTCGGTTCGGGCCGGCGTTCCTTGCCTATTCCAATTTCCAGGCATTCCTCGGATGGAACCAGGCCTTCGTCTACGCGACCACCGCCGCGTATCTCGCCAACCGGCTTGCCGGCGCGCCGCCGATCCATCGCGGCAACGGTACCGTGGTGCCCTTGAACGCTCAGCAGGTGCTGGAGTTGCAGCAATTGCTGGCGCGGCGGGGCTACATGTCGGGCCAGCTCGACGGCAAGCTCGGACTGACCACCCGCGCCGCAGTGCGCCAGGCGCAATTGAAGCTCGGCATGCCGGCGGATTCCTATCCCACGGTGGACCTGATCAATCGCCTGCGCGGGCTGTGAGGCCGCGTGTCCCGGACGCGCGAGCGCAGCGAGCGAAGATCCGGGACCCAGGAGTGATTTCGCCAAGCGTCCGTATTTTGGGCTACCGGAGTATTCCATCCATAATGACGCTTCGCGAATTATTCCTGGACCCCGGGTCACGCGACGGCGCTTCGCGCCGCGCGGTCCGGGGAACGCCGGTGGTTATGTCGCCAAGAATTCCGCGATCAGCCGGTATTGCGTCGGCACGTTGAGGGCGGGGGCGTGGCCGCAGCCGGCGATCACTTCGAGCCGGCAGCGCGGGCCGCGCTGGGTCATCGCGGCGGCGACGTCGGGCAACAGCAAATCGCTGCTCTCGCCGCGCAGGCACAGGGTCTTGGCCGCGATCCGGTCGTAGTCTTCCCATTGATCGTAGTCTTCGGGATGCAGCTCGAACTGCATCACCATGTTCGGATCGTAATGCGGCGTGACCTTCCCGTCCTCGGTGCGGCGCGTCGACGTCTCGGCGAGCCGCCGCCATTGCGCGTCGCTGAGATACCCGAACGGTTTGTAGATCGTGCGAAAGTAGGCCTCGAGCTCGCTGACCTTTGCGAAGCGCGGCGGGTTGCCGGCATAGGAGCGGATGCGCGTCACGGCCGCATCGGCGACCTCGGGTCCGATGTCGTTGAGCACGAGGTGCGAGATGCGATCCCTGAGCGCCCCGCCCGCGACCTTCATGCCGATCGCGCCGCCCATTGAGGTCCCCACCCAGCGCAGCCGGCCGATCCCGAGCGCGTCGAGGAGCGCGGCCGCCAGCGCCGCATAGAAGTTCAGTGAATATTCCTGCTCCGGCTCCGGGCTCCATTGGCTCAAGCCGCGCCCGATCGTGTCCGGGCAGATGACGCGATAGCGGTCGGCGAGGTGCCCGGCGAGATCGTCGAAGTCGCGGCAGGTGCGCGCCAGGCCGTGCCACATCACCACGACGTCGCGGCCGCGCTGGCCCCATTCCACGTAGTGGAGCTCGCGATCGAGCACGGTGACGTATTGCGAGGTCATGCCGGTCATTTGCGTGCCGCGAGCTTGCCAAAAATGCCGGCCGGAAAGAAATAGACGCTGAGCACGAACAGCACGCCGAGCCACAACAGCCAGCGATCGGGATCGAACAGCTGCGGCAGCACCGGCAGCCCGGCCGCGGATTTGCTCAGGGCGCCCATCAGGGCCTGCAGGTAATTCTCCGCGAGAATGAAGATGGTGGCGCCGATCACCGCGCCGTACAGCGTGCCCATGCCGCCGATCACCACCATCAGCAGGATGTCGAGCATGATGTCGAAGCTGAGCGTGACCGCCGGCCCGGTGTAGCGCAGCCACAGCGCCGCCAGCACGCCGGCCAAGGTCGCCATCGCGGCGGACAGGCAGTTGACGATCGAGCGATAGACGATGGTGCGATAACCGAGCGCCTCGGCCCGGAACTCGTTCTCGCGGATGCCTTGCAGCACGCGCCCGAACGGAGAATTGACCACGCGCAGCATGCCCAGGAACAGCACCAGCGCAGCGAGGAAGATCAGGTAATAGGTGATGATGCGGCCGTTGATGGAGAACGCGCCGGCCTCGAGCAGGCTGTAACCCGGGCGCAGGACTTCGGGGACCCGGAAGGTGCGGCCGTCCTCGCCCCCGGTCAGCCAGCTGAGCTGGGACGCGAGAATGGCAAAGGCGCTCGCGACCGCAAGCGTGATCATGGCGAAGAAGATCGCCCGCACCCGCAGCGAGAACAGGCCGATGATAAGCGCCAGCACAACTGCGAGCCCGAGGCCCAAGAGCGTGCCGATCAGGACCGAGGTCCAAGTCGGCCCCCAGGTATAGAGCGCGAGCCCGGCGCCATAGCCGCCGATGCCGAAGAACATGGTGTGGGCGAAGGAGACGATGCCGGTGTAGCCCAGCAGCAGGTCGTAGCTTGCGGCGAGCACGACGAAATAGCAGATCTTCGCCGCCACGTTGAGCGATTGCGTGCCCGGGAACAGGAACGGCGCGGCGGCGAGCGCGAAGAAGATGACGAGCAGCGCGGCCGAAAGAATCCGGCTCTGCGGGAAATCGCCCGACAGGATGGCGCGGAGCATCGTCATCGGTTCGCCACCGGATAAAGGCCGCGCGAGCGCCACAGCAGGATCAGCACCATCAGCATGATGTTGGACCCGAGCGCCACCTTCGGTGCCAGGAAGCCGGCGTAATTGGCGGTGACCGCCACCAGCAGCGAGCCGATGAAGCAGCCGCCGATCGATCCCAGCCCGCCGATGATCACCACGATGAAGACCAGCACCAGCACTTCCATGCCCATGCCGGGTGTGAGCTCCTCGCGGTAGAACGCCCACATCACGCCGCCGAGCCCGGCCAGCGCCGAGCCGGCCACGAACACGCCCACGAACAGCCGGCGGATATGATAGCCGAGCGCCTCGACCATCTCTCGGTTCTCGACGCCGGCGCGGATCAAGAGGCCGATCTTGGTGCGGTTGAGCACCAGCAGCATGCCGGCGAACACCACGAGGCCGACGATCACGGCAATGACGCGGTAGCGCTCGATGGCGACATCGCCGAGCACGATGGCGCCGCGGAACGCGGTCGGCAGCGGGAACGCCAGCTGCACCGGTCCCCACAGCACGATGATGAGCTGCTGGGCGACGATCATGCCGCCGACCGTGACCAGGATCTGTTTGAGGTGCTGGCCGTAGACCGGCATGATGATGATGCGCTCGAACGCCCAGCCGAGCAGGCCGGTGGCCGTCATCGCCAGCGCGATCAGCGCCAGCAGCGCCACGCCGTTGAGAACGAGCGAATCCGCCTGCAGCAACCCGGAGAGCGGCGCCAGCAGGATCGCGGCCACATAGGCGCCGACCGAGATGAAGGCGCCGTGGCCGAAATTGAGCACGTCCATCAGGCCGAACACCAGGGTCAGCCCGGAAGCGATGATGAAGATGATCATGCCCATGGCGAGGCCCGCCGCGGTCAGCGTCGCCCAGGTCGAGAGCGACCCGATCAGCGGCAAAGCGGCGAGCGCGAGCAGCGGCACGAGTAGCAGCGGCGCCCAATCGTAGGGCCGGCGCTTCGCCAGCTCGCCTGCGTCGATGTCGGTCATTGATGCGAATCCAGGCTGAGCCCCAAGAGCCGATGCTGGAGCTCGCGATCCTCGGCGAGCTCCGCCATGGCTCCGGCGTGGACGACCCGGCCGTTGTCCATCACCGCGACGGTGTCGCCGAGCGACTTGGCGAACATGAAATTCTGCTCCACCAGCAGAATCGTCGCCGCGGTCTGCTTGAGCTCGCGGAAGGCCGCAATCGTGTTGCCAATGATGGCGGGCGCCAATCCCTTGGTCGGCTCGTCGATCAGGAACAGCTTGCGCGGCTCGATCACGGCGCGCGCGATCGAGAGCATCTGCTTCTGCCCGCCGGACAGGAATCCCGCCGGCAGCGACCAGAATTTCTTCAGCGCCGGGAACAGGCCGAACACCCAGCGCAGGCGCGCGTCGTCGATGTCGCCGGCGCGTGCGGCGAGCAGCAGGTTCTCGCGCACGGTGAGATCGGCGAAGATGCCCATGTTCTCCGGCACGTAGGCGATGCCCGCGCGGGCGATGTCGGGGGTTGCCCAATCGGTGATCTCGGCGCCGTCGAACCGCACGCGGCCGGCAGACGCGTGCCAAAGCCCCATGATCGTCCGCAAGGTCGTCGTCTTGCCGGCGCCGTTGCGGCCGAGCAGCATGGTCAGGCCGCCGCGCGGGACCGCGAGCTCGACGCCCTGCAAGATGTGATACGGCCCGATGTGGGTGTTGACGCCGTCGAGCTGGAGCAGCGCGGCATCAGACATTGGCGATACCGAGATAGGCTTCCTGCACGACCGGCGAGGCGATCACGCCGGCGGGCTCGCCGTCGGCCACCAGCTTGCCGTTGTGCAGCACGATGATGCGGTCGGCGAGCGAGCGCACCACGTCCATCTTGTGCTCGACCAGCAGAACGGTCGTGTCGCCGCGCGCCTTGATCTCGTGGATGAGGTCGAGGATGACCGGCACCTCGTCGACGCTCATGCCGGCGGTGGGCTCGTCGAACATGAAGATGGTCGGGCGCAGCGCCAGGAGGATCGCAACCTCGAGCTTGCGCTGATCGCCGTGCGGCAACAGCCCGGCGGCGACGTGGCGGCGTTCCCTCAGGGCGACTTGATCGAGCACGTCCTCCGCCTCCTCGATCAGCTCGACGTGCGAGGTCCAGGTACGGAACAGGTCTAGTCCGGCGCGCCGACGGCTCTGCACCGCGAGCCGCACGTTCTCCCGCACGGAAAGGTGCGGAAACAGGTTGGTGAGCTGGAACGCCCGCCCCAGGCCCCGCCTGGCGCGCCCGGAAGCCGGCATGCGAGTGATGTCCGCGCCGGCGAAGATCACCTGCCCGGCCGTGGGCCTGAGCTGCCCGGAGATCAGATTGAAATACGTGGTCTTGCCGGCGCCGTTGGGGCCGACGATGGCGGTCAGGCTCCCGGGCGAGAACGCGCAGCTCACCGCATCGACGGCGACATGGCCGCCGAAGCGGATGGTGAGGTCGCGCGTTTCGAGCATGGAGCCACGATCGATCACGGCCGGCAACCCCGCCTCTCCAGCCTCGTCATTCCGGCCGAGCGCGACGCGCGAGAGGCCGGAACCCATGAACACGGCGCCGCTGGTAATGTCCAACGCGGTGTTCATGGATCCCGGCTCACGCTCGCCTTGCTCGCGTGGCCGGGATGACATTTGCATACAGGGAGCCCATCACCGCTTGTTGCGGATCGGAACCGGAAGCTCCGAGATGGGAATTTCTCGAACGAGATCGAGCAGGTCGTACTCGTCCTTGCCGTCGGCCTTGATCTTGAAGTCGTACATTACCTGCATGGCCTGGTGATCCTCCTTGCGCAGGATCATCTTGCCCTTGGGGGTGTCGAACTCCATGCCTTCCATCGCGGCGATCAGCTTCTCGGTCTCCGTGCCGCCGGCCTTGTTGATCGCGCCGGCCGCCGCGCTCGCCGCCGCTATGCCGCCCGCGGTGAAGAAGTCCGGCGGCATGTTGAAGCGCTTCCGATGCTCCGCGACCAGCCAGTCGTTCATCGGGTTCTTGGGGAAGCCGTAGTAGTAATAGATCGCACCCTCGATTCCCGGATACTGGCGGAATTGCTTCATCACCGGCAGGATGTTGCCGCCCGGCGCCAATTCGATGCCGTAGCGCTCCGGCTTGAGATCCGCGATCTTGGCCAGCGGATGCGGACCGGCCCAGATGAACGCGATGATTTTCCGGCCGGGCTTGTCTTTCAGCGCATCGAACAGACGTTGCGCCGAAGCGGTGAAATCCGTGGCGTTCTGCGGCGCATATTCCTCGAAGACGATTTTCGCCTTGCTGTGGGTGGCGGCCAGCGCCTCCCTGAGCGCGGCCACCCCGTCGCGTCCGAAGGCGTAATCCTGCGCCAGAGTGGCAACCGACGCCTCGTTCGGACCGAACGCGACCGCGGTCGCCAGCGCATCCTGGGTCGAGTTGCGCGAAGTGCGAAAAATATACCGGTTCCATTTCTCGCCGGTGATGGAATCGGCGACCGCCGGCTCCACGATCAGCACCTTCTTGGCATCTTCGGCGATCGGCAGCATGGCAAGCGCGGAACCCGAGGCCGTGGTGCCGATCGCAAGGTCGACCTTGTCGTCGGCATACGCCTGCTCGAGCAGCGATTTCGCCACGTCGGGCTTGCCCTGGTCGTCCTTGGGCAGCACGATGATCTTGCGGCCGTTGAGCGACAGCGTGCCCTGGGTCAGATACTCCAGGCCGAGCATCAGGCCGTTCTCGGTCTGCTTGGCATAGGCCTCGAGCGGGCCGGTCTTGCTGTAAATCAGCGCGATCTTCAGATCCTGGGCGCCCGCCGCGCCCGCCATCGTCACGGTTGCGCTCAACAGCACGCCGGCAATCAGCCTGTTCATGACCATCCTCCCGATAGGCACCTACAGCGATCGGCTTAGCCGCCCGCGGAAGCCGGCACAAGACGAGATTTCGTCCGGTGCCCGTCCCGAACACTGTTCCAAACATGGGCTCCCGCTTGCCTTTGCGGCGGCATCCTGCGAGTGAGACCTCATGCGGGCAATTCCTCTCGCTCTGGCGATCATAGCCGCATTGCTGGGGGCGCACACCGCCAGCGCCCAGGACTTGTCGCGCGCCAAGCCCGAGGATCTCGGGTTCTCATCCGAGCGGCTCGAGCGCATCACCAAGATCTTTCGGGAGGATGCCGCGCACGGAAAGGCGCCGGGTTTCGTGTTGCTGATCGCACGCCATGGCAAGCTCGGATATTTCGAGGCTATCGGCGCGCTCGATCCGGAAACCAACGCGCCGATGACCGGCGATGCGATTTTTCGCATCTACTCGATGACCAAGCCGATCACGCAGGTCGCGGCCATGCTGCTCTACGAGGAAGGCAGGATCACGCTCGACGAGCCAATCGCAAAATACCTGCCGCAGTTCAAGGATATGAAGGTCGGCATCGAAAAGGCGGATCCCGCGGGAGGTCAGCCGACCCTCGATCTGGTCCCGGCACAGCGCCCGATCCTGATCCACGATCTGATGCGGCACACCTCGGGACTAACCTACGGCGATTTCGGAGACCTGCTGGTGAAAAAGGCTTACAACGACGCCGGCCTGACCAAA
>WNFC01002615.1_pt1 | contig 53232 bp, 56 predicted proteins | sample 5400541 | NCBI WGS metagenome assembly WNFC01 (sample SAMN13153342, study PRJNA577476) | soil metagenome | isolation source: 120 cm saprolite under Douglas fir tree site 2 hole 2 replicate 1 | place: USA:California | collected 2015-04-18
GCGAGCGCCATGCCGTCGCCCGTGCAGATGTTGCCGTTGGTGGTGAAGGCGTAGAGACGCCCGAGCCCGCCCGTGGCGAGGATGACGGATTTCGCGGTGATCGCCTCGAAGCGCCCGCTGCGCATGTCGATAGCGACCACGCCGACGCAGCGCGAATCCTCGATGAGGAGCTTGGTCGCGAAGGCCTCGTCGTGCCTGTGGATCTGGGGGAACTTGAGCGACGTCTGGAAGACGGTGTGGAGCATGTGGAAGCCGCTCTTGTCCGCGGCGAAGCACGTGCGCCACGTGGTCATGCCGCCAAAGGGCCGCACCGAGATCGTGCCGTCGGGATCGCGGCTCCAGGGACAGCCCCAGTGCTCCATCTGGATGACCTCGATCGGCGCCTCGCGCACGAAGGCTTCGACCACGTCCTGGTCGGCGAGGTAGTCCGACCCTTTGATGGTGTCGAAGGCGTGGGTCTCGTAGCTGTCCTCGGGCCGGAGCACGGCCGCGGAACCGCCCTCGGCGGAGACGGTGTGGCTGCGCATCGGATAGACCTTGGAGACGAGTCCGATCTTGAGTCGCGGGTTGACGTCCACCGCGGCTATCGCCGCCCTGAGGCCGGCCAGCCCGCCGCCGACCACCAGGACGTCGTAGCTCTCAAAATCCATAAGGCACTTCAAATGTTATTCGGTCGCCTGATCTGACCCCGTACTGGCCTCGGCCCGCTGAACGCTATCCGGGGCGGCTGCCCGAGCGCGCGGATGTGCTGGTTGTCGGCGGCGGCATCACCGGCATGAGCCTCATGCACCACCTGCGCGCGCGCCGTATGGACGCCGTGCTGGTCGAGCGCACCCACATCGCCGCCGGCGCGAGCGGGCGGAACGCGGGTTTCCTGCTTGCGGGGGTGGCCGACAACTACGCCGCAGCGGTGCGGACTTACGGCCGATCGCGGGCGCGCGAGATCTGGCTCATGACGCTGGAGAACCACACCACGATGACCGAGGCCGCGGCCGGCCGGCCCGTCGGCCATCGCAGGCTCGGCAGCGCGATCCTCGCGTCGGGTGAAAAAGAAGAAGCGGAGCTCACGGAATCCGTGCAGCTCCTGACAGAGGACGGGTTCGAGGCGACGTGGGACGGCCGGCGCGTCGTCAATCCGCTGGACGGAGAGATCAATCCGGCGGCGATGGTGGGGGCGCTTGCAGGCCAGGCGCCGCCGGGAGCGATCCGCGAAGGCGTGAACGTGACCGCGATCGAGGCGGGTTCGTCCGAGGTCGTGGTACGCGCGGACGGAGCCGAATGTCGCGCCGGCTGCGTCCTCCTGGCCACCAACGCATACACGCCGCAGCTGGTCTCGCAGGTCCCCATCCAGCCGCGACGAGCGCAGATGCTGGCGAGCGCGCCCGACGCCGCCCGCCTATCCGACCTCCCCACCTACTCTCATTTCGGCTATCGCTACTGGAGGCAGCTGCCCACCGGCGAGGTGCTCATCGGCGGCTGGCGCGACACCGCGTATGACGAGGAGGTCGGCTACGACGAGAGGCCGACCGCGACGATCCAGGCTCACCTCGATGCGCAGCTGAAGCGGATGGGCGCCGAGGCCGCGGTCACCCATCGATGGGCCGGCACCATGGGTTTCACCGAGTCGGGGCTGCCGCTCGTCGGGCCGGTGAACGGTCTACCGAACGTCTACCTCTGCGCCGGGTTCAACGGGCACGGCATGGGCTTCGCGTTCATCAGCGCGAAGCGGCTCGTCGACTCTCTTTAGGCGGGGGCAAAGAGCGGCCGAGAAAATCGAGCCAATTGGCGCCCATGATTCCCTCGACCTGAGCCGCGCTGAAATGCTTGCGTAGCCGGCCGCGCAGTCCCTTCAGCTCACCGAGGTCCTGCATTGGTCCGTACCTGGAATCCATTCCGCCGTCCAGGTCGGTGCCCAGGCCCACGTGCTCAGGCCCGCCGGCGGCGCGTGCCAGGTGCACGGCGTGGCGGACGGCGTCGTCCAACGTCGTGCGGCCCGCCTTTCGAAGATGCGTCGGATAGAAGCTGATGCCCAGGATGCCGCCTCGGCGGGCCACCTCCGCGGCCGTGGCGTCGGTGATCTGGCGGTCGCCCGGGACGATGGCGCGCGCGTTGCTGTGCGAGCAGATGATGGGGCCTCGCCACAGCTCGAAGGCGTCGGCGACCGCCTGGTCCGCCATGTGGCTGAGGTCGAGGATCACCTTCTTGCGGCGCATCGCCTTCAGCAGCTGGACGCCCAGGTTGGTGAGCCCGCCAGGCGCGCCTGTCCCTCCTGTGTAACGGGTGCGGCTCCAGGCCGGGCCGATGATCCGCACGCCCATGTCCGTCCACGCGCCGAGCTGGCTCGGCGTCTCGATGGGGTCGGCGCCTTCCATCAGGAGCACGGCCGCGATCTGCCCCCTTTTCCAGCCGCGGACGTAGGCTCGGAGCTCGCGCTGATCGCGGATGAGCCTGAGCCCGCAGGCGCGGTAGTAGTTGACCTCAGCGACGGCCATGATGTGCGCCTCGTGCGCGTTCTCATAAACGAAGCGCGTGCGCATCGCGCGACGAGCCTGGGCGGGCGCGGTGTACAGCGTCGCGCAGATGAGGCCCACGCCTGCGGAGGCAAGAGCAGGCCGGCTGATCAGGTATCCCGGTGCAGGCGGCGCAAGGAATCCGCGACCGTCCGCGATCGCGTTCCAGCCGATGTCGAGGTGGGCGTCGACGATCATCGCGCGGCCACCAGGACGGCCCGGCCGGCCGCCTCGACAGGCGCCGCCCCCTCCACGAAGGCAACGCAGAACGCGGCGGCCAGGGCTGCGCGGTCCTGCTCGGTCCCGGCGGCGGGTACGCGGCGGCCGTGGACGCTGCAGCCTCCCGACTCGCTCACCACCACCGGCACCGAGGCGATGCCCTCCAGCGGCACGCCGAGCTCGGCGGCCGAGGCTTCGGTGACGAACAGGATGTCCGGGCGCACTGCGGCCAGCTCGTAGGCGATCCTGGGGCCGCCGCGCTCCCGGATCCAGGCCGCGTCATCGAGCTCCAGCGCGACGAGCGCGCCATCGCGCCTGGCCGCCTCGACCGTCTCCCGGAAGGCCGCCTGCCGGGGTGAGTCGAGCAGCAGGTTCGCGCTGAGGTAGATCAGCGCGGCTCCCGGCCAGCCACCCCGGCTCGTAGGGGCCGCCAGCGTGGCCTCGCCGCCAAGTCGGTCCACCCACCCGCAGAAACCGGCCTCCTCCCCGAACGCGGCGAACACGGGGTCGAGAATAACTTGACCCGAACCCCTGTATAGAGTGATAATGAAGCACTTCACTATGAACCAGGACACCTTGAACTCCGCCACCACGCCGATCCTGCCCCGGGAGCTGAGCGCCGTGCACGAGCTCGCTCACGACGATGCCGGCCGCCTCTACAGCGTCCGCATGCGGGAACTGTTCGCGTCGCTGCATGTAGAGATGAGCGCGGTGGAAGCCCTGGCCGCCCTGAGGCTTGCCGGCCGTATGCAGCACCTGCTGCATGAGCGGTGGGCGGAGACGCACGGCCTCACCGAAGGCCGGCTGGGGGTGCTGTTCCGTCTTTATCGCTGTGGCGATACGCCCCTGGGCGATCTCGCCGGCGACCTCGAATCCACACCCCGCAACATCACCGGCCTGGTCGACCACCTCGAGCGCGACGGCCTGGTGGAGCGGGTGCCAGACCCCGACGACCGGCGCTCGGTGCGCGCAAAGCTGACTGAGGCAGGACGCGTACGGATCGAGGCGATCTGGAAGGAGGGCCTCGAGCACCAGTTCGAGGTCGTGGAGGGATTCAGCAAGGACGACCTGGCGCAGCTACGACACCTGTGCCTGCTGCTGGTGGAGAACGCCAGGAAGGAGCTGGGGAAGTGATCACTCAAGGACTGTCGCGCAGGCGCGTAATCCTCGCCACCGCCGGCACCATGCTGGCGCTGCTGCTGGCCGCGCTCGACCAGACCATCGTCGGCACCGCCATCCCTCGCATCGTCGCCGACCTCAATGGGCTCGACCGCCTGGCGTGGGTCACGACGGCCTACCTGGTCACGTCGACCACCATGACGCCGATCGCGGGCAAGCTCGGCGACCTGTTCGGCCGCAAGCCGTTCCTGCTCGCCGGGATGATCGGCTTCGTCGCCGCGTCCGCGCTGTGCGGACTGTCGCAGGACATGACGCAGCTGATCGTGTTCCGCGGCATCCAGGGCATCTTCGGCGGAGTTCTGTTCGCGACGGTCTTCACGATCATCGGCGACCTGTTCCCGCCCGACCAGCGCGGCCGCGTTCAGGGGCTGTTCGGCGGCGTGTTCGGCCTCAGCTCGATCGTCGGCCCCACCGCCGGTGGGTTCATCACCGACCACTTCAGCTGGCGCTGGGTCTTCGAGATCAACATCCCGGTCGGCATCATCGCCGTGCTGGTCGTCATCGCGGGCCTGCCGTACGTGCGCTCGAAGGCGTCGTGGCGAGACATCGACTTCTGGGGTGCGATAACGCTGGCTGCCGGCGTGGTGCCTCTGCTGATCGCTCTCTCGATCACCAACACCCACGCATGGACGTCGCCTGAGGTGATGGGCCTGCTCGCCTTCGCGGCGGTGATGCTCGCGGCATTCGTGTTCGCCGAGTCCAGGGTCGCGCAGCCGATCGTGCCGCTGCAGCTTTTCAAGAACACGACCTTCACCGTCTCGATGGTCGTCGGCTTCCTGACCGCGTTCGGCATGTTCGGATCGATCCTGTTCACGCCGCTCGTCTTCCAGGGCGTGCTCGGCATCAGCGCGACCAACTCCGGCGCGCTCATCACGCCGATGATGTTCGGCCTGCTCGGCGCGAGCACGCTGACCGGGTTCGTGATGCGGCGGATCAAGTACTACCGGTTCCTGGGCACGCTCGGGGTCCTCGTGATGATCGGCGGCATGTACCTTCTCTCGCTGATCACCCCATCGGTGCCTGAATGGCGCGTGGTGGCCGCCTTGATCGTCGTCGGAATCGGCCTCGGCACCACCTTCCCGCTGTACCTGACGGCAGTGCAGGTCGCGCTCCCCCGCCAGTACCTCGGGGTGGCCTCGAGCCAGATCCAGTTCTGGCGCAACCTGGGTGGCACCGTCGGCAGCTCGATCCTGGGCGCAGTGCTGGCCAACCGGCTGCCCGGCTATCTCAGCACCCGGACTGCTGCGCTGCACCTCCCCCCATCAGTGCTCAGCCACCTTCCGAGTGGCGGCGCCAACGCCATCCTTCAGCCCGGGGCGCTTGCCCAGCTGCCCGCCACGGTGGCGAACGCCATCCGCCTGGCGCTGTCGGACACCCTGCACGACATCTACCTCTTTGCGGGGGTGGTCCTGATCGCCGCCCTGGTCGCGACCGTCTTCATGAAGGAGGTGCCGCTGACCGGCGCCCCGAGCCGGACGGGCTTCGCCGACCCGGTGCCCGAGGATGACGCGGCCGAGGCGCGCGAACGGGTGCCGGCCTAGCCCAAAACCCGCTTTGTCCAAATTCGGGGCAACCGCGTTAAAATCGCCCCCGCAACGCTAGAGGGGGTAGACCGGTCAACTTCGTCCGGGCCTCTGAGCGACTTTCATGGGGAGGCCAGACGGTGAGTTTCTCGGACAGGACGTTGCAATGCCGTGACTGTGGGCGCGGGAGCAGGAGTTCTATCAGTCGCGCGGGCTGCAGAACGAGCCACGCCGGTGTCCGGAGTGCAGGGCGGCCCGCCGGTCGTCCGAGGGCAACGGCCGCACGCGGGTGATGCATGACGTGATCTGCTCCAACTGTGGAAAGCAGACGCAGGTGCCGTTCGTGCCCACCGGGGCCCGGCCGGTCTACTGCCTCGACTGCTTCCAGACGGTGGGCCGCCGCTAGCCTCATCGTCACTTCGAGCGTCAAAGGCGGCCGGGTTCATCCCGGCCGCAACTTTTTCTAGGCCAGCGCGATGGGGCGTACGGGGGAGCCGGTCGCGCCGCGCATCTTGAGCGGCAGGCATATGAATGCAAACTCGACCACCCGTGACGCGGCGAGCTCTTCGAGGTTGAGGTTCTCGATGATCGGGATCCCGGCGCGGACCAGCAGCAGCACATGACCCGGCAGCGTGACGCCCAGCTCTGGGTCGGGGGGACCGATGATGACGTCCCAGGCGATGTTGTCAGCGCCGACGGCCCGTACCCCTCTCTCGGAAAGCCAGCGCGAGCCTCCCGCGCTGACGCCGGCGGCGTGCAGGTACTGCGGCGCGTCAGACCAGAGGGCGCCGTAACCGGTTCGCACGAGCACCACGTCGCCGGCGCGCACCTCCACCCCGCCCACGCTGGCTGCCTGTTCGAGCTCCTGTCGCGTGATCGCGTGATCGGGTGGCAGGACCTGGCCGCCCGCAACGTCGAGCAGGATGCCGCGGCCGACCAGTGGCTCGAGGGTTTCGACCCCATGCACACGGAAACCGGCCGACGTCTGGACGCCCGAGTCGACGTGCACGCCGCCGTGCAGGATCATGTTCTCGGCCTGGTGCGCGAGCGCATCGATATGGGTGCCCGAGTGCTCGGGCATGACCACCAGGCCGCTCGCGCTCGTCCTCGCCTCGGGTGCGCCACGCGCGTGGTGGCGGTGCAGGAAGTAGTTGAAGCCGGGCGCGTGGGCCGGGTGCGTGGGGGCTCCAGAGAAGCGCGGCTGTTCGAGATCGTAGACCCGGGCTGAGCCGAGCGCCTCGATGATGCCCGGCACTAGAGGTGCGGCAGGGGTGCCGACCGAGAGATTCGGTGACCAGGTGGTCTGGCCGCTAGGCGCGGCCGAGCACCGGAGCGCGCGCATCCGTTGATGCGTAAGCGAGGAGCGGAGGCCGCAACAACGCGGACGGGCCGCATGGGCGCCGAAGATCCGGTTGGCATCCCCGGTCGCACCTCCCTACTCGCGGTATCGGTAGACGATGCGCCCGCGCGTGAGGTCGTAAGGCGACAGCTCAACGCGGATTCTGTCTCCTGGCGTGATGCGGATGAAGTAGCGGCGCATCCGACCCGCCGCGTACGCGATTAGCTTGTGCCCGCCCTCGAGCTCGACCTCGAACATCGCGTTGGGAAGCGCCTGCGCGACCACCGCATCCATGACGACCGCCTGCTCTTTCTGGCCGCCGTCGTCCTTCTCCGGCTTGCGCACCTTCTCGGGTCGCCGCGGACCCCTGCGTTGACTTTTGAACTTTCCCAAGACGCGTGAAAGTCTACTTGGAGGCGGCGGCGGCAGCGAGACGGGCCTCGATCGCCTTGGCGACTTCGGCGGGGACGCGATCAACCATCACGAGGCGGCGGAGCGTCTCCACCCAGCGCCCACCTTTGTCGCGGACGACCGTGGCCATGAGCTCGCAGCCGCCGTCCAGGTCGCCGTTGGTGGCCATCTCGAGCCCGGTCCAGAAGCGGATCTCGGCCATCTCCGGCGCGATCTTGATCGCCTCCTGGGCCCTGGCTGCGGCCGCGGCCTTGTCACCGGAATCGGACAGCCGATCCGCGTCCGACAGGGCCATGTACCCGCGCTTGATGCGAAGAAGGCGGCGCAGCTCGGGTAGCGGCTCGGATGCGTCTTCGACGCGCAGGTCGATGATCCGGTCTTCCCAGGAACGTCCCGTGGGCGAACCGGCGACAACCAGCATCGCCGCGGACTGCTTGCCACGGATGTCGCCGCCCTCGGCCTCTGCTGCTTCCAGCGCGGCCATCATCCGCTCGGCGAGCGGGGCGTCGGTGGAGGTGAATGCGTGTGTCATCGCCGCCCAGACTGTGTCCTTCTCCATGAGGTTCGCCTGACAGCTGAAGCCGTCGCCCAGCTGATGCCCGGCGGCCGGGATGCACTTGCTGCCGGTGTGGGCGGCCACGCCACCGGTGGCATCCACGATCGCGCACTGGCGCACGTCAGCCAGCGGATCACCGGCGGTGAGCGCCTTCAGCGCCTGCTCCGCGGTGTACCCCGCCTGCAGGAGGTCGAGCCCCAGCGGCCCGTAGGCGAGGTTGACCTGCGATTGCGTCGCCACAGCGCCGACCCCGGCCAGAGCCCAGGGCACGGCGGGGCTCACCTGGAAGTAGTGGGACTGAACCGCCACACCGAACTCGCGGGTCACCTTGTCGCGGGCAACGATGGAGTAAGTCACGGCCCCTAATCGTAGGGCGGACGGTTATCGGTCGCGGAACTCCAGCTCGCGAGGCTTGGTCGCGCGCCAGCGCTCGATCCAGCCGCCCTGGATCTCCGGCTGCCTCGGCTCGGCGGCGAGCGCGCGGACAGCCTTCTCCACGCGGGCGGTGAACTCGCGGGAGCCCTCTTTGGGCTGGGGCGACATCGGCTTGCCGATGCGGACGCGAACGGGACCGGGCAGCGGCACCTTCTGGCCCTTGGGCATCACCTGGTAGGCGCCGCGGAGATGCATCGGGACGACGGGGGTCCCGGTCTCGTTGGCGAGATGGCCGACGCCGGGCTTGAACTCCTGGATGCGCCCGTCCGGTGACCTGCTGCCCTCCGGAAAGAGGACCAGGTTCCAGCCGGATTTCAGCAGCCGGCTCGACGCGTTGAGCTGGGCCTGCGCGCCACCGGTGCGTGAGAACGGAAAGGTGTTGAGGAAGAGGCTGACGATGTTGCCGAGCAGGGGTCGCTTGAACCAGTAGTCAGCGGCCGCGGCGACCACGGTCCGATCTCGCGCGCGGTCGGAGAGCGCGTGCAGGATCAGCGACGTGTCGGCGTGGCTCGAATGGTTGGCCGCGAAGATCACCGGCCGCTCGAGCTCTCGCACCCATTCGCGACCCTCCACCTTGGGATGGGCCATCACCTCCGTGAACGGCAGCAGGAGGCCGTGCTGGATCAGCCAGCGGAGCGTTCGCACGGGTTCCTGGCGCGCCCATCCGAGGTCGCTCGCGGGCGCAGGGACCACGGCGGCGGGCTCGGGCCAGCCGCGCGGGCGGGGCGTGTTCCAGTGCCAGCCGCGGCGGACGCGCTGGACGTCCGCGACGACATCACCCACGGTCTGCGCCAGCTGCATGGGCCCGCGATCGCCGGAGTACCAGGGCATGGGACTTCTACTCCACGTCCGCGAGGAGGATCGGTGGCATGCGCATGTGAGTCACGCTTGGGTGGCGGCCCACGGTCTGCTCGGCCATCTCGAACGCATCCTCGAGCGTGGTCGCGCATTTGAACCCGAGGCGGTGCACGACCTCGCGGTCGCCGCCGACGATGATGATGTCGCCGGCGTGCTCCATCCCATGAGCTGCCCAGTAGAAAGCATAAAAAGGGTGCGCCCCGTGATAGGCGTTTGACTTCCGGTACAGCTGCCGGAACCACGGGTCTTCGGCAAAACGCAGCTCGTACTTCTTCTCGATCTCGAAGGGATCCGTCGTGTCCGCCAGCACCTCGTCGTAGAAATCGATGTAGCTGGGGTGCTGCACCGCGTCGAACTCGTACCGGCACGGGTGCGTGAGGATCAGCACGCCGCCCTTCCTGAGGACGGGCTTGTTGCGGTAGAAGTTGAACAGGTAGCCGACCCCCATGCAGACGACCAGCACCGGGTTCATCGGCGAGTTCACGTTATACGGACCGAGGTACGGCACGCCGATGGTGACGATGTCGGTCTGCCCTTCCACGCGCACGCTCAGTTGGTTGCGCACGTTCTCCAGCGTCTTCTCGTGCACCGCGTCGACCTGGCCGGCGTGCACGCCCGTCAACCCATAGGGCGCGCGCATCGCATGGAAGACGTTGCGCTTGAACGCGGGCGGTGCGAGGTCGGTGAGCTGCTTCATGCCGAGGAACATCGCCTGGTCCTGCGCGGTCCAGTCGGTCTCGCGCTTCTGCATGAAGTTGGCGATGGCGGGGAACGCGTGGTTGTTGACCGTGGTCTCGATGTGGAACACGCGCACCGTGTCCTCGATCAGCTGGCCCTGCCGTATGCAGGAGTGATGCAGCGCTGAGTCGGGCGGGTTCATGTAGGAGCGAGAACCCAGGAGCGTCTTCACGTTGTGGTGGGCGCGGATGCCCCGATAGCTGGCGAGCCCCGTGGACATGGACTTGTGGCCACCGTCCATCGGCACGAGCGTGAGGTTCACGTACACCACGAGGTCTGACTCCGCCGCTCGCCGGTGCAGCGTGACCTCCTCCCCCTCCGCCGTCTTGCCGATGTATACGTTTGCCTCGGGGTCTTCGCCGTCGTGCTGGTAAAGGCGGTCCGGCCAGAACGTCGTGAAGATGCGATCGCCGACGATGTGCCGGATCTCGTCCGCCGTCATGCGGCGATGCAGTCCGAGCGCCGCGATGAGATGGATGTCCTCGACGCCGGCCTCGGCAGCCATGTCGATGACCTCTTCCATCACCAGCTGGCGCACGTCCGGCGCCGCCATCGGCGGCAGCGGGAGCGACAGGTCGTCGAACGCGATCGTCAGCTTCATGCCTCGTCGGAGCAGCGACTTGAGCGGATCGTCCTCCAGCGGCTTGCCCAGCGCCCGCTTGATCGCTCGCTCGGGATGGGCGACCGGCTCCAGCGGGTCGGGCGGGTAGACGATGCGAGCGCCCAGCGGCAGCTTCTCGAGCCGCACTCCCTCCCCGAAATGGAACAAGACCGGCGGGGTGTTGCGATCGACCTCGATGACTGCTCCGGGGCGGGACACTACCTCAATCCTCGCAGGTCAAACGCGACCTTCACCGCCCCCAGGCGGCCCGCGCTCATCGCGTACGCGATCGCGTCGCGGTACTCGCCCAGGCCGAACAGGGGACCCGTCAGCGTCTCCAGGTGCAGCTCCGGCGCCGCCTCGAGCGCCAGGTCGAACGTGCGCTTGCCCTTGCGCTTCGGCTCCGCCCCGTACGCGTAAGCGCCCATCACGGTGAGCTCGCGCTGCCAGATCGCGGCCCAGTCGACCTTCTCCTCGCCGGGCATCCCGACCGCCACCACCGTGCCGCCCTCGCGCGTGAAACGGACCGCGTCGCTGAGGCTGGCGGCGCGGCCGACGCATTCGAACGTGACATCCGCCCCACCCAGGAGCAGCGAGCGGTCGACGCCGTCCAGCCTGCGCGCGCCCGTGGCGAAACGGATGCGCTGGAAGACGTCCGCGGGGTTGATCACCTGGTCCGCGCCGAGTTTCTGGGCGAGCTCGCGCTGGGTCGGATGCTTGGCGACTGCGATCAGCCTTTTCGGCGGCGTGAAGAGCCGGATCGCGGCCACCGTCAGCAGGCCGATCGTCCCTGCCCCGAGCACGACCACGACGTCGTCCTTGCTCGCGCCTGCACGGAGCGCGGCATGCACGCAGCACGCGAACGGCTCGATGAGCACCGCTGCCTCATCAGAAAGCGAGGCGGGCACCGGATGCAGCTGGCTCGGGTGCGCGACAAGGATCTCTCCCCACCCGCCCCCGGTGTCAGCGCAGTAGCCGGTCTGGAGCCCGACCTCGATCGGGCCTTCGGAGACGTTGTAGCAGAGACCGGGCCGGCCCTCGGCGCAGCGCGGGCACGGGGGCTCGATCCCGCGCACCTTGCAGCCCAGCGCGGGCTCGATCACCACGCGGGAACCGTCGTCGAGCGTGCCCACCACCTCGTGACCCGGCACGAAGGGATAGCTGGTCAGCGGGTCGAGATAGAGGGACGCGTGGCCGCCGATCGCGGAGAGGTCGGAGCCGCAGATGCCCGACAGCGTTGGCGAGACGCGCACCCAGTCGCGCGCCGGCAGCTCGGGCTCGGCAACGTCGCCCAGGTGCAGCATGGAGAGCGCGCTGGTGGCGACCTCCGGCCTTCCGCCCGCCGCCCTGACGAGGGCGTAAGAAGGAATCGAGCGGACATATTGCAGCGCTAGCGTCGGACTGCCTCCCTGTATTCGGGGGAGCGCGGGTCTGGCATCGGCAGCCGCCAGTTGCCAGGCGCCATCCGCCAGCGCTCCACCCGCCAGCCGCGCTGTCCCGCGACCTGCGACAGGCGCGCGTCGGGGTTGACCGCGACCGGCGTTCCGACCAGCTCCAGCATCGGCAGGTCGGAAAGCGAGTCCGCGTAGGCGAAGCTCTCGGCGAGGACGACTCCGTTGCGGCCGGCGTACTCCTCGAGCAGGACGCCTCTCGCCTCACCCGCCGGCGGTGGCGAATCGAGATCTCCTGTCAGGCGCCCGTCCCTTACCAGCAGCCGGGCGCAGTCGACCTCCACCTCGAGCAGCTCTGCGAGCGGCTCGACCACCACGTCGAGGGCCCCGGTCAGAAGAAGCACGCGGTGGCCGGCGCGCTTGTGCTCTCGGATGCGGCGCATGCCCTCCGGGTAAATGCGCCGCAGCGTCACCGCATTGAGCGCCTCGCGCCCGAGGCGTTTCATGACCTCGTAGTCCAGGCCGTCGTACTCGCGGTAGAAGCTGCGCTGAAACTCCGCTCGCGACCGCCGCTCGAGGTAGAGCCAGCGCGGCGCCTCGCGGGCCATCTGGGCCATGAACGCCGGCCACTCGTCCACCGGCTGCGCGCGCAGACGCATCCAGAGGAAGTACTCGACGACGTTGGTTTCGACAAGCGTCCCGTCGACGTCGAACACAGCCAGGACGTCGGCGCGGCCCGTGCGCTTGTCGATGGCGGACCGCACCGAGCTGGTCTCAGGCTTGGGCGCGGTGCTGCCGCTCGGCTGTCGGCCCTTGCGTGCGACCGTCTCCGCGCGGGACATGCGCACGACGGTCGGAAAATGGACGTCCTGGAAATAGTGCTCCCAGCTGAACAGGGACGCATCGAACGGAAATGTCTTGCGCTCCGCCTCCGGCACGCGCTCCCACACCGACATCAGGTTGCGCGTGTCGAAGATGCAGTCGACCTCCGTGTACACGCCATAGAGCTGGATGAGGTTGAGGCCGCGCTCGAGGCGCTCGCGCTCTTCGTTGAGGTCATCCGACAGGCCGGCCACGCCCGCACCCAAAGGCAATCGCTCCACCGCCCACTGCGCTGCGCTCACGAACCGCAGCGCGACCTCACCCTTCGCGGCGAGCTCGCCGCGGGTCGGGTACGTCCAGGTCGGCGTGCCGATCGCCTGGCCGTAGCGGTCGCGCAGCGGATGCTCCGTGAAGTAGCGCGTCGCCTCCTCTGCCATGCTGCGGAAGCGCAGCGGGTTGCGGCTGCCCGAAGCCGCGTGATAAACGCGGGGCTTCAAATCCGGCGGCGGGCTTGCCGCGACCGCGAGCACCGTGTTGACGACGAAGTCCGCGGGGATGATGTCGAGCAGCGAATCGGGAAGGCCGGAGAAGTCGCGCAGGATGCCGCGACCGAACGCGAGGATCAGGGGCTCGGCCATGCGGAAGCCCTCGAGCCAGCCTGGGAACGGCTCCTCGAGCGCACTCTCGATGATCGACGGCCTGACGATCGAAAGTGGGATGTCGCCGTGCAGCTCGACGACCGCGTGCTCAGCCATCGCCTTCGTGAAGGAGTAGATGTCGGCGAAGCCCATCGAGTTCGCATGCACCCGTCCACGTTCGATCAAGCGGTCTTTGACCCAGCGCTCGCGCAGGCGCTCGGTCGCCCTCGCCACGGCCGGCGTGCCTGCCGGGCCCATCCGCGACTGCGCCTCGCGTCGCAGCTTCTTCAAGACTTCCGGCCGTCTCGACTCCTCTTCGACCGGACCGCGGAGGGTGGTCAGTACGGCCGCCTCGTGCCTCCAGTTGAGACCGGGGTCGAGCGGCGCCTCCTCGCGCACCAGGCCGCGAAGCATTCCGCCCACGTACGCGGTGGAGATGTGCACGAGATGCGGGCGCGCGCCCGCGGCCTCCAGCGCTCCGACCAGGCGTGCGGCGCCCATGAGGTTGGTCTGCGCGGAGAGATCCGCGGGATTGTCGAACTCGACCGCGGCCGCCGAGTGGATGACGATGTCGCACGAGCGCAGCTGCTCGCGACCTTCGTCGGTGAGGCCGAGCCCGTCGCGGCCGAGGTCGAGCTCCAACACCGAAAGCTTTTCATTGGCGAGCTTCGCAAAGGCAGCCTCGCCCAGCGCGTCTTTGAGACGCTTGAACGCCGGGCTGGCCAGCACCTCGCGCTCGAGCCGTTCGGCGGCCGGACGGCGCGCGCTCGAACGGATGGCGAGGTTGATGCGACCGACCTCGGGGATCGAGCGCAGGAATTTCTCGACGATCGACTTGCCCAGGAAGCCGGTGCTGCCGGTGACCAGAACGGTCTTGCCTTTGAAGGCTTCGGCTATCACCGGTTGATTCTAGAGTCGGCGGCAGGGCGCCCTGCTATACAGCCTGTCCACCGTGGTTGACGGCCGGTGTCCGCACCGAGAGGGAACCTGCTTCGTCTGTCCATCCGAGATCGGTCGTGACGGTGACCCAGAACCAGTAGGACTGGTCAGGCCGGCCCTGATAGACCGCAGAGCCCGCGCCGGCTCCGGTCACCCACGTTTTCATGCGACCGTCCTGTAGGACGACGTCGACGTTGAAGCGATTGCGGCCGCCGGGACTCGACCACGACACGTCGATCGAGTTTGGGTCGTTCAGATCCGGCGTCGCCGTGACGCTCACCGACGGCAGCGGCACGTCCGCGAATCGCGGCGAGCCGGAGAGCCACAGGTCGCCCCGGTCCAGCGGCCATGGATCCGGGACGGAGCCCGACCAGCCGTACGGGTCGATCGCTGAGGGGATGCTGTGGTTGAGGAGGTAAACCCCGAAGTGGAGGTGAGGGCCGGTGGCGGTGCCGGTCATGCCGGAGATGCCGATCACCTGTCCACGGGCAACGCGCTGACCCTTGACGACATCGATGCGCGAGAGATGCCCGTAGAACGACTCCAGGCCGTTGCCGTGGTTGATCTCGATCGTGAGCCCGCTCAAGCACGTGTGGCAGTTGGGGTCGAGCCAGTCGGCCGACCTGACGATGCCGGGAGCGGCAGCGGCCACCGGCTCGTAGGTCAGCGCGTAGTCATAGCCGTCGTGGCCGTCGTAGTAGAGGTAGTCATGCCCGCCCGGCGTTTGCGCGTAGCCCTCTGTGAAGCTCGGATCGGGCCCGCCGACATGACCTGAAGCCGTCACCCCGTCGTAGCGGCAGACCTGGCCGTCGACTCCGTAATCGGGATAGCAATGATCGAAAAGCGACGTCACGATGTGCGGCCCCATGAACGGCAGCGTGAGGAAGGCGCTGGGCGACGGGGCCACCCCCGTGTTACCGGTGCCCGTCTCGACCGTGCCGTATGAAAGCTGGCTCGGATAGAACCACCTGACGTGAGGGCTCTGCTTCTGGCCCGGCGGCAGCGCCTGCTCCGCATGCACAGGAGCGCTCTGCAACAGCAGAGGCGCAAAGGCGGCCAACGCGATCAGGTGGCGGGTTCGCATGAGATTCAAGCCTGGCCTCCGCCAGCCGTACATCAGGCTGCGGATTGGTTAAGTTTCGCAAATCGTGGCCCACGAGTCCCCCAACCTCCCGGTTCTGAGCGAGGGCCGTGCCGCTGTGTTCGAGGAACCGATCGGACCGGCCGGGGTCAGGATTCGTGAGCGCCCTCGGACCCGGCCTGGGCGGGGCTCGGTTGCGGTGGCCATCCACGCCGCATCCATCAACCACCTCGACCTGTGGCTGGCACACGGCGCGCAGCGCATCTCGCCCCCGCGTGTGATCGCGGCCGACGGGGCCGGCGTCGTCCACGAATCCGGCGATCCCGCCTGGAAACCCGGCGATGAGGTCGTCCTCTTCCCCACCCTGTGCGACTGGGAATGCGAGTGGTGCCGCGCCGGCGAGAACGTGCGCTGCCCACATTTCGGCGTGCTCGGCGAGCACTCGGATGGCGCCGCGTGCGAGCTGATCCATATGGATGCGCGCAACGTGTTTCGCAAACCGGCCGGGCTCAGCTGGGAGGAGGCGGCCGCCTTCCCGCTCACATTCCTCACGGCGTGGCGGATGCTGACTACCCGAGCGCAGTTGCGCGCCGGCGAGACAGTGCTCGTGATCGGCGCCGGCGCGGGCGTGGCGGTGGCGGCCATCCAGATTGCGAAACATCTCGGCGCTCGGGTGCTTGTAACGAGCCGCTCCGAAGCGAAGCGAAAGCGCGCGCTGGAGCTGGGGGCCGAGGCGGCATTCGACTCCACCAACTTCAGCAAGGCGGTCCGCGACGTGACCAGGGACGGGGTCGAGGTGGTGTTTGAGCACGTCGGACCGGCCACGCTCGAGGAGTCGATGCGCTCGCTCGCGATGGCCGGGCGCATAGTCACGTGCGGATCGACCTCGGGGGTCAAGGCCGAGATCAGCATGCCGCGCCTGTTCTTCCGGCACACGAGCCTGCTGGGGTCGACGATGGGGAATGCATCTGAGTTCAGGGCCTTGCTCGCCGCGATCGATCGCGGCCTCCGGCCCGTGGTCGACTCCGTCTATCCGCTCGAAGAGGTGCAGGCGGCGCTCACGCGGCTCGATGCCGCCGAGCAGTTCGGAAAAGTGGTCCTGTCAGTCTCTTCCTAAGGGAACCGCAGGTTCCCTCCTATATCGGCACATTGGTTGCCAGTAGGCCCGGCTACGCCGGGCCGTCCCTCTCGTGCCCGGAACCCGCCAAGCGTCGCGAGGCGTGATATTCAGTAAATCCCATCCCGCGGAGGGTATTAGGGCGCGACACTGGCGCTTGATGGCCCGGAGGTGAGTACCCGGACCGATGGCGCCGGGGAGCGCCCGCATAAGAGGGAACCGCAGGTTCCCTCTTATAGAGGCATTACCCACAATTTCGCGGCGGTGTCGTGGCTGAGCGTGACCTCGCGCTTGCCGGCCCGGATCCGGATCGTGCGCCCGATATCGTCGACCTCGACCACGCCGACCTTCCGGCCCGGGGTCAGGCCGCGGTCGTCGAGGTAGGCCAGCAAGAGAGGGGCTTCACGCTCCGCGACCTCCGACACGCGGGAGATCGCGGCGCGGGCGCCTTCGCCGAGGGTCGCGAGGCGCCTTTCCTTCGCGGACGACTTCGAGTGGCCCGGGATCGGGTTGCCGTGAGGGCAGGTGCGCGGACGGCCGAGAGCCTCGTAAAGGCGCCGCTCGACGTTCTCGGAGATGGCATGCTCCAGGCGAGCGGCCTCGGCGTCGGCGGCCACCCAGTCGAGACCGAGCACATCGGTCAGCCAGCGCTCCATGATGCGGTGGCGCCGGACGATCGACTCGGCAACTCGGCGACCCGCCACGGTCAGCTCCACCTCCTTGCGACTGTTCATCCGCACCATCCCGTCGCGCGTCATCCGCCGCAGGGCCGCCGTCACCGTCGGCCGGCTGACACCAAGCCAGTCGGCCAGGCGAGCGCTGCGAAGCGGTTCGCCCTCCGACCACATGTAGTAGATCGCCTCCAGGTAGCGAGAGATGACCTCAGAAGGGTGCGGCGTCCCAACGTTAGACTTGTCTAATCGTGACTTTTGCACGTACTAATCCTATGAGTCGGTTGTGAGCCAGGCCACGGCTGTCGCCCTCGGCGCGTTTGCTGGGGTCACCATTTTCCTCGGCCTGCCCGTCGCTCGTATGCGCGGGCTGCCCAAGTCGGTGCAGGGATTTCTCAACGCATTCGCCACCGGGATCCTGATCTTCATCCTGTGGGACATCCTGACCCACGCGAGCGGGCCCGTGGAGACGGCATTGGTCGCCGTCCGCACGAATGCAAGGGTGGGCTCATTCGCCGCGATGGTGTTGATCTTCGCCGGCGGCATCGGCGCCGGCCTGCTCGGCCTGGTCTACTTCAACCGCGCTCTTTTCGGTCGCCTCAAGCACGCGGACCACACCCCAAGCCCCCGCAGCCTGTCGCTGGCGATCGCCATCGGCCTCGGCCTGCACAACTTTTCCGAAGGGCTCGCCATCGGCCAGTCCGCGCGCGCGGGCGCGATCGCATTCGTCGGGGTGCTGGTCGTCGGCTTCGCGCTCCACAACATCACCGAGGGCTTCGGCATCGCGGCGCCGATGACCATGGACCCCAAGCCCGCGTCGTGGGGCTTCCTGGGCCTGGCCGGTTTGATCGGAGGCGGCCCGACGTTCCTCGGCACGTGGATCGGATACCTGGCCTCATCCCAATACTTCTACGTGGCTTTTCTCGCGGTGGCGGCCGGCGCCCTGCTCTACGTCGTCAACGAGCTGTTCCACGTCGGCCGGAGGCTCTCCACGCCGACGTCGTTTGCGTGGGGACTGCTCTTCGGCTTCCTCACTGCCTACGCGACCGACCTGGTGCTGACCCTCGCGACTACCTAGCTGGCGTAGTCGAAGTCGTCCGGCTCGGTGTCGTCCCACTCCGGGAACCGCCACCGGAACAGTCGCTCCTGGATCTCGAAGAGGCTGTCCAGCGTGTCCTGGACGTGGCCCGAGTCCTTGAGCGGCGCACGAACGTGATGCGGCATCAGCTCCACCGCCTCGCGCAGCTCGCTGCGCACTGGCGGCGGCACGGTCTTGACACCGTCCCGGTTCATCTCTTCGAGCTGCCAGAGGACCCGGTCGGTGGCCTCCAGCATCCGCTGAAATGCATAGCGGCGCCGGTTCTGCCGGCGCAGGGCGGTTTCCTGCTGTTCGATTCGGGTACTTGTGTGATCGATCATTTCCTTACCTTGGTTCAGCTACCTTTCCTAGCTTACCGGCTCCGGGCGAGTTCACCAAGAGGCAGGCTTGGCTGATTTCCTGTCCAACCTCGAACACCTGTTCCGTCCGGTGGACGATTGGGGAGACTTCCGGCGCGGCGCCCGCAAGGCCGCCGTGGCGTTCGTCCTCTACCGGGCGGATGGCCGCTGGATGGTCCCTTTCGTGCGCCGGCGGGCCGATCTGCGCGATCACCCGGGGCAGGTCGCCCTGCCCGGCGGAGGCGTCAAGGACGGCGAGTCGGCGTGGTCGGCCGCCCAGCGGGAGGTGGCGGAGGAGATCGGCGTGCCGGTCGGCCGGCTCGTGCCTCTCGGCGCCGGCGAGCCCATCTACGCGGCGGTTTCGAACTTCTCCGTGGTGCCCTTTGTCGCCCATCTTCCCGACCCCGTGCCGACCTTCGTGCACGACCCGCACGAGCTCGAAGGTGTGCTCGAGATCCCCCTCGAACGGCTGCTCGACGACAGCGAGTGGCTGCAGTCAGACGATCCGTGGCGCTTCCGCTACCTGGCCCACGAGGAGAGCGTGGTCTGGGGCCTCACCGAGCGGATCTTCGCCGGGCTCGCGCCAAAGCTAACCCAGGCCCTTACCGAATCGCGTGCCGAAGGTCAAAAGCCGGGTCCGCCAGCTGGCGCGGACTGATCCCGGCCCGAGCCTCCATCGCGTGCCGGGCGCGTGAGACCGTGTGGTGGTCGTTGATCCCGGCCACCGCGATCATCGAGCCCCGCCGCAGGTAGAAGACGCTGAACGGCGGCCGGCCGAAAGTACCGCGGGTCACCGTCTCATCCCACGGCAGCGCAGCTCCCGCGTACTGGAGATTGATGTCGTACTGGTCGGACCAGAACCACGGAGCCTCCGCAAACGGCGCTCCCGAGCCCGCCATCGCCCGGCCGACCGCGAAGCCCTGGCGCTGTGCGGTCTGGAAGTGCTCGACCCGCACGCGCTCTTCGTACAGCGGGCTCCAGAACCTGGTCGCATCGCCGGCGGCGTAGACGTCCGGCGCCGACGTGCGCCCCAGCTCGTCGACCAGAATGCCACCGTCGACCGCAATCCCCGCCGCCGCGGCAACCTCTGTGCGCGGCGCCGAGCCGATCCCGACCACGACCGGCGGCTCGAGGTCCGGAGGCGGCGGCGAGCCCAACCTCAAGTCGACGCCACGCTCGCGGTGGACCCCGGCGAGGTAGTCGCCAAGCTCGGCCCCCAGCACCCGTTGCAGCGGCTGGTCCTCCATCTCAAACACGGTGACCGCGCACCCACGCTGCCGGGCCGCGGCTGCCACCTCGCTGCCGATGAAGCCCGCGCCGACCACGTTGAGCGTTTCGCCGCGGTCGAGGATCGAACGAAGAATTTCCGCATCGGGCAGCTCGCGCAGGTAAATCGCGTCGTCGTATCCGTCGAGCTTCCGCGCCGACGACCCGGTTGCGATGCAGAGCAGGTCCCACCCCACTCGCCTCCCGGTCTCGAGGACAGCGTCTCGATGCTCCACGTCCAGCTCGGCTACCCGCTCGCCCAGGAGTAGCTCGATCCCGAGCTCGCGGTACTGCTCGCGAGGGCGCAATCCAAGACCATCAGCTGGCACCGTGCCAAGCAGGAAGCCCTTCGAGAGGTGCGGCCGCTCGTAGGGGAAAGCGGACTCGGCGCCTACAAGCTGGACTTCGCCTTGAAAGCCCGCGTCGCGCAGGCCGGCTGCGACGGCGTCCCCCGCGGGACCGCCGCCGACGATCAGCGCTTTCGCGTTAACTCTCGAACCCGGAGCAGAGACCACGCGAGGTAACCGCCGAGGACCGCGATCGCGAACGCGTATGCCGTCACGAGGTAGATCATCTCGCGCCCCCTATCTCGCTAGCAGCGACGATCGGGGCCAGGACTGCCTTTTCCGCAGCCTGGTCCATGAGGAGCTCGATGCGATACCGGATCGCGATCATCACCGCGGCCAGGAAGAGCGTGCAGGCCATCGTGATCAGGAAGGCGATGAGCATCTGGGGTGGCAGCGCGTCGTTGATCACCACCGGGCCGGGATGCTGAGTCCGCCACCACGTGACGCTGAAATGCACGACGGGAACGTCGATGAAGCCGAAGATCCCAACCACCGCGGCGAAACGCGCCGCCTGGCGTCCGGGCTCCGCGAGCCGGCGGACCATCAGGTACCCCGCGTAGATGATCCAGAGCACGAGGGTCGACGTGAGACGCGCATCCCACGTCCAGAACGTGCCCCAGATCGGCTTGGCCCAGATCATGCCCATGACGAGCGTCACCGTGGTGAACACGACACCGACCAGCGCCCCAGCGCGTGCGAGCCGGTCGGCAGTCGCGTTCTCCTTCCATAGATAGACGATGCCCCCGAGCAGGACGACAGCAAAGCAGCCGTATGCTGCGATCGCCGAGCTGACGTGCAGATAGAAGATGCGCTGCACCGGTCCCTGCAGGTAGTCGGTCGGCGCGTACAGGAAGATGAAGCCCGCGGCGACGAGCATGAGCGCCACCGCCGCGACCGCCGCCTGTTCCAGCCGGGCGTGAGCGCCGGGCGCCGAAAGAATCTTGACGGTGGATCGAGCTAGGCGGCCGAGCGCCCTACGGGCGCTGACGCCTGTGTCGAGGCTCCGGGCGTCCTCGTCACGCGTCACAAACGCGCTCCTCGGCCGTCCTCGCCTCTCCTTGGCGTCGGCCGCCGATCTCGCCCACCGTCGGCGCTCCTCCGGCGCCCGGCGCTAGTCATCGAGCACGAACCGGGCGGTCAGCGACGTGAGCACGACGAACAGTATGTCCAAGTCGATGAGAAGGCCTGTGGCCTGGTCCGCTCCGTTGCCACCGCCGCCCATTGCGCTCTGCACTGCCTGGCCCCCGATGACGACGAAGGGGATCCACAGCGGGAGCGTCAGCAGCGGCAGGAGCAGCTCTCTCGCGCGGACCCGCGCGACCATGGCCGCGAACAGGCACCCGAGCACCGCCATCCCCACGGTGGCGAGGAGGACGGCGGAGACCACGTTGAATGACACGGGGACTCCGAAGAAAAGCGCGAGCGCGGGGAGCAGGACCGCCTCGCAGATGACCAGCAGCAGCCCCGCCGCCAGGGCCTTGCCGGCAAAGATCGCCGCGGGCGAAGCCGGTGTCATCAGCATCGCATCGAGGGAGCTCTGCTCGCGCTCGGCGGCAAACGCGCGCCCGAACGCCACCAGGCCGGCGAACACCAGCGCCATCCAGAGCACACCCGGCGCGATCGCTGGAGCGTTTCGCGAGTCGAACTGGAACCCGAAGTTGGCGATCACGAGCGCCAGCACCACGAACTGGGCCAGCGCCGGGACGAGCTCGCGCGTCCGCCATTCCGAGGTTAAATCCTTGCGGGCGACAGCGAGGGCAACCGCAACACTCTTCATTTAGTGGTGCCTCCGGGAAACCGCTCGCCAATCCATCGGCCCATTTCCGCCGAGCGCCCTGCGGGCGCTGACGCCGGCGTTAGGGGGCCCGGCGCTTCGTCGTCACGCATCAACGATGCGCTCCTCCTCGCGCCACCCCTGCCTTGGCGTCGGCGGTCTGGGCCGCGCCTTGGCGAGCTCATTCCCAGATGCACCACTAGTGGACGACTCGCAATCGCGTCGGCACGCCGACCACGCGCCCCCGCCGCAGCTCCATCGTGCGCTGGCACAGACGGTTGGCGAGCGCATGGTCATGTGTGGCGATCACGGCGGTGCGGCCCCGCATGACTCGCGCGAGCAGGTCGGCGGCGCCAGAGTCGAGACTCGCGTCGGGCTCGTCGAGCACGAGCAGCGTGGGGTCGTGAAGCACCGCCCTGCCGATCGCCAGGCGTTGCTGCTCGCCGCGCGACAGCTTGCCCGCCGACCGGCGGGCGACATCCGCGAGACCGACGAGCTCGAGGACTTCGGCCACACGCGACCGGGCGGCGCCCTGGAGCGTGCAGAAGAACTCGAGGTTTTCTGAGGCCGACAGGGCCGGGTAGAGCCCCGGAGAGTGCGCGACGAAACCGATGCGCGCCCGCAGCCGCCGCCGCTCCACCGATGCGTCGAGGCCGAAGATCTCGAGGGTGCCCGACGTCGGGCGCGCGGCCGTGGCGAGGATGCGAAGCAGGGTCGTCTTGCCGGCTCCGTTCTCCCCGAGCACGGCCAGGTGCTCGCCGGAGTCCACCGCCAGGTCCACGGCGTCAAGCGCCACATCAGACCCGAAGCGTTGCGAAAGTGCGGTGGCGACGATGGTGCTCATCGAGCGCCGTCCCGCGGGCCTTCCTCGGGCGTCCGGATCAAGGGCCACAGTACAAACGGACCTGCCGCGAACAGGAGCAGCGTCGCCACCATCAGTGTCATGACGCGCCCACCGGGCTGCGCACCCTGGCGGCAATCGGTACGACCACGACGCGCCGAGCGCCGGCGTTGCCGAGGAGCACACCGAGGATTACGATCGCTCCGCCGGCCCAGATCCAGCTCACGAGCGGGTTGACGAAGACCCGAAACGAGGCCGAGCCGTCACCGTTCGTGCCTGCAAGCACCACGTAGACGTCGGCGATCGGAGTGGTACTGATCGCGACATGGGTCAACGACTGGCCGCCAAGCCCGGCGTAGGTCGCGCGGGCGGGTTCTAGCGTTTGATCGCCGAGCTTCATCGCCGCGACGAGCTCGGAGTGGTCGGCCAGCTCGCGTTGCGCGGCGCCGGTGTAAGTGAGTGTGTAGCCGGCCACCGAGACCTGCTGCCCGGGCTGGAGGGTGACGTCCTTCTCCTGCTGCCAGAAGTGCGACGCGGCCAGGCCGACGACGACGACGGCCAGGCCCAGGTGGGCCAGGTAGGCGCCGTAGTGGCGCCTCCGCCTCGTCGCCAGGGCCACCGCGCGTGACCAGCCGCCGCCCGCGCGGCGCCACCTGCCGGCGGCGCGCACGTATTCGTAGACCACGGTCGTCGCCACCGCGACCGCCAGTGGGACGCCAAGCAGCGCCGGCAGCGAGCGCACGCCGACTGCAAGCAGCGTCGCCACCACGACCACGGATCCCACCGCCGGCCATCGAAGCGCGCGCAACAGCGGCGCCCCGGCGTGGCGCCACGGCACCAGCGGGCCGGCGGCCATCAGGGCCAGGATCGCCGCAAACAGCGGACCCGCCGCGCGCTCGTAGTAGGCGGCCCCGACGACGCGCTCCTGTCCGGCCATGCCCGACACCAGCGGCAGGATCGTGCCCCAGAGCACCACCGCGATGACGCCGATGAGAAGCAGGTTCTGCAGCGCGAAGGCGCCCTCGCGCGACACCGCCGGCGCGGGCTCCCCACGGCCTTGCAGGCTGCCGGACCGCCACGCAAGCAGAGCGACCGAGAAGAAAAGACAAACGCCGAGAAACCCGAAGAACCAGGGCCCGATCGCGCTGACCGCGAACGTGTGCACGGAGGGGACGATCCCGCTGCGCACGATGAAGGTGCCGAACACCACGAGCAGGAAGGCGAGGATGACGAGCCCGAAGTTCCAGCCCCGCAAGCGGCCGCGGCGCTCCTGCACCTGCGACGAATGGAGGTACGCAGTGGTCGCGAGCCACGGCATGAAGGCGACGTTCTCGACCGGGTCCCAGCCCCAGTAGCCGCCCCAGCCGAGGACGTGGTAGGCCCACCACATACCCAGCACCAGGCCCGTGCTCTGCAGCCCCCACGCGACGAGAGCAAAGCGGCGCGTATGCGAGATCCACGTTGCGTCAGACCGGCCCGCGAGCAGGGCTGCGGCCGCAAAGCTGAACGGGATCGCGAATGAGGCGAAGCCCGCCAACACGACCGGCGGGTGGATGAGCATTCCGCCATCGCGCAGGACGGGGTTGAGCCCGAGGCCGTCGGGTGGGGTGATCAGCAGCACGTCAAACGGGCTCGCGACCAGGACGAGCACGACGAGGAAGAAGCTCAGGATGGCGGCCATGATGCCCGCGGCGTAGGCGGCGAGGCGCAGCCCCAGCGTCGCGCTCGCGAGCAGCGAGGCGCTGCCGAGCATGCCGAGGATGAGCGCCCAGTAGAGCAGCGATCCCTCCTGACCTCCGTAGAAGGCGGCCGCCACGAGTGCCATCGGGGTCGACAGGTCGCTGTGCTCGGCGACGTACGCGAGCGAGAAATCATGGGTCAGCAATGCGGCCTCGAGCAGCACCGACGCGATGAGGATCATCGCGGCCGTGGCGTAGAAGGCGCGCCGGCCGACCTGGATCATGACCGGGTTCTCCGACCAGCCCGCCCAGAACGAGAGCAGCGCCGAGAACGCGGACAGGACCAGGCCTGCGAGCAGCGCGCCCGAACCCAGAAAGGCGAGTGTCACGATGTGTAAGGCGCGGTCGAAAAGCGCGACGGGCACTTCGCGAGCACCGCGCGCGCATGGAAGATGCCGTCGGCGCCCAGCCTGCCCTCCGCGACCACGGTGATCCCAGGCCGGAAGATGTCCGGCAGCCCAGCCACGCGCACGTCGCCGTTCGCGGGCTGGTGTGTGGGCAGCTCGGAGACCGTGAGGTAATACTCCGAGGTACCCCCCGACGCCGAGTAGACCAGGTAGCCGACACATGCGGCGACCAGCGCCATCACCACGACCCACCGGATCATGCGGCGATGAGCCTCAGGTAGTGGTCCAGCGTTTGGGCGTCGAGCGGCCCGGCGAACGAGGCCGCCACCACGCCATCCGCGTCGATGAAGATCGTCACGGGGGGTCCAACCACCCCGTAGTCCTGGTAGCTGCCCGCCACGATCGGCCCGACAGGATAGGTGTGCGGGTGCTGCTGCTCGAAGGAGCGGACGCCGGCGGCCGTGTCCTGCATGTCCGCGCCGACGAACGCGACGTTGGGGTGAGCCGCAGACGCGTCGGAGAGGATGGGCAGCTCGCGGGCGCACGGCCCGCACCACGACGCCCAGAAGTTGACGACGACCGGCTTGCCGCGCAGGTCCCTGACTCCCACCCTGGAGCCGTCGAGCTGCTGGATGGCAAGATCAGGCGCGGAGTGGCCGAGGAGATGTGGGCTGGCCATCGCCGCATGCTGCAGGCCCCATCCCAGCGACGCCATCAGGGCGATGCCGAAGACGATCGCGCCGGCCGAGATCAAACCGGACCTGACCTTCAACGCGCTGAGTCTAGTCGAGCCTCGAAGGTCAATCGGGAAGGGAATTCGCGGCGGCGATGCGGGCGTAGAGGTGGCCGCTGGGCTTGATCCTCCGCTCGAGCGTCTTGCGGTCGACCTCGATCAGCCCGAAGCGCATCGCGTAGCCCCGGGCCCACTCGAAGTTGTCGGTGTTCGTCCAGTGGAAGTAGCCTCGCACGTCGACGCCGTCACCGATGGCGAGCAGGACGTTGGTCAGGACTTCGGTGATGTAGCGCCGCCGCCATTCGTCGTCGTTGCTGGCGAGGCCGTTCTCGGTGATATAGACGGGCTTGCCGAGCCCACGCAGCTCGTTGAGCACCTGGCGCATCCAGCTCGGATCCGCGCTCATTCCCATCTCGGTCACGGGCGCCCCCGGAACGTTGAAGCGCCGGATGAACTGGTCGCCTGGCCGGCCGAGGTCGAACGCGCACATCTGGCCCCAGTAGTGGGCGATGCCGATGTAGTCGGAGGTCGCCTCCACGACCCTGCGCAGCTGCCCAGGGCCGATCGGCCAGCGATCCAGGGCCATCTGCGAGGTCGCGGCGGCCCACCGGTCGCGCCGCCTCTCAGTGGCGGGCAGGAACAGCAGCCTGTGGTGCGAGAGGCCGACCAGCGCGTCGGGCCACCTGCGCTTGATGGCGCCGTAGGCGAGCTCGTGCGCCTTGCGCATGTTGCCGGTGACGCGATAGAGGGCGGGGATGTCGCCTCGGCGGCCGGGCGGAAACTCACCCGAAACCCAGCCGTTGGCGCCGTAGAGGTTCGGTTCGTTGATGGTGCACCACAGCCCCACCAGGTCGCCGAGCTGGTCGACGACCCGATGCACGAACGGCAGGAAGGCGCGTTCGGAGCCGTTCGCAGCCCATCCCCCCTTCCGCGAAAACCAGAGCGGGTTCGTGAAGTGGTGCAGCGTGACCATCGGCTCGATGCCCTGCTCTCGCAGCTCGCCCAGGACATCACGGTAATGGCGGATCTGGCGCGCATCGAACTCGCCTTCAGTCGGCTCGATGCGCGACCACTCGATCGACAACCGGTGGGCGTTCTGGTTCAGCTCGCGCAGCAGCGCGAAATCTTCGCGGTAGCGGTGGTAGTGGTCGTTTGCGACCTCGGAGGTATCGCCGTTGGCGATCCGGCCGGGCTGCTGCTCGAACTCCCACCAGTCGCAGTTGCGATCGTCGCCCTCGACCTGGTGGGCGGCGCTGGCGGTGCCCCACAGAAAGCCATCGGGGAAGCGTCCCGCGTGTGACTCGCGCGTCACGCCAGGCTCGCCGCCGGCTTCTCGATTTTGGGCGGAGGCACGTACTCCCAGCGCACGGGAGTGTCTCCATCCATGTCCACAGCGAGCATTCCCGCCTTGTCGACCGCCTTGCGGTACATCTCTCGTTCGTTGTGAGGGCGGCCGTCGAGCACGATCCATGCGGCCTGCAGAGGATCGGCATGGCTGACGATGGCCATGGTCTCGCCGGGGTGCTCACGCACGATCCGGCGAAGCACATCAAGGATCCGGCCCCCCATCCGTTCCACCGACTCGTCACCCGGGAGCAGTCCTCGCTTCGCCTTGTGCACAAACCAGAGCGGCCGCCGCAGCGGTATGTGCCAGTAGGGCAGCCCCTGGAGGTAGCGGCTGAACTCCGCCTCCCGCAGCTCGGGATCCGCCTCGAGGACAGCGGGCGGATCGAGCCTGGAGTTAATGAGCTCGGCCGTCTCGACCGCTCGGGCGAGCGGGCTGTGCACGACGCGCGTGATGTTCTCCGCCTTCAGCCTGTCGCCGACCGCGATCGCCTGCGCCCGGCCGAGCGCGCTGAGCTGAAAACCGTCGAGGTGCCCGTACAGCAGCCGGCGCGGGTTCTCGACGTCGGCGTGCCGGATCAGGTAGACGCGCGTGGACGCCAAATCGATTCCGATCCTACGAAAGGGCTAGGAACGGAAGGCGCCGACCGACGTGCGGTTGGTGCCGGCCGACCGGCCCGACTCGAGCGCGTGATACGCCTCGCGGAGCAGGTTTCCCGTGTATTCGCGCCGGTTCATGAGCCCTGCCTCGTCTCCGAACGTCGAGACCATGCCGATGGTGGCCGCGCCGCAGCTGACGGTGATCCGCTTCCAGTTGCCGGCCGTCGCGAAGTCGTGGGAGGCGATGCCGCGCCGGATCTTGTCGGCGGCGAGGGTCGCCCCCTGCTCGTCGGTCTCGGGCAGCACGATGGCGAAGTGCGGGGGTCCCTCGGCGTCGAGGAACGCGACCGTGTCCGTGTCGCGGATCGCCCGCCCCAGGCGCTCGGAGATCTCTCGCAGGAGCCCCTCCAGCTGGATGTGCCCGAGCTCCTTGTGGATGTGCTCCGCGTGGTCCAGCTCCACCACCAGGACCGAGAGCGGCCGGTGGTACCGGACGGCCCGGTTGGCCTCCTGTCCGACCAGCGCGTTGATGAACTTGGAGTTCCAGATCCCGGTCACCGGATCGACGACTCCGAACAGCGGGCTGGAGGTGCGGTCGGTCTGGCTGTGACCGCAGCTGGGGCAGTACTGGGCACCCTCCGGCAGCTCCGAGTTGCAGTACCAACAAGAGCCCACGGCGGGCATTCTACAGTCAGGGTCAGAATCTCCAATATGAGCGACCAGGGCGACCTTTTCCAGGCTCCCGACGGGCCCGAACCGAACGCCCCGCTGGCGACCCGTTTGCGGCCAAGGAGCTTCGACCAGCTGGTCGGCCAGAAGCGGGTCGTCGAGGTGCTGAGGGGGCTTTCCGCCTCAGGGCACCTGCCCAGCATCGTGCTGTGGGGACCGCCCGGAAGCGGCAAGACCACCCTCGCCGGCCTTCTGGCGGCAGAGACGAAGGCGCGGTTGGTCGCCATGTCCGCCGTGACCGCAGGCGTTGCCGACCTCCGCAAGGTCGTGGCGGAGGCGCGGGTCCACCGGCGCGCCGGCCTCCGGACGGTGCTCTTCATCGACGAGATCCACCGCTTCAACAAGGCCCAGCAGGACGCCGTCCTGCCGCATGTCGAGGACGGGACGGTGACGCTCATCGGCGCCACCACCGAGAACCCGTCATTCGAGGTGATCGCACCTCTCCTATCGCGGAGCCGCGTCTTCCGCCTGGAGGCGCTCGACCGCGAGGACCTGAAGAAGATCATCGAGCGAGGCGCGAGCGAGATCGGCGCCGCTGTCGGCGAAGACGGCATGGACGCTCTGCTGGAAGGCGCACGCGGCGACGCGAGGGTGGCGCTCAACGGGCTCGAGACCGCGGCCGCGCTCGCGGGCGGCGAAGTCATCACGGTGAGTGACGTGGAGCGCGCACTGCAGGAAGGCCACCTCCTCTACGACCGGGCCGGCGACCAGCACTACGACATCGTTTCGGCGCTGATCAAGAGCGTGCGCGGCAGCGACCCCGACGCCGCCGTGTACTGGCTGGCGCGGATGCTCGAGGCGGGCGAGGATCCGCTCTTCGTCGCGCGCCGCCTCGTCATCTCGGCCGCCGAGGACATCGGGCTCGCCGATCCGCAAGCCCTGCAGGTGGCGATGGCGGCGCAGCAGGCCGCGCATTTCGTCGGCATGCCGGAGGCGGTGCTGCCGCTGACCGAGGCGGCGCTCTACCTGGCGCTCGCCCCGAAGTCCAACTCCGCCCTCACCTCATACGGGGCCGCGCGCGAGCTCATCGCCCAGACCGGCAACGAGCCCGTGCCCCTGCACCTGCGCAACGCGGTCACCGGCCTGATGCGATCGATGGGTTACGGCCGGGACTACAAGTACGCGCACGATTACGAAGGCGGGGTCGCGAACCAGGTCCACATGCCCGATAAGCTCAAGGGCCGCAAGGTGTACAAGCCCGGCCCGCGTGATCGGAAAACCTAGACTTCACCAACCGTGGCCGATGCCCTCGTCATCTTCAAGCCTGATGCCAGCTACCGGCTCGCTGCGCGCGCAGGCATCTGGGGATGGCTGGCCTCCGAGCGCGAATGGAAAGTGGAGTCGCTCACCTGGTTCCAACCACCGGCCGGCCTCATCGAGAGCCACTACGACTTCCTGAAGGGCAGGCCCTTCTTCGGCTGGCTGGTGGACTTCATGACCGCGCTCCCCATGGTGGTCGGCCGCGTCAGCGCATCAACGGCGGCCCTCGAGCACATGCGCCACGACCTCGGCGAGACGCGCATCCAGCAGTCGCGCCCGGGCTCGCTGAGGGAGAGGTACGGCATCTTCGGCGGCGTCAACTGCCTCCACCTGTCCGATGCGCCGGAGACCGGCGCCTCCGAGGTGGCGCGGTGGGCCAAGTTCGTTCAGCTGGACAGGCTGAACGCCGACCTCGAGGTCGAGTCTGACAAGCCGGACCACACCTTCCACCTTCGCTCGCTTGCCACCCAGGTCGCGGGGGGCATCCACGTGGAGCTCGCGTCGCAGGCGATCCGAGAGCTGCTCGCCGAGGAGACCCATATCGACGGGGGTCAGCTCGAAGCGCTCTGGCGGATCACTCTGGGGGCGCTGGCTTAGCCTCGGCGGCTCGTTCGGCCGCTTTCACGTGCACCGTGACGACTTTGCTGAACAGTTCCGAATTCGGCACCACAACCAGGTCCCCGGAATCTGATTGCAAAAGGGTGACGCGCAGCTTCACCTCTTTGACCGTCCCAGCGCCGGCACCCTCCAACGAGATGCGATCCCCCACCCGGATGTGGCGTTCGAGCAGCACGTAGTAGCCGGACACGTAGTCTTTCAGCACGTCCTGGACCCCAAAGCTGGCGATGATCGTGGCCAGCACGATGCCGAAGAGAGCGACGTTCGCGCTCTGGATCGCGAAGGAGACCGCGAAGGCCGCACCCAGGCCGATCAGCCCAAACGTAACCACGCGGCCGACGATGACGGTCGCCTCGGGCCGGATCTGCCGCCGGCTCAGCATTTCGGCCGCGCGTTGCGCGACCAGCCGTGCGACCACGACAAAAACCACGAAAACGAGAGCGCCGACGAGGTAGTACACCAACGAGGTCGCGTCGGGCACGGACCAGGACACGGCCGCCAGCGGCGGCGGCGTCATTCCTCGGACTCGGCTGCTTCCTCTCCAGCAGGAGCCTCGCCCTCGGCAGCGGCCTCGCCCTCGGCAGGAACCACGGCCTCGGCGGCCGGGACCTCCTCCTCGACCTTGAGCTCGCGCTTGTGGACGATCTTGACCACCAGCTCGTCCGCGTCCACGAGCACTGTCACGCCCTTGGGCACAGTGAGGTCGGACACGCGGAGCTCCGACTCGATCTCCTCCAGCGGGGTGAGGTCGACCTCGAACGCCTCCGGGATGTCGGTCGGCAGGCACTCCACGCGCAGCGCGTGGATGGGCTGCAGGATGTCGGCGTCGCCGCGCTTGACGGCGGCAGACTCGCCGGTCAGATGGACGGGTACTTCGACCGTGATCTTCTCCTCGAGGCTGACCGCATAGAAGTCGACGTGGATCGGTCCCAGGCGGCGCGGGTGGGTCTGGATCTCGCGGACCAGCACCTTCTCGGCTCGCTCACCGTCCACCTGCAGGTCGACCAGGTGGGTCCGACCTGACTTCACGAATACCTTCTGGAACTCGAGGCGGTCGAGGACCAGCGCGGTCGGCTTCGTGTTGTGGCCGTAGACGACGGCCGCCAGCTTCCCCTGGCCGTGTAGGCGCCGGGATCGCTTGCCGAGCAGTTCGCGGGTGGAGGCGTTCAGTTGCATGTCTCGACCTCAGGATGGAGAGGCGTCGCTATGATACCGCGCAGAGCGCCGCGGACGCGGCTCCACGCCATTCGCCATCACAACACTTGGAGGGAACAAAGGTATGCAGAGCCCACCGCCTCCCCCACCGCCTCCCGGAGGGATGGCCCCGCCGCCACCGCCCATGGGCGGCTACATGCCGGCGCAGGGCTACGCGGCCGCGGCCAACTACGGAGGCTTCTGGATCCGGGCCGTCGCCTACATCATCGACGGGATACTCATCGGGATCGTCGCGGGCATCATCGATTCCATCCTGGGCATCAAGGTGACCGATCCCCAGAGCTCGGGATACGGCGCCAGCTCCGGGATCAACCTTGTGCTGAGCCTCGCTTACTTTGCGGGGATGTGGACGTACCAGGGCGCCACTCTCGGCCAGCGCATCTTCAAGCTGCGCGTGGTCGACGCCAACACGGGCCAGCGACTCACGCCCGGCAAAGCAGTCGTGCGATGGATCGGCCTCTTGCTGTCGTTTCTTGTTTGCTTCATCGGCGTCATCTGGGTGGCGTTCGATGCGCGCAAGCAGGGATGGGCCGACAAGATCGCCGGCACCTTTGTGCTTCAAGGCTAAGGCGCCGGGCTAACCAGTCCCTTCGGGGAAGCGTTTGCGCAGCCAGTCGACGATCCCCTGGAGCGGGGTGCCGGGGGTGAAGAGCTCGGCCACGCCCTTCTGCTTGAGCGTGGCGATGTCGTCGTCGGGGATGATGCCGCCGCCGAAGACGACGATGTCGGTCGCCTTCCGCCGTTTCAGCTCCTGAATCACCGCCGGGAAGAGCGTCATGTGCGCGCCGGAGTGGATCGACAGGCCGATGACCTGGGCGTCCTCCTGCAGCGCGGCATCGACGACCATCGCCGGCGTCTGCCGCAGCCCGGCGTAGATGACCTCGTAGCCGGCGTCCCGGAGCGCGCGCGCGACCACCTTGACGCCTCGGTCGTGCCCGTCCAGGCCGACCTTGGCCAGCACGATCCGCACCGGCCGGGTTGCGGTCCGTGTTGCGGTCCGTGTTGCCATCAGATGACCGCGTGTTCCGTGTACAGGCCGAACACCTCGACCATCGTGTTCATGATCTCGCCCTCCGTCGCGTAGGCGCGTACGGCCTCGAGGATGTACGGCATCAGGTTGTCCGTACCCGCGGCCGCCTTGCGCAATCGAGCCAGGGCGGTCGAGCACCGGGCCTGGTCGCGCTTGGCGCGCACCTCACGCACGCGCGCCACCTGCTCGCTCTCGAGCTTCGGGTCGATGCGCAGGATCTCGATCGGCTCCTCCTCATCGACCCTGAACTCGTTGACTCCGACCACGACCCTCTGCTTCTGCTCGAGCTCCTGCTGGTAACGGAACGCCGCATCCGCGATCTCCTTCTGGAAGAAGCCCGCCTCGATGGCGGGGATCACGCCGCCCAGCTCCTCGATGCGCTTGAAGTAGCCTTCGGCCTGGCGTTCCATCTCGTCGGTCAGCGCCTCGACGAAGTAGCTGCCCCCGAGCGGGTCCACGGTGTTGGCGACGCCGGTCTCGTATGCAAGCAGCTGCTGGGTGCGCAGTGCGAGGCGCGCCGCCTTGTCGGTCGGCAGCGCGAAGACCTCGTCCATCGCGTTCGTGTGCAGCGACTGCGTGCCTCCGAGCACCGCGGCCAGCGCCTCGACGGCCGTCCGGGCGATGTTCAGCTCCGGCTGCTGTGCCGTCAGGGAGACTCCCGCGGTCTGGGTGTGGAAGCGGAGCTTCCACGAGCGCTCGTCCTGCGCGCCGTACCGCTCGCGCATCCATCGCGCCCAGATGCGGCGCGCGGCGCGGAACTTTGCGATCTCCTCGAAGAAATCGATGTGTGCGTCGAAGAAGAACGACAGCCGCGACGCGAAATCGTCGATCCGCATCCCTCTCTCGAGACAGGCGTCGACGTAGGCCATGCCGTCCGCGAGCGTGAACGCCAGCTCCTGGGCCGCGGTCGAGCCCGCCTCGCGGATGTGGTAGCCGGAGATGGAGATGGTGTTCCACTTCGGCACCTCTTTCGCGCAGTACTCGATGGAGTCGACGACTAGCCGCATCGATGGGGCCGGCGGAAAGATGAACTCCTTCTGTGCGATGAACTCTTTCAGGATGTCGTTCTGCAAAGTGCCACCGAGGCTGGCGGCCGGTACGCCCTGCTTCTCGGCGACCGCGATGTACATGCAGAGGAGGATCGCCGCCGGCGAGTTGATCGTCATCGACGTCGTGATATCAGCCAGCGGGATGCCCTCGAAAAGGGTCTCCATGTCGGCCAGTGAGTCGATCGCCACGCCGCAGTGGCCGATCTCGCCCCGGCTGGTCGGCGCGTCCGAGTCCTGGCCCATCAGGGTGGGCATGTCGAACGCGACGGAGAGGCCGGTCTGGCCGTTGGCGAGCAGGTACTTGTAGCGGCGGTTGGTCTCCTCGGCCGTGGCAAACCCCGAGAACTGGCGCATCGTCCACAGCCGGCCGCGGTAGCCGCTCGGGTGGATGCCCCGCGTGTAGGGGAACTGGCCGGGCAGCTCCTCTTCACGCCCGGGGAGGTCGCTCGACGTGTAGAGGGGCTGGAGGGGAATCCCCGAGATGGTCGACGTCTCGACGCCGTCGTCACGAGCGGGGGCCGACTCGTAATCCTCCGTCCACGCCTGCTTCGCATCCCGCGCTCGGACCTTCATGAAACGTGAACCGCGGCGGCGGGACAGGCTGCAGATCGGGGCAGGCGACCGCAAGGTCGCCGGTCCGGGCGCCTAGACGAAGGATGGGGTGGCCCTAGGAGGAGCGCATATGTCAATGCGTGACGACGACGGGCCGGGCCCCCAGACGCACGTATCGGCGTCCTGAGCCCCGAGATGCGATCTGGCTCGCCGTCGAGGTTCACGAATCAATTATCGCTTTCGGTCGAGGATCTCCTCCGCTGTGTTGTATGGAGCGCCTTCCTCGAGCAAACGCTTCGTCAGGTCCGGGTCGTCGGCCAGCGCCTGCCGCACTCGGCCCCGGGCAATTTCGGCTGCCGCCTCGGCGGTCTCATCCTCGAGCCGCTTCTGCGCCAGCTCGTGCGCCCGCCCGCTCGATTCGAGGTGGCGGCGGTGGGCGAGGATCGCCTCCCAGAGCTCATCGACACCTTCCTGCCGGACGGCCGACGTCGCGATGATCGGCGGCTTCCATTGCTTCGGCGCCCCCGGCACGTTGGACAGGCTCAGCATCCCGCGCAGCTCGGTGACCGCGCGGTGGTGGCCTTCGAGGTCGGCCTTGTTGACGACAAAGATGTCCGCGATCTCGAGGATGCCCGCCTTGATCATCTGGACGCCGTCGCCCAGGTTCGGCGTCAGGACCACGACAGTGGTGTCGGCAACCGCGGCCACTTCCAGCTCCGATTGCCCCACCCCGACGGTCTCCAGGATCACGGGGTCGAATCCAAAAGCGCCGAGGAGCCGGATCGTCTCGCGCGCGGCGAGCGACAGGCCGCCAAGGTGCCCACGCGCGCCCATGCTCCGGATGAACACCTTGGGGTCGAGCGCGTGGCGCTGCATGCGGATGCGATCGCCGAGGATCGCGCCGCCGGTGAAAGGCGAGTTGGGGTCGGTGGCGATCACGGCTACGGAGCGATCGAGCTTCCGCAAGAGCGTGACCAGCGCGTCGACGAGGGTTGACTTGCCGGTTCCGGGAGCACCTGTAAAACCGACCACGTAGGCCGCCGCGGGATCTTTCAACGCGGCCTCGAGCGCCCTGATGGACGGGTCGCGTTTTTCGACCAGGCTGATCGCCCGGGCGAGGGCGCGGACGTCGCCCGAACGGAACCGTTGAATTAGTGTCAGCTCACCGGCCCAGCCAGTGCAGCGCGAAATCGTGCCCGATCACCACTACCAGCCCGTACGTCTGCTGGCCGGCAGCCGGCGCCGGGCTCGCCGGCGTCGCGGCAACCACCGCGCCGCCGAAGAAGCTCGCGAGCCATTTGGCGGTGAGCGGGAACTGGCCGTTCGAGTAATCGAGGATCACGGTCTGCGGCACGGCAGCATGCCCGACCGGGTCGGCGAACTGCAGGCCGGTGGGGTCGAACATGGCCGTGACGCGGCTGTCCAGGTACGCATAGGTGGCGCCGTTGGCGATCTGGATCGGCGCCTTCTCAGCGAGCACCGCCGGGTCGATGAGGAGAGAGGCGATGTACTGGTGAATCATGCCGAAGGTGGGATCGTCAGCGCAGAGCTGGGAGACGTAAGGGCCCATGCCGCAGTTGCCCGAGTCGAGCAGGTTGCCGTCCGCAGCACCGGACGGCGCGGTCAGCGCGGTCCGGATGATCGAGGAGTCGGGAAGGTTCTTCCCCCAGTCGTAGATGGCGCGCATGTCCGACAACGACATGTCGGTCTTGATGTTGTTCTGCAGCGCGGTCAGCAGCTGGGGCGCCTTCGAGAAGCCGTTGACGGTCGTCGCCTTCTTCTTGATCGCCTGCATGATGTCCTGCTGGCGCCGGGCGCGACCGAAGTCAGATGACTGCTCAGGCTGCACGGCGTGACGGGAGCGCGCGATCTCGAGAGCCTGCTCGCCGTTCAGATGCTGGCAGCCCGCCCTGAAGTGGATCGGCATGTAGCCGTTCGAATAGTTGGGATAGCTCCAGTCGTCGAGGGGCGTGCTGAGGCAAACGTCGACGCCACCGAGGGCGTTCACCATGTCGCGGAACGCGACGAAGTCGACGGCGATGTAACGGTCAAAGGTGAGACCGGTCACCTTCCCCACCTCGTGCTCGGCCGCATAGCCCCCGCCGTCGCGGCCCTGGAACTGCGCGGCGACGCAGCAGATGATGCTGACGTAAGGAACCTCGTATGCCGCATTGATCTTGTTGACCCAGATGCGGCTGGGGTTGTCCTGAAGGTTCATGCGGACGACGAGGTCGCGGGGGATGGAAACCATCGAGACTCGATTGCTGGCCGGGTCGATGGTTACCGCCATGATCGAGTCGGTCAGGAAGGGCGCGTCGTTCTCATAACCGCCCATTCCCAACAGGAGGATGTTTACCTTCTGTCCGTGCTTGAGCTTGTAGGCGATGGTGCCCTGCGCCGGCTCGATGGCCTGCACGACCTCGCCGATGGGATTGATGTGGCGGCCGGTCGTGCTGTGGATGAAGTCGTCGAGGCGCTTGTACGTGAGCGTGGCCAACGACCGCCGGGACCGACCTGGTCAGGCGGTAGGAGACGTTGTAGCGCGATCGCCTGGCCCTGGGCCTGGCCCTCTGCATAGGCACCGGGATTCTACCCTGCAAGTGATTCGTCCGGGATTAGCTCGTCAAGGCGCGGCCTCGGCGGCCGGTGCCAAGGAGCCGACGAGCACGCGAGGGAGCGCATCCGTCATGCGTGACCGAGCGCGCGCAGAAGGCGACGTAGGCATCAGCGCAGCCCGGCCGACTAGGCCGATGAATTGGCGAGCGTTTTCCCGGACGGAGCACTTATCCCCGTAGGAACGGAAGAGGACTCTGTGGGGTTACGCCGGAATCGAACTCAGCCGCTGCTGGTGGTCGTGACATGGTTCCCGAGAACGATGTAAAGGAACCAGATCACGCTGATTACAAACCCGACCACGCCGAGGATCAACCCGGCCAGCGCGAGGCCTCCGCCACCAAGCGTGCCGCCGCTCGACGCGACGCGCTGGCGCGAGATGAATCCCAAGATCGCAGCCGTCGGACCAAGCGCGACGCCCAGGCAGATGAAGAAGCACACGACGCCGACGATGCCGACGACCAGCGACGCGATCGCCAATCCGTCAGTGCGCTGCGAGGCGTATGCCATCGCGCCCGGCGTGTATCCCATCGGCGCGGGGGGCACGTAGCCACCGGGGATGTAGCCGCCTCCGGGTGGGGGTGGTGGCGGGATGAATCCGCCACCCGGCGGTGGCGGCGGGGGCGGAACAAATCCTCCGCCCGGCGGCGGCGGGGGCGGAGGTGGCGGAACGAATCCTCCACCTGGTGGCGGCGGCGGTGGCGGCGGGTTGCCACCCGGCGGGGGCGGCGGTGGCAAGTCCGACATCAGAGTCCTCCTATCCCGCTTTCGGGGTGGTCGAGCCAATCTCGAAGCTGTGAATGATCCATGCCTGCATCGCCAGCGAGTACGCGGCGGTGAAGACGATCCCGATGCCGCACGCGATCACGCCAAGTGAGCTCACGAAACTCGCGGCGATCAGCATAAGCCCGGCGATCAGGGTGTTGGTCGGGTTCGCGCGCGAGCGCGCGAGCACGTCTCCGATGCGCAATCCGGCGCCGATTCCGCCGCCGTCGGTCGCGAGGATCACCGCCGGGAGCATGAACGTCAGGGCGAGGCTGCCCAGCGTGAAGACCCCGAATGCGCCCAGGTTGAGAAGGAGGGCCACCGCGATCAGGGCAGGGTTGCCCTGGCCATGGTTCTGCTGGATCGCGATCGTCACGCCGGGTATGTAGAGCAACAGCCCGACAGCCACCAGGATCAGGGCATATACGAGCTCGACGACGAACACGCGCGCACCACGCCCAAGATGGGTCAGGTTGGCGGGCGCGAGCCTCTCCTCGCCCGCGCGCAACCGATCCAGCGAGCCGAGCATCCAGCCGATGCCGTTGATCGGGCCCACGATCGGGATCAGGTAGATCAGCCCGATGATGAGAATCTTCGTGACCCACTCGGGATCGCGCACCGGCCAGACGAAGGCTTCGGTGATGCGGTCCACGCTATTGGGCCGGCGGACCCGAAATCGACAAAAGGAGGAAGACGAGCCAGGCCACGCTCACGACGGCGCCAACCGCGGTCGCCACGATGCCGAGGATCCAGGCTGTCCTCGCAAGGGTCCGATTGCGCGAGGCCAACCCGGACGCTTCGAGCCGGCCGGCGGCGGACCGGCCCATGAAGTAGGCGACGGGCCCGCAGACCAGGCCGGGAACGCCGAGCGGGACCCCAAGGACCAGTCCGACGATGGCCACCTCCAGCGCGATGAGGGCGCGGTTGTCGAACGGCTGCGCCGCGCCGTTTTGGGGAGGCGGGTATGCCGGCGGCGGGTGGTACGGGGCGACCGGCGGCGGCTGGACCGGGCGAAGGACGCTCATTTCAGGAGCGATCGGGCGATCACGACCCGCTGGATCTGGTTTGTACCCTCATATATCTGGGTGATCTTGGCGTCCCGCATCATCCGCTCGACCGGGTAGTCGGAGATGTAGCCGTAACCGCCCAGGATCTGCACGCAGTCGGTGGTCACCTTCATCGCCATGTCGGAGGCGAACAGCTTGGCCATCGCGGCGACTTTGGTGAGGTCGGCCGCCTTGGCGTCGACCTTGGTCGCGGCCAGATAGACGAGATGGCGCGCCGCCTCGATCTGCGTCGCCATGTCGGCGAACATGAACTGGATGCCCTGGAAGCTCGAGATCGGCTGACCGAACTGCTTGCGCTCTCGCGCGTAATTCAAGGCGTAGTCGAATGCTCCTTCCGCGATGCCCAGCGCCTGGGCGCCGATTCCCGGTCGCGAGCGGTCGAGGACCGCGAGCGCGATCTTGAAACCCGCCCCCTCCTCACCCAGCCGGTTCGCGACGGGAACCTTCACGTCCTCGAACACCAACTGCGCCGTGGGAGACCCGCGAATGCCCAGCTTGTGTTCGAGCTTCGACGCCTGCCAGGGGCTGTGCTCCCTCTCGAGCACGAAGGCCGAGATGCCTTTGTGGTTGGCCTCGGGATCGGTCTGGGCGAAGACGACCAGCGTGCCCGCAACGCTGCCGCCGGTGATGAACTGCTTGGTCCCGTTGAGGACGTACTCGTTGCCGTGGCGCCTGGCGCGCGTCTTCATCGCGGCGGCGTCCGAGCCGCTTCCAGTCTCCGAAAGTGCGTATGCCGCGACCTGCTCCCCTGACGCCAGAGGTGGGCAGAGCCGCTTCTTCTGCTCCTCCGAGCCGGCGACCAGGATCGGATACGACCCCAGCGCCTGGACCGCGAGGATCAGCGACGAGGTGGCGCAGGCCTTGGCGATCTCCTCGATGCCCATGCAGATGGTGACGCTGGAGCCGGAGATGCCTCCGTACTCCTCGGGGAAAGGGATGCCGAGAATGCCGTTCTCGGCGAAGAGCCTTTCGATGTCCTTCGGGTATTCGGCCTTCTCGTCGATCTCGGCCGCGCGCGGCGCTACCCTGTCCTGCACGAGCTCTCGGATCGTGTCTCGGATCGCGACCTGCTCCTCGGAGAGCTCGAAGTTCATCAGGCTGAGATTAACCGCAAGTCGAACCCCTCACCGAAAGAGGTCCCTGGCGATGACGACGCGCTGCACCTGGTTCGAGCCCTCGTAGATCTGCAGCGCTTTGGCGTCGCGGACGTGACGCTCGAATGGGCTGCCCGACACCGTGCCCTCCTCGCCGGCGAGCTGAAGCGCGTCCAGCGCGAGCTGCATGGTGGTATCCGTGCAGTGGAGCTTCGCCATCGAGGCCTGGCGCGTGAACGGGCGCCCGGCGCCGCAGAGCCAGGCGGCGTTGTAGGCGAGCAGCTGCGCCGACTCGAGCCTCGTGGCCATGTCGGCGAGCGCGAAATCGTCGCCTTGTTCCCTCACCCGCCCCTTCATCACGGCGGTTGCCTCGTCGACCGCCGCCCGACCGATCCCCAGCGCCTGGCCGGAGATTCCGATCCGGCCGGAGTCGAGCGCGCGCATCGCGACCGTGAAGCCCTGGCCCTCGGCGGCGAGCCGGTTGGCCGCCGGCACGACGACGTCCTCCAGGACCAGCTCGCCGGTCGGCGACCCGTTCAGGCCCATCTTCTTGAACAGCTGCCCGACCCGCAGGCCCGGGGTGCCGGCCGGCACCAGGAACGCGCTCACGCCGGCCGCCCGCTCGTCCGTTCCGGTGCGCGCGAACACGATGTACAGGCCGGCTCGCCCGATGTTGGTGATGAAGATCTTGGTGCCGTTGAGCACGTAGCCGTCGCCGAAGCGGCGTGCGCTCGTCTTCAGCGAGGCGGCGTCGGATCCTGAAGCCGGCTCCGTCAGCGCAAACGCGCCGAGCAGCTCGCCGGAGGCAAGGCGCGGCAGCCATCGCCGCTTCTGCTCCTCCGTACCGAAAAGGAGTATCGGCTCGCTGCCGACGCTCGTGTGGACGTCGATGATCACGGAAGTCGACGCGCACGCTTGGGCGAGCTCGTCAATGCATAGCGTGAATGCCAGGGCATCCAGCCCCGCGCCCCCGTACTCACGGGGGATCAGAACGCCAAGCAGGCCGGCGTCCGCCGCTGCCGAGACCGCCTCTTCGGGAAACCTGTGATCGCGATCGACCTCGGCCGCGAATGGCAGCGCCACCGATTGCGCCAGCTCGCGCACACCGTCGCGAAAGATCGCGTGCTCGAGGGGCAGATCAAGGTCCATCAGTGACGCGAGCCGGGGGCACACATGCCGGTCGAGCGCCATCGGCGGCCGGAGCCAAGGAGAGGGTGGCGCGAGGAGGAGCGCATCGTTGATGCGTGACGACGAAGCGCCAGGCCCCTCGACGCCGGCTTCAGCGCCGCAGACGCCCGGTCGCCTAGGGCGCTCCAACGCTGTGGGCTCCTGGCTCGTGTCACTTGAACCCCAATTACAATATGCGGTTGCGGTATGGAAGCAGGACCTCGGTACCTCGAAGGCACCACTGTCGGCAGTGGGCGCGACATCATCGGGGTGCGCCGGGACCGGATCGCCGACATCATCAGCACCGGGCGCGAGATCATCGCCCGCGCCAAGTCGGAGAAGCTCCTGCCCGACACCATCACCGGCGCCACGGCGGCGCTGCTGGTGACGATCGCCGGTTACGGTGAGCCGCTCTCAGAAGGACAGTGGCGGGAGCTCGCGGGCGTGGTCGGCGGGATCATGCGCGACAACACCTATGCGGATCTTGCCCGGCTGAGGACGTTGATTACCCAGGAGCAGTTCTTGAACGTCGCGCGCAACCAGGGATATGGCCGGTTCATCCGACGGCTCGACGACGGGCGATGGGTATGTGAGCTCTCGCCCAAGCTCGAGGATCTTCCCGACGAGTAATTCCTTGTCTGCGCTCGTGCGATCCCGGCCGGTCCGCATTGCATCGGCCGTCGTCTTCGCGCTGGCGATCCTCAGCCCGGCGGCGGTGGTCTTTGCGGTCGTGTGGACGGCGCCGAATGCTGTGCCGGCCTCCAGCGCCGCGGTCGACACCGAGCCGACTCGCCTGCTGCCGGCGCCCGATGTTCAGCAGGTCGGGCTCCCGACCTCCCCGATCAACGTCTACGCGAACACCATGTCAGGCGTAGTCCCATGCCCGCTCTGCGAGATCCCGCCCCGTGTTTACGTGCCCAACAGCACGGCCGGCACGGTTGACGTCATCGACCCGCTTACGTTCAAGGTCATCGACCACTACGCGGTGGGATCCATCCCCCATCACATCGCCCCGGCTTGGGACATGAGTGCGCTCTACGTCGACAACGAGGGCTCGAGCTATCTCACGGTGATCGACATTCACACCGGCCGACCGACCGGCCAGCAGATCGGCATCCCGTTCCCCTACAACCTCTACTTCACGCCTGACGGCACCAAGGCCATCGACGTCGTCGAGCGACTGCAGCGGATCGAGTTCCGCGACCCGCACAACGCCTGGAACCTGCTCGGGTCTGTCGCCATCCCATGGCCCGGCGCCGACCATCTCGACTTCAGCGCCGATGGCAGCTACCTGATGATCTCGACCGAGTACTCCGGCATCGTGGCGAAGGTCGATACCGTCAACATGCGGCTCGCCGGATACGTCCATGTCGGCGGCCTGCCGATCGACGTGAGGCTGTCGCCGGACGGCACCGTGTTCTACGTGACCAACCAGGGGCGCATGGGCGTGTCGGTGGTCGATCCGATCGGGATGAGGGAGATCCAGTTCATCCCGACCGGCCGCGGGGCGCACGGCCTCCAGGTGTCACGCGACACGAAGTCGTTGTACGTGTCCAACCGGCTCGAGGGCTCCATCTCGGTGATCGACTTCGCGACACGCAGCGTGGTCGCCAAGTGGGTCATCCCCGGTGGCGGAAGCCCGGACATGCTGCAGCTCAGCCCTGACGGCACGCAGCTGTGGGCTTCGGGCCGCTACCACGCGACCGTCTACGTGTTCAACACAGTCACCGGGGAGCTGGGCGTAAGGATCCGGGTCGGGTCCGAGGACCATGGCCTGACCTACTTCCCAAACGTCGGCCTGCACAGCCTGGGCCACAACGGCGTCTACCGCTAGGCAGTCAGAGGTCCGGGTCTGGGAGGAGCCGGTTCGCGGCTCTTTCGGAGATCAGTCGACCCTTCTTCTGCCGGGGGTGGAGCGCATGCGCCTGACGACAAGGGGCCAGGGGCCGCCGCCACCCATCCATCACCTCACGGGCCTGACGCCGGTCGAGGCGGGTTTCGGCAGCTCAACGTTCCGCATGCCCGTGACGCCCTGGCTGCAGACCACAGTGCCGGGAGTAATCGTGGGCGGAGTCATCGCATTCTTGGCGGACGGGCCGCTCGGCACGTCGATCGTCACGATGCTCCCACCGCTGGCGTACATGACCACTTCCGACATCTCGCTCAGCTTTCTGCAGCCGGGCACCCTGGACAGCGGGACGCTGGTCGGGCGGGCACGGCTCATCCACGGCGGGCGATCCGTAGCGCTTTCGGAGGTCACGATCGAAGACAGCCTCGGCCGGCACCTCGCGCACGGCACGTCGCGCGGCTTCATCCTCACCGCGCCGGGCGCGCCCTCGGCGCCTTCGGACAATGGACCGCGACCCGCATACGCGACGCCCGATCCTTACCTGCGTCCTGTCGCGGGCGCGCCGGTCTCGCAGGACGACTGGAACCGGATTACGGGCCTGGAGGTCCTCAAGCACTGCATCGAGGGGACCTGCACGCCACCTATCTATCACCTCACCGGGCTGCGCCCGACGCAAGCCGAGGAAGGCAGCTGCACCTTCGTGATGCCCGCCAGCCCGTGGCTGGCATCGCCGTCACCGGTGTTATATGGCGGCGCGATCGCTCTGCTGGCCGACGCGGCTCTGTCATGCGCGGTGATGACGATCAATCCCGCCGGCAGCTCGTTCGCGCCCCTCGACCTGAAGGTCAACTATCTGCGACCGGTCATGCCCGATGGCGGGCTGATGACGGCGCAGGCAAAGCTCGTCCACCGCGGGCGCTCGATGGCCGTCGCGACGGCAGAGCTCACCAACCAAGAGGGCAAGCGGATCGCCCTGGCCAGCTCGAGCACGATGCTGCTCCCGGGGCGACCCTGGAGCGATCTCGCCGAAGCGACCGACCGCGGGGTACCAGATCCAGCCTGATTGCTCGCCGGCGAGTTGGGAGGAGGCCCGCCACCGGGCGGGCCTCCTTTCCGATTACAAGGCTCCGATCAGGTGAACTGCTCGGCCGAGATCTCGAGCCCGTTGATGGCTTCCAGGGGCTCGCTGAGGGTGCAGTGGACGTGGGTCCCGGTCGAGGTCGGCGTCACGGTACAGCCCCCGTGGCTGACGCCGTACCAGTTGCCCGAGCCGTTGTCGAACTGCACGCTGAGGTCGGTCGCGATCCCGTCGAGGTCGAAGTCGATGCCCGTGAGCTTGTCGTTGGGACCGTCGATCGAGTAGGTGACGTTGGTGACGTTGTAGCCGGTGATCGCGCCCTGCCCGGTGCCGGCGTGCGTGACGGGCACATTGTTGGCGCCCATGAACGCGAAGGCGGCGCCGGCAAGGATGACGGGGAGGCCGAGGGGAGCCAGGAACAGGATGAGTTTTCGCATTTCGTTCCTACCCCCCACCTAATCCGCGCCAGCTACGTGCATGGCGGTGGTGGTGACATTCGATTCATGCATGTTGTAGCAGTCGACGATGTCGCCGGTGACGGTGCAATGGGGAGACACTCCCTTGTTGCTGTAAACGGTGCCGCTGCCGCCGTCGAACCAAACCTGGACCGTATTTGGCGCGGGGTCCATCTGGAACTGAATGTGAACTATGGAGTTGGTCGGTGGGATGTAGTAATCGACATGGAGCAGTTGGACGTTATAGCCCAACACGTCGTTTCGCCCTGCGCCAATCGACTGTGCGGACACAGTGTTGTGCGCCATGAAGCCGAAAGCGCTCGTTACGAGGACGGCGCCAATGGCAATGGGCAACAGAAACAGGACCAGCCTGCGCAATATCAACCTCCTTCCTGGGTTGTGGCGCGTTTCCGAGCCTCGATTTCAGTAACAGGGCTGCCCGGACCCCTCGAGAGTGCCCGCACCTCCGATCGAAAGCCTGATGGAACTGGTTGGAGGCTAGGCGCAGCCGAACGGAAGGTCGTCAGGGCAATCCCTGATCTTTAGTTGCGTGCTTCATGCGGGAATTAATCGAGGACTACGACCGCGTCGCTGCCCTGGAAGTGACCAGGGGGGACGGATAAGTCGCCGTGAGCATCGAGGGTCACCCACCCGTGGGCGCCCTGCAGGAGGCCGCGCACAACCTCGCGGTCGAATTTGGACTGCAAGGTCGAATTGCCGGCGAGGTTCCAACTGCCGTCACCAGACACGCAGCGCTGCCCCAGGCAGAGCTCGACGGAGGAAGGGATGATCTCCGAGGCCTGGTGCGGAAGAGGCAAGCTGAGGAAGATGGATACGGTGCCGTCCCCGGCCTCGGAGCCAAGGTTCAAAGTTTCCGGTTCGATCCGGACGGCCGCCGGCAGAAGCATCTCGGGCAGGGAAACCCGCACGACGCCGGCGTGGGTCGTGGGCACGACGTTGGCGGCGTTGAGCGCGACACCGACAGCGAGGAGCCAGGCTGCCCCAGCAGCGCTCAGGATGACCCTCGGCCGTAGAAGGCCGCGGATCATCCAACGCCGGCAGCAGTCGGCGCCGCCGGACTGGGCGAGGCAGGCGAGACGCCGCTGTTGCGAGTTCGATAGAAGTAGAAAAGCTCGCCATCGTGGATCGCATACCAATGCTCGCGACCTTTCTGCTCGTGCAGGATCATTCGGTCGTGGCGGTCGGCCAGTCGAGCGAGGCTCGCCATGGATGTAACTTCGATCGCTCCATCGTTCCGAAGCGCCGCGATGGCCCCGACGTGCACGAGGTGGGAACCGTAGCGGCCTTCGATCCGATCCGCTTCATCCCTCTCGCGCAGCTCCCAAAGAAGGAGAGCCAACAGGAGCAGTGCCCCGCCGCCGAAAAGGCCCAACCCCCACTTGGCCCACGTCAACGCGTCAGCGACCTTGACGACAACGCCCAGCCCCACGATCCGATTCGGCACGCGCACGGGCTTGACGACGGTAGAGGCGAGGGTCGGCGCGAGGATTGCCTTCTCCCGATCCTGAGGTGTCGCCGGACCGCCTCCGAGCCCAGACGAAATCGACGACGCGGCCTGCCCGGCAGCGCCCAGGTCTGGGAGGGCGGTGGTGTCGAATTTCAGCACGGTCGAATCGAGGAAGAACGGCAGCCTGGGGGCCAGCTCGTTTTCGACCGGCACACCCCCGATGTTGGCCACGAGTTTCACGTGCGCGATCACCGTGACCCTTAGCTCGTCCGCCCTCAGGCCGACGTCACTGTCGTATGCCTGCGCCATCGCCAGCAGCAACGCCGCATCCAGGGAGCCCGTGATGTTTGCCTGGTTGACGAAAGGCGTTTCGGGCGCCATCACCACACTCCGCTTCCATCCGGTCTGAATGCTTTCGACCGTCGCCGTCATCTGCGTGGTGCCCGAGGCGACCACGGGATCGCTGGAGGTGATGACGTAGGTGAAACGAACCTGAATCTTGCCGGCCAGCCTCAGGAACAACGGGTCGCCGGTGCTCAAGGTGCCGTCGGGATAGACGGCGCCCTTGGGGGCCGTCCCGGTCCATGCGAACGAGCCGGTCTGGGTGTAGGGGACCTCGACTCCGCGCGTCGTGGTGGCAGGCTGCCGCCCCGCGTAAACGAGCAGCGCGGCCGAGGCGATCAGACCCACACCCATCACGGCCAGCGCGACTGCCGCCGAGGTGATAACGGTCGGGGGAGCCGGCCGCCGAGCGCTCTTGCGCCTTCTGCCGGCCAGGCGCGTGCGCTTCCGCTGGCCGAGAATCCAGTTGCTCAATGAGGACGGGACCCTCATGGCAAACAGCCCCGCAAGGCCGAATATCGTCGCGCCGTTCACCGGCGACCGCAGACCGCCAATCGCTCCGCCGATCCCACCCACGTGAAACCACTCCTTTCCGACCACATCCCCAGCGGTCGGACGGTATTCGTCGAGCCATGTGTTGTGGTCGCCCTTCATTACCAGCCGTGTCCCGTCAAAGCCGACCACGCGGTGAAGCACGATCTGGTTGTCAAGGATCGGATTGTGGTAGGCGACTACGTCGCCGACCATGTACTGGTCGGCCGGCCGCACTACCACCAGGTCCCCACCATTCAGGTAGGGCAGCATGCTGTTGCCGTAAGCGCTCAAGTACGACGTCGAGCCGAGCAGTGCCGCGGGGGCGAGGACCGCCCACGCGACACCGAACGCAAGCAGCGCCAGCCCCCAAGCCGCGACGGACAGCGGCTTCAGCGTCACGGCATCGTGGCCTCCCTCGTCTCCCTTCTGGGCAACGCCCGTGACGCACGCTAGTGAAGATGAAGGCGGCAGTCGTCAGGGATTTCCCTGATGTTTTCGTCGCACTTAACAGTTTTGCGATAGGCTCGGCGCTAGCGTCCATGTCGGAAAGGGAGGGGGCCCTCGCCGCCCTCGAGCACGTGCTCGAGACGGCGGCGGGCGGGCGCGGCGCTGGATTGTTTGTCGCCGGCGAGCCGGGATCCGGCAAATCGGCGTTCCTGAACCATGCCCGCCGGCGCAGCGCCGATGTTTTCCAGGTCGGCTGGGGTCAGGCCGACTCGGTCGAGGCTACGGTTCCCTTTGGCGTCTTCAGCCAGGCCTTTCGCAGCATCTCCACACCGGACCTTCCGGAGCCGAGCGAGCGCATGCTCGCCGCCCTCCCAACATCACGTACACAGGCTTTCCGCATCGCCCTGAATCACATGGAATCAGCGGCCGCGGCTCGGCCCGTGTTGATCATCCTCGACGACCTCCAGTGCGCCGATCCCGACTCGCTCGCACTCCTCGCATACCTCTGGCGACGCATCGACTCCACCGCTGCAGGCATCCTCGGCAGCTTCCGCTTCTGGCCAACCTTTGCCATGGATGTGGCCGGCCGGTTGCCGGGCGGCGAAGAGTCGATTGTGAGGTTGCCGCGTCTCGACGCCGGTCAGGTGGCCACATTGCTGCCGGCTCGGATCGGTCGTCACGCATTGCCCGAAGAGGTGGGCGAGATACTCGACCAATGCCGAGGAAACCCGCAGCTCGTCCAGCAATTGATCCTCCACCTCCGAGGCGCCCGCATCGATTCACGCATCGAGGGTTGGCGCCGGACCGACCTTAGCGAGCTGATCTCTCGCTTTATTGGGGAATCCGATGAGCGGCGCATGGTGGCGTCGGCGGCCAGCGTTTTCGGCGATGTCTTTCGGCCCGCCCTCGCGATGAGGGCGGCCAGGCTCGACATCGGCGCCGCGCGCAACGGCCTCGAGGTCCTGTTCCAGGCGGGCTTGTTTGAGGCCCTCCCCGGCGGCGGCGCACGGTTCACCCATCCACTTGTCCGCCGCGTCATTTATGCCGCCCTCAGCCCGGTCTTGCGGGCGCAGCTTCACGCCGCTGCGATGCGTGCTCTCATCGATCACGGCGTCCCCGCCGTTGAAGCCGCCGAGCATGCGCTGCTCGCGGAGGCCGCGGGCGATCCAGGTGTCGTCGACGTGCTCGCCGAGGCAGGGCAGGCCGCGCTCGCGGCCGGCGACCTGGCCGGCGCCCGTCGCTACCTCGAGGGTGGCGCGGCGATGGCCGCCAACGGCGTCCGGCCGAGGCTGGCGTTCCTGCTGGGTCAAGTTCTGCTGGCCGAGGGGGAGCCGGCCTCGGCACTCTCGCTGTTCCGCGGCCTTGCCAACATGCGCAACGGAAACGGTGACGCCGCTCTGGGCCGCCGCTGGGTGGCGCGCGCACTCTTCGCGTGCGGTCGTTTTGAGGAGGCGGAGACCGAGCTTGAAGTCGCGGTGCACGGCGCTGAAATCGCGGGCGATCGAGGCGGGATGGCACGCGCCCAGGTCGATCGGGCAGCGATTGCCCTCTACACGAGGGGACCGGCGGCGGCGCTCGAGATGGCGAGGTCCGCATCGACGTTCCAGCTGACGAATCGGAAGCTGGCGACCGCAGCCTCCGCGGTGCTGGCATGCGCCGCGTACCAGAGCGGCGATCCGAGCGGCCTGCCCCTGATCGAGTCGCTGACGAGGGAGCTCGCTCGCTCGCCCATCGACGACATCGGCCCGCTCACATGGGGCTGGGGGGTGCTCGGCGTCTGTCTGCAAACAGCTCAGCTTGCGGAGAGGTTCGGTGAAGCCGACGCGGCCTTCGAGGCCCTATACCGGCACGTGCTGCGGCTGGGTCTGCCGGTGGCCATGGCGGCGCTGGCGACTGCTCGTGCCCACCACCTCTGCCAGCTGGGTCGTCTGGCGGAGGCGAAAGCGATGGCCGAGGTCGCCCAGGGAGCTGCGCGTGGCGCGCCAGGGCTGGTCATCTGGGCTGAGGCCGTGACCGCTGAGATCCTGTTCGAAACGAGCCAGGCGGTCGCGGGCATGGAGCGGCTGCGCCGGGCCCAGGACCAGGCCGCAAAAGAAGGAGCGCCCGTAATGCTGAGCGCTCTCTTGAACCACCTCGCGGCGCTCTTCGAGCTGGACAGCGGTCGGCCTTCGCGTGCGGCTGAGCTGTACGAGCGGGTGGAGCTCGATATCGTCGCGGCCGGAGTCGTCGACCCAGGCGTCGTTTCCTGGGCCACGCCTGCCATCGCCGCCCACCTCGCCACCGGACGGCTCGACGCGGCGCGGCATGTGGTGGAATGGCTGGAGCGCGCCGCTTCGGCGCTACCGAGCCGCCGGCCCACCGCCATGGCGGCCCTGGGCCGAGCGCAGCTGGCCGAAGCCGAAGGCGACGCGATCACCGCCGAAATGGAGTACCGCAAAGCGCTGGCGATCTTCAACGAGCTGCCGCTGCGATTGGCGATCGTGCAGGCCTCGATTGGGCAGGCCAGGCTGCTCCGCATCCAGGGCCACGTGCGGGCGGCGCGCGACATACTCGTCCGCGCCGTTGAGCTGGGCAGCGAGGCCGGCGCCGGCCGGCTCGAAGCCCAAGCCAGGCAGGAGATCGTCATCAGCGGCGGACGCTTCCGCCAGCACCGAGACCCCTCGCACCTGACCCCGCAGGAGACCAGGGTCGCCGCGCTTGCACGTCAGGGCCTGTCCGACCGAGACATCGGGCGAAAGCTCTTCATCTCCCAGAAAACCGTCGAGACGCACCTCATGCGCGTCTACCGGAAGATGGAGGTCGGCAACCGTAGGGAGTTGATGCTGCGCCACGCCTAGCGGGCGATGGAGCTGCTGATCAGCAGCCCAGGAGGCGGGCGATCAGCATCCGCTGCACTTCCGATGTGCCCTCCCCGATCTCGTTGACTTTGACATCGCGCCAGTAGCGCGCGACCGGGTAGTCCTCCATGAATCCGTACCCGCCATGGATCTGGACTGCCTGGTCGGCGGCGCGCTTGGAGGCCTCAGATGCGTAGAGCTTGCACATCGCGGCGAGCATGCGCACCTCGTCGGTGGCCTTGCCTGCACCGTGCATATAGGAGACGGCGGCGCGGTACACCATCGTTCGCGCGAGCTCGGTCTCCATCGCCATGTCCGCCAGCTTGAACTGGATCGCCTGGTGCTTCGAGATCGGGACGCCGAAGGAGCGCCGCTCCTTGGCGTAGGCGAGCGATGCGTCCAGGCACGCCTGCGCGAGGCCGACCGAGAGCGCGGCGATCGCGATGCGGCCGCCCGTGAGCGTGTTGAGGAACTGCCTGTACCCGCCACCGCGCTCGCCGAGCAGGGTCTCGGACGGGACCTCGCAGTTCTCGAAGCTCAACGGGTGGGTGTCGGATGAGTGCCAACCCAGCTTTCGATACGACTCGAGCACGTGGTAACCGGGCGTGCCGGTTGGGATCATGAAGGCGCTGATCTCGGGGCCGCCGCGCTTGTTCTTGCCGGAGACCGCGGTCACGGTGACGCCCGCCGAGATCTCCGTTCCGGAGTTGGTGATGAACTGTTTGGCTCCGTTGACGACCCAGTGTCCATCTCGCTGCTCGGCACGCGTCTTGGTGGCGCCGGCGTCGGAGCCCGCCTCCGGCTCCGTGAGCCCGAACGCCCACAGCTTCTTACCGGCGAGGAGGTCGGGCAGCCATCTCTGCTTCTGCTCGGCGCTCCCGAAGTCGTAAATCGGCGCGGCACCGAGACACACAGCGGCCTCGAGCGTGATGCCGACGCCCGCGTCGGCGCGGGAGATCTCCTCGATGGCAAGGCACAGGGACAGAAAATCCGCCCCCGCGCCGCCGTACTCCTCTGAGAACGGCAGCCCGAAGAGGCCCAGCTCCCCCATGCGGCGGACGAGGTCGTAGCCGAACCTATGGTTGCGGTCGAGGTCTTCGGCGGCCGGAGCCACCACCTCCCTGGCAAAATCGCGGCACAGCTCGCGGACGGCGCGCTGTTCCGCGGTCAGCTCGAAATCCACACCGCGACTTAGTATCCCGTACGGGAATGGGCGGCGATCCATATGAGGCCGGAATGGAGATCGCCACCAGCATCAAAGCCCTCGACGGCCCCAACGTCAACCCCGCCTGCTACACGCGTCTCTACGTCCACGGGCGCCGAACGGAGCGCTCCCTCGTCTTGCTGCATGGTTTCACGAACTGTCCGCAACAGTTCGATGTGCTCGGCCGGTATTTCTTCGAGCTGGGCTGGAACGTCCTCATACCCAGGTATCCGCGACATGGCTACTCGGATCGGCTGACGACCGCGATCGCCGAGCTGCGCGTCGAGCACCTGCTCGCGGTGGCGAATCGCTCGGCCGGAGCTGGCGCCGGCCTGGGCGAACGCCTGACGGTGGCCGGCCTTTCCCTGGGCGGGATCCTGACCGGATACCTGGCGCAGACCCTGGACGACATCGACCGGGCGGTGCTCATCGCGCCGATGTTCGGCTTGAGACCGATACCGGGCTGGGCCCTGGCCGGAATCACGCTGCTCGCGCAGGCCCTGCCGAACTTCTACATCTGGTGGGACAGCAAGCGCAGGGACAACATCGGCCCCGCACACGGCTACCCGCGCTTCTCGACCAAGGCATATGCCGCCCTCTTCGAGGCGGGGTCCGCAGTCCAGAGGGCTGCCCGAAAAAGTGCGCCGAAGGCGCATCGCATCGACGTGATCACGAATGCCGCCGAGCCGCGACTGGACAATCGATTCACCTATCAGCTGATCCAGTCCTGGCAGCGACACGGGGCCAACGTCCACACTTACGAGTTCCCCGCCGCCGATAACCTGCCGCACGACCTCATCGACCCGTCGAACCCTGAGCAGAACACCGGGCTCGTCTACCCGATCGTCATCAAGGCGATCTCCGGGGTCTAGACCTTCCTCGACATCTCGTATTCGATGCGATCGTCGCCCGGCCGAACGGGCTGAGCAGCCCCCGTGCGCTTGAATCCATGGCGCTCATAGAGCCGCTGGGCGTGCTCGTTGCTGCCAACGACCCAAAGCAGAAGCTCGTCGTGGCCGGCCTGCTTCGCGATTTCGACCGTCGCCAGAAGTAGCGCGTCGCCAACCCCTTCGCCCCGGGCCCGAGGGTCGACCCAAAACGAAGTCACCGAACCAGAACGACCGAAGCCCGCATCGCTCACAGACGCCATTCCGATGGCCTGGCCGCCGGCTTCGGCCACCAACCGCGTCCGCGACATCACGGCGCTGCGCCACTCCTGTTCCGTCCGGTCCTTCTCATGCGCCCATGTGGACCCAAATGCGTACGGCGCATCCTTCAGTGCAGCAAGCCGTAGGTCCCGGAATATGTCCCACTCGTCGGGTCCCAGCCGCCGGATCTCAGTTTCCGAGGACGAAAACCTTCAGCGCCCAGCTGACGGCGAGCGCGCTGACGGCGCCGATCGTCAACAGCCGCCACTGTCGCGAGGTGAGGCGAGGCGACCAGCTGCGACCCGTGACCAGGCCGCCGGCGAGTGCACCCGCCCCGAGGATCGTGCCGGCGAACAGGGCCGGGCCGAGCGGATAAAGCCGCACCGCATTCGCGATGTCGCCCTCCCACATGTAGGCAAAAGAGCGCGTGCCACCGCAAAACGGACATGGATGGCCGGTCAGGTAATAGAACGGACATGGCGGAATGGTGAGATGCGCGGCATGCAGGCCCCAGAAGACACGCGTGTAAACGAGCCACAAAGCCAGGCCGCCCAACATGCCGAGGTCGCGAAGGCGTTGATCGGGGACCGCCCTGGTGATCGATATCGGGAAGGTCATGCCGAGCGCAGCAGGCCGACGATGTCGTCGGTCGTCTCCGCCACCGCGACTCCCGCCGCCTTGAACGCCTCTTCCTTGCTTTTCGCAGTGCCGCGATTGCCGGAGATGATCGCGCCGGCATGCCCCATCCGCTTGCCCTCCGGCGCGGTGCGGCCGGATATGAATGCGACCGTCTTCAACCGGCTGCCTTTGGCGAGCAGCTCAGCTGCGCGCTCCTCGTCGCTGCCCCCGATCTCGCCGATCACCACGAGGTGGGTCGTCTCGGGGTCTTTCTCGAAGAGCTCGACGACATCCTTGAAGGTGAGGCCCAGCACGGGGTCGCCCCCGATGCCGACGATGGTGGACTGGCCCATGCCTGCGGCGGTCAGCGCCGTGCCTACCTCGTAGGTCAGCGTCCCGCTGCGCGACACCAGCCCGACGTGACCGGAGCTCGTGATGCGCTGGGGGATGATGCCGATCTTCGCCACCCCGGGCGTGATCAGCCCCGGACAGTTCGGTCCGAGCAGCCGCGCCCTGGGATACCCGCGGAGAAAGTCTTTGACCTTGATCATGTCCTGGATCGGGATCCCCTCGGTGATGCAGACGATGAGCTCGATCCCGTTGGCCGCGGCCTCCATGATGGCGTCAGGCGCAAAGG
>WNFC01000334.1_pt1 | contig 53197 bp, 50 predicted proteins | sample 5400541 | NCBI WGS metagenome assembly WNFC01 (sample SAMN13153342, study PRJNA577476) | soil metagenome | isolation source: 120 cm saprolite under Douglas fir tree site 2 hole 2 replicate 1 | place: USA:California | collected 2015-04-18
TCCTGATATTCGGGATCGGCCTACTCATCCTGGCACTGGCGATGACGCTCAATCCCCACATACGCAAGGTGCGCTTTCCCTCTCAGAAGCTGGCTGAATGAGCCAGGCCAGAAGGTCTCTTTCTGCAAGAGGTCTAATCGATGCCAGGTGGTTCTGAGAGGCGAGCTCGCTTTCCCGTGAGAAGTGGGACCACGCAGCCAAGCAGGATCAGGCTCAGCCCCAGGCTCACCCCCGTCACATCCAGGCCGAGATCGCCAACGTGCCCAATCAACGGGTTAAGCACGACGCCCGCCAGCGTTCCCAGCACCGACAGCACCGAGAGCGTCGTTGCCCGCGCCCCATCCGCAATGCACCGGTTGAGTTCGTCGTTGACGATTGGCTGCCTCCAGGCCTGAACGGAAGCAACCGTAGCCACCAGCACAGCGGCCAGGGCTGGCACACGCGCCACCGGCAGAAGCATGTACGCGATGCCGGGCAGGATGCAGGACAGAGCCAGTGCCGTGGCCTGCCCCAGACGCTGCTTCACGCGTGGCGTGGTCAGCGTCACCAGCATCTGCAACCCGACCGCTACCGCCATGATCGGTCCAAACCAGGCAATTGTAATACCGGCGCGGGTGAAGTACGGCTGGTTGTACCAGAAAATGGCCTGGACGAGCGCAAAGGCGGCGCTTGAGAAGAGGCTCAGCCCGACCGCAGCAGGCTGTTCTCGCACTACGCGTGTCGCTGAACGCAAGAGGTCCCCCGCTCCCAATGGAGCCACCTTGAGCCTGTCATGGAGCTGGGATTCTCGTCTACCAATGGGATGCAATTTCAGCGTCATCATCCAGGCCAGTGCCAGGGGAATAATACTGGCAATGACTGCAAGTGCTGGGCTGCGTGCTCCTATGAAACTGCCAACACAGAGGCCCGACACGAATCCCGCGCTTGAGGCGGCATTGAGCAGGGCAAAGGCTGCTGTTGCAAGCTCGGTCACGCGGCCGGAGGCGAGTGGTCCCTCGCTGGGCAGACTTTCATACATCAGGGCATCCTCACACCCGGAGATGGAGGCGATGCCCGCACCAAAGAGCAGATCGCCCAAGGCGAACCACCAGAAGCCGTAGGTGAAGGCGAATATGGCCACGCTCACCACGCAGAGGCCGTAACCCAGGAACAGCACCCCCTTGTATCCCAGTTGATCAGCCAAGATGCCTGTGGGGAGATTGAAGACCAGTGCGGCCAGCGCAATGATGGATTCGAGCATGAACATCTCGGTGAAGTTCAGGCCGCGCGAGGACTCGTACTGCACAATGACGGTGCTGTAGAAGATGATGTTGGCAAGGAAACGAATGAGGACCAGCCAACGTATGTTGTGAAGAGACCAGAGTTCACGGTAAGGCACGAAGCGCGCGAAAAACGGCATGTGAAAATATCCTCCTGAATGGCAAGTGAGTTTCAAAGGAATCCTTGGAACGCCACCAGTCCAGGAGGACTTCGCGCCTTAGGGACTTATATCGGATGTGGGGTGATCTGCATGCTGTTCATTACAGGCTCTCTAGAACGGTGAGCCTTCTTTCCTCTGTGTACGTAGGAGTGACTTTCGTGGTCTTGCATTCACAGTATCACGCAGAGCTTTATTCATCATCTTCTCGTTAGCCTTTCAAAACATTCTGGCTGAAAATAACCTTTTTAACGACTCATCTGAAGGTTCCAACGGCCCCCTTCCCAAAGCGTTGCCTGCTTGTACCTCATGACCTCATCCTCCTCCCAGAAGCCATCATATCAAAGCCGGTTGAAGAGTGATTGAAAAGAGCGGGTGCCGCTCATCGGAGGGACGGGCAGGTCTCGCGCCACTGCCTCTACTGTAACCGAGGAGGGGGTTGAGAGACAGTAGACCAAAGGAGTAGGTGCTGGGTGATTGTTGTGATGAGGGGTTGAGGCAGTGGAGTGCGCTAGACGAGGTAGAGAGTCCTGTACATGGTTCAGCTACATCACCAAGTTGACAATATCTGAGAACGACCGCTGCGACATGCTCAAATCATAAGCAGGGCATCTGATGGTTGTTTTAAACGACGCAGAGTATATAGATCAGATCGCGCATTGCTTGAAGGCGTCAGTTTGGCAACGAGAGTTGTTATTATCTCGTCTCTCATATCGCTTGTGGCGTCGAGGAAATGGACCGTGCCCGGTCGCAAACGTTCCATAAGGGTATGGTATTCCTCAATGTGAGGACCGAGGCGGGCATGCAGTTCAAAGTGGCCTCGATGACGTGAGGAATCGGCATTTTTGCTCCTCGCCTACCACCTGCGAGGCTGGAAATGCGCGCAAGAGACTCGTTTTACCAACAGCTGATGGACCTTCTACAACGATGATCATGTATATGCGATCCCCTTTAGAACTTTCATGAGTTTTTGAATAGTAGAGTACCACGTGCCGGATCACTACTATTATCTTGCCGGTTGTGCTTCACCTCATACTTTCCTTGCACCCATTCGGTCCATGTGATATGCCCACGCACTGTCTGATCAGGGCAGGTGTTATAGCCACGACGGAAGCCCTGTGCCACTTTGCCTGGCACATGTAAGGGAAGCACACGGTGATGCATCCTGCGTAGATTCAACCAACTCTGCACCATCTCACCTGCCGTCAGGACTTCTGGCCCGCCCAGGTCATCCAGACGGCCATGCGGCCCAGCGATCACAATTTCACTTACACGGCTAGCAACCTCGCTTTCATCCATCGACTGGCATTGGAGATCGGTGGGGAGTAGTGTGACCCACGGCACCTTTGTCGCTGTCTGGAAGAAGAGATCGACCAGGTAGTGGAACTGGGTGGCTCTAAGAAGAGACCACGGAATGCCGCTGTTCTTGACCAACTCTTCGGCGGCAAGCTTTGCGCGGTAGTAATAATAGGGAATGCGATCGATCCCAACAATTGAAATGTAGATCACGTGAGCGACGCTAGCGAGACGAACCTGTTCGAGCAACAACCGCGTCCCATCAACATCGATGCGCCGTGTGTGTTTGAATGGACTGCTCGCCGCGTGTATCACTACGTCGGCGCCGGCCACTGCATCAGCTATCCCCTGGCCCGTTTCAAGATGGGCCTGCGCCCATTCCGTTGTGGATGGCAAGTTTGGAGGCCGCTGCTTACGGCTCATAATGCGCACATTATAGCCAGTTTCAGTCAATTGTTTGACGACTTCGCGGCCCAGCATACCAGCGCCACCAGTAACCAGCACTTTCGTCATAGAAACCTCCTTCGTTGCTTTCATACTCATACACATGTTTTTCTCGTTATTGAGCGAGTCATCCATGGGACGAGACAGTGTGTTGACAAATCTCGCCATGCATGGTTTCCCAATCCCGGCAGTCCCGCTGACCGATGGCCAAACGGCTCGTTGATGACGTGTACCATGCTCCGCCTCCTCACGCAGCATCAGAGCACATGAGGAAGGCGGTAGCGCAGGAAATGCTCATGGCGTATCTCTGATGAACTGACGGATGGCACGAGCCAGTTCGCCCGGTTGGTCTTCAGGGATAAGGGTGTAGCTGTCGGCGATCTCGATCAAGCGCCCGTGTGGCAGGAGCTCGGCCAGCCGCCGCCCGTGCTCGGGGGGCATGATGCGGTCCTCATTCGCCCAGATGACGAGTGCCGGACGGTCGAAGCTGCGCAAGCCTTCAGCCGCGACGAGCATGTCCCCTTTGTCGAGGGTACGCACGTACTTCGTAAGATCTCGGCGGATCTCCCGCTGGGTCACCAGTGGACGCACCCAGGTGTCGAAGATCTCGTCGGGTATTGGTCGCTTCGTCATCCATCCGAAGGTGAGCGGCAGGCGGCGCAGCACACGTAAGCGCATAAGCTGTGCCAAGAGGAAGGTTCCGCCCGGCAGTTTGATAGCGAAACCTGCGGCGCGCCCGGGCAGACCGGGTGGAAAGTTCTCGAAGGCCTCGCAGGAAGTCAGCACCAGTCGTGCGATGCGCTCAGGATACAAACCAGCGGTGATCTGAAAAGTGCCCAGGTCGTTTCCCACCAGGGTCACGTCGCGCAGGTCCAGGGCTTCCAGAAACTCGGCCTGAAGCCTGGCGATGCCGTGCGGCGAGAGATCAGCGTCCGCTCGCATCGGCCGCCGGTGGCTGCCCAGGGGCAGTGTCGGGATCACACAGCGGTGATCGGTGCGCAGCTCCTGGACCACCTTGCGCCACACCGAGCCGTCCATGACTAATCCATGCAGCAGGACGACGATAGGGTCGAGGCCTTCTGTGTCCTCGTACTCGATGGTCCCCGCTGACAGTTCGATCTCTTGCATGTTTTCACCTCTTCTGTGTTCATGCGCAAACAGACGTGGAGTCATTTCTTTATCTTAAAGGAGATATGATCCTCTGTGCAAGTGGGGAGGCCACGCAGGTTGTGTTGCAGCACAACCCTTTTCTCCACTGCACCATGACCTTGAGCGCGTGTTTTGGACGTAAGGTCAGTGATGCTTCTGGCTCAAGTGGCAGCCTCTCTACCCGTTCAAAGTGACAGCGCTGAATCATGGTTGCCACGATCAGGCTGGCCTCCATCATGGCACATGCATTGCCAATACATAGGTGTGGTCCCCTTCCAAATGGGAAGTAGACCTGCCTGGGAAGGCGCTTTTCCAGGTCGTTGTGCCAGCGTTCCGGTTTCCACAGTAACGGTTCCTCGAAAAAGCGCGGATCACGGTGCATTACCCACTGACTCATGCCAACTTCCGCTCCTTTGGGAATCGTTCCTTCGGGAAGCTTCCAGTCTTCTACTGTCTCCCGCGAGATCCACCAGACCGGCGGGTAGAGCCGCAGTGTTTCCTTGATGGCTTGCTATGTGTAGGGCAGAGAGGAGAGATCAGCCATCGTTGGTGTGCGCCCGCCTAACACCTGGCACGCCTCTTGTCGTAAGAGATCTTCCTGCTCGGGAAAGAGGGAAAGCAGATACCAGAGCCAGGAAAGCAGATTCGCCGTCGTTTCATGTCCTGCCAGAAAAAGCGTCATGACTTCATCTCGCACCTGTTGATCGGTCATCTGACTGCCATCTTCCCCTTGAGCTGCCATCAAGGTCGAAAGAAGGTCGTCTCGCTCATGTTGAGCAGAGCGATGTTCTTCGATGAAGCGATAGATCAGCCCATCCAATTGCTGGACCGCCGTTTCCAATCGAGGCGAGACCGCAGGGACGAGCGAAAGCGGCAGGCGGGCGAGCAGATGTCGAAAGGCACTGGTCATCTGCGTCGTGTACGCTTTGAGGACAAGACCCAGCGCATGGCTCACTTCGGGAGCGCTGTCCTGGAGATCGATGTCAAACAAGGCTCTGGCAACAATTTCCATCGTCAGTTGCATCATCGCTTCATGCAGATCGATGACCACTTCCTCACCCTCTGCATGCCATCGGGTGAGGAGACGCTTAGTGTAGCTGCCCATGATCGTCGCATAGCTCATCAAATGCTGGCGGTGAAATGCTGGTTGAGCCAGACGCCGCTGACGCAACCAGAATGTTCCCTCGCTCGTCACCAGGCCATTGCCCAGGACCCGATGCATAATCGGGTCTTTCGCATACCCTTTCGCAAAGGTGCGGTTCGTCTGGACCAGAACGGCATCAATCAGATCCGGGCGATTGACGACGTATGTTTCTCGTTCTTTTTCTAAGTGCAGGCGAATCACTTCGCCATACTGCTGAACGCTGGTTGTCAGGAAGCCCAGAGGATCACGTCCAAATGCTGGAAGATGTCCCAGCAAAGGAACGCCCTGCGGGCTGTGAAATGCTGATGGTGAGTCCATATCTCTCCTCTTTCTTCCTTCATGTATCCATGCTATTTCAAAGCCATGCATGAGAGGCGCGCAGCCTGCATGTGCCTCGAAACCAGTACTAGTGAGCGACAAGCAACGCCCAGATCAAGGTGACAAAAATCAGCCCCATGAACGTTGTTCGGACCGCTTGCCACCGTTCAAACCTGTCCAGCTTGGCTCATCGATGTGCGGCTGCCCTCTGTTTCACGACGGCTTCTAAGCTCGTAGACCTGTCTACGATGGCGCAGCTGATGCCCACAGGCCACACGACATGCGCGGCATTACCGACGAGCAGTAAGCCAGGGCAATACCCCCGTGTGCGCCGGTTTGATCCGGCGGAGCGCGCCGCTATCTGTTGCGCACGGGGGCATCTCAGCGCTCCAGTTCGTTCGTCTCCGCCCGCTTCACTGCCAGCAAGGGCACCGCCAGGTCACGCACCTTCATCAGGATGCCATGTAACGCGGCCTCGTCGGTCAGGTCGCCACGCAGCAGCGTCGTGCCGTCGCTATCTATCCTTGCAGGCGAATTTCGTAGATGGCCATCACGCCTCCTTGTCCTGGAGTTCTCTCCTCTCATTCCTGAGGAGAAATGTGAGCGACTCCCATCATCAAGATGCATGGGCAGGTCCCGTGTCTCTGTAGATACTGTAGCCGAGGAGGGGGTTGAGAGACAGTAGACGAAAGGGGTAGGTGCTGGGTGATTGTTGCGTGAGGAGGGAGTGAGGAAAAGTGATATTGCCCCGAAAATATGGGTCATGCAAAGTTGGAGATAAGCTCATTAGTGGCTCAAAAACGTGTTCAAAGGCAAAAGGACTCACATATCGTCACCAGCAATGCAGGCTCTGACACGGTTTTATTGATAAACTCATCAATAAAGAGCGGAGAGGCAGATCTCCACGTTCGAACGGAAGCTAGCGGAATAAGGATAAACTCATCAGTTCACAAAAACGTATCAGAGCCTATCTTTGCTGGTGAAGTCCTGCTCATTTCTCATTTCTCCTCCCTCTCTTTTACTTGCTTGCGACGCTCCTTTTAAGCGCTGAAACACCTTTGTATAGATTGGAAGAGCAAGGTCCAACTCCATTGCTTCATGGATCTCAAACCAGCCTAACGCATCGTGTTCGTCAGACAAGACATTTCTGGGTGATCCGATCCAGTCTGTGACGACATAGATGTAATAGGTATAGTACTCATTGAGAGTCGGTTCTTGGTGAGAAAAGACGGTAAGAAGCGTCACTTCCGTTGCTACCACGTCAAGTTCCTCTTTCAGTTCTCTGGCAAGCGTTTGCTCTGGTGATTCGTTGATTTCCCCATGACCCCCAATCAGATCCCAAACATTGGGGTAGAAGCTACGATGAGCAGATCGCCTTCCTAATAAGATCTTGTTCTCTTTGAACAAGATTCCTCCTGCACAGTACTTCAATCTGTCCTTCTCCTTATACAGTCTGAACTTTAAAACACTAATATAGCATAGAGATTGTTGCGCAGGGGAGTTGAGGCAGTGGGGTGCGCTAGACAAGGTGGAGGGTTCTGGCTTTGGCGAGCGCCTGGGTGCGGCTCTGTACCCCCAGCTTGCCGCAAATGTTGTAGACGTGCTTCTTCGCGGTACTCACACTGACGACGAGCCGACGGGCCATTTCGCGGTTCGACGCCCCTTCAGCCAGGAGCCGCAGCACCTCGCGCTCACGTTCGGTCAGCGGCTCCACGAGCGTGGTGCCAGGAGGAAGAGGGACGACCACCTGCTCCCCACAGGCTGCGAGCAAAGTGGCCACGTACAAGGGGACGACACTGCGCGCGTGGATCTCTCGCAGCAAGGCCACCAGTGGCTCGCCCTCATCCAGAAAGAGGCGGATGTAGCCCTCGGGCTCCGCCATGACCAGCGCACGCTCCAGGAGATGCAAGGCCCCTGTCCGGTCACCCTGCGCATCGCGGGCCAGAGCCTGTAAAATGAGGATCTCGAGCACACTACCCATGCGTGCTTTGGCTTCGGCATCCACCAGCAGCCGATCCAGCATATCCAGGGCCTCGTGGAGGAAAGGACCGGCGGGGTTGACCCTCCCCTGGGCGATACGCACCCGTGCCAGCGCCAGATGCGCTGGCTCGCGGAGATAGTCCAGGTCCTCATCGCTGAACATATCACGCTCATGCACCCAGCGGACGGCCGCTGCCAGGTTGCCCTGCGCGAGCGCGATCCGGGCCTGCGTTGCAGCGCCCCGCGCCAGCAGGTAGGGCAGGAAGGCGCGTTGGTGTGCCAGCCTCGCAAAGGCATCCAGGGTGGAGAGCGCCCGGCTGTGTTCGCCACAGGCTTGCTGGACGCGTGCCAAGCCGAGGTAGCCCTGCGTAATCACATCGGCTTCCACCACCTGGGTTCCCTGGACCAGCTCCAGGCCATACGAGAGGTGCCGCCTGGCCTCCTCCAGGTCGTTCCATTCTCGCAGCAAGTCGCCCAGGCACAGGTAGTAGAGCGGTCCGCCGGACACGTAGCGGAGCTCTTCGTTCTCCGGCACGCCTGGTGCAGCTTGTCGGTAGGTTGCCGCGGCTTGATGGAGCCTGCCCTGCAGCACCTGGAGCCGGGCCAGCAGGATAAGGCTGCGTAACGAGAGGAAGGGGCTATCCAGGACGTGCGCTGCGGCCTGAACCTGAGCGATGTGACGTTGTGCAGCAACCCCTACCTCTCCGCTGACCAGGAACGCGTAGGCAGCTTCCATCAGCGCGATGGATCGGATCTCGTGCTCCGCCTCCGGCAACGCATCCAGGGCATACTGTGCGAGCGCGACCGCTCGTGGGAGATCGCCCACATAGAAGGCCATGCTGGCACGGATGGTCGCCACAGCGGCCAAAAGGAATCCTACTTGCTCGGTGGGTAGGTTCGCTGGGATATGTTGCTCGGCATCTTGCAGGCAGCGCTCGGCGGCTTCTAACTGATTGCTGTGTTCCAGGGCGATGGCACGGTAGAGGCTGAGGAGCGGACGCGAGCGCACCAGCATCTCGGGCAGTGCGCCCAGCCAGGCCAACACGGTCTGGAGCTGGCCTCGCAGGATGATAGACCTACCCATCTGCTCGATCAAGTGTGCGGCACGCTCCCCTTCGGGAGCTGCCAGTGCATGCTGGATCGCCTCGGTGATGAATCCCTGCCCTTCGAACCAGGCGCTCGCGCGGCGATGCAACACTGGGACAAGCGTGGATGCTGTCTGCTGGAGACGTTTGCGCAGCACCTCGGCAAACAGATGGTGGTAACGATACCAGCGCCGCTCGTCGTCGAGCGGGACGACAAAGAGGTTCGCGCGCTCCAGCGCTTCCAGCATTGCCTGGCTCCCTTCCTGTCCCGTCACCGCATCACACAGCGGCCCGGAGAGCCGATCGAGAACCGACGTGGAGAGCAGAAAGGACTGCACCGAGGCATCCTGCCGCAAGAGCACCTCCTCGCTGAGGTAATCCAGCACGAAGCGGTGACTGCCGGTGAAGGCGGCGAGAAACGCGTCGATATCGGCTCTGCCCTGCAGCGAGAGGGCCGCGAGTTGCAGGCCGACAATCCAGCCTTCCGTGCGCCGTTCAAGGGCTACGATGGCCTCGGCAGGAAGGTCCAGTTCCATCACAGCCTGGAGAAACGTGCTCACCTCGGAGGGCGCGAAGCGGAGATCGGCAGCACGCAGTTCGCTGAGCTGTCCACGGGCCCGCAGTCGTGCCAGGGGCAGCGGAGGATCGGCGCGCGTGGAAAGGATGAGGTGTAGGTGGGGAGGCAGGTGCTCCACGAGAAAGGTCATGGCGCGGTGAATGAGTTCGGCGGTGATGACGTGGTAGTCATCGAGTACCAGGGCGAAGTCCTCGGTTGTGCGGTCTGCCAGCTCATTCGCCAGCACAGCCAGCACGGTTTCCGGTGGCGCGGGTCGTGGAGTGCGCAGCAGGGCAAGGACGCTTGAGCCAGCGCGTACATCAATCGTCTGCAGGGCAGCCAGCACGCAGGAGAGAAAGCGAGTAGGATCATTGTCCTCCGGCTCAAGTGAGAGCCAGGCGGCGGGCATGCTGCGCTCGGCGAGCCACTGGGCCAAAAGGGTGGTTTTGCCGAAGCCGGCGGGCGCCGAAACGAGGGTGAGGGGGCGCTCCATCCCTTGTTGAAGCTGCTGCGTCAGGTGGGGACGGTCGACCAGTCGTGTGCGCGGACGGGGCGGGCGCAGCCTGGCCGAGAGCCTCGGGTCTCGACCTATGCTCGGCGAGACAGGAGCAGTAGGGCTGGATTCGCTGTTGTGGCCGGCAATGGTCAGCACCTCCTCCAGGGACAGTGCCCGCCCCGCAGCCCAGGCGCTGGCAAAGGTTTCCCTTTCCACCTGGGCGGAGGCCGCCTTCAGCGCTCGCTCATACTCGCCATGGGAGGCCGGCGGCAGAGGCGCGCCCATGGCTTCCCGCAGGGCTTCCGCTGCTCCCCAGAGGCGGGCTGCTGCTACTGGCTCTCCCTGTGCTGCGACTGCGACGCCCAGCCCCTCGAGCGCTTCCGGGATGAACCGCCTGTAGCCGATCGCGTGCAGGAGGGCCAGGCTCTCCTGGTAGAAGTGACAGGCTGCCGCCGCGTCGCTCTCCCGCAACGCGAGGCGCGCCAGGCCCATGCGCGCCTCGGCTATCCCCGCTCGGTCCCCAATTTCCCGCAAGATCGCCTCGCTCTGCTCCAGCAACGTGCGTGCCTCGGCGTGCTCCCCTTGCGCCAGGCGGAGCTGCCCCAGCAAGCCGAGTGCGTAAGCGCTGGTTTGTTTTTCCCCCATCTCCTGCAAGCGTGTCAGGCCCTGCTCAGCCAGGATGAATGCTTTCTCTAAGTCATCGTGCGACACAAAGAGCACTTGAGCTTGCAGGTAGAGCACCAATCCCAGGAGCCCTGTGTCGCCCACGGCTCTAGAGATCCCAAGACTCTCCTCTAGCAGCGCTTGCGCCTGGTTGTATTCGCCTTGCGCTATGCACACCCGAGCTCCTGCCACGAGACAATAGGCTTGCCCCCTGCGGTCACCGCCTTGCTGGAAGAGCGCTTCGGCCTCCTCGAGCTGAGCGCGGGCGGCGGCATACTCGCTCCGGGCATAAGCGATCAATCCCAGGAGAGAGAGGCAGTGCGCTCTGCCTGCTTGCTCGCCCAGTTCTCGGTAGAGCGCGAGCGCCTCATCGAGTTGCGTCTCCGCCAGGTCAAAGTCATCCTGATTTAAGGCTAGCATACCAGCACCATCGAGTGCCTTTGCCCGCACTGCGGTTCCCACACCCTTGCTTTTCGCCAACGCTTTCTCCAGGAAGCTTCGCCCCTCGCTGATATAACCCCGCATCGACCAGAACCACCAGAGCGCCCCAGCCAACCGCAAGGCCTGCTCCAGGTGCTCAACTTCCGTTTGCTCCACCAGCCAGTGCAGCGCGGCCTTCCAGTTCTCATGCTCTTGCTCCAGCCGCTCCAGCCACTGCGTCTCCTCGGCCTCGTTCAGGTGCGAATTGGCCTCCTCGGCAAGGCACAGATAGTAGGCTGCATGCGCCTGCTGGGTCACCTCCATTTCCCCTGCGCGCTCCAGACACTCCAGCCCAAACTCCCGCAGCAACTGCAACATCCCCAAGCGCGGCGTTCGCTCTGCCTCCCCGACCTGCTCGTCTTGCCGCAGTAAGCTCTTGTCTACCAGCGAGAGCAGCCTCTCCTGGAAGTTCCCGTCGAGTCCACCGGCTGCCCGACAGACCTGCTCCGCCGCCTCCCACGTGCAGCCATCCACAAAGACGGCGAGCCGCCGGAAGAGCTGCTGCTCCTGGGTCCCTAAGAGCTCGTAACTCCAGGCCAGCGCGGCGCGCAGCGTCTGCTGGCGGGCAGGCACATCACGCACGCCCCCCGAGAGGACGGACAACCCCTCCTCCACCCGCTCGAGCAGCACCCGCGGCGAAAAGTACCTCGTCCGTGCCGCCGCCAGCTCGATGGCCAGCGGCAACCCGTCCAGCCGCGCGCAGAGGGCGGCCACATCTGGCGCGTTGGCCGGGGTCAACTGGAAGTCGGCTTTGACCGCCTGCGCCCGTTCGAGGAAGAGGGCGACCGCATCGTACTGTGAGAGGGTCGCCAGGTCCGGCACCTGTGTTGGGCTGGGCATCGCGAGCGGGGGGACCACAAAGGCGTGTTCGGCCTGGAGATGGAGCATGACGCGGCTGGTCACCAGGACCGTGAGCCTGGGGCAGGCAGAGAGCAGCGCCGCCACGGGCAACGCCGCCTCGACCACCTGCTCGAAGTTGTCCAGCAGCAGCAGCAGGCGCTTGTTCTTGAGCGCGGCTTGCAGGAGCGCGAGCGGGGCTTGATCTTTGGCTTCGCTGAGCGAGAGCGCCTGCATGATCGCCGTGACGACCTGCTCAGGCTCCTGCACTGGGGCAAGCGGCACAATATACGCTCCATCGGCGAACGCGTCAGCCAGCTCTGCGGCCACCTGCAGCCCCAGGCGCGTCTTGCCCACGCCCGCCGGTCCCATAAGCGTCACCAGGCGCACCTCCTCTCGACAGAGCAGCGTGCAGAGCTGTGCCACTTCCTTCTCACGTCCGATGAAGGGTGTAGGCTGCAGCGGCAGGTTGTTGGGATGGCTCTCCAGCGTCTTGAGCGCAGGAAAATCGGCAGGCAGCCCGGCAGCGACCAGTTGAAAGAGGTGGGTGGTGCGATGTAAGTCCTTGAGGCGATGCTCCCCCAGGTCGCGCAGAGATGCGCCCTCTGGCAGATGTGGTTCCACCAGGGTGCAGGTCGTCTGCGAGAGCAGAATCTGCCCCCCGTGCCCGGCGCTCATGATGCGTGCAGCCTGATGCACCTCCAGCCCAACGTAGCCTTCGGAAGTCCGTTGCGGCTCGCCGGTATGCACCCCGATGCGCGTACGGAGCGTCACCCCCTCCGGCCAGGGATGGTCGGCGAGGGCGCGCTGGATAGCGATGGCAGCCGAGACCGCATCGGTCGCGCGGGTAAAGGCGACGAAGAAGGCATCCCCCTGGGTATCGACCTCGTGGCCATTCCACTGTCCGAAGATGGTGCGGAGCAGGTGCCGGTAGTCGGCCAGCACGCCACTGTACTGCTCCCCCAACTGCTGGAGGAGGTGCGTGGATCTCTCGAGATCGGTGAAGAGCAGCGTGAGGGTTCCAGTGGGAATATCAAGCATCGCCAGTTTCCTCAGCGTCCATGCCAGAGTGCGTGCGCATGAGCGCGCTTCCTTTCTTTGGTTCGCCCACTCAGGGGGCCGTACCGTCGGTCCTTCCTGATGCTATTATACCGCATGTATCGCCTACTTCGACCAGGTGATGATGCCTGACGCAGATGAGCGGCCCTGGGGATCTTACAGGTGCTATCGCTTACCCTTCTTCCTCCTCCCCCTACTCCTTTTGGGTAGTGTCTCTTAACCCCCTCTTCGGCTATAGTGTAAATGTGTTACTGCCTAAATGCTTCCAGGGAATGTTTGCGGAAGAGTGGTATCATGGGGAAAAGCGTGGAGAAGACCACAGAGAATTGAGACGAGGATGATGGTACAGCAGAAAGCGAAAGATAACGCTGCACAGGTTTGGGTTTCTAGTGGCACCTTTATCATGGGAAGCGATCCCGATGAAATAGGCGGCCTCTGGCGGAGGAACAATTGGGATGGCTACTGGCTAGAAAAAGATGGACGAGTACGAAGCGAACTCTTTCCCCACGAGGTCGCGGTCGCGGGCTTCTGGATGTACCGCGATCTGGTCACGATTGAGCAGTATTTTCGCTTTATGCAGGAGACAGGGCATCCTGCATCCGTTGATCAAGGGGTTCACACTGACGGGAGTTGGCCTGGTTACACCCCGCATCGCGTGTTGTGGGATGGGATGTGGTGTGGTCCTGCCTACACAAATCGGGGAGCCCAGCACAACTGCTACCCACCTGACAGCCGGAATACGAATGATCATGGGCTTCGACCAGTCATGACAAAAGTACGAGTATTGCACCCTTCGTTGTTCTATCTCAATCATTTTTGCAATAGCATCTCCGAGTCCTGGATGCAGCCGCTTGCCGTGGGGTCGCGAACGCTGGAGGTGCGGTTGGCATGCTAGTCGAATCTGCCTGCGCCACTGCCTGCGCCATCATCCCCTACCCCGTCCGGAGCGCGGTCCTGGCCATCGATGGCCCTTCGGGCTGGCATCTCCCCGATGTGGAGCTGCGGACCCACGTTGTCCCGACCGACCACCGGGTGAGCCTAGCTCTGGAGCGCCGGCTGGGGATCCGAACCCGGATTCTCCGCTGCGTCGGCTACCCGGCACAGCACTCTGTCGTCATCCTTGAGAACCTCGACCCGCCCTGGTCTCCCCCACACGGCGCTCGGTGGGTAGACGAGTGTGAACTCGACACCCTCGACGAGCACCGCCCCGAGCTGGAGCGGTGGTTCGCGGAGCAGGCCAGCGGGACCGTGCCGGCGCAGCGGCAGCCCTGGGAGCGGCCCGGCTGGTTCGAGCGCGCACTGGCCTGGATCAACGCCACGATCTCCGACCAGGGCTGGGTGCGCGGCGGGGAGCCGGTACAGGTCCGACACACCGCCGTCTCCGCTGTGCTACGCGTTCCTACCTCAGCAGGCGACCTGTACTTCAAGGCCAACAACCAGTTCTCGGCACATGAGGGCCGACTGACGGAGATGCTGTGGCGGCTCGCTCCAGATCGCGTGCCGGAGATCGGGATCATCAAGGAGGTGCTGGGCTTCCGCCAGTTCTCCTTGCGCGGTGAACTGGCCGCGGCTGGCGAGTGGTGTCTGGTCTGCTTGGCCTTCAATCTCAAGCGCTTCCATACCTTATCCGGAGTGTAACGCAGGAGCAACGACATGCGTGCAGCCCGCTCGCTCACGATCACCGACCGTTTTCTGTTGGCGACCATGCTCCATTGAGTCGCTTCCGCCCGTGCCGTGAAGGACGCACGCGCTGACGAAGCGGCCGACGTGACCGCTGCTCTGTTCTCTCCGACAAGCTGCTAGGCCGCTACGACCTCGTCGGCGAACTGCTGCCCCATATTCGTCTGCGTGCGCAAGCAAAGAAGTTGAGAGGACGTGCTTGACATGAGTGAAGAGGCGGGAAGGAGTACAGCATATATGGAAACTCGTCTACGCCGGTTGCTGACCGAACTCGCAGAGGCAGGGCGACGCCACGATACCCAGGAACAAGAACACAGCAGGAAGATGCTGAACCTGGAGCCAGCAACCGCCCGCCTGCTCAGCATGCTGGTGCGCAGCAGCCGACGCACACGGCTGCTGGAAATTGGTACCTCGAATGGATACAGTACCATCTGGTTGGCCTGGGCCACACACCCGATGGGCGGTCATGTTACCAGTATCGAGCGCGAGGCACACAAACTGTCACTCGCCGACGGTAACCTGCGTCAAGCTGGTTTGCGCGAGGTGGTTGATCTCATCCATGGTGATGCTACCCAGGTTGTCGCCACGCTTGCCGGCCCGTTTGACTGCGTATTTTTCGATGCCGACCGCAAGAGTGCGCCATCCCAACTCGCGCTCCTCTTGCCAAAATTGACCGCCGAAGTGTTCCTGCTCGCCGATAACGCCTTGTCGCATCCCCAGGAAATCGCAGCGTACCTGGCTGCGGTACAGGCGCTGCCGCAGTTCGAGCATCTCATCATCCCTATCGGGAAAGGGTTGAGTATTGCCTACCGGCCAACAGACAACGCATCTCTCCTTGGAGGGACACAGTGATGAGTTCCATATTTTCGAGTCTTTCCCTGTGGAGGGGAGACCACTGTTATGTGACAGCTCACGCGGATTTCTTGCATCATCAGATCGACCCGGCACACCTAGATCTGGGAACGACCTGCCTGATGACGTGCAGTTCTGGTCTCTTTCGGCGCCTGCTTGAACTCGTTCCACCAGTAGATGATGGTAGTCTCTGGCCCTATAGCACGACGCCCTTGCACGTCTGTCAAACGGGAACAGGCAAGAGATTTGCCGTGCATTTTCCTGCGTTTGGAGGGCCGCGTATTGCCAATTCGCTGGAACAACTGGCGGCGTGTGGCATTCGCTCCGTGTTTGGCCTTGGGTTAGGGGGAACTCCTCAAGACCATCTGCAGATCGGCGATATCCTCATCATCGAAGGGGCTGTCCGTGGAGATGGCGTCTCCCGCTACTATGCGCCGCTAGAATATCCGGCCATCGCCGATCTGTCCTTAACCGCACAGGTGCGAGCACAGTTGGAACGGCACGGAGAACGTTATCTCTCGGGACTCTCGTTTGGGACCGATGCCCTCTACCGGGAAGACGAACAGTTGATGAGTCTGCTGCGTGCCCTGGGTGTGCTCACGGTGGACCTGGAATCCTCGGCGTTGTTGACCGTTGGGCGACGCCTGGGAGTCGCCTGCTGCTGGGTGGGTGTGGTGTCTGATCGGCTTGTCACCTCTACTCACGAGGGCACTATTCATCCTGATCAGGTGATGAGTACGCTGCTGCGCCTGGCACACTATCTCATCGAGATCATTACAGAAGGAGAAACGTGATGAAATACAGTACAGAGAGAATCCTCACGACCCACACAGGAAGTCTCCCCAGGCTCGCAGAGCTACAAGAGCTCCTGTATGCGCAGGAGGGTGGTGAGCCGTTTGATCAAGCCATCTTTGAAGAGAAGGTGCGCTCAGCAGTCCGGGCAACGGTTCGTCAGCAGGTTGAGGTGGGGATTGATGTCATCAACGATGGCGAAATGAGCAAAATCAGCTACGCGACCTACGTCAAGCATCGCCTCACCGGGTTCAGTCGTGTAGACGCTCCTCGGAGGAGAATGTGGGCCGACCTGGAGGAATTTCCGGCCTATGCCGAGCGCCTCTGGCAACCAACAGGTAGATCATCCGCGGCTCCGACTGCCTGTACCGGTCCGGTGAGCTACGTGGGAGCGGAGGCAGTGCAGCAAGATATCGCCAATCTCAAGGCCGCCTTGCAGGGCACCGATAGCGCAGATGCGTTTCTGACAGCGGCTTCTCCAGGCATCATCTCGTTCTTTCTCGAGAATCGGTACTACCCCAGCCACGAAGCGTATGTCCTCGCGCTGGCTGACGCGATGAAGCAGGAATATGACGCGATCTATCAGGCTGGCTTACTACTCCAGGTGGATTGTCCTGATCTCGGTGCGGGTCGCAGTACCGTCTTTGCACATGCCCCGCTCGAGGAGTTCCGGAACTGGGCGATGACTAATATTGAAGCACTCAACTACGCCGTGAGAGTTATCCCTGCCGACCGCATGCGGCTGCACCTGTGTTGGGGCAACTATGAAGGACCACATCACCACGATGTGCCGCTGCGCGAGATCATTGACCTCGTGCTGCAAGCCCGGCCAGCCGGACTCTCGTTCGAGGCGGCGAACCCGCGTCACGAACACGAGTGGACCGTGTTTGCAGAGATGACCGTGCCTGAGGAGAAAGTGCTGATTCCCGGCATCCTCGACTCGACCACCAACTTTATTGAACATTCAGAGCTCGTCGCACAGCGCATCGCGCGCTTTGCCTCCCTGGTAGGGCGAGAGCGGGTGATCGCGGGAACCGATTGCGGGTTTGCCACCTTTGCGGGATCTTCCACAGTCGATCCCGATATCGCCTGGGCGAAACTGCATGCCCTGGCCGAAGGGGCGCGTTTGGCCTCCCAGCAACTCTGGTAGACCGTTAGCTCTTGGATCCTCCCGCTTGGGGAAGGCTCCACAAGAGTGGCTATCTCTTGTTTACCCAGGGCTATCGCCCCTATCTGGAGTATGCCCAGAGAGCCGGGTGGCCGAGCCGAACGTTAGCGGCAGGGCATTTTCACATGTTGATTGATCCTGTCGCCGTGGCCATGACCCTTGTAGAACTCATGAGCAGATGAACGAAAAGCTGTGACAGTGATCATGCGGCACGCGTCTGTGATCGAGGAAGACGGGTACCTGGTGCAAAGGGGCTGCCGATATGACGAAGCAGGTCATCAGAAGTACAGGTAAGCGACTCAAAGTGCGTTCTGGCATCAGAAAGCCTCGATTCAAAAATCACTGCGGTGATGATTATGCGTCACAATGCGGCGGGAGATGCGCCAGAGCCACTCGATGTGATTAGCATCCGGGTCATAGACAGGCATGTAGACGAGATGCAGTTGATCGGAGAGTTCGGTCAGCATGCTATGCACGAGCAAGGAGCCCTGAGGTGTATGGGTCTTGAGATTGTCTGTAATGATAATCGCCGCGCGACCACACTTCTTCGACCTCGCCACCGCAGCACGCACCTGCTCACAAAAGACATCAGCGAAGCAACTCGAGCAGGTGCGACAGACGAGAATGCAACGGCCCTGATCACGTTAAGGAAAGACTTGACTTAGTAACCGCCTACGCTTATAATTATGACCAGGGTATAAAAATAAACCGTGGTATAGAAACTCAAGAAAAGCAATGAACAAAACAACCAGAGGTGCGCAGCCCGACCAGCGTCTGCAGCCGTTAGGCCTGCGGGAGCGCAAGAAGCAGGAGACCGCCGAGCGCATTTACCGTACGGCCCTCAAGCTTTTCCGCGAACGAGGCTATGAGGCGACGACGGTTGAGGAGATCGCACAAGCAGCTGAGGTAGCCAAGGGCACGTTTTTTAACTATTTCCCGACCAAGGATGCTGTGCTCAGTTACTTGGGGCAGCGGCAAATGCACGTCTTGCACGAGGCGATGGCGGCAACGGTAGACTTCGACACGTGGCCAGTGTATGAACAGCTGACGTTTATTTTCGATACGCTGGCCGCAGGGATTCAGGATGAGCGCGAGTTCGCGCGCGTCGTTTCGCTGGAGGTCTATCGCAGCGCTTCGGCTTTTTCTGACACGACCAGCAGCGCACGCCAGCTCTTTGAGTTGTTAGTAGGGATTGTACGGAGAAGGCAGGAGCGTGGGGAGTTGCGCGCTACTGTACTGGCTGATTCGATGGCGCTCATTCTGATGGCGACGTACTTTTATACCTTCTTTGCCTGGCTGGAACTAGATAACCCGCCGGCTTTGGCTCTGATGTTACGTGTTCATCTTGATCTCTTGCTGCAAGGTATGAAGTCCCCCTGAGCAAGACAGATGGGCACGTTTGAGGAATTTAAGATTCTGAGGCGAGACCATGATTACATCACCTGCTACCCATCCTGTGAAGAGATTCCTCGTCAATACAAGGAATATGCTGCGCTACTATCAGGACCCACTGGCCTACATGACGTGGATGCAGCGCACCTATGGCAAGATGTCGGCGACGACCATTGGCAAGGTCACAATGTATGCCTTTTTTACTCCCGAAGCGGTGCGTGCAGTGCTGATCGACCATGCCCGCTCCTTCACCAATCGTGAGAACAGCGAGCACCTGATAGCATTCATTGGTGACGGACTGCTTACCATTGATGGCGAACTCCACAAGCAGCATCGGCGCCTGCTCTTGCCAGCATTCCATCGCAAGCGCGTTGAGAGCTACCGCAATACCATAGTTGCCTACACGAAGCGCCTCCTCGATAGCTGGAGGCCAGGGGAGCAGGTGAACATGCTGGGCGAGATGCAGCGTTTGACGGTGAGCGTTGCGGCAAAGACACTCTTCAATGTTGAGATTAGCGAGCGCACGGAGGAATTGGGTAAGGCTTTCACCACGGCGCTGGAGCAGGCAAACAATTATTGGGTATGGCGGAGCATCCCTTTCTTACGCTGGAATCTGCCCTTTACACCCTATGGGCGGCTGTACCGAGCAACGGCAAGGCTGGATCGCTTCGTGTACCAGGTTATTGCTGAGCGGCGGGCAAGCTCACAGGATGCGGGGGATATTATTTCCATGCTGCTGGCGGCGCGAGCTGAGGATGGCACTGCGCTCAGCGATAGGCAGGTACGCGATGAGGCGATGACGATACTGCTTGCCGGGCACGAGACAACAGCCAATTTGCTGACCTGGACACTGTACCTGCTTTCTCGCCATGCCGCCGTACGTGAGCAATTGCTCTGCGAACTGTCTACTGTGCTGAAGGGCCGCGCGCCCACCATTGAGGACCTGGCACATCTGCCGTACCTGGAAATGGTGATCAATGAGACGCTGCGTCTCTATCCTCCTGCCTGGGCGCTGCTACGGCGAGCAAGCGAAACCGTGGAGATCGATGGCACCAGGGTATCGGCGGGCGATGTCATCTGGCTCAGCCAGTGGGTCATGCATCGCATGCCGGAGTACTTTCCCGATCCGGAGACCTTCATGCCGGAGCGCTTCGAGCCGCAGCATGGGATGAAGCATCCGCAGTTCGCCTTCTTTCCCTTCGGCGGTGGAGCACGTCGCTGCCTGGGGATGACTTTCGCGTACGAGGAGGTGCGGATTGTGTTGGCGATACTGCTGCAGCGCTATTCGCCTGTGCTGGTAGATGGCTTTCCTGTTGTGCCTCGACCACTGATTACGCTCCGGCCAAAGGGTGGGTTGCGGATGCGGATAGAGGAGGCTGTATTGCCTGCTGCCATCAAAGGATAGAAGGAATAACAACTGAGGGCATGGCGCACGTTCATTACCACTCATGCGATGGTAATTGATCTGATCGAACATGACCTGGCTGCAGCGCAGCAATTGCTGCTCTCATCCTATGATGTGCTGCTGGCGCTCGTTGAAGCTCCCAATCGAGACCATTCAATATCGGGTGCTGGATCAACTTGCAACCCGATATTGAATGGTCTCCTATGTTAGCTAAAAGTGCTTTTTTGTGCTATGCTTGTGGGGGAGAAACTGGGACAACAAGTCGAGACCTTTCTCTGAGGAATCAGATGCTTCCAAAGCCCTCTCATTTGACACCCGAAAACGCAGCGCTCTTTCAGTCACCCAGTATCGTGAACGCCTATCCCCTCCGCGCTCCTTATCCACCGGAGGTCTTTGACAGGCTGCGAGAACTCATTGCCGATTCCCCACCTACTGTGCTGGATGCGGGGACGGGGACGGGTGAGCTTGCTCGTCCCCTGGCTCCGCGCGTCGAACGGGTGGATGCCGTCGATTGGTCGGCTCTGATGCTCTCGAAAGGCAAGTAGCTCGTTGGGGGAGATCATCCGCATCTACGCTGGATTCATGGGAGGATGGAGGAGGTGGCACTCTCGCCACCCTATGCGTTGATCACCGCCGGGGAGAGTTTCCATTGGATGGATTGGGCGGTCGTCTTGCCCAGATGTGCTGCGATGAGTACCTCCAATGCCGTTGTGGCTATTGTGGAGCGTGCGGTGCAGGAAGTCGCCTGGTGGAACGAGGTCAGACGCTTGCTGAAGCAGTACGCCAGTTACCAGGCTCAGTCGTACGACCTGGTGGAGGAGTTAGCAAAGAGCGGCTTGTTCGAACAACAGGGAGAACACACCACCGCTCCCTATCCGTGGGCTCCTTCTGTGGCTTCCTATGTCACCTCGTTTCATTCCCAGAGCAGCCTCTCGCGCGAGGCGTTGGGCTCACAACGCCTAGCAGAGTTTGATGCACGTCTGGAGAAGCTGATCAAGCCTTACAGCGAGAATGGACACATCCATCTCGAAGTCTGTGGCCGCATCCGGTGGGGCAAGGCTAGGCCCTCGTGAAAACGTGGTGAGGAAATTTTCAAAAAAGCATGCGTTGGCCGGTATGTAAATACCTTGAGACATTTTTCCCAACCACGTCTGGCAGGAAGCCCCATCACACACACATGCGCTCCCAGTGCGTAGGTCTGGAGGCTCGTTTTCAGCGCTTTCTCCATCCCGTTGCGCAACTGGTGGGCCGTGGCAGACCGAGCGCCCACATGACGCCTGCGCCCCCGTGAGCGCCGAGACGCTGCAAAAACTGGCGGCGAGAGAGTGTTTCATTGACCACGACAGTCTCTCCTTATTCCGCTCGATCTACTGCAACGAGGCATATCTCTCGGTGAAAGCGATGATGCGCTCAATCAAGTCTTGACGATACTCCGTCTCGAAGAGATTGGTGCCGTGTGCGCTTCCAGGATAGAGATACAGTTCTTTCGGTTGCTTCGCCCACTTGAAGAGCTGCATCGTGTCATGGATATAGGCGTCATTGTGGCTGCTCACGAATAGCTTGGGTGCGGTGATGGCCAGGACCTCTTGTTCTGTCGGGGCGGCGGCGAAATAGTCAGCAGAGAGCGTGATGACCGCAGCCACCCGTACCTTCGCCGCCACTTTCAGGGTAATCGCTCCTCCCCCACTCGCGCCCAACAAAACGACCTTCTCCGCACCCATGCTCTGCACAAAGGCGATGGCAGCCATCAGATCCTTATCCAGCTGAAAGAAATCCGCTTGCCCCTGCGAGTCACCGAGACCACGGAAATCGTAGGCAAGGACCAGGAAGCCGCGCGCGGCAAGCCAGGGCGCAGCGGCAAGCCAGTCCGCTTTGCTACTGGGCCACATATGTGAGCAGACAATAGCTGTCATCCCCCCATGTCCATAGAGGAGCCCTGCGAGCCGAACATGGTCCTGGGTGGTGAAATGCACAAGCGTGCTGGGCACAGGAATGGTCGTCGGTGTCAGCGGCATCCGAGAGGTGGGCGTTGGCGCAGCCCCCTGTTGAGCTGGCCCGGAGCCACACGCAGCGGGCACGAGGAGAGCCAGTACGAGCAAGAAAGCCCTTCCTGGCTGTAAAAGGTGATTGCGTTGCATTTTGGTTCTCCTTATCGAACGGTGTCTGCTGCATGCTGTATTCCGTCCTCCTGCGCCTGACCCGGCCCTGGTGTCAGGGATACCTACGGACCGACACTGTATTGCCCTGACGGCTTTCAAAAATCATGCATCACCAAGGTCCATTGCCTGGCTTTCTATCTGTTCCAGCAAAGCTGGGAGTCCAGTCATGTCACTCAGCGTAAAATCTGGTCGGCTCTGCTCAAGGAGCCGACGCGCTTCAGCAGTTCGCGCACCAGTGAGTACGGCCACCGTCAGCGCTCCTGCTGCCCTCGCGGCCAGGATATCGCTTGTTGAATCGCCTATGGCAATAAAGGGGTTTTTTTCCCAGGAAGGGTTTTCCTTGCCGCACTCAAGAGCCAGGGCATAGGTGCGATCGACCGCTGCCATAAATGGAAAAGGGTGGGGTTTGCTCAACAGTGTCTGATCGCCGCGACGACGTAAACCGGCTTCCGCCCTTTCAACCAGATCGTGGGTGCAGACATGCTCTGCAGAAAAATACGGAAGGAAACCATAATTGCGCAGTGCGGGTTCCGCTTCGCGCCAGACGCGTCCACTTGCCACTCCCAACGTATAGCCACGCTGCACAAGCTTTGCCAGGGTCTCGCGCACGCATTCAGGCGACAAGAGCGGTTCTTCAAAAAAGAGGCAACCTGGCTTGCCCGCCTGAGCCGGTTGGCGGCCATACACCTGGAGATACAGCTGTTCACCTAAGAGCCATTCTTGCAACAGATCCTGGCAAAAGAGCCAGAAACGCCCGTGCCGCGAGAAGCTTCCCTCGACATGCATGCCTAATACGTCGCTTGCGTAGGCATCACCGCGATTGAGCAACTCCAAGCCGGTCGCTCCCTCGAAAACAGGCAGATCACAAGGATGATGCTGACTCCAAGTCCGGTGCAGTCGAGAAAGATCCCAGTTCTGCGCAACATGACTGACCCCGATCTGGGCGCGTAACGCAGCTAACCAATCCGGGTCCCAGGGCTGAAACGGGAGGAGCGATGCACGTTGCGGCAGGCAAGCCAACAGGGTCACGAGGTACAGAAAAGCCATGGCATAACAGGTATCCCAGTTGGAGTTGAGGGCACGAGCTTTCAAACTGAGGATATGCTCTTCTGGAAACACCATCCGGCTCAGACGACGAGACCCGGCCGCGGATGTCACGGGTTGATAGAGTGTATCGCCCGAAAGGCCCCAGTAGCGAGGGCTGTAGAGCAATTCATGCAGCGTCAAACCAGCGCAATCCCAGTAGGCTTCTTCATTGGTAATCACGCCATCCAGGTCAAAGATAATGAGATGTTTCAAAGCAGTCTCCATAATTGTTTGCGCAGCAGGCAGATCTCTGCTTGTGCTTCGTGCTTCTCTTCTCAGCACCCTTTCTGCCAACCTGAGCAAGCGAGCTCATTTAGGATGAGCCTGAGCACGTGACGCACGCTTTACTTCTGCTCGAACACCAGCCGCACACCTAGCGCGATCAACACCACGCCTGTGACTCCTTGCAGGATTCCTCGGACGCGGGTGCCAAAACGGCTTTGCCTGGCCCGGCTGACCAGGTAGCCATAGAGGTTGAGCCAGCTTAGCAGGATCGTCTCGTAGGCGAGCATCATCAGCACCAAGCGCAGGGGAGCATCGCCTGGACGGATAAATTGCGGCAAAGCCGTGGCAAAGATCGCACCAGCCTTCGGGTTGGACAGATTATTCAGCAGTCCCTGTCTGAAGGCGACCAGTCCACCGAACTGCGTCGCCTGCGGAGTAGATGTCGTCACGGTGGCCTGCTTGTTCCCCCGGAAGCTGGCGACCAGGCTGCGCAGGCCGAGATAGCCCAGGTAGGCCGCCCCGACGAACTTCCAGACGGTGAAGGCGACCACCGACCCCTCAAGCAGGACAGCGATGCCGAGCACTGAGGCAAGTCCCCAGATGATGCTTCCTGCCGCGATGCCAAGGGTCGTGAAAGAGGCCGCACGCCTTCCGGCCAGGAGCGCAGTGCGTGTGACCAGCGCCGTATCTGGCCCGGGCGTCACTATCAGCAGCGCTGCGACGGCCAAATAGGCTGCAAACCTGGTGTCGAAGAAACCCATTTCAGATCCTCCTCAGTGCTGGTAAAGAACGCTGGAGAGACACACTGACAAACAGGACAAGCACCAATGAAGAGCGAACCGAGAGCCATTTCCCCTTCCAACACAACCTGAGGCGTATCAAAAAGGAGATGCTCAATGTACGAGGGTATTGCCCTCACGGTTTTTTTCAGCTTATGCTCCTTGCTCCGACGTAGTGAGCAGCAGCTCCAGGCCCACGCCGAGAGCAGTACGCCCATACTCGACGAAGCCCAGGCGCTTGTAGAGATGGATGGCATCGTGCCAGGAGGCGTTGGTCTTCACGATGATGCGCCGGTCGCCGCGCTGGCGGGCGACGTTCACCAGGTAGGTGACGATTGCCTGGCCGATGCCCCGTCGGCGATAGGTCTTGCGCGTCGAGATACGTACCATCTCGCTGATCCCCTCGCCGTGCGAGAGGAGCGCCCCGGTGCCGACCAGTTCGCGCCCCATGCAGGCAACCACGAAGATATGGCCCGCGAGGATGTAGTTGTGCAGAATATCCTCCAGGTCCGGGTTGAGCGTTTCGTCGAGGTAGCCGAAGTGCTCGCCTAGCCCTTCGAGGATGAGCCGGCGCGCCTGCTCCTGGTCGTCTACCTCAAAGGACCTGATGCAGAGTTCGCCCTCCATGCATGTTTGCTCCTATAGATAGTCTCTCGGGTACGCCTTTCTACCAGATCCACCTCCAGTGACCAACGCAACCTTTTGACTAAACTGCGCCGTTCTATCTCTTCTTTCATTGCTATCCATTCAAATTCATCCTGGGCTTGTGGCCTCATCAGCTTCATTTGTCCTTTCCCATTTGAGTCCACTGGTATAGAGGTGAACCGTGACACGTTTCCTGGCAAGTCCGGCCTCCACCACTTCACTCGTACCCAGAATTCAGACCCCCTCTCTCAACATCCTGCTGATCACGGAGAGACGAGTGACGATGACGCTCTCTGGAACTTGCTGCTGTTACAAGTCACGCCGGAAGAGCACACGATCGTTGCCATGTCCATCATAGTTGGTCGTGACAGCGATCCCATCGAGGTGGGCATCTCCTGGGAGAATTGCAAAGCCCATGCGTGTATGAAAGGCAATGGAGCCTCTATTCACCGGTGAAGTAATAGCGCGGACTTCGCTACATCCCAGCTTTCGCACCACCTCAAAGAAGTGCTCGTAGAGACGACGGCCAATGCCTTGCCCCCAGCTGTCTGGATGGACGCCGACAAAGTGAATATAGGCCTGGGTCGGGGTTGTTTGAGACCGGAAACCCACAAGAAACCCCTGAATCTCTGCATGCTCCTCGATCACAAAGCTCGTAGGCTGAAAATGCTCAAAAAAGAGGCGATGGAGCATCCCTGCCATGGGGCGGCCTCCCCACCAGTCATCGATGACCTGGATAATCGGGTCGTAATCCTTGACCTCTACCTGTCGCAAAGTATTCATCAGTGCTGCTCCTCTCTGAAAGAAAAGAGTCCTGCTCAAAGGATAGCTCCTTCCTCTTCATTTTTCACCGGCCATTGACCTGTAGGCTCCCGAAATAAACCAACCAATGCTTCTCAGGTCGAACTGCACCCCAGAGATACTTTCTGCTCATTGCTCTTGATGGGGTTTTCCGTAGCAGTGGAACAATTTCCAACGTTTAGCACATGAAGCGTCTTATAGAGCGGACAGAGAGGAGACCTTCTTTGCCTCTCTTCCCCCCTCAGAATGACCACAAGATGCTACACTTGAGAAAATTCATGAGCATGAAACCGCCAAGTGGCAGCAGCGAGAGCAGTACCCCTGGCTCTTTGCCTTATTTAGATGAGTCAGGTCGTCGCCACACAGTCCCACGACGCTGATATTCCAGGCCTTGCTCGATAGCTACTGCGATTGCCGATCCGAAGGAGCGTTCCACCACCCAGAGAGCAAGGTCAAGCCCTGATGTGACACCACCCGCTGTGATCAGCTCCCCATCATCGACCACTCGCGCATTGATCACATGCGCTCCAGCTTCACGCAATTCTTCTACAGCTTGATGGTGGGTAATGGCGTTTCGGCCTTGGAGCAAGCCATTGGTTGCGACCAGCATCGTTCCTGTACAAACGGCAGCAATGGTCTTGCCTGCACGATGGAAGCGCATCAGCACTTCCGGCACCACCCCACGCTGAGCTTCAGCCCATGCTCCCTGAGCAGCGCGAGCCACCCATCCCCCACCAGGAATGAGCACGACGTCTGCTCGCTCATCAAGCCGACCTGTTGCACTCACTCGAAGCCCATGTTGTGCCACTACTTCTTCTAACCCATCAAGGGTGACGAATTCCGTTTGAAGCTGAGCTCCAAAATTCGCAGCGAGCTGGAACACCTCAAAAGGGGCAATGGCATCTAACTCGTCAAAACCATTGTAGATGAGGATCTGTATGTTCATAATAAACTCTCCTTCTTTTGTTCTCTCTTTTCTCTCCTCGCCGAGCAGTATCAATACCGACGGGTTTGGTATCCCGCCTGTTTCATCTGCCTCAACAAATCGGAACGAACGCCATAGAGCATTTCCACTTCCACATGAGGAACGGCAAGCAACTTCCGCCACTCGACCTCTTGCAACGGGTGCTGATCGTGTGTAGCAATGGAGAGCGGATACTGGGCCGAAATTGCCACCTCAGCGAGCGAGAGAAACCGTTCATCCAGCGCCTCTCCACGCTTCCTGACGCGTTCCTCAGGCTCTTGGTACGCTCCTTTGAGGAGTCGTAAAGAGAGACCGGAACTCGGCTTCGGGCATGGCCCCGTCACTCATGCTTATATAGGTCTCCTGCTCAAGCAGTTCCCGGCAAAGATGCCGCAGCCGACCCAGTACCGCGCGCATCATCAGACTGCCAAAACTGACACGGGCCACCCCAAGTCGTGCAAGCTCTGCTATGGAAGGGGTGGTGCGGGTAGCAAGGATATTGAGTGGTCCCTTGATCGCCTGGAGCAGTTTCCTGATGATGTCTGCATCCCGCACGCCAATGACAAAGAGACAGTCCGCACCGGCCTGCCGGTACGCGTTCGCGCGCTGCACCGCCTGGTCGAAACGGTCGGCTTCATCACCAGTCGGCAAGAGATACACGTCGGTTCGTGCATTGACCACGAAGGGGATAGCCATTGACAGAGCTAGCTCTTTGAGCGCTTTGATCAGCTCCACCTGAAAAGAAACATCCACCAGCACTCCTTCCGCTTGATGTGTCGAGTCCTCGATGTTTATCCCTACGGCTCCTGCCATAATAACTGCCCGAATCGTCTGGAGCATCTCATCCACCGTGTTCTCATGACCCGCCTCGATATCCGCCGTGACAGGACACTCAACCACACGCGTCATGCGCTCGATCACTTCGAGCATCATTGCCCGGCTTATCTGCCCATCCGCATAGCCGAGTGCCGCTGCTACTCCAGAACTGGTCGTGGCAATGGCGCGAAATCCCACCCGTTCAAATAGGTAAGCGCTTGCTGCATCCCAGGCATTCGGCAAAACAAGAGTGGGTGGCCCCTGGTGAAACTGGCGAAACTGAATCGCCTTCTCCTTTTGTAAACGAGACATCATCGATGGAACTCCTTTCGTTGCGCTCTTTAGCGCCCATCTCATATCTGGGAGAACCATACATCGGGCAGAGAGCAAATAGAGCGCCTGTAAGTGCCAATGGCAGGACCGAGATGATAAGCTGAAGCATTGGAAAGAAAAAGCCTGTCTCACGAATTTCACAAGGCATACTTGTGTGGCATATGCTCTGGTTTTTTGCTCTCCCCTTTCAGGATATCCTCCAGGCGTATTCTATACTAAACAATCCTCGAAATCTGGGATGGATTGTTCGCTGTCAGCTTCGGGGGCGGGAAAAGGCTGCTTGAAGGAGAAGGCATAGGGTGTTGGGCCGTGCGCGCGCAGATGCTCCAGGCGCTCCTTGGCTTCTTCGATAGTGGGAATATGATTTTGGGGGACCCACGACAAGGCCATGTAGGGGCCGTCAAAGTGGTGGAACCAGCACCGGCGCTGCTGCATCACGGGACGATGCAGGCTCTCGCTGGCGTAGACGAAGTGAGCCAGGTCCTCTAAAGAAGCCCATACCGACATGTTGAAGAGTATCTGGTCATCTTCATAGGCGCGCACATCGGTAGCATTTCCCTCGGCTGTCTGCAGTCGCCAGATGAAGCCGGGACTGGCATCCGCGAAGGCGTTGACCTTGTCCAACCGGGCGACGAACTCGGCCATAAGTGGATCGCTGAGCGGTGCAAGCATGCGAGCAATGTTTACCTGGGCAAACGAGTACATGGTGGGTCCTTTCTTGTCTGAAACGGTTTAAGGGTTTCGCAAATTTTGACAATCTCCCTCATCTTGTGCCATACTCGGTAGATGTTCACATCTCTGTCCTCAACACACGCTTTTTGCCTTATCCGTCGTTCCCTACGAGGGTTGCCGCCTCGCTCCCCTGAGCATAGAGCGTCTCCCAGTACTGCAGCCACTGCTGGCGCACCTGCTCTTCTGTCTTGCCCTGATCATAGACCGGAGAGATCAGAGGCACGGCGCGCTCGACCTTCACCAGGACAATGTGCTGGATGGCACTGCTGGTCCCACGGTTGCGGTAGAAGGCAATCGCCTGTTCAAAAAAAGGTCCTTCCCGATAAATCGTCGCAGGGCCTTTGAAGCGATATCCCTTGCGGGCAACCGGGTCGACCACGTTGATTTCCACCACTGGGTGGTGCTCTACATTGATGATGGTTCCTGGCGAGCAGATATCGGCGAAGATGAGGTGTTCATCGTCCCAAACGGTCGTGGTCCCTTTCGGCGAAAGATTAGGCGTGCCATCCGGGCAGACCGAGGCCACAAAGCCAAGTCGCTGCTCGGTGATGACGCGTTTCATATCCTCGGTCAAGCGCATAGATGTTTTCCTGTTCATCAGTCTCACCTCCTTCCAAACAGACGCACTTTGCTCACTCGATACCAGCCTGTTCCCCTTCTGCGTTCTCACTCCAGAGCATACTCGGAAAATGGCTTTCTGCAAAGGGCCATTTGGAGCCAGATTGGAGGAACCACTTGTGCAGGAAGTGGTCTCTCGTCATCATGGCGCTCGTCATGCGTCATCCTGAGTACAGACGAGGGTAGTGGTCAAAAAGAGAATGAGAGGGGAAGGAATCCTGCCATCGACTCTTTTCTTGAGCGAAGGTCTCTACTTCTGCGCCTCCTTCAGGAACTCCAGGATCGCCACGGTATCCTGGTTCAACATCCAGGACTCGGCGACCTTGCCGTCGCGCATCTTGAAGACAAATGCCTCCGTAACATCGAGCTTCCTTCCACTCTGTGGTGCCAAGGCGGTATTTTGCCCAAAGACCACCACATACTCCTGCGTGGTTTCCAGAAAGAGAGGGGAATATTCCTGCTGGGCTTCTTCAGGCAGGTCCCTTGATATGCTCGGCTTCAATCCTATCCAGGTCTGATAGAAAGCGTTCACATGGGCAAGGGCACCCTCATGGCCGTGAAATTCTCCACCATAGGGCAGCGAGGCCGCTTCGTGAACTACGACCTCGGGATGGTACGCCTCCAGAATGGCGGCCTGGTCGTGTCGATCGACGGCTTCGAAGAGACGCTTGACGGTTTCCACCTGCTCTTGTGACTCTCGCCTCGAATGCTCAGGCGAGCGCCGTTTGGCTCGGGTTTGCAATGCTTTGAGTGCCTCGATTTCTCCAAGATGCCCAACACATCCCAACAGGATTTCTTTGATCACTTGATATGCCGTCAGTCTTTCGCCTAGGAACATGGTCGATTGTGACAGCATCGCTTCCGGCAGGGAGAGGAGATACTGGCAGAGGGCATCACTCACCTGGTCTAGATACGCCAGGAGTTCTTCCGCGCTCAGAACAGGAATCGCTGCCACTTCCTCCTGCGTGTAGCCCGAAAGGATGCCCAGGCCACCGGTGCCAATGCCACGAGGATCATAGGCAGTCTTCCTAGCCCATCCCTGGGTGAACCATTGCTCAGCGAGGGCCTGCTCCTGCTCTAGGAATCGCACTTTCAGTACATCCAGCCCACGGCTAATATGCCATACTGTGACGCCAATGCTGTTGCCTTCGGCATCGGGTTGCCACGTCAGTTCCGGAACTGACAGCCCTGCCACCTCCTTGTGAATGCCGTTCGAGAGCGTGGTGACGAGGTCAGCCAACATTTCAACGCTGGTCATAGGATATTCCGCCTTTCTTCACACTGCTTCTCGTCTCGCTCCAAATTGAACAATCAGTTCATGCAAAAGATGTCGTTACTGGGAGGCTGGCTGGTACGTTCCAGGGACCGTCCGAAAGCTGATGGCAAAGCGGTTCCAGCCGTTAATGGCGACGAGAGCGAGCGTCAGGTTCACGAGTTCCTGCTCGGTAAACTGCTGGCGCGCCTGCTCATACACCTCGTCTGGTACATGCTCGCCGACAATCAGAGTGACTGCTTCTGTCCATGCGAGAGCAGCCCGCTCTCGTTCGGTATAGAAGGGCGTTTCTCGCCAGGCGACAAGCTCATAGAGCCGCTGTTCACTTTCACCTCTCACCCGTGCATCTTTTGTGTGCATATCAATGCAATAGGCACAGCCGTTGATCTGAGATGCACGCAGCTTGATCAGATCGATGAGGGATGCTTCCAATCCACATTGGGCCAGGTATTTCTCCAGCCCAAACATCGTTTTCATCGCATCTGGGGCGACCTCCATATACTCAATTCGTGATTGCATTGCTTTCCCTCTTGCTTCTCGTGCAAGCAATTGCTTGCAGCGTTCTCGTTGTCTTCCTCATAAAAAGAATCTAATGCGATAATGGCCTTGTTACAAGAGCCAATTCTCGGTACAATAATGGCACCATTTTCTTTGATGGTTTCTTAAGAAAGAGAGGTCGAAACGTCTATGCCGAAACGGGTAACAGTCCAGTACAAGCCTATGATTGTGCTCGATACGACCTCGTCTGTCCCTCTTTACCGCCAGTTGTATGATCGGTTGCGCCTGGGCATTCTTACGGGGCAGTTGGCAACTGGAACACGGCTGCCTGCTACACGTACGCTTGCTGACCAACTCGGAGTTTCTCGCAACACCGTCTACCTTGCCTACCAGCAGTTGCTTGCGGAAGGATATATCGATAGCAAAGTGGGATATGGGACCTCGGTTGCATGTGTGACTCCTGAGACGCTGCTCACCATTCCCTCTCCTTCCCAGGTGAGCCGATCTGTCCAAGATGACACTTCCCGCTCTCGTGTGTCACAGCGAGGAATGAATATGGCAGCTCTGCCTCCTCTGCCGAGGCCACAGGTTCCCTCAGAGCCTGGTAAAGCACTCGCTTTTCGGGCGGGAATACCTGCTCTCGATCTCTTTCCATACCAGATATGGGCACAGATGGTGACACGCCGGGTGCGACACTCCCTGCAGGAGGTCTCCGACGATCAGGACCCAGCAGGCTACCGCCCGCTGCGTGAAGCTATCGCCGCTCACATTGGTGTCACACGAGGTGTCCGTTGCACGGCAGACCAGGTGATTGTCGTTTCAGGAGCACAGGCGGCACTTGATCTAGCTGCACGCATCTTACTCGATCCAGGTGATATGGCCTGGGTTGAGGAGCCAGGGTATCCTGGCGCTCGTGGTGCATTAGTAGGTGCAGGAGCGCAACTGGTTCCGATACCAGTCAAAGAGGATGGGCTTGATGTGCGTGCGGGGAGAACACGGTGTCCACAGGCACGCCTGGCCTATGTCACGCCCTCCCACCAATTTCCCCTTGGGGTAACGATGAGTTTGACCCAACGACTGGCCTTGTTGGAATGGGCAAGTCAGACCAATGCATGGATCCTTGAAGACGACTACGACAGCGAGTATCGCTTTAGTGGTCGTCCTTTAGAGGCATTACAAGGCCTTGACAGAACCAATCGCGTGATTTACCTCGGCACCTTCAGCAAGGTCCTCTTTCCGGCGTTGCGTCTGGGCTATCTGGTCGTGCCATCTGAGCTGACAGCTATATTTGTGGCCGTGCGCCAGTTTGTGGATAGACATGTCCCTATTCTTGAACAGATGGCACTCGCCGACTTCATAACGGAGGGGCATTTCATTCGCCACATCCGGCGGATGCACACACGCTATGCTGAACGCAGAGCAGCATTGATCGCAGCGGTAGCAAGTGAGCTAGGAGAGGTGCTCGAAGTGCATGCACCGGAAGCGGGCATGCATCTTGTCGGCTGGCTGCCCCCTCACCTGGATGACGCTATAGTAGCGCAGCAAGCCGCTACCTATGGGGTTGAGGTGATCCCTGTCTCCATGTTTAGTCGTGAGCCGATACGTCGTGGGGGGTTAGTACTGGGCTATGCTGCCGTGAACGAGCAGGAGATCCGCGACGGAATGCACAGCTTGGCGATGGCGATCCGCTCGCTGCCTCATCCCCACGGAAGTGCAGCCGAAAGACCTGAACCAGGGAGGTAGCCATTTTACAGGTGAGGAGAATCCTACCATCATCTCTTTTCTTGAGCGAGGGGAACATGGTGACTATCACATTTCATTGTCCACATTGGAAGACGCGAGGCGCTGGTGCGCAACGATCGAGCGCAGGGCGGCAAACAGGAATACCCCTGCCGGGCGTGCCATCGCCACAGCCGGGAAGATCCGGCCCCGCGTGCCTACCAGAGGAACACCGTGAGGAGATCCTGTGTGCCTACCAAGAACGGAGCAGCATATCGCTCTGATCACTGCTTCACCGATTTCTGGGCTGCCCGGCCTGCCAGTGATACCAGAGGAGCAGCGTTCAGCGGTCAGTAAGGAAACCATGCAAACGGCACATGTCGAATGCTGGAACACTACCTTGCGTCAACGCCTGGCTCGCTTCGTCCGCAAAACGCTCTCCTTCTCCTCTTTCTTCACCGCTACAACCGTGACCATCCTATCCTTCTCATGTGAACCACTCCCCAGACGAGAACCGTGAACATGCGGGGATGTCAGTCTCCCTGATGGGCCTGCTCTTCAATTACCTCTGCCAGTATCTGCACGCCCCGGCTCAGCTCCTCGAGAGGCAGCTCCCCATAACCCAGGAGCAAGCCATGGCGGTCGGGCGCCCCCAGGTAATAGGCGTCCAGAGCGGTGACGATAACTTTCCTCTCGCGGGCTCTGTCGATAATCAGCTGGGAATCCAGATCGGGGTGCAGGGCAAGATAGGCATGCAGACCGGCCTCCAGACCTCGAAGGTGAGCCAGGTGGGAAAGCGGGGCCAGGATGGTGCCCACAAGCGACCGCTTTTCGGCGTAGAGACGCCGCATGCGGCGGATGTGCCGCTCCAGATGCCCCTCTGCGAGCAGCAAGGCCAGAGCACGCTGCACCGCCCAGGAGGCAGCATAGTTCGACAGACAAGCGTGCTGCTTGAGTCGTTCGATCTCCTCACGCAGCGCGGGTGGCGCGAGGAGATAGCCCAGACGCAGGGTGGGAGTGAGCACCTTGGAGAAGGTCCCGAGATAAGCGACTCTACCGCTGCGATCCAGCCCAGCGAGTGCCGACAGGGGAGGCGCATCGTAGCGGAATTCGCTATCATAGTCATCTTCAATGATGAGACTGTCAGAAGTTTGTGCCCATTCCAGCAGGGCGAGGCGCCTGGCGATGGACAGGCGTGAGCCAAGGGGAAACTGATGTGAGGGGGTGACGTACACCATGAGCGGGGCTTCTGCACCACCTGGAAGCGCATGGACCTGCAATCCATCGTCATCGACGGGAACAGGCACAAGCTTCGCGCCGTGTGCGCGCAACACCTGCCGCGCCGTGGGATAGCCCGGCTCCTCAAAGCCAATCCGATCTCCCGGCTTGAGAGCCGCCAGCGCCAGCAGCCTGAGCGCCTGAGAGGTGCCGGAGGTGATGATGAGGTCCTCAGGAGCACAGGCAATTCCCCGCGCACGCCCGAGGTAGGCGGCCAGCTCTCGGCACAGCTCCGGGTCGCCGGAAAGCGCCCCATAGCTGCTTGGCGGGCGCTCTTGCCCGACCCGCTTCCAGATGCTCTGCCAGACGTCCTGCGGGAAAGGCTCAATAGCCGGTGTACCCAGCCGAAACAGAATAGTTCCCGGCTCTGGCGATCCCCCGAACATCTCTTCTCCCGCCGGTCGCTCACACGGATGCAGCCAGCGCGGCATAGCCGCAGTGCTAACGGAGACTGGCTGGAACGGGCGCGAAACAGCTGGGAGGCTCTGCTCCACATAGGTTCCCGAACCGGTGCGCCCAACAAGGTAGCCCTCGGAGAAGAGCTCCTCGTAGGCCTGTACCACACGATTGCGCGAAATGCCCAGCGTCGCCGCGACCGAGCGCGTCGAGGGGAGACGCACCCCCGGCCTCAGCAGTCCTTGGCGGATGGCGTGCCGCAGTTGTTCGGCGATCTGCACATGCAATGGTGTCCCACTGCGCTCCAGGCGCAGGGGTAGTTCCAGTTCCAGAGTCGTATTTGTTGCGGCCATTAGATGCGCTCCTCACGCAGTGGTTTCCTGTTTTGGGTCCGAAATGGCTCTTGTGACACGTCCAATGTACCCTCTATAGTATAGCAGGAAGAGAAGAAACTCGCATGAGAAGGAACGGGAGAGGCAGGAGTAATGAAAAGTCCCAAGGAGAAAACAAAAGAGTCAATCCTTTTGAGCAGCCTTGTTGAACGATCAGGTTGGTCTCCGTCAGCTGTGGTGATGCGAGCATTGTAGAGCTAGTGCTTCCTGGCAGCAGGTGCTTCCAGAGGAGCGAGGCCAGGACCATCAGAGCCGAGAGAAAAATGGGAGAGAAGGAGCTGGCATCCCCTGCCGTCTTCTCCATCAACACGCTGTGCTGCAGAGAGGCTTGAGAACATCGACGAGTCTTTGAAGAAAGGGAAAATACTGCTATGTTGTATTTCTTGAAAGTCCGTGTTGACCATCAGAGGTTCACCCCAGAGGAACTCTGGGATCAGTGGGAAAAGGAGGCAGAGGTGGCTCTCTCGGCCAAGGCAAGGGGAAGCATTGTGGCCCTCTATAAGGTGGTCGGGCAGCGGCGGGTGCTCGTTATCGTCAATATGGAATCCCCTGAAGAGATCGATCAGGCCTTGATGGCCGCTCTCCCCTTGGCCCATTACGAGGAGGTGGAGGAAATCTTGCCCCTGCGCTCCTACGAAAGCTTCGCCGACGATGTGAAGCGACGCTGGAAGTAAGGGATGCTGGGCGATCCTCACCATACGTTCATCATTCGCCAAAAGAGACGGAGACTCGATAGGGCCTCTCCGTCAGATGTGGTAATGTTAGAATTGCAGCGTTACTTAATCCTGCCCTCCTATGGAGGTATATATCATGGCACATATTCTCGTCACCGGCGGCAACGGCGCACTGGGCCGCGAAATCGTGCCCAGGCTCGTTGAAACCGGCCACACCGCACGCATCATGAGCCGTCATCCCCACCCTTCCAACCTGCCACCAGGTACCGAATGGGCACAAGCCAACCTCGAAACCGGCCAGGGCATTCGCGAGGCGGTGAGTGGCATCGACACGATCATCCATGCCGCAACTAGCGTCGTCAGGCACACCCAGCAGATCGACCTAGACGGCACACGACTCCTGCTCGAACAGGCGCGCACCGCCGGCGTCTCACACGTCATCTACGTCTCCATCGTCGGCATCGACCGCATCCCCTTCCCTTACTACCGCCACAAGCTCGCCGCCGAAGCAGTCATCGAAGGTGCAGGCATTCCCTGGTCCATCCTCCGCGCCACCCAATTCCACTACCTGCTGGACCTCTTCCTCAGCGCCTTCACGAAATCACCCCTGCTCACCCTGCTCCCTACCGACTTCAAGTTCCAACCTATCACCACCAGCGAGGTCGCCAGTCGACTATGCAAAATCGTAGCCACGGAGCCAGCCGGTCGCCTTCCCGACATCGGCGGTCCCCAAGTCCACCCACTGGGCGAACTGGCACACACCTGGCTCACTATACGTAATCTGCACCGCACTATCATCCATCTACCCTTACCCGGCCAAGTCGCCCAGGGCTTCCGCCGTGGCTATAACACCTGCCCGGACCATCCCTTCGGCACCATCACCTGGACCCAATGGCTCCACCAGAAATACTCTCCCAACATGTCCCAGGAAAATTTCCCGGCAACTTAGGGCTGCAGTCCTATTAGCCGCCAAGCGATTGTGGTGGTGGGCTACGAAGAACAGAGGGTCGCGCCTGCTCGATATGGCAGCGCGACCCTCGCGGAAGCATGCCCGGGGCAGAACCGAATCAATGTTCGAACATCAATGCTTCAGACAAAGTAGGGCAGAGAGAACTTCAGCGCACAGTATCTGACCATTTGGACAGGTCTCGTCTCAAGAGCTTCTGCTATTCTTCCATCAGAAGCATTCCTGGCGTGTGCCAGAAAGAGCAGCTTATTTTCATACAGCAAGCGAGGAATTTATGACTTTCTCTGAACAGTGGCCAGGAGAATTGCCGGTGGTGCGAGTGGCGCGTCCTACCGATCGTTTAGAAGAGGTCGTCGCGTTTTACCGTGATGGAATCGGTTTGCCAGTGATTGGCTCATTTGAGGGCCATGCAGGGTATTCCGGGGTCATGCTGGGTTTGTATGTTAGATATCATCTGGAACGCAGTGGAAGATGAGTATCTAACTGTCATTATGTATCTTCTGTGCTCGATTCCGATGAGGTTTCCCGGGAAGACGAGCCAGATGATACATAATGCCGGGAACAAGCTATCACCTGGAATTTAGGCACTACGAAGCAGGGAGCGATTGTCCTGCCTCGTCGAAAGACAACCTGCTCGTGTTTTATCTCTCTGAGAGAAAAGCGATGGATCGTCTTGTGGAGAGACTCCGTGCTATGGGATACCCCTCTGTGGCTCCTGAAAATCCTTATTGGAGTGCAGACCGCAGCACAACGATAGAAGATCCTGATGGCTGGCGGGTGGTCTTTATGCAGATCCCTCAAAACGATCACTGAATCGCTTCCATGCAGACTCTCAGAGAATATTATGCCCCTGGAGTGCGGTAAGGAGTCAGGGCTTTTTCCATCGGAAAGGAAGAACAGCGATGCATATTCAGGAACTGATCCTCCACACCCGTCATGTTGCGGCTCAGCAAGCCTTCTATTGCACCACACTGGGCTTGTCTCTACTGGCTGAGACCATGGACTCGTTCACCGTCCAGGCCGGCACAACACGCCTGCGCTTTCAGGAAACCGAGTCTGACGTCCTCTACCATGTCGCCTTTACGATCCCACGCAATACGTTTCACGAGGCGAAAAGCTGGGTGCAGCAACGGGTGCCCTTGCTCCACAAGCATGGCGAGGATGAAATCTTCTTTGCCCATCTCAACGCACGCTCATTCTATTTTTGTGATCCCGCCGACAATATTCTGGAATATATTGTGCATTACGGTCTGAACCACGAGACAGAAGGAGCCTTTGGCGCACCTTCTGTGCTCCATGTGAGCGAGATTGGCTTGCCGGTCGAGGATGTATCCGCATTCGCAGATCGCTTGCACAAGCAGCTTGCTATCGAGCCCTATGGAGGATCGATCTCAGAGAATTTTGCCTTTCTGGGCGACATTGCTGGGCAACTGGTAGTGGTCAAGGTCGGTCGTCCCTGGCTGCCAACCGAGGCAGTGCAGGCTGCTGTTGCCCCGGTGCAACTGACAATCAGTGACCAATGGGAGCAGCAGATACAGCTCTTGCCATACCCCTATACCATAACCGTTACCGCATCTTGAGATGGTCAGAAGGACCCACATAGGCGGCAAAACCAGGGATTCCTTCCTATCGGTCGTTTACTCTGACTTTTACAGGCTCTCAGATATGTATGCTGGTTTGACCATCCGTTTTTGCAGGGCCTCCTCAATCAGCGTGGTCTGTTTATCCATCCCCACAGCGCCAAAAGACCAACAGCGAGGTGTACGATGTGGTCAGAGGGATCTGCGAATTCAGCTGCGATTTGAGGATTTGCGGCAAACGCCCCAGCATGCAATCCCAACGATCTCAAAAGCACAAAAGCATACACCAGCAATCCCAAAAACCCAATCGTATTGAGCAGAATCGGCCCTTCGCCAATTTTGATGATGAAGTCGAACAGTCGAGCTGCCTTCAGCAATGCAATCCAGCGTTTCGAGCAGATTGATGGATTTTTGAACGAAGTGCTGCTAACCAAAATCATCAAAATTGGCGAAAGGCCAGGATGGTTTACAACATCCTGGCAGTGTCGCTGACAGACAAAAGTTGATTTTTGCAGTACAAGAGCTTGTATATGAGCAGAAGATAAGGGGGTGAGCTTCGGACATGGATTTCCAGATCGAGCCGCCTTCCAGGCTTTAGAAAGTAATCTGGCTGGTTGGCTTCACCGTGATCGTGTAGCTATTTGTCCTGAAGCCATTCAGTAAGTGATTATGATACGCAATAACCTGCTCGGCTGTCAGGATATCGTTGTCTTCCGTGGTGTGCGCATCGCTTACAAGCGTCACATCATAGCCACAGGTAGTTGCCCGGCGCACAGAGGTCCCAACGCAGTAGTCGGTCTGCGCTCCTACCACGATGAGATGTTCGATACCACGCTTCTCCAACTCCTGCTGGAGAGAGGTCTGGTGAAAGGAGTCGCAAGCGTGTTTCTGCACCACCGGCTCTCCTTGGCGCGGTGAGATAGCCGGGTGAATCTCCCATCCGGGTGTACCAGCCTCTAATCCATACCCTGGACGACTCTCATGCTGCACATAAATCACCGGAATGCCAGATGCGCGTGCTCTGGCGAGGAGCTTGTGAATATTGTCGAGAACCTGGTCCCTGTTATAAGCATCTTTGACGACATTGACCTGCACATCGATGACGACCAGGGCACTCTTCTTGCCCATAGCAGTGTTTCCTTTCTCCTCTTACTAAATCAGAGTTTACAGAACTGCTCTCGTTTTTGCAACACAGCCCTTTTTCCAATTCACTACAACTTATACCATCAGAGTGGCCTTGGAACAAGCGCCACTTTCTGTTAAAATACTGGTACCATTGACTCAATGGGTGGGCAGAGTTCTAAAGAAGGGAGCAACCTTATGAAACATACCGCATCGATAGCCACCACGACCCTTGTCCTCGATCACGTTCTGTCCACTCCGCTGTATCGCCAACTCTATGAGCGCGTGCGCAGTGCCATTCTGATGGGGCAGCTCACCGCCGGGACACGACTCCCCTCAACACGTGCCCTGGCACGTGAGTTAGGGGTTGCTCGTGACACGGTCCTGCTGGCATATGGACAACTGCTTGCTGAAGGCTACCTGGAAAGCAAAGTAGGATACGGGACCGTGGTTGCGCGCACCTTGCCCGAAACACTCCTGCATATTCCCGGTGCTGCTCTGCATCCTCCTGCACCGGCACAAGAGCAGTTTAGCCATGCCCCCCTGTCACAACGCGGGATGGCGCTCGCCCATGCTCCCTACGTATCGAGACAGCTCCTCACCGCGGAAGGGCAGCCACTCATGGTCTTTCGGTGGGGCATCCCCGCCCTGGATGCCTTTCCCCACAAGCTCTGGGCCAAGATCGTGGCGCGGCGGGTGCGGCACTCGCTGCCGCACCTCTTCGCCTAGCAGACCTCTGCTGGCTATCGCCCCTTGCGCGAGGCCATCGCCCCCCATCTTGGTATGACACGAGGGGTCCGTTGCACAGCAGACCAGGTGATCATCGTTGCAGGCTCGCAGGGCGGGCTCGATCTCGCAGCGCGGCTCTTACTTGACCCAGGCGATGCCGCATGGATCGAGGACCCGGGCTCCCTGGCGGCCCGCGGTGCGCTGCTGGGCGCAGGAGCGCGGCTGGTGCCGGTGCCTGTGGATAGAGAAGGGCTCGTTGTCGCTGCTGGGATAGCCCGCTGCCCACACGCACGCTTAGCCTTTGTAGCGCCCTCCCACCAGGCTCCGCTCGGAGTGACCCTGAGCCTGGCACGGCGCTTGGCATTGCTGCAATGGGCGAGGCAGCAGAGCGCATGGATCCTCGAAGACGACTATGACAGCGAATACCGCTACGCTGGTCGTCCGCTGGAAGCCTTGCAAGGCCTCGATAATGCCAACCGCGTGATCTACATTGGCACCTTTAGCAAGGTGCTCTTCCCGGCTTTGCGCCTGGGCTATCTGGTGGTCCCGTCTGAGCTGGGAGAGGTGTTCATTGCGGCACGCCGCTTCGTCGATAGACACGTCTCTGCGCTTGAGCAGGTGGCGCTCGCTGACTTCATGCTTGAAGGGCACTTCACCCGCCATCTCCGGCGCATGCGCACCCTGTATGCCGAGCTATTAATAGCGATGTATACTTGACCCAGAAATAGCGCGAGGAGTTGACCCACCCCTTCACAGGCTTTACTCTTGTGTTCATCAAAGACACAAGGGGGAAGCCATGAAAAGGAGTGGTACTATCAACACGATACATGAATTAGCCGCACAAGGGAAGTCCATTCGAGCCATTGCGCGGATCGTCGGCATAGCACGCAACACCGTGCGTCGCTATTTACGAGGCAAGCCAGAAGCGGTTCCACGTCCCAAGCGACCTTCCGTTCTGGACCCGTACAAGGCACAAATTCGTCGGTGGATGCAAGAGGACCATTTGTACACCTGTGAAACGATGTTGGAGCGGTTGCACGAGCAAGGCTACCGGGGCAACGGGACGATTCTCAGAGCCTTTGTCCATCCTTTGCGTCCCCGCAATGTGGGGCATCCCCCCGTGATACGCTATGAAACCAAACCCGGGGAACAGATGCAATATGACTGGGGTGAGTTCCATTACGAGCAGAAAGGACAAGATCGCAAGCTCTACGGCTTTACGGCGATCCTGGGCTACTCGCGCATGCGCTTTGTCACCTTTGTCAAACGCTGTGATACCCCCACGATGATTCGTTGCATGATGGCAGCCTTCGAGTACTTTGGCGGGTTACCCAAAGCCGCGCTCACCGATCGCATGAAAAGCGTCTTCCTGGAGATGGTAGACGAGGTGCCCAAGTGGAACCCGCTGTTTGCGGATTTCATGGCCTCCCTTGGGGTGGCCCCTCGCGTCTGTAAGCCTTTCAAGCCACAAACGAAGGGGAAAGTCGAGCGCACGGCCGGGGTGATTAAATACGGCTTTTGGCCAGGAGTGCGCTTTACCGATATCGATGATCTCAACGCGCAGGCCAGCCGCTGGTGTGATCGGCTCAATCAAAAGGTCCATCGCACCACGCGCAAAATTCCGCTGGAGCTGTGGGTAGAAGAAGGGCTCAGCGCACTGCCCAAAGACTACGCCTGGGAACGCTTTGGCACCGAGGAGCGCCGCGTCAGCCTCGACGGGTTCATCTCCTACGATGGAGTGCAGAACGCGCTTACCTGCGCATCCACCTGTGGGGGGGTCAATGGTTCTAGTGCGGGAACGAGCAGGAGAGTTGAGGATCTTTCACCAAGGCAGCCTCATTGCGACGGTGCAGAAGCACCCGCGTTCTCGAGGCGGATCGTCATTCATCCCGAGCAGTTTCGCGACGTGGCTCCAGCCCCGTCTCTGCGGCAGAGCGAAAAACCACTGGGGCACCAGGTGCAGGCTCCCCCGGTCGCCATCCGATCTCTTGCCGAGTATGACCAGCTCTTTGGCGTGGAGGTGGGCCAATGAACGAATTACTCAAAGCGCTGGGCCTCAAACATGTCGAAAAGGGGTTGCCAGAATTGTGTGAGCAAGCCAGAATGCACGGTTTAACCTACGATGCGTTCTTGCGACGCGTGCTGGTGATGGAGGTCGAAGGACGCAAACTGACGGCCCAGGAGAAACGGCTGAAAGCGGCGAAACTGCCCACGCGCAAAACACTGGAGGCTTTCGATTTCGCGTTTCAGCCCAGTATTGATGAGCGGCAGCTCTGGGAACCCTCTTCCCTCTCGTTTGTCAAAACCCACCGCAATGTGGTGGTGTTGGGTCCGCCGGGAGTCGGGAAAACACACCTGGCCCTCAGCCTTGCGGTGAAGGCCCTGGAGGCCAATTACTCGGTGTTGTTCACGACGTTGTCCAGCTTCGCCGAGGACTTGGCCAGCGTGCCTCATCCGAGTTTACGCAGGCAGCGGCTGCGCCGCTACCTCACGCCTCGGGTGCTGGTGATCGATGAGATCGGCTACACCCGGCTCTCGGCAGAGCAAGCTCACAGCTTGTTTGAACTGGTGCGAGACCGCTATGAGAAAGGCTCGATCATCCTGACTTCCAATACCAGTTTTGCGGAATGGGGTTCCCTCCTGGGTGACGAGATTCTTGCCAGCGCCTTGCTGGATCGCCTGCTTCATCATGTGGAGGTGATTTCCGTGAGCGGCAAGAGCTTTCGGATGCAAGAGCGTGTGACGAAAGGAGGAGGAAAAGCAGCGGCAACCAGGCCGTGAAGAGACTCTGCTGAGTCAAGCTTCACCCTGATGAGAGTCCAGTGGCACGAGCTTTCGTGACACGAGCATGTCACGATATCAGGAGGAAAAGTAGCCGCAGCACAACCGTGAGCAGACCAGGTGGGTCAATTTCCCACCGCTAATCCGGGGTGGGTCAGTTTTTAGTCGTTACTGCCCCTGGGTCAATTTGAAAACGCTAAAAGCGGGTCATTATCCCGCCGCTATTGACAGAGCGCCGGGCCGCCTTAATTGCAGAGATCCAACAGCAACTGGGGGGAATACTGGAGATCCAATCCTCGGAGGTCGGCATGCATCTGGTGGCGTGGCTCCCTCCGGGTATGGATGACCAGGCAGCAGCGCGGCAGGCCGCCGCTCACGGGGTTGACACGCTCGCCATCTCGAGCTTTGCTATTGAGCCGATGCAGCGCGGGGGACTCATCCTGGTCTATGCAGCCGTAGCTGAGCACGAGATGCGCGACGGAGTACGCCGCCTGGCGGTCGCTCTGCACTCACTGCCACCGATCTCGAAGCCATGAAATGCATATTACTCCATGTGAACGGGGCAGAAGTGTCCCTGAAGCAGGTTTCTTTCGAGCAGCAGCAGAGGTCCAAGTCTACCAGAGTGGGATCATTTTTGTGAGATTATCTCTCAACACCTTAACCGTGAAAAGAAGGCGAAACAGCTTTTCACGACCGCAGAAATGCTCATTTGGTTTAGATTTCGAGAAGTTCTCCTTTTATCCAATCACTTCAGCCAAAAACGCTTCGGTAATCTGCTTCCAGAGATCCGGACGATCAAGGTGGAGATCATGACCAGCCTGAGGGACTTGCACATAGCGACCGTGAGGAATCCGGCTCGCCATCTCTTGGAGTTCGTCCTGGGGTACGAAACCGTTTTCCCCCCCGACAATCAGGGTAGGGCAAGCGATGCGTTCCCACTCGGACCAATAGTCACACGTCACCTGATCCTCAGTTGAACGCACCATTTCCTCTTTACGACAGATCGGCCAATAGCCGTCAGCACGTTCCTCCAACATTTCCAACCAGGTTTGTGCGTAGAGTGTCTCCCCACCGAAAAACACCCGAGCATCAGCCAACGAAGGGAAAGGAGGGGCCAGGAGTCGAGCCACTTCTCGCCATCCGCTGCGTGGATGGGTTCGGACTGGGCCTCGCTTCAACCACGATCAATGCCCGAACGAGGTGGGGACAACGTGAGGCCACAAGAAACGCGTTCTGCCCACCCATTGATTGCCCAATGAGCAGCACAGGAGCAAGATGCAACTGCTCAATCACCGTGATCACATCGTTGACATACGCATCTCGCGAATAATCATTGAGGCCCTTCTCGCTTCTCCCATGTCCCCGCTGATCCAGAGCGAAAACGCGACCGTGTTGTGTCAGCCATTGTGCTGTACTCTGCCATTCGTTGCCTCGCCCAGCCAGGCCGTGCAACAAGAGGAAGGATGGGCCACGACCTCCGAAATCGATGCAACAGAGGCGGACGTTATTGATATCCAGAAAAAGGCGTTTCCTGATCGGCATATTTGGACATGTCTCCGCAATCCAATTTATATGGTTTTCACGCTACACGAAGGCATGTGCCGTCGGTGAAAAAGAGGGTAAGTTGATCTCTCAGACGATGCTCACTACTTCGTCCAGGAGATCAGTTTATGCTATCTATGATGTCAACGAACAGGCACCTGTGCCCCCACCAGCATACCATCGTGTGCAAGCCTGACGAGGCCCTGCCCTGCACATTGATGCCCTGACTTTGGTTAACACCTTGCACCTGCTAGACGACGGAAGGCGAACAGTACACCTGGCCCATTGGTGATGCCTTCCACGTTACCAGCAGGACCTGGTGACGCACCTCGGACCTACTGAGATGAGTCCTTGCTGCTCATCGCGCTTTTGCGCACGCTGTGGGGGCTTTCGTATCGGGATATGCATGACTGGCCTGCCCTGGCATGCGGCTTGTCGCTGGGCAAAGATGGCCGTCCCTGCATTCCAAGCACATCGCAACAGTGCAAACGTGGGCAACAAGGCGGCGCGGCTCAGTTCCACGAAGCCGCCTGGGTGGAGGCCAGTCCACATACCGATGCACTCGTTGTCAATGGCCCCATGATTCTGGCAGATAGTGGCGCTTGTTCCCAGGCCACTCTGATGGTATAGTTGGAGTGAAGTGGCCTCGCTAGAAGCGTCATGCGCCGAAGACGACGAGAAGGAAATAGAGAACGATCAGATGGCATTCTTTTGGGTTAAGCAGTGGCTCTCGTGCCGAGAAAGCACCAATGGACAGGAGGTATCGTGATGACAGACAGGATGGCCGCCCTTGATCAGTATGTGGAGCAGCATGTTCAACAGAGCATGCAGGAGTTAGCCAGGCTTTGTAATCAACCCAGCATCTCCTCTCAAGGACAGGGAATGCATGAGTGCGCGGCCCTGGTCGCAGAACTGCTCCGCTCGCGTGGCATTGCGGCCCAGGCGATGGAGACCGCAGGATATCCCGTGGTGTATGGTGAGTATGGAACTGGGGAGCGAACCCTCTTGCTCTATAACCACTACGATGTCCAGCCACCAGAACCCCTGGACCAGTGGGATTCTCCCCCCTTCGCAGCGGTGCAGCGCGACGGCAAGCTCTTTGCTCGTGGCGCCGAAGACGACAAAGGAGAACTCATCTCGCGGCTGGCCGCCTTCGATGCGGTGCGAGCGGCCTATGGAGACCTGCCTTATCGCGTCGTCTTTCTCATCGAGGGGGAAGAGGAGATCGGCAGTCCTTCGCTGGGTGACTTCGTCCGTACCCACAAGGATTGGCTTTCTGCAGACGCCTGCGTCTGGGAAGGCGCACTAACGGACGACGAAGGCCGTTTCCATATGGAGCTTGGGACGCGTGGCATGGTGGATGTCGAGCTGCGGGTACGGACGATGAAGGCTGATGCGCACTCCGGTCTGTATAGTTACCTGCCCAATGCCGCGTGGCGGCTCGTCTGGGCCCTGGGGACCCTCAAAGATCAGCAGGAGCGCATTTTGATTCCCGGCTTCTATGATGCCGTCCGGCCACCGACCACACGACAGCGCGAACTGCTGGCGGCTCTGCCCTCCCAAGAGGAGCAAGAAAAGACCCAGCATGGGATCACCCGCTTGGCAGGCGATCTCAGTGGACAGGCGTTGAAGGAAGCAGTGTTCTTGCCCACCTGTACGATCAATGGACTGTGGAGTGGCTATCAGGGTGAGGGGTCGAAGGCGATCATTCCGGCTGAAGCCGGCTGCAAAATAGATTTCCGTCTGGTGCCTGAGCAGGACCCGCAGCAAGTCGTGCGCCAATTGCATGCACACCTGGATGCGCAAGGCTTCCAGGATATCGAGCTGCTGGCTCGCCCTGGCACGCGTGCTGCGGTTACAGATCCCGATGATCTCTTTGTCCAACTGGCTCTGCAGGCAGCCCGTGCCGTCTATGGCAAGGAGCCGGCGGTCAGTCCCATCTCCGGCGGCAGTGGCCCGTACGATATCGTGCTGGAGCACCTGCACCTCCCGATCATCGACGTCGGGGTCGCTCATACAGGATGCCTTATTCATGCGCCAAACGAACATATTCGGATCGATTATTGGTTGCTGGGCACCAGGCACATGGCGCGCATTTTCGCCGGGTTCAGCCAGGAGATGCAATCCCGCTGAAGAGCGCTCAGAGCGGCAAGAGCACAGGTCGCGCGTCGTGCCAGGGCAGAAAGTTGCTCTGGCTATCATCTGGCAAATGGCACAAGGCAGTACCGATTACCAGAGACATCATCGGCTTCGATGCCAAGAGCACGGTTGAAGCGCGCCACACACTGCTCCCAGGCAATCAGGAACGTTAACTCGACGAGCTGCCTATCGGTATAGTGAGCCTTGAGCGCTGCGAAGAGCTCATCAGGAACCCGGACCGGAGTCTGGCTCATCGCCTCGGCATAGCGCAAGACGAGGACTTCTTGCTCGCTCAACAGCGGTGAGCGCTGGTAATCCAGGAGAGCGCGCAGCTTTTCTTCGTGAATGCCCATCTCTTGACTCTCGAGCAGGCCAAAATCCAGACACCAGGGGCAATTCACCTGCATGGCAGCAAGCGTGCGTGCCAGATGCTTGACCTCCCTTGGCATCTTTCTGGCGCGCTGCTGTGCCCATTCCATGCGCCCAAATGCCAGCAGGAGCTTCCCATCGGGCGCAGCGACCTTGAGCGGTTGCAGCACTTTTCCGTAACGGCGCTGCGACCAGGGAAAAGCGAGCGCCGTGAGCAGGGAATACGGTTTCGCCATACCCTGTATTCTCCTTATACCTCTTTCCTTTCGACCGCCTAGCCATGAAATCGACCTGCGCGTTCACAAGCTGAGACAGTCCCTGTATTATGAACTTCTCTGTCTGTCCAGAAGACGAATGGAGTATCGTGAGTGTGACAATGAAACGTATGGCTGCGTCTGCAGAAGAGGTACGTGTCACATTTGTCCCTTGCCATTCGTCATCTGAAATGAATAGCAGGCCTTGCTCTGTACCGATCAGGCGGCCCTCCCACGAAGTCAAATGGCCCCCTGATTCTAGCAGAAAGTGGCGCTTGTTCCTAGGCCACTCTGATGGTATAGTTCTAGTGGAGTGGCCAAGCGCAAGGCTGCTCGCCAGCAGGACGGTGTCCTCCCGATGAAACACGGAAGGAAAGGAGGCGATGAAACTGCTGGTTGCATACGGTTGGATAGAGTAATTGAAGCAGGGAGCGGAGGGACGGGCCGCCCCGTCCCTCCATGAAGGAGAGGATGATGAGTCAGAGCAACGGCTCAACCCAGACATACGTGTTTGGCCGCTCGGTAGGAGAGGCACAGGCCATACAGCAGCTCGCCCAGATCTTAGCGCCTGTGACCCGGCAGTTCCTGGAGCAGGCCGGGCTGTGTGCCGGGATGAAGGTGCTCGAGGTCGGCAGTGGCGCAGGTGATGTGGCCATGCTCGCAGCCGAGCTGGTCGGCCCATCCGGCACGGTGCTTGGCGTGGAGAACAACCCGGCGATCCTGGAAACAGCGCGAGCGAGCGCTCAGGCTGCCAGGCTCACGCAGATATCCTTTGTCGAGAGCGATCTCACCGCTCTGGTGCTGGATGACACGTTCGATACCGTGGTAGGCCGCTACATCTTACAGCATCTCCGCGACCCGGTCCTGGCGCTGCGCCAGCTGGTGCGTCACCTGCGCCCAGGTGGCATCGTGGCCTTTCAGGAGGCAGACCTCACCCGTTTAGGAACCAGCGTTCCTCCGCTGCCCCTCTTCGAGCAGGTGGGCGATTGGATCAAGGAGCCCTTCCGGCGTGAAGGGTTGGATCTCCAGTTCGGCCTGAGATTATACCGCGTGTTTCTGGATGCGGGATTGCCGCCACCACAGCTCCATTGCGAGTCCTTTCTTGGCAGTGGGCCAGATTGGCCCTGGTATGACGTGATGGCCGGGCGGGTGGGCAGTGTGCTGCCAATGCTCCTGAAGTATGGGCTCGTCACAGCAGAGGAGGTCGACATCAGCACGCTGGCACAACGACTGCGGGAAGCAGCAGGAGCGGACGCCAGTGTCGTCATGGCGCCAGACCTCATCTCTGCCTAGACCCGCACGCTGCCGGCAGACGGATGTTGAGAGGAAGGAGTATCCAGTGGTTTCAGAGCGGTCGCTCCTTGCTCAGTCAAGCCGCATCCAGTTCCGTTGGACCACAGAGAGCGACCTTGATGCGGTCCTTCGACTGGAGCAAGACGTGGAGAATCGGCCCTTTATCATCCCCTGGACACGAGAGCAGCATCGAGAAGCGTGTTCAAATCCAGATCTGGCCTATCTCATCATCGAAACGAGACGAGCGAGCCATATGATCGGATTTCTTCTTCTCGCAGGGCGAGAAAGTCCTCATCACAGCATTGAATTCCGGCGGATCATCATTGCTGACAAAGGCAGAGGCTATGGGAAAGAAGCGCTCAAGCTCGTGAAGCAGGTCGTCTTCGAGCGGTGGAAAGCACATCGCCTCTGGTTGGATGTGTTTGACTACAACCATCGAGCCAGGCATGTCTATGCATCTGAAGCCTTCATTGAAGAAGGAGTCCTCAGGGAATGTGTCTCTGTTGAAGGTCGGTTTGAGTCACTGGTGGTCATGTCTCTCTTGGCTCAAGAGTATTGCGATTCTCAGAACACTGCTCTCAATACGACCCATTGAGAACGGAGGTCAGGTGGGTCAATTTTTCCCAGTTCATCTGGAGGTGGGTCGATGCTAAATGGTTACTGTACAAATGGTACGAGAGGAGATACCCATTTGACAATGCAGCCTGGATTACAAGGAAATCCTATCTATCTTGATTACAACGCAACTACCCCAATTGATCCTGCTGTGGTTGAGGCCATGCTACCCTATCTTGACAGGCACTTTGGGAATGCATCAAGTACACACTCGTATGGACGTGCAACGCGCCAGGGGATAGATACGGCGAGAGAGCAGGTCGCGCAATTGCTCAACTGTGCATCCTCGGAGGTTATTTTTACCGGTTGTGGTTCTGAGAGCGACACGCTTGCTATTCGCGGGGCGGCACTAGCGCAGCAGCGTGGGAACCATATTATCACGCAGGTAACTGAGCACCCGGCGGTACTTCATGTCTGTCGAGCCCTCACACGCTTGCACGGGTTTCGTGTAACCTACCTCCCCGTCGATGCTTATGGACGTGTCAATCCCGACGATGTAGAAGCTGCCATCAACAACCAAACTGTTCTGGTGACAATCATGCATGCTAACAATGAGACTGGCACCCTGCAACCCCTTGCTGAAATAGCGGAGATTGCGCACCAGCACTCCATGCTGGTGCATACCGATGCTTCACAATCGGTAGGCAAGATTCCAACGGATGCGAGCATGCTGGGCGTTGACCTGCTGACTGTTGCAGGTCATAAACTCTATGCCCCAAAGGGCATAGGAGCGCTCTATGTGAAACGCGGTTTGCAACTCGAACCGGCCATTTATGGTGGTGGCCAGGAATCAGGGCGTAGGGCTGGTACTGAGAATGTTGCGTTTATGGTGGGTCTTGGCACCGCATCCGTGCTGGCACGAGAGCAACTTGCGTCGAGCCAGGTTCGTATACAGGGATTGCGTGATACCCTTCAGTACCGGCTTGAACAGTACCTCCCTGGTACTGTCCATCTGAATGGACATGCAATGGAACGTTTGCCTAATGCGCTGAACGTGAGTATTGATGGGGTAATTGGCGAAGAGGTACTCGCTGCCACGCCTGAGATTGCCAGCTCTACTGGATCGGCCTGTCACGAGGGGAGTACGGAACCGTCGGCGGTGCTGCTGGCAATGGGGATGTCCCATGAGCGAGCGCTTGGAGCACTGCGCCTGACGCTGGGGCGCTGGTCCACATCTGAGGAAGTCGAGCAGGCTGCTCTGCTGCTGGCTCAGACCGTTCGGACTCTGCGTGCATCCGCAAGCCCAACCCGATAAGAAAGAAAGGAGACATTCATGCCATACATTAGTGTGGGGAAGGAGAACTCGGGATCCATCGATCTCTACTACGAGGACCATGGCTCGGGTCGCCCCATCGTGCTTATCCACTGCTTTCCGCTGAGCAGTGCAGCCTGGGAGAAGCAGGTAGGAGCCCTGCTCAAGGCGGGGTATCGGACCATCACCTACGACCGCAGGGGCTTCGGCAAATCCAGTCAACCGTTCTCGGGCTACGACTAAGACACCTTCGCCGCGGATCTCCATACGATCATGACGGAGCTCGACCTACGTGACACCACGCTGGTAGGCCATTCGATGGGTACCGGCGAAGTGGCGCGCTACGTCGGTACCTTCGGATCCGAGCGAGTGGACAAGGCGGTCTTTGTCGCTCCGCTTCCGCCGTTCCTTTTGAAGACGGCCGACAACCCCGAGGGCGTGGACGACAGCATCTTCGATGCTATCATGCAGAGCATCGCGGCAGACCGCTTTGCCTACCTGTCCACATTTTTTTCAGACTTCTACAACCTCGACGTCACGCTGGGCAACCGTATCAGCGACGAGGTCGTGCAATTCAACTGGAATGTCGCAGCCGGCGCCTCCGCCACGGGCACAGCAGCGTGCGTCCCCACCTGGTTGACCGACCTACGCAAGGACCTGGCCTGCATCGACGTGCCCACGCTTATTATTCACGGGGATGCCGACCGCATCCTTCCTCTCCCGGCTACGGGCAAGCGCCTGCACGAAGCGGTCAAGGGCAGCCAACTGGTGGTGCTGGAGGGCGGGCCGCACGGCATTCCCTGGACCCACGCCGAAGAGGTGAACCGCGCGTTGCTGGACTTCCTCAAGTAGAGGTCACACCATTTTTTCCATCTACAATCGGTTAACCTAAGCGGCGGGGGCGACCCCGTCGCTTAGGTTAACGAGCATCGATATCAGACGTTCGAGGAGGCACAAGCACACTTGCAGACCTTCCTGGAGGATGTATACAACGCCAAACGCCTCCATTCGTCTTTGGACTATGTCCCGCCTGGTGAGTTTGAAGCGGGATATCTCAAGTGTTAATGTAGTGGTGGTATAGATTCTTTAGGGGCATTCCATCTGATAAACTGTCAAAAGAACTGTCACCAGGCCTCTTTCGTAGAGAGAAGTACCTGTTCAAGCAAGGCGAGAAACCGATGTGAGAGTGTTTTTGAGTAAGAGATGAGCAGGAGTCCCCCTTCAGCACCCTCTGGAAGCGATTGCTATATCCTTGTGTGGCTTTACCCACTTCTTTGCAGCAACTGCAAGGTTATGCTTCTAACCCACATTCCGCAGTTAGAATCTAAACCGCCTTGTCAAGCGCTTTGCTAAAGCTGAGCTTAAGGACTACTCTACGATGGGCTTCCGCTCGAACTGTACGCCCCGGAGGGGTTTGAGACACGCCTGTTGAATGAGGACCTGCTGCGGCTCATGAAGCGGGCGGGCTATGAGAAGATCCACCTGCCACTGGAAACGGTACGGTCGGACGTCAACCGGCAGTGAATCGGCGCCACGCGAGCACTGAGTCGTTTGAACGCGCACTGGAGGCAGCCGTCCGCGCAGGTTTCAAATCGCGTACCCAGGAGATCAACGCCTTCGTCCTCTTTGGCTTGTCGGCCAGTCGCTACTGCGCTATATAATGGATGTAATAGCCATTACTTGGGATCAGTTGACTGGGGATGGAGAACTCATCAACAGAAGCAGTATTGCTGTTATGCGCGCTGGAGCATTTTTGATAGCATTGCTGCTTGGTGGGCTGGCATGCCTTCGCCATGGTGTCCTCCGCTTCCTCCTCTGGCGTGCTGGTTCGATTCCCTGGAACTATCCCCGCTTCCTCGACTATGCCGCTGAGCACATCCTCCTACGCAAGGTCGGCGGTGGCTACATCTTTATCCATCGACTACTACTAGACAGGGAGTCACGGTAAGAGAAAAAACAGCGCATCTGATCTGCAACACATTCCTTCATTTTGTCTATTTACAGGGAGTGAGCCTTTTGCGAAATCGACGCATCTAGTGTGAGACTCACCCCGTGAGGGCGAGCGGCCCGTCGCGTTGGCACCCAAGCCGCTTCCCAACGCTCACCACCAACCGTCTGCCATCGGGCAAGGTGACGGCACCGGCGTTCACTTTGCGACACACTTCCTCTACATCGCGTAGGAGGGCCCGGTTGTTGAACGCACAGAAGTCGAGCTGTACCTGGTTCGTCGTCGTTGAGATCCACCAACCCAACTTGAAAAAGGGCAATAAGCGCTGCCAACCACAGTGCTGATAGCTCTCGCCAAAATACTGATCCCGCACCCACATCCCCATATTGGCCAGTCCTAGCTTTAACAGCGTCATGAGCTGGTCTTTCGCGTGATCGAGTTCGTACATCTCCCGCGCTTGGGCCACCAGATCTTCTTGCTGCCTGAGCACGTGCCGCAGTTCCCGGCAGTACCCCTCACATTTGTCCAGCTGGCTCTGGCGACGCACCGCGCTCTTTTCTAGCTTTGTCTGGCGCTGGCGCACTTCCCAGCTCGCTGCGAGTTGACGTGCCTTTAAGGGAAAGTAGCCCCGCTCCTGTGTCTGTCCCGCTTCTTCTAACAGGGTAACCTGTGCTGACAGCTTGATCTGGCGCTGCTCATACACCTGGACTTGCTCTTGGCATCGTTGATCCTGTGCGATCAGTCGGGCTAACCGCCCTCGGCTGGCCTGTGCCAGGTGTTCGAGGCGTTGCACTCGCCCTTCCAGCATCTGTTGGCGTTTAGCGAGTTCCGAGTTCACGACCTGCTCTTTCGCGTAGCCGTGATTGGTGTCCAAATTGAGCGGGATTAACCAGTCGCGAAGACTATTTTCCTGGCAGTTCCAGCGTCTGAAGTAGGTGTGAGCCAGTTCCACCGCCTTCATCCCGTGCCCCGTGGTAATCACCGGGATGAGTTTTGGGGTGGTGG
>WNFC01000252.1_pt1 | contig 53139 bp, 42 predicted proteins | sample 5400541 | NCBI WGS metagenome assembly WNFC01 (sample SAMN13153342, study PRJNA577476) | soil metagenome | isolation source: 120 cm saprolite under Douglas fir tree site 2 hole 2 replicate 1 | place: USA:California | collected 2015-04-18
CGATCCGGGTCTGGTGTTCGATTGGTCCAAAGGTTACGGGCACACGCCATCCCCATGAGAGCCTCAAGTGGGGTGATGCCGATTCGTAGACAAAAGACACATTCTGCTTGTCCATATGGCTTGCGTCGCGATTGAACTGCCAGTGCAGTGGCGTGGATTTGTCGGCAATCTCAATGGCTTCGATCAAAGGCTCAGAAGCTCGGTTTCCCCATTTGGCGTGGCCGGGAATCTGCAAGCTCACTAGCCGCGGAGCAGAGCCTCCCGCCTCAACGATGATCTGAGAGTCTGCGGTCTGCAGCGTGGCCGTCTGTCCGCTCGAGCCGAGGTTGGTAGATACAACGAAGATAAGGATCCACGCGCCTCGTATCCCACGATTCATGCCGAAAAACTCCTGGGGGAGGGCGCGGAGCCAGCCCAATACGCCACCAGCCCCGCGCCGAATCTTTAGAACGAATTGTTAGAAGAAGAAGCGAAGTCCAATCTGCATCGTCCTGGGCGGATTGTTCAGATTGAATCCTTGCTGAAGATTAATTCCTTTCGCCTGTACTGCTCCGAAAGTAGCGGAGTTCGGGTTGTTGTCGATGGGACCGTAGTTAGCATGGTTGAACACGTTGATTGCTTCAACGCGAGCCTCAAGATACCGGTCCGCTTCGCGCGAAATGTAAAACTTCTTCAAGAGCGTAGCGTCGGTGAAGAAGCTGCCCGGGTTCCGCAGATTCGCAAATACGAACGGAGCATTGCTAAGTCCGTAATTTGGCGTGGTCACGAAAGCTGCCGGGTTCAGAACTCCTTTGGCAGCCGGATTGACGAAGCTTCCGTTGAATTCCAACGCTTGCGAGTAACTGACATTGGAATTGCGCACCTTCACGCCTGGGGCGAGCGAATAGCGAAGCGCTGCACCGGGTGCTGTGGTACCAGTACCGACATCGGGCATGAGAACGGGGGTACCTTTGGGATTGTAAGTGGTGATACCGGCCACGGCCCATCCGCCAACCACTGCGTCGAGCACTTTGTAGGCGAAACTGTCACCGCTATTCATGAAGCTGCGCTTGCGCCCGAAAGGAAGCTCATACGAATAATTCAACAGCAGCGTTTGTGGCATTTCGTACAATGCCACTCCATAGGCCTCGTTTAAGTTGTGCGGATTCTGTAAGAACCCGCGTCCCGCTGGGCCGTTGTGCTGGATGTCTTTCCCAGCTGTGTTGGTAAGGGTCTTGCGAATCGAATACGACGCGAGCAGTGTCAAGCCGTGATAGTAACGGGATTGCACCTGCATGTTGAGAAAGTTGGAGAACGACTTTCCCCATGTGGCTTGCCCGGGTGATACCTGCGAATACTGTGGCGACAATCCCAGCAATTGCGACAGCGACACAGTCGGCTGGCTGGCGAAAGTTTGCGATTGACCGTAGAACGGATTCGGTACCTGGGTGGATAGATCGCTGCCTAACTGATAATACTCGAGAGGAATGTTGTTAAGGCTCCAGTTCCAGACTGGAGTGAGCAGGTGAATGCCACGAATTCCGGTGTAGTCAACAGTCGCCACCCAATCTTTGCCAAGCTGACGCTGCACGCTGAAATCCCAGCTGTATTCTTCTGGACTCTGGAAATGACTGATCGTAGTACCCGCCTGGTCCAGACTGGCAGCGGCTCCGAAGGTTTGGAATCCGTAATCCTTGTTCGTCTTGATCGGCGGGTAGTATCCGAGGTTCAGCCCGCTGCTGGTCTGGAGCGGAAATGTTCCTAGACCGTGATCCCGGCCAAACTCGCTGACCCAATGTTGTCCATCGAGAGATGAAATCTGATTGAAGGTGACAGAGTTGTAGTAGAAGCTGAACCAGTCGGTCGACAAGCCGCCGAGTCCCTGATAGATGATTCCGGCGCTGGCGTGCAGGACAGTGTTCTTGTCGAGAGCGTAAGCGATTCCGAGGCGCGGCTGGAAGTTCAGCTTCTCGGTGGAGTAAAGGTTCTTCTGCGGATATTCCGGCGTGCCTAACAACACAACGCGCCCGGTGGCCCCCTGGCTTAGCCAGGCCGGCTGCGGCAAACCTGCCAGACCTGGAACCGCTGCGGTGACCTGGCTCCAGTCCCAGCCCGTATTCGGCGTGAGGACGTTCTTAGCGTTCATGTCGTACATGATGGGCGTGCTAGCGTTGGTGTTCTGCGGTTTGCGAGCGCCATCGTGATCCCAGCGGAGACCCATCTGGATGGTCAGCTTACTGTTGACCTTCCAGTCGTCCATTACGTATGCAGCTTGATTCCATCCATAAGGCGTGATGTTCCAGTTTCCCCATTGGAAGAAGTTGGAAGAGCCCATCATCAGTTCAGCCAGCGGGCTTCCGGAGAGATTGTCGACATTGTTCCAGAACTGGTTGGAACCGCCACCTGGGTTCACCCACGCAACTCCGGTATGATCGCCACCTTTTTCGCGAAAGCGAAGGAAGTAAAGTTCAAATCCAGTCTTAATGGTGTGTCGATGAAAAACCTTGGTGAAGGCGACGCTGCCGTTCGTATTCTGATTTATGAATGAATCGAATTCCGAGCCGCCCACGCTGCTGTATCCTCCGACACCGTTGAACCCTCCGATACTGATGCCCGGCGGAATGTGAAGGGTGGTCTTCGCAGGATTATTGATGATGAGTGGATCGAAAGGCCACTTGCTGGTATCGATGTTGGGGTCTGGACTCGCACCCCATCCCGAGACCCCGTTGCTCACCAGATTGGCGACGCCAAATCCAAGGTGCGCGTCGAAGATTGACGTAGGGGACACCGTCCAGTTGTATTGCAGGCTACCGCTCCAGTCGAGATCTGTCGTCACCGAGCCTGAACCGTGAAAATATGGGGCCGGTATGCTGTTGGTCATGTTGGAACGGCTGATGCTGAAGTTCACCCGCTGATTGTTGGCGATGTTTTCGTCCAACCGCAGGAAAAAGCGGTCGGTCGGACGTGTGGTATGAATCGACGAATAGTAGTTCCCGGTGTGGTCGCTATTGGCCGCGGGCGCGTGGTTAGGCAATGGCCACAGCGCAAGGTAGTTCGCGAATAACGCACTCTGCAGCGAGAGCGAGGCATTGCCCGCTGGGCATGTCCCGCCACTAACGTCTGCCTGGGAACAGATTTTCGACTGGGCGTACTGGGGGCGCACCCAGTTGCCTCCGCTGTTAAAGCCGTGGAATGGGTCGAAAATGTTGGCGTACACCGGCGATCCGTTTTGGTAATTAACGATCGTCTGCGAGAAGTCGCCCTGACGATTCAGCAGCGTGGGCACGCTGCTGATGACGTTTTGGCTGGTGTTAAAACGCTCACCTTCCCAGCCAAAGAAGAAGAACGTGCGATCCTTCCCGGAATAGACGTGCGGGATGTTAAGCGGGCCTCCGAACGTGAGGCCGTAGTTATTCTGATGGAATGCCTGTCGTGGCACAAGCGGAGTAGCCGCGTTTTGTACCCATTGATTGGAATTCAGGAGTTGATTGCGGAAGTACTCGAACAGTCGCCCGTGGTAGCGATTCGTTCCGCTCTGTGTGTTGACTGAGATGATGCCACCGGAGTAGCGACCGTGATCGGCCGTCAGGATTCCGTTCTCTACACGGAATTCACCGATTTCGTCCGGGGTAGGGACGGAACGATTGGTGGCGTTGAATTCTTGATCTTGAACCTGATTGCCATCGACGGAAATGTTCGTGCCATTCACCTGCCCGCCGGAAATGGAATAAGAGTTGCCGGAATTTGCAATGAAGTAGGACGCGTTGCCCAATGTAGCGATCTGATCCGCCGGCGGTCCCTGGCCTTGGATTGCTGGAGTCACACCCGCCAGGTCGAGAGTATTCCGGTTCAACTGAGGCAACTCCGTGATCATTTTGTTGTCGAGGACCTGGGCAGTGGCGGATTGATCGGCGTTGAGCAAGGCTGTGGCTGTTACGGTAACGGTTTCCTGGACGGTTCCGGGCTTCAAGCTGAAGTTCAGGGCTAGCTTGTCGCCAGTCCGCAAGACAAGTCCGGTGCGCGAACTGGATCCAAATCCCTTCTTCGTCACCTTTATCTGGTAGTTCCCGGGCAATAATTGGGGGAGCACGTAGACGCCGGATTCATTGGTTTTAGTGGTTGTACTGATCCCGGTGGCAACATTAATGGCTACCACCTCAGCGTCGAGCACCGCCGCTCCACTGGAGTCTGCTACCAGGCCACTGATCTGCCCGTTTGTGGATTGGGCCTGGACGCCACTGGCGGCCGCGATGACCGCAACGAGCACTGCACAAATCATGCTCAGCTGACCGGACGATTCCCGCCTTCTCCGCAGAGTACGCATGGTATCTTCTCCTGTGTGTGAGCTTCCGATCTGATGCCGACCACACAACGGCCACGACATTCCGGACATATTGGACCCACGCTCGCCGTTTATCCATCCGGGATCAGGATTTTTCTTGTGTTTAACTGACCAGCCCTATTTGGGATCTTTCGATGGAGGAGAGGCAGGAGAGTCTGGCTCGGTCACCCGCAAGAGTTGATCAGATTCGATGTCACTCATTTTCTGGATGGCTCCTGAAGGCCAATAGATTTCGAGTGACACTTTGCGATCATCCCCAAGCCCGAAGTGCACGCGCAGATCGCTCGCTGAAGCATATCCAACGCTGTTCGAAACGGTAGATACCTGTGTCCGCTGACCGCGGCATACTATGCGTGCGCCAATTGCGGACTTGTTACTACGTGTGCCCGTCAGTTTGAGCTGCAGCCAGTGCCGCACGGGGCTGCGATTCATCCATAGCTCAATGGGCTCATTCAGAGAGGTAACGGCCGCATCGATTCGCCCATCGTTGTCAAAGTCGGCGAAAGCGACTCCGCGATGCAGGCGAGCCGTCGCGAAATCCGCCCCGACTTTGTCCGATACGTCGGTAAAGTGCCCCGCCTGATTTCTGAAAACGCGGTTAGATTGAGGCTCGTTGATATCAAGCCCCCCGTTGGCGACAAATAGATCAAGCCAGCCATCGTTGTCCAGATCAACCAGACCGCAGCCCCAGCCATTCCATCCTCTACTCAAGCCTAACAAGCCACTGGACGCACTAGCGTCTTCGAAGGTCCCGTCGCCGCGATTGCGAAACAGTTCAAAGGTTTCTCCGCGCAGGCCGGTCATGACGATGTCGGGAAGGCCATCGCCATCGAAATCGCGGAAGTCCGCGCCCATCCCGGAAATCTGGCGACCGTCCCCGTTGTAGGCAACGCCTGATTCCATGCCCACTTCCTGCAGCTTCCTACCGCCACGATTGTGCAGCAGCAAGTTGCGGTCGTTGTCGTTAGCTATGAAGATGTCCGCGCGACCATCGCCATCGAAGTCCGCTACCGCGACGCCCATACCCTTGCCTAAGACTTTCTCGAGTCCGGCTTCGTGCGAAACATCGGTGAACGTGCCGTCCCCGTTGTTGTGATAGAGCAGTACGGGTTCCGCACGATACATGTCGGGGTGACAGTAGGAGTGAGTGGCCTTGTTCAAACCGCCACAGATCGGGTCAGAACCGGGACTCCAGTCACAGTAGTTCGAGACGATCAGGTCAAGTACTCCGTCGTTGTCGTAGTCGACCCAAGCTGCAGCTACAGACCACAGCTGCCGCTTTTGAACACTTGTTTCGCCCAGGCCGGCGTTTTCTGTGACATCAGTGAATGTGCCGTCCCCGTTGTTGCGATAGAGCGTGTTGCCGTGGACTCCCAGCACATAGATGTCTTCAAGGCCGTCGTTGTTGTAGTCGCCGATTGCAACTCCCATGTCATACCCGTGACCTTGAACGCCGGCACGCTCCGTCACGTCGGTAAACGTTCCATTGCGATTATTGCGATAGAGGCGGTTGAAGAAACGAGAATCGCTTTTTTTAAGAGAAGGCAGGGACGCACCGTTCACACAATAGAGGTCAGGCCAGCCATCGTGATCAAAATCGATCACCCCCAAGCCTCCGAGCACAGTTTCAACCTGATATTTGCGGCCTGTGGCGTCATTCCGCAGAACGAAGTCGAGACCACATTCGGGAGCGGTATTGTGCAATTGAATTGGCGACTCATCCGATCCGCTAAGCGCTCTCGCCACCGGACTAGCCAGGCACAAGCTGGAACCGACCAGCTTCGCGAACTCGCGCCGGGTCAACAATGGGCGGATACGGTTATTCATCCCGTGCCTGATGCGAACCCTGCTGGAAGTGGTCGGAGAGTTCGCGGGCGGTATCGAACGCGTGCTGGGCCTCCGCGCCTTTGCCCATGCGACGTAGCACGGTACCGAGAAGGTAGTGCAGGCTGCCCTTTTCGTCGGGATAGCCTTGTTGCAAAGCCGGGAGGAGGTTGGCCAATGCTTCCTCCAGTGCTCCCGTCTGGGCGCAGGCCGTTGCCAGTTCGACTCGTGTGATCATTTCGTGGGGAGCGTGTGCAGCCAGCTCTCGAAGGTAGGAGAGCGCGGCGGGATAGTCTCGTTCCTGCATGGCAATTTTTGCCAGTGTGCGCTTGGCGGGAATGCACTTCTCTTCCAGTCGGACCGCCTCCTGGGCGCTGTGTTTCGCGGCTTCCAACTTGCCCGCACCCAGCTGTGCTTCAGCGAGTCGCGCCCATAGAGTAGGATTATTGCGCCCTTGGGCGAGCGCTGCTTCATACTCCTGGATTGCGCCTTCCGGATTTGCCTGAAGCCGGAGCAAGACATCTCCGCGGATTGCGTGGAAGGGCGCATCTTCGCCAGCGGTCTGTTCGGCGTGCTCTGCGACACTTGCGGCTTCTCGTGAATAGCAGATGGATAGCAAGAATCTGGCTTCCGTGGGCGCTGTCGAGTTGTAAAGACTTCGCTCGAGGGCGGGGATCGCATCCTCACACTTGTTGAGATGGGCGAGAGCCGCGCCCCGCGCGAACCACGCACTACTTTGGCTGAGAAGGGGAGGAGAGAGCGCTGCCAGCTGTTCCCACCGTTGCTCCCGATAGAGAATGTCAGAGGACGTGTGCGGCAATTTGGCAGGCGCGGGGATCTGCGAAAGGAACTCGTCGGGATTGCAGGTTTGCTGGAGGCAGGTCAGAAATCTTGCGGCGGACCCCCGTGCCATTTCTGGATTTGGAGAGTGTAAGTGGTGTGGCCAATCGCGAAGTGTTTGGACTAGCACAGAAGGGGAGCGCTGCGCGATTGTATTCAGCCGATCCACGACGTCCTTGGCGTCATTGTCGCTGGCAGCGATGTAAGTTTGAACCTGCCAGGCGCGCAAATCGTTGGAATCATGCAGAAGGGCACGCGCGGCGGACTTGCGGGCTGCCTCGGTATCGTTTGCCTGGATTTGCACGAGTGCGATTTCACTCCAAATTCCTGGTGCATCTTCGTCTAGGTCAGCGGCACGAGTCAGAAGTTCCAGTCGAGATGAATCTTTCGCCGAATTAGCGAGGGCCTGGAGACGATATTCCGCAGCCAGGCCTTTGCGCGAGCTGCGGAGATCGACTGCAATCTTGGCGAAACGATCCAGGCCAAAATCGGCGAGGGTTATCGCAGCCTGCGAGGATTCCGGAGCCACCCGAGTGGCCTGGATGTAGGCTGCGGCTGCCTCAGCGAAGTGCTCCAGGCTGGCTTCAGCCTCCCCAAGATATCCATGGGGAAACTCCTCGCGAGGTTTAATCTTCGCAGCCATTCGCAAAAACCGAACAGCCTCGGCAGCTTCCCCTGTTCGCAACAGGTCAATGCCAAGCAATAAGTTGACGAAGTAATCGCGCGGCTGAACTCTATACGCCCTGCGAAATAGGGGAATGGCCCGAGCGTAGTCGCTCTTCTCGTGAAGCTCGAAACCCTGATGCAAGAGGGACTGGAAGTCTGTGGTTGGTGACGGGCTCGGCTGTACCTGTGCGGTGCTATTAGCAGAAAGAATCGCGACAGCAACTACCTTCCAGATCGTACACCAGGTTCTTGTGCTGATTAACACGGCCGCACCAGGTTTTCCAGCATATCCTAACCGAAGCAAATCGGGGTCACGGCCCGCGCAAATTCCTAAAGGAATATCCAATAATCAACGCCTTTTGCGAAGCGTGTTAATTATGCTTCGGCCACGGTCTGGAGGCTACCGGGCCGCGCCCAGGAAGGCATGCCTGTGACCCTTATTGGCCTGATCGTCATCAGTCTTCTGGTCAGCACAGCTCAATCCGCCGTGCTCCCGCTCCCGGCGCTGCGCGACGGCAGCGTGATCACTGGTCCCGGCACCTTTCGCCAGGACGAAGCGCTCACCATCAAAGGCCACGTTTCTCTTCGCAATCTGACTTTGGACTTGCGGGCCCCAGTTCGCCTCGCCGCCGGCGCAACGCTGGAGCTAAGCGACGTTCACATTGTTCTGTCAGACCCTCCCGGCTCGGCGAATGGGACCTCGAACTTGATCTGCGATGGTCCGGCTCATGTGGTAATCCACAACTCAACCATGCATCCTTCCGGAAGTGCCCATCCCATCTGGGGCTTGAAGGGCGAACTGGAGGTCGACGGTTTCGAGACGATCAACTCTGAGTTTCACCTGGACCATGTTCGCGCTCAACTCGATCGGCTTAACATATTCGAACTTGAAATCTCGAGGGCAAGCGAGGTATTAGCGAAGCATCTCAATCTTGTGTTTCTCTCCACGCACACTGGTGACGACGATCACCTTCAGTTTTCAGACATCCCCACCGAACGAACATTCAGCAAAGAGCTGGCGCTTGGGTCGGGAGCAAAGGCAAGTCTGTCGGACACCCGACTTCAGATTTTTCTGCTTTACGTCCACGGGAGCAGTTCGGCAACTCTCAGCCGCATGGCCCGAGTGCAGCTTGCGATTTTCCCGGACTGCCGAGGCAATTTACGGCTGCGGCATGGCAAAGTCGGTAACGAGCTCACCCCAGTCATTTTTCCGGAGCCAGGCGCGTCCGATTGCCCATTCCGGCTTTCGCTCAGAGATGTGAACTTGGATACATGGGACGTCTACTCCAGTGGGCACGCTGATCTCACCTTCGATCACAGTCTGATTGACGAGTTGACTGCGACGGATCATGCGAAACTAAACGTGCGCAACTCTGATCTGTACGCCGACTGGCTCGCTGCGAGTCGAGACGCCGAATTAACGATTGAAGATTCGACCGTGGGAGCGTTGCGGCTGGCCTCGCAACGACCGGACCTCGCGACCAGCGAGGCTAGAGTGTCGGGCAGAAGTCATGCGCGGTTTTCAAACGTGCGTTTTGATTGCGGCATCTTCGCCACAGACGATGCACGGGTGGAAATTGATCGGGCACTCACACCACCGCTGTATGTGCACCAAACGGGGAAAGCTAAAGTCACGCTTTCCAAGAACAGTCGTCGTCCCTGAAGGCTCGAAAGAAAAGTTGATCCATGCCAGAATTGCGTGTAAACACCGACTGGACTTATCGAGGGTTGCAAGTGGTAACACTCGAAAACAGGTTTTTGCGACTGACGATTCTGCCAGAGGCTGGGGCTAAGATCTGGCAGATCACCTATAAGCCTTTCGATGCGGACTTGCTTTGGAACAATCCCAGAATCGGGCCCAGCCGCCTTTCCCTGAACTCCCGGTATGACGACGTTTGGAGTGGCGGGTGGGACGAACTGTTTCCTAACGATGAAGTCGCTGTAATCGAGGGGGAAAGTTATCCTGACCACGGCGAGCTATGGACGGGAAGCTGGGCAGCAGAGCCCTTTTCGGCGGCGGACGAAGTAGGTGTCCGGCTGCGGTACGTGACTCCGATCAGTTCGATCGAGGTCGAAAAGACAATCCGCCTGTGCCGCGGCCAGTCGCGCATTGAGTTCCATCATCGCTTTACAAACACAGGACGTGCTGAGTTTCCGTTCCTGTGGAAACTTCACCCGGCGATGGCGGTGTCGCCGCAGCATCGCATCGATTTTCCAGCAATGCGGGTGCTGCTGGAACCGGCGTTCCCAGGCACTCTGGCTGGCGCTTCCGAGATCAATGACTGGCCGTTCGTGAAGACCCGCGACGGTGAGATCGACCTTCGTCGCGTTACCCCGGAAGATGCCCAACAGCTTTACTTCTTCTACGGTACTCAGATGAAGGGAGATTGGTGTGCCCTGACAAACTCGGCAACGGGTCTGTCCTGCGGACTGCAATTCGATCCCAAGGTGTTCTCATCTTGCTGGCTGTTTGCGACTTACGGCGGATGGAGAAACTATAACGTCGCCGTACTCGAGCCCGGTACGGGATTTCCCTTGAATTTTGAAGCCATGAGAGCAGGGCACCATCGCAGCCTGGCGCGCGGAGAAAGCCTCGAGACGGACGTTCGATTCATCGTCCAAGAGGGTTTGCGTTCGGTAGGCTCCCTCGATCCTTCGGGGAGGATGAGCGACGGAGAGTAGCGCATTCCGCTGTCTTTAGTTAGGACTTTGCACCGAGGTCTTGGGTTCAAGCGAAAGCAGAATCGCCGCGACAATCGCCAGGCAAACGCCCACTCCTTGTGCCACCGTAAGGCGTTCATGCAAGACCACGACCGCAAAAGCCACTGTTACCAGCGGATAAAGCGATATCAACGAGATCACAACCGAGGCCTTCCCGCCCGATTCCAATGCGGTGAAGCTGGTCAATGCTCCCAATCCATTTAATGTTCCCCCCGCGACGGCTGCCCAAAAAATCAAGGGTCGCAAGTGCCAATGAATCGGCACAAACACTGCGAGGATCGCCGAGATAGCCATCATTGCATATGCGAACCATATGAAGGAGAGCTCGCTGGAAATTCGATTTGTGGCGAGCTTTTGGGTAACGCCAGTGACACCCCAAAATACCAGGGCGATGGCAGCGAACCACAACCATGCGGGAACCAGAGACATAGATTTACATACTCAACAAGTAGATCGCTGTTAAGGCCAGAACCAATCCGATCTTCTGTGCGGTTCCGATGCGTTCGCGGAGCAGAGTTACCGCCAGAATCACGGTAACCAAAGGAAACAGCGCGGTTACGGGTGAAACAATCGAAGCCTTTCCCCCAATCACCAGCGCATGAAAGAAAGCGATGTTGCCGGCTCCTCCGAGCATTCCCGTAAGAAAGGCCCAGGCAATCCCAACGCGCCGCCCCTTGTCGGTGCTCGCCATGCGGGGCGAACGCCACACCATCAGGATGAGAGGCAGGAGTCCAAAGGTAAAGAAGACCTGATTGGTGTTGGCGTCGACTCCAGCGGACGCAACTTTCGACACCACACCCCAAGCTCCCCAGACGAGAATCGTAAGCAACGAAAAAACAAGCCAGCGCGGCATGCCAATAATTTTTGGCATGGCGGCGCGCGAGGTAATGGCAACGGTTCCCGTCATAAAAGTTGAAACACTCCGCGCACTCATGGCACGAATGCTGCTACTTCGAGCATCATCTTGAGAGAAACGCCCGGATTGCGGCTCATTCTTTCCAGGGCTTCCTGGCCATGCTCCAGGGGCATTCTTACGGTCCAGCGAGTCAAATCGATTTCTCCAGCGATCAATAAGTCGAGCGAACGACGAAAATCGGCTGGTGTGTAGGCGAACGACATGAGTACCCGGTGTTCCTTGCGGATACTGGTCACGAAGTCAATTTCAGTGCGCTGAGCTCCCATGCCGAGCAGCACGACCTGGCCACCCGGACGGCAGAGATCGAATGCCGTCTGTCGCGCTGGAGCGCTGCCGCTGGCATCGATCACGACATCGCATCCGCGTCCAACGAGTCGTTGAGCTTCAGCCTGGCCATCCTTCGCGGCGATATTGACCGCGGACGACGCGCCCAGTACCCGCATCGTTTCCAGGCGTTGGTCATTTACGTCGACCGTCAGCACCTCACGCGCGCCGACGCGAAGTCCAGTCATCAGGGCCAGGGCGCCCATGGTTCCGGCACCCACAATCGCCAATCGAAAAAAGGGCGGGGGGGACACCAGCCGAAACAAATGAACAATATTCGCCAGTGGCTCGGCGAGGATGGCCTGATCTGCGGTGAGCGTGTCCGGAATCTTGTAAATCTGCGTTGTCGGCAGGGCTACATACTCTGCAAAGGTTCCCGGCGTCGAGCCCAGGCCTAACAACTTCCACGAGACGCAGAGATTCTGCGCACCCGAGATGCAGGCATCGCAGTGCCCACAGCTAACCAGGGGATTCGCGACAACCCGCTGTCCGTCGGGGAGGCGGCCGACCAACTCATGCCCCAGCACGAGCGGGGGCTTACGTAGGGCGCTATGTCCGAGAAAACCCGAGAGGTCGGAGCCGCAGACTCCTGCGACTTCGACGGCAATCGCTGTCTCTCCGTATTGCGGTTTGGGACGAGATTGCTCCTCGAGTTCCACCCTGCCCGGAGCCGTATAGACCAGAGCTCGCATGGGCCGCAGTATAAGCTACCGCTCACCGGCCCAACATCGGATTAGTGATCTTTTTAACTGGGTTACGGGTCGCCCGTTCACCAGCACACGGGTATAAAGGATGAGCACAAGTGTGGTTCCTTGCGAGATCGGTGTCCGGGGGCTCCCGTGAAGATTGAGGCAGTCGACTTTTTTTATTTATCCATGCCGGAAGTGACCACGGAAGGAGATGGCAGCCAGGATGCGCTCCTGGTTCGGGTCGCGGCTGGCGGATTGGTGGGCTGGGGCGAATGTGAGGCTTCTCCGCTGGTTTCCATCGCAGCCTTTGTCTGTCCCATGTCGCACGGTGCTTGTCGTCCAGTGGGCGCTTCCGTCATCGGAGAGCAACTTGAAGGTCCTGCAGATATTTCGCGCATTGCTTCACAGATTGAACTCGATAGCATGGACTTGCTGCAGGCACCGCACACGTGGTCGGGGATCGAAATGGCGCTGTGGGACTTGTTGGGAAAGTTTCGCGGTGAGCCGGTGTGGAAGCTTCTTGGTTATCGCAATTCGTTTCGCAAGCTTCCTTATGCGTCGCAATTGTTCGGCGAAACGCCCCAACAGACCTATGAGCTTGCCGCAAACGCTCGGCGCGATCAGTTTCGTGCTGTAAAGTTCGGATGGGGGCCTATCGGACGAGGCGAGCTCAAGACCGACCTTGAACATTTTGCAGCGGCTCGCGAAGGACTCGGAAAAGACTCGCTACTGATGGTGGACGTAGGACAGATTTTCGGAGAAAACGTCGAAGCCGCTGCGGCGCGGTTGCCGATGCTGGAGCAGATAGGCGCTGTCTGGCTCGAGGAACCATTTCACACCAGCGCTCTCGCTGCTTACGCCTCCCTGGCCCAAGCCAGCAAAATCAAGCTAGCAGGAGGGGAAGGCGCGCACAATTTCTACATGGCACAGCACCTCATTGACTATGGCCATGTTGGGTACCTTCAAGTCGATTGCGGCCGCATCGGCGGCATCGGTCCGGCGAAGCGCGCAGCCGACTACGCCGTGGCCATGGGAGCAACTTTTGTAAATCACACTTTCACTTCGCACCTGGCGCTCAGTGCCTCGTTACAGCCCTACGCCGGACTGTGCGACCACGAAATCTGTGAATACCCGTTCGCTCCCAAACCACTGGCGCGGGAGTTTACTTCGAACCATATCGAGCGTGACCGTGAAGGTTACGTGGTGGCGCCTGACGCCCCGGGACTCGGAATCAACATTAACGCTGAGGCCGCTTTGTCTTATCTGCTTGACGTCGAGATCAAAGTTGGGGGAAAGGCAATTTTCTCCTCGTCCAACCAGTTCTGACTCGATACGCTCCGAGCCCATGCGGATGGTTGACCTCGTTCCCAGTTCTCGGACTGTCTCTATCGTTGTGTGGCTTACACGAATCAACGGCTCCCAAGACGTTCCGGCAAAGGCTTGTTCAGTCCCTCATCGCTCCGAATGGGCGCCAACCGAAGCCATTACAGGTGCCATGCGACGACCCTTTGCTTCGACTCGCCTGTGTCGGCATCACAATCGCCTAGTCCTTGCCCTGAAAAGGGCTGAATCGTAGTTGAAAGAGATGCAAGAGTGCAAGTCGGGATGGAAACTTTTGAATTGAACGACGCGAGTTTCACAATATAAGACATCCTCCCCGTATTGAGTGAACAAATACAGATATTTTTTGGTCCGCTCTGGGACTGGTCATGACGGGCAACGCGTAAATCGGCGATCACCCGTCGGAATCGCGGGACCTAGGCCTGGTCAAGCCCCAGGTCGTGCCCCGAACTAAACTGCACTCTGGTTCTCCGTCAACATCGATGGTGTCGAGAGTGTAGGCGTGCCTACATCGCTGAGTCCCGACGCGATTTCCATGGAGAACTGCAATGGGATGTTCTTGCAAGCCCTCCTCAGAATTTTCCTGCCGCCCTTTTCGTTAAGAACCTTCGAAGGTGTTCCGCCCCATCTCCACCGTCGGTTACCCTGTGATTGCAGCATGCGATTGCATCGCTGTCCGAAGTAAGCGTGGGGCAATCGGTGACCGCATAGCATCGAGAAGTGCTTGGGAAGACGGGGTTGAACCTGCGCTCTGTTTGCGCTCTGTTAGTGTGCTTACCATAGCTTTCGGTGGGCTTTGGTGTCATCGCTGGCCCTGCATGTGGTTGAATATACGTTGTACTCTGAATTCGAATCCCACTCTCTCCGCCATCCCTCTAAATCCCTCGTAAACAGGACTCGGAATCGTACGGCTACCTAATCACTGGGTCAACCGTCGCAACCCTCAGCTTGCTCTGAGGACGGCTCTCTCCTTGCAAACGCCATTGAGAAGTACCTCGCCAACATTACAGTGTGGAAGTCTGAGGCGACGGCTGACGGCTAAGGCAAAGCGAGCGCAGCCGCGCCGGCAGTTCCTTCCGCAATTTCAACTGGTTGTTCGTCAGACAGGCCGCCTCTCTGAAAACAGAGCAAGACTCATTTCTTCTTCGTCTTCGGTCAAGCGGTAGATTCATGCGGAAGATTGTACTTTGGATTGCCCAGCGATGATCCAAACCATCCATGCATCCGCGTCGCGCGGCATGCGGCTCCCTTCGTTAGATCATCAGCGGAGTCTGTGTCTATCTCTGCGATGAGCTAATCCTAGAGTGGTGCAGATGCGACAAACTAGTGACGCCTGCCGATCATATCAACAGCAATTCTCTTGACAATGGTCGCAGCGGTCCTTGGTGACTGTTTCTTGAAACTCCTCATTCACAAAGTAATACGCTGCGAGGTCGACGAATATGATCTTGTGGCCACGGACACTGTCCATTCTGATCCTGTCCTCCTTCTTCAACGCCCACTATTTCCCCGTCTGCGGGCCTGCTCTTCGATTTCGTCCCGTCGTCCAGCCGACGTTTAGACAGATTGGCTAGGTCGAGTTTCACACGCGCGAGCTGGCCGTTTGTCCGTTGACCGCCTCACGTCGGCAGGCAATGCGGTCCGATGGGCTCAAAGGACTTATATGTGAGCACGAACTCCTGATGTCCGAGGCTCTCAGAACAGCTCTGCACACCCGATGCTATTTCCAACACCTTGCCATAGATCTCTTTGCCGACTTCGTCCACACTGCCTTCCAGGCGCAGGATTCTTCCGGCATTAACATCCATGTCATCGCTCATGCGGTCGTAGGTTTCGGGATTAGCGCAAACTTTAATGACTGGAGAAATCGCGGAACCGACGACGGAGCCGCGCCCGGTAGTAAAGAGAATCACGTGCGAGCCGCAGGCGATCAACTCTGCGATCTCGGCGTTATCGTTGATATTGGGAAAACCGAAGCGGGGTTCACCATCCGGCACGACATCCAGGAGATACAATCCGCCCTTCCGCGGAACGTCACCCGGCTTGATCAGCCCCGAGATTTCCGAGTCCCCACTCTTGCAATACGCGCCGATGGATTTCTCTTCTATCGTGGTCAGCCCGCCCTCGGCATTTCCCGGAGCGAAGCTGGCATGGCCCATGACCCTGTAGTAGTAAGCCGCCTTCTCCACAGATTTCTTTAGCTCCTCGCCTAGTTCCGGGGTCACAGCGCGCGAAGACATGACATCCTCGAGTCCGATCATTTCTCCGGTCTCTTCGAAAATGGTCGCCGCACCCTGCTCGACCAACAGGTCAAACGCGCGTCCCACCGCTGGATTGGCGGTGATGCCACTGGTGGCATCGGAGCCGCCACACACCGTTCCAACTACCAGTTCGTTCAACTGCAGCGGCACCCTGGGCACCGCTTCGATTTGCCGCAGAGCTTGTTCCACCCATTCCTTGCCGGATTCGATGGATTTCCGCGTGCCACCGGTTTGCTGAATCACGACCGTCCCCACCGGCCGGCCGGTCTTCTCGATGTTTTGCGCGAGACGATGGCGATTGAAGCTTTCACATCCGAGCGAGAGCAGGAGCGCTCCTCCGACGTTGGGATGCGTGCACAACATGTTCATCATGCGGTCTGCATACGCATTCGGGTAGCACCCGCCGAAGCCGATCAGGTGTACTGGTTGACCTCGGAAAGAATCCACGATCTCGCGGGCCACGTGGTGAGCGCATTCCACGAGATACGCGACAACGATACAGTTGCGGATTCCTTTTCTTCCGTCGGAGCGAAGAAAGCCTTGCAGTGTGGGCGAGTTATTTGACGAAGACATGATCTTTGTCCAGGGTGTACGTAGCGATGTAGTCACTCTTCAGGTTATGCAGATGCATGTGGGCTCCAGCCGGAATCGGCTCTTTCGCGGAGCCAATCGGTACACCACACTTGTACACCTTTTCTCCGGCCTTGATATCGCGGGCCGCGACCTTGTGCCCGATGGCAATATTTTGTGTGAATAAGATTTCGTGCCCGTCGACGACGTCACGGTCTCCGGGCCTTACGGGCGCGACGACAATGAGGACATTGTCATCGCGATGGATTCGCAACAGCTTTCGTGACTTTCCTTCTGGTTGCATCAAAATTTTCCGTACTGTAAATAAGCCTGTACCGGATCAATACCCTGCAAAATCGCCTTGCGCACGAGATTCTCTTTGCGCAGGACTTCTTCGGTCTCTTGCACTACTTCCGCAGCAATTGCAGCCGGTATGATCACAATTCCGTCGCGGTCGGCAAGCACATAGTCGCCGGTGAGTACCGTGACCTCGCCGACCCGAATCGGCTCGCCTAACGCGGTGGCTGCCCACTTGCCGACCACGTCCACCGGGGTGAAATACTTACAGAACACCGGAAAGCCCAGATTTTCGATGAAGGCCGAATCCCGGCAACCGCCATCCACGACATAGCCTAGCACTTTCTTGTAGACCAATGTCTCGGCAGACAGCTCTCCCATGTGGGCGAGACTATGGTCGTTGGGCTGACAGACCAGGACAGTGTTCGCCGGCGCTTTCGACAACAGATCACACCACTTAAGCAGACTCTGATGGGCATCCAAAGAATCGTCGCGCTTGCCCTGAATCGTGAAAACCGGGCCGGAGAGTTTGTGCTGTAAGTGCAGAGGCCGAATGTATTGCGGAAGCGTCTGGCGAATATAGCCCTTCGCTCGCAGCACGTCGTGGACGGCTCCGGAGTAGCAGTCTCTCAGCCTATCGGCTAGCGTTTTTGTTAGCGTCATCGCACTTCAGCTTGCTGCACTTGGTTCTTGAACTTCGCAGGATCGCGATACTTCACGGTCTGCAAGTGTTCGCAATAGAGAACCAGTTCTCCCGGCATTTTGAAAACTTCGTACGAGACCCTCACCATCCCCATTTCGCGGTACTTGGGCGATTTTTCAAGCTGCGTGCGGACGGTGTAAATCGTGTCGCCCACGAAAACCGGTTTAATGAAGCGCAACTTGTCATATCCGTAGCTGAACGTGTGAACATTGTTGTGCGCCATCAGGCCCAGTCCCAGGCTGAATACCATAGCGCCCGCTACCAGGCGCTTCCCGAAGACTCCTTCTTCTTTGGCGAAGACATCGTCGGCCACGTAGGGATGCATGTCGAGAACCATGGCATTGAATAGCATGCTTTCACCTTCGGAGATCGTGCGACGAATGGAACGGGCTCGCTTGCCCACCTCAAAGTCCTCATATAACCAATCTTCGGCATTCCAGATCGGGATTTCTTTGTGTTTAGCGGGATCAGGATTTGGATTCTTCACTCGGTTCCTCTTTTGTCGTTACGCGATTTGGCGTGCTGCAACTCGCTGCGTGGCATAGCGATCGTTAAGCCATCGGATCAGGGCTGCATCCTTCACTTCACCGCGCAAACAGCGATTGATCTCGATTCCTGCGACTTCAAAGAAACGAACAAATCCGTCGAAGCGGGGCCGCACATAAGCAGTCTGCAAGGTTTGCAACGTGCCGGAAAAGAAATCGTCGGCTGCGGCGTTCACCGGCGAGTCGGTCCACGCGGCCAAGCTGGCAGGCTGGCCTCCTGCGCGAAAATAGGTACCACGCTGGTGTTCGGGGCTCACGAGCCATTTGGCGTAGGCGATGGCTTCCGATGGATGCGGAGTGAGCTTGCTGATTGCAACCCCCGTTCCTCCCAGCATCGTCCCGGCACATCCGCGCTGGCCGGCGGCCGGAGCATTCGTGAACTTCAATCGCTCCGGGTTGCCAACTCGCGAGTAGTTGGAATAACCAAAACCGTACGGACAGTAGAGCACGTCGGAACCGCTAATCATGAAATCGTAGACCTGGATCGGATTCCACTCCACAGATCGGGGATGGGCCAGTTCGATGAGCGCGTGCAGGCGATCCAATACCTCCGCAGAGACGGAGTCGTCCACGAAACGTTCACCTTCCTCGAGGATGGGATATCCGAGATTCGCGCTCAGCGTGAAGAAGACACTGATCGCATCCGTCGGACACGCAGGCGCCACGATATATTTTCCCGCTTTGCGTGCCTTCTTCCCCAGTTCCAAAACGTCGTCGAACGTGTTCGGGACATTGGGAGACAACGCTAATAACAGATCGGGCCGGTATGATGCGACCTGCGTCGCGGCATCGATGGGGAGAGCCCAAAGGCCACCGCGGTACCAATAGGATTGCCAGGAAGGACCCACAGAGTCTGCAGCAAAATTAAGTTTCTCAGCTTCGTTGAGGAAGGGAGCGAGATCAACTAACACATCATGAGCTGCGGCGAAACCAACGAACGGGTGATCCACGATGAGGAGATCGTAACGATCCAGATATTGCTCGATGGGAGCTTCGCCAAACTCTCGCAGAGTTCGCCGGTCCCACTGGATTTTAATGTGGGGATTTCGTGCTTCGTATTCGGGAACTCCTCCGAGCAAGGGGGCGTAGCCACGTGGATGATCCCAGGTGAGCCCTTTGAGAGTAATTCCCACAGTTAACTCCTTGCTTCGGAAGTGTCGTCAGCGCGGGTCAAGGCGCCGGACGTTTCTCGGCCAGCAAAATGTGCTCGCAATACAGAACCACTTCATCGCGCTGGTTCAGCACCTCACAAGCTTCCACAATGCGACCCAACCCTTTGCGCTTCGGGTCTTCCTGCTTTTCTTTAACGGTGACTCGAGTCCGCAGCGTGTCTCCGATGAAGACCGGCTTGGGGAAACGCAATTTGTCATATCCGTAGGTGAAGGCGACGGGATTGATTTGACTTGCCGTGAGACCGATGCCGATGGCAAAGGTCATGGTGCCGTGTGCGATACGCTGACCAAATTTAGTCTGACGGGCAAACTCCGCATCTACGTGATGCGGGAAATAGTCCCCGGTGTGCCCCGCATGAATGACTACATCAGTCTCGGTAATCGTGCGTCCCGAGGTCACCCGCTGCGCATCGACTACGTAATCTTCGAAGTACTCGGTTCGCGTCATGGCTGCACCGCGCCGGAAGAAAGTTTCGGCCTCTTTCCACCGATCGCGGACGAAAGCGTGCGGGAAGCCAGGCTCAACGCTTCTTTGACCTGCGGTTGACCCACGCTGTCTCCGATGCGCGCAAGAAAAGGAACTGTCATTGCCGCGATAGCTTCCCCGTGTTGATTCAAGACCGGGTAACTGATGTTCACCACGCCGTGCACCTGGTAGCTGGCCAGTTCTTCATAGCCGCGCCGGCGAATCCGGTTCAGGTGACGGTAGAGACCAGCCGGAATTGGCTTTCTGGAGCGGAAGCGCCACGCGCTCAGCGCGCGGGCGCGACCTTCGTCGCTTTGAAAAGCCAGAATCACGTGTCCGGAAGCTGTGTTCAAGAGGTCAATGTTTGCTCCCAGCCGGACAGAGAAACCCATGATCCCCGGCGCGTCGAACTGCGTTACAACCACTACCTCAGCATGGTTGAGCATTGCCAGATGGCAGGATTGGCCGGTGTCGCTTGCGACCCGCTGCACCAACGGGCGTGCCTGCACGATCAGACGTTGCAGCGGATGATGGTGGTGGACAATTTCAAACAACTTCAGTGTGAGCTGGTAGCGCTCGTCCGGGCCTGTCCGGGAAATGTAGCCGCGTTCTTCGAGGCACACCAACATGCGGAATACCTCAGTGAGGGTGCGGCCCAGGCGGCTGGCGATTTCACTGTGGGTCAGGGCCTCGGAGACCGAAGCCAGAAGTTCCAGGATGTCCAGGCCTTTTTCAAGGGCGGGAGCTGTGTATCGGCTTCTCCGCGAGGTCATTAGCCTTCGAGTTGAAAGCTCGCGCCGGGCAGTCATGTTGAGCAACTTCCGTTAGTTTACTACACAATTTCTCTAATGAAAATACTATTTCATTGGTAGAATTAAGACTCACCGCAGTCAGGAGCCTCCCGTGACCGCTTCCACAGCGCGCGCCTTAACAGATCGCATCAATGAGAAACCAGAAAGACCTCTCCACGGCATTCTGGTGCTGGACTTCAGCCAATTTCTTTCCGGTTCGCTGGCTACTCTTCGGCTGGCGGACATGGGCGCCCGCGTGATCAAGATCGAGCGCCCAGGAACTGGCGATCTCGGCCGCTCACTTTATTTGAGCGATACCGATGTGCATGGGGAGAACACGCTCTTCCACGCCATCAATCGCAACAAAGAGAGCTATGCAGCGGATCTGAAAAACCCCGCTGACCTGGACAAATTGCGCCAGTTGATTGCGCGGGCCGATGTGATGGTGCAGAACTTTCGTCCCGGAGTGATGGAGCGGTTGGGCTTCGGCTACGACAAGGTTTCGCAGATCAACAGCCGGTTGGTATACGGAATCGTTTCGGGATATGGAAACGCTGAAGCCTGGCGTGATCGACCAGGACAGGATTTGCTGGCGCAGGCGCGTTCCGGAATCATGTGGCTGAGCGGCGATGAGGGAGATCCTCCCACGCCAATGACTCTGGCTATCGCCGACATGCTGGCGGGACATAACCTCTGCGAGGGAATTCTGGCATGCCTGGTGCGACGCGGCGTGACTGGCCGAGGCGGATTGGTGGAAACCAGTTTGATTGAGGCATTGCTGGATTTCCAATTTGAAGTGCTCACCACGCACTTGAATGACGGGCGACGTCCGCCGCGGAGAAGTGCGTTCCGCAATGCGCACGCGTACCTGGCGGCGCCTTATGGAGTTTACGACACGGGCAACGGTTATCTGGCGCTGGCTATGACGCATCTTCCGACATTGGGCAAGTTGCTCGATTTGCGTGCGCTCCAGGAAAGTTCGGATCAGGCTGATGGGTTTCGTCGTCGCGACGAGATCAAACAAATCATCGCCCAGCGTCTCAAACAGCACACCACAGAGCATTGGCTCGAGATTCTGAATGCGGCCGACATCTGGTGCGCGGAAGTTCTGGATTGGCCCAAGCTCTGCGCCAGTGAAGCCTTCGGGCAACTTGCCATGCTCCAGACCCTCAGGGATGGAGCCGGAATCGAGATTCTCACCACGCGTATTCCGATTCGAGTGGACGGAAATCTGCTGACGAGCGAGCGAGTTGCTCCGCACGTGGGACAACACACTGAGACAATTCAGAGGGAGTTTGGGCTTTAGCTTAACCGGTACACGCGGACAGCATTGTCGTAGAACAACTTTCTCTGACTGACCTCGCCTGCCCCTCGGGTGATTGCCTGCAAGGCTTCCACCCACTGTTGATAGCTCGCCGAAAGCGTGCAGACCGGCCAGTCGCTGCCGAAGAGCACGCGATCCCAGCCAAAGCTGGCGATTGTGTGTTCGACGAACGGCCGCAGATCCTCGATAGTCCCTCCCTTGGGATCCGCATAAGCCACGAGGCCGGAGATTTTGCAAGAGACATTTGGAAACCTGGCGATCTCCGTGATGTGAGCGCGCCATGGATCGAGATTCTTTTCCTTAACCTGCGGTACTCCGCAGTGGTCAAGGATGAAAACCACATCCGGACACTTAGAAACCAATTTGATCGCGATGGGAATCTGCCGAGCCAGAACGCAGATGTCGAATGAGAGACCGTAACTCGCGAGTGCGGCCACGTTCTTAGTGAACGTTGTGCCCTGGCCAACCTCGTCCGGTTGGGTATGGAGCACACGACGAATTCCCTTGAGCTTGCGATGGCCTGCGATCTGGTCAAGATAAGATTTGAAATCCTCGCTCTCGGGCCGAGCGCAAGCCACAATACCTTCGAGTGGATTATCCGGCTGATCGGCGAGCGCGAGCAGATGCCGGGTCTCGTCGAGCATGTAGGGTTCATCGACGTCGGCCTCGAGATGCACCGACTTCACAACGTTCAGCCCTTTGGCAGCCAGAAGATAGTCGGGCACCCGGAAGGAGCGGTTCAGTGCCGGAAGCGAATCGAGCCAGGAGTAACGAAAGAGGTCCAAGTCCCAGAGGTGCTGGTGTGCGTCTACGATTTGCATGGTTCGGTTTTGAGCGAAACGGGGAATTTATCGGCTGCGTCGATTCCTGTCAAATCAATCGCAATGAAATACTTCTTCCATATTGGCCCACCACTCGCCTTGAGAGCGGGTTTCTAACGGCTTCTGCATCGGCATCATAACCGCCCACCATTCTTGAGTTTTGGGATCTGCCGCCATTTTCGCCATGTCGGCAGCGTAGTCCGCGCCGTGATATTCAAAGTATCCGAAGAGTAAGTCGTCTTTCAGGTAAATAGAATAGTTCCGAATGTTGCAACGCCGGATCATGGCAAGCACTTCAGGCCACACCGCTGCGTGGTATTTCTTGTAGGCTTCAAGAGACTCCGGTTTTACTTTGATCACAGAACCGTAGCGCTTCATGTCATGGTCCTCTCACGATCGGTTTGCGGATGCCGGCGGCAACCCGGATTGACAACGAGACTGACACGTTGCGTTCCGCAAAGCCGCTCTACTATATTCGATGCCTTTGGAAGCTGGCTATAGTTTGTGAGAACCGAGTCGACGGAAACTTAGCAATCATTAACATGACACAACATCGGATTACTTCACTGGAAACACACGACGTGCGCTTCCCACTAGAGCAAGGCGCGGGCAGCGACGCAATACACTCGGGAGCGGAGTACGCATTTGCCACCACGCTGCTCGGGTCCGATGAAAAAGTCTTCGGTACCGGAATCGTGCTTACCCTTGGGCTGGGGAACCGTTTGGTCTGTGAAGCAATTGAGCACCTTGGCAAGGAACTGATTGGCCGGGAAATAGAAGAGCTGATGGCGGATTTCGGGGCAGTCGCGGAGAAACTTGCTCAACATCCTCAGCTTCGCTGGCTGGGTCCTCAAAAAGGCGTGGTTCACCTGGCGCTGGCGTCGATCACCAACGCATGTTTCGATTTGTGGGCTAAGAGTCGCGGCGTACCTCTTTGGCGGCTGCTTCTGGATCTCGATGCAAGAAAAATCGTCGACTTGCTCGACTTGAGTTATCTCGAAGACGTGCTCACGCGCGAAGAGGCGGAAGGGATTCTGCGAAAGCAGGAGAGTTCCCGGCGACAACGGGAAGGCATATTACAGAGCGGGTATCCCGGGTATGACACATCCGTCGGCTGGTTCCAGTACGAAGATAGTCAGGTGAAAGATCTGGCACGGCAGGCAATGGAGAAGGGATTCCACGCTTTCAAGCTAAAGGTTGGATCCCCCGATGGCCAGCGCGATGTGCGGCGCGCCTTCATGCTGCGCGAACTTGCCGGTGCGGATGCGCTAATCATGGTCGACGCGAACCAGCAGTGGACGCTGCCACGTGCGCTGGAGATGTGCGCCAAGCTAAAGGACATGTCTCCTTATTTCGTGGAAGAACCAACCCATCCCGACGATATTCGTGCGCACCGTGCTCTCGCCGAAGCGATCAAGCCAATCCCGATTGCGTTGGGCGAGCACGTTCCCAACCGAATCATGTTTAAGAACTTCATGCAGGCAGAGGCGGTGCAGATTGTGCAGGTTGACTGCACGCGGGTTGCGGGAATTTCTGAGTTCCTCACGGTGAGCCTGCTGGCGCGAAAGTCCGGGCTACGGGTAGTTCCTCACGTGGGGGACATGGGACAGATTCACCAGCATCTGGTTTTGTTCAACCACATTGCCATGGGACACGAAGCAGTATTCCTCGAGTGCATCCCGCATCTCCAGGCGCACTTCGTGAATCCCGTTCGCACAGAGAATGGGGTGTATGTGACACCGCAATCGCCCGGTTCCTCCTCTGATCTGAAAGGTGTGCGACCGGGAGCGTAGCCGAACTTCACGCGCTGATCTTCATGCTGATCTTCATGAAGTGATCTCTTCCGGGCGGACAGCGCGCCTCTCGGCCATCGCACGGTACTCGGCAAACATCACTTGCAGCGTACGCAGGTTGTCGCGTCCGCTGGTCTCTGGCTCTGAGCCGCTCTCTATGGCACGCATGAGGGAAGCCATCGGACCCACAAACGCATCTGGAATCCACATGCTGCCGAGGCGAGCGGAGAACCAATAACCCGGATTGTGCTTCGACATAAATTCCAGCGTATCGGGGCGGCCCGTGGGATAGTTGTACATCAGGCCGATTGTTCCTTTGATCACTCCTTCCCTGCCTTCGAAACGAAAGATGGCGTAAGCGTCATCCTGCCAAGTGGTGTGGCAGACATCGATCAGCACCTGCAGGCCGGACGTGTACTCCCAAGTTGTCAGTGTTTTGGTTTCAGCTTTCGTGGTTTCGCCCGGAGCCCGACTCCCGCTAGTAAACACATAGGCGGGGTCGCCCAGCAGATAACGGAGCGAATCGATGTAATGGATGCTGTGGAACATGATCTCCAGGTGTTTGCCCTGGTAAATCCACGGCCAGAGACTCCAATCGGTCTTGCAATGGACCTGGATGGCGCCGTAAGTGGGTGTGCCCAGCCAGCCATCATCCATCAGCAGGCGGGCGCAACGGATCCCGGCGTCCCAGCGCATCTGCTGATTGACCGCAATCTTCACCTTCGCGCGTTCGGCGAGTTCAACGCTGCGAACTGCTTTTGAATACTCATCGGCGAAGGGCTTCTGACACAGCAGATGCTTGCCGGCGGCAGTAGCCTGTTCGACGATATTGACCTGCTCGGCGGGATAGACGGCGATGTCAACGATCTCGACCTCCGGCTGACGCAGCAACTCGTCGACGCTAGCGTAGACTTTCGCGATTCCGTGGTCTTTGGCAGTGCGCTCCGCCTGCTCACGATTCCGGTCGGTGATGCCGACTACTTTGAACCCTGCTTTCTTGTACGCGGGCAGATGCGCATAGTTGACGATTCCTCCGGCGCCGACAATACCGATTCCGCGGTCCATGCGCTGAGGCAATTTTGGTTCGTAATCGAGGTGAGGGAAAACATCAGGTGATTCAGAGTCTCTTTTCATAACCTTTTGCGCGCGAATGTACCTTGCACAAGCGCAAACTCTAGCAGCAACTACTGCCGCGCACCAAAGCTATTCTTTTTTCGTGGTTGAGTGGTGAAGAAGATGTTTCAGCCTTTGAAACTTTTGTTGTTCTTCTTCAAAGAACTTCGTCGTGGACTTGCACTCGTGAATCTCTTGGATTACGGTCCAGCCTTTTCTAGGTAAGGACTCGGCAACAAATTGTGATACACGGGTTTGGACATGAGGCCGCCAGAGTACTGGAAGGCGGGCGATGTCGTTGAATTGGGGATTGACGAGCTTGGCGAGATGAGACTGTGGAGAAGCGTGGCGATTTCTCCTTTAAGATGTCAGGGTGATTCCGCTCAGAAGAGTGCAAAGGTCCAGATCCGTTTTGTTTCTCGCAGCCGTTTCAGCGCTAGCAACCTGCCTTGCAGCCCAAACGACGCAGCCCACCAAAACGGCGACACCGAGAGTCAAGCCGGGCGAAGTTCATTTCGAGGATATCGCCCAGCAGGCGGGCCTGAGCGCGCTCAACGTCTACGGCAGCGACACTCACAAGGAATTTATCATTGAAACCACCGGTAACGGCGCCGTCATTTTCGATTACGACAGCGACGGATGGCCAGACATTTACCTTCCCAACGGTTCGACGGTAGAGGGATTCGCCAAAGACAAAGCTCCGACCGGACACCTGTATCACAACAACCATGACGGGACGTTCACCGATGTCACATCGCGCGCCGGACTGGCGCGTCCAGGCTGGGGACAGGGCACGTGCGTCGGTGACTATGACAATGACGGCTATCTCGATTTGTTCGTCACCTATTGGGGACAGAATATTTTGTATCGCAACAACGGGGACGGGACGTTTACCGATGTGACTGCCAAGGCCGGACTCAAGACCTCGCAAGACGAGTGGAGCACCGGCTGTAGTTTTGTGGATTACGACCGCGACGGCAAAGTAGATATTTTCGTGGTGCGTTACGTGGACTTCAGTTACGACTCGGTGCCGCGCCCGGGACAGGGACGCTGGTGCCAGTGGAAGGGGATCAACGTAATGTGCGGGCCGCGTGGGCTCAAGCCGGGCGTGAATGCGCTTTATCACAACAACGGCGATGGCACATTTACCGACGTCTCGCAGAAATCCGGCATTCTCAATACAACACCATGTTACGGATTCACGTCGCTGACGGGGGATTTCGACCACGATGGATGGCCGGATATCTACGTTGCCTGCGACTCCACCGCCAGCATTCTGTATCACAACAACCAAAACGGAACCTTCACCGACATCGGAAAGAAAGCCGGCGTGGCATACAACGAGGACGGGTCCGAGCAGGCAGGCATGGGTCTTTCCGCCGCCGACTTCACTCACAGCGGGTATCAGGACATCGTTAAAACCAATTTCAGTGATGACACTCCGACGCTCTATCTGAATCGCGGTGACAACAATTTTGATGACGCCACATACCGCGCCGGCTTGGGCAAGATCAAAACGTGGCTGGGATGGGGAGTGCAATTCTACGACTTCGACAATAGTGGGTGGCCAGGAATCCTGGTCGCCAATGGCCACGTGTATCCCGAGGTGGATGGCAAAGCATTGGGCACCAGCTATCGCGAACCGAAGATCGCCTACTACAACCTGCGCGATGGGACATTCGCTAACATCACAGCGGATGCGGGTCCGGTTCTGAGCGAGCCGCATTCCGGTCGCGGCATGGCGCTTGGCGATCTGTTCAACGATGGCCATGAAGAAGCGCTGGTGAACAACATGAATGAGAGGCCGTCGCTTTATTACAACACTGCGCCGATTGGGAACTGGATCGGCCTACAACTGGTTGGTGTGAAATCGAATCGCGCCGCTTTGGGCGCTGCGGTAACCCTCCAACAAGGCAGCGATAAGTACGAGAAGGAAGTGCGCAGCGGCGATGGCGACATCTCGCAAAGCGATCTCCGACTGCATTTCGGCTTGGGCAAATCATCCAGGGCGGAGAAAATCGTAATTCGTTGGCCTAGCGGATTGGTCGAGACGCTCTCTGACCTTCCCGCGAACCAGTACTACGTCGTGAGAGAAGGTAGCGGCGTTGACAATAGCAAGACCCGCGGAGTCAGTTCTGTGCGGATCGAGGCGCCGAGCCAGAAAGCCAGATAGCGCTTCCGGTTGCCGATCGACCGTTGACCCGAAGGCCGACCCAAGTGCTGACCCAAGTGTTGCTGCTATGTCGCATTGCCGGCGGAGATGAGGGCAATCGCCACAAGCAGGACCGCGACTCCCATCCAGTTGTAGACCAAGGCGCGGCGACTCGCGCCTTTCCATTCGCCAGATACTGCGCCCCAGAACAGGCCAGCGATGATGTCGATGGTCATGAAGATGGGCCATCCCACAATTGCGCCAAGCGAGCCCAGTGAAGCTGCACCCGCTCCGTAAAAAACAGTTCCACCGAACCATAGCAAACCCATCGCGATGCCGAGCGGCCAGTACACGGACGGATTCCCTTCACGGAATACAGACCATGTGCGCTTCTTGTTCAGCAGATACACGCAGTAAAGGAAATTGGCGACAAAGCCTCCGGTGACGGTGAGTGCCCAAATCGGATTGGCTGCCATCGCGTTACTCGCTCCTGCCCGGAGCGCACGAAGCCTTAGTTCATCACCGAAGACGAAGCTGAAGTTCATCATTGAAGAGAAAATGCCGGACAAGATACAGATCACCAGCCCGATGGTGAAACCGGAGCGTACACCGTTACTCGCTCCAAAGTCGTGCTCGCGAGTGCGTCCGGCGAGTGCGAGAAGGACAAGCCCCAGAACCATGACGGCAGTGCCGGCGATTAGAGCCAGTCCGCGCTTGGCCCCGAGTTGCTCTGGGTGAAGGATCGCCAGCGGAAGTAGCGAGCCAAAAGAAGCCGTAATACCCAGGATCACCGCGAACCCGAGCGCCATTCCCACGCGGCTGATCCCGAGACCAAACAACGTGGCCCCTACGCCCCATAGCAGTCCAAACAGAACTACCTTGATGAGAGTGGACGGCGACGCTCCCGCATAAACGCTTGCGACATTCGGCACCGTAGCGAAGTTAATAATCCAGGGAAATATGATCAGCCCAGACAGTGCGAAGATCAACCAGCTGTTTTCCCATCGCCATCCTGACATCAGCTTCATGGGAGCAGCAAAGCTTCCGTTGAGAATACCAGCCAGCGTGACCACCGCAATTCCCCATACCAATGCCTGGTTCATTCCGTACCTCAAGGTAAAGGCTTGCAGAATGGACTACGCCGGCCTTGCACGTCAAGCGGGACGGTTGGGCAAGATCGGGTTGCCCTCGGAATGCTCTTTGGACTAGAGTGCGCTTCATGTTGCGGATCGGGATACAAGAACTGAAGGCGTGGAGGCCAATGCCTCGGTGATGAAGGCTCCGAATTGCACCGGAAGATGGCGTTTGCAAGCGATCGCAAGCGGCTTGGCATGGATCGCAGCTACTTTGCTATTTCTGACTCGCCTTGGCTTCCAGAACAACGCACCAACAACTGCCTCGGCGGATCAGAGTTCCATCGCAAATACCGGCTATGTTGGCTCGAAGGCCTGTTCCAAATGCCACCCGAGCATCTACGAATCTTTCATGCGCACGGACATGGGCCGCTCCATGTCGGAGATCACGCCGGCCCTTCTCGAAAAAATACCGGCATCGGGCAGCATCTTTGATCCCACGCTCAACCGCCATTTCGAGCTCTTTACCCGCGATGGCAATCTTTACCAGAGCGAGTACCAAACTACAGCCGACGGCAAAGACGTTTTTCGCGAAACGCAGAAGCTCGAATGGATCATTGGCTCAGGCGCGAATGGCAGCGGCGCCATCGTGAAGCAGGGGGAGTACCTTTTCGAAGCACCGCTTTCCTTTTATGCGAAACCACACCGCTGGGCACTCTCTCCCGGCTACGAATACGGTGACTACGGTTTCAATCGGCCTATTCTTCCCGCCTGTATCGCGTGTCACAGCGGCCAGCCTAAACTGATACTGGAAGGAAACGGCCGTTTTCAAGAACCACCGTTTGCAGAACTCGCCATCGGTTGCGAGAACTGCCATGGTCCGGGCCAGTCACACGTCGCCTCTGCGCAGATGGGTTCTCCGCTCGGCTCAATTACGAATCCGGCGAAAATTTCGCCTTGGCTGGCGGACAACATCTGCATGTCATGCCACCAAACCGGGGACGCGCGCGTCTTGCAAACGGGGAAGACTTATCGCGACTTTCGCCCGGGAGCCGAGCTGGGCGACACGCTCAGCATTTTCCTGGTCCCATTTGGCCGCGAGTCTGCGCCCAAAGATGACTTGTTGGAGCATTACCTCTCCATGCGCCTCAGCAAGTGTTATCTGAAGAGCGGTGGACGGCTGGGTTGTATCAGTTGCCACGATCCTCATGTGCAACCTTCGCAGCAGGAAGCTCCTTCGTACTTTCGACAGAAGTGCCTGGCCTGTCACACCGAGAAAAGTTGCGCAGTGCCGCTGTCTTTACGGCAGCACAAGGCCCCTCCCGATGATTGCGCGGGCTGCCACATGCCCAAGCGCGATGTGACGGTGATCTCTCATTCTGTTCTCACCAATCATCGCATTGTTGCCGAAGCTGAAGAACCATTCCCGGATGTTGCATTCCATATGACAACCCCTCAGCTTCCCGATCTGGTTCATCTCAGCGCCAATCCGGCACAGCAGGACGCGCCACCACTGCTGACATTGCTACAAGCGTATGGCCAAGTCATGCTGGCGCATCCAGAATATCGGGCGCGCTACTGGGGAGTGGCAAGGCAACTCAAGACCCCTCAACTGGAAAATGTTCAGGTGCTGGAGGCGCTAGCTGACGAGTCTCTGCAGAAAAAAAATGCCGAAGGCGCGTCGCTGGCGATTCGATATCTTGAGGACGCGATCCATCATGGCGCGACGAACCCGGCAGATTTCGAAGAGCTAGCAAATCTGCTGGTCGCGGCCAACCGCCAATCTGAGGCTGTCGGCGTCCTGCGGCAGGGAATGCAGTTCGCTCCCTATGATGCCGAACTGTTTCGCCTCAGTACAACGATATACTTCGCGCTTAACAAAATGCAGGAAGCTTGCGAAGTTGCTGCCAAGGGAAAGCAGAAATTTCCGCAAGACGACGCGATCCGAAGCCTCACGAAGCGGTGTGACGCCGCTTCGGTGGGAGTGAGCAAATAAATTCTAACCTGAATTGCTCGCAGATTAATGCTGGGCCGAAATGACTTTCTTGGCGCGGCGGTTTACCGTTCCCGGCTCACCTTGTGAAAATCCCATCGCCGTGGAAACGGCGCGGGCCGCAGAGGTGACTGCTCCGGCTAGCGCAGCAACCTGATTGGGGCTGACTCTAGTTACAGGTCCGGAAACGCTTACGGCGGCGACTGGTTCGCGGTCAGTGTTAAGGATTGGGGCGCTCACGCAGCGCGCACCCTGGACAGCCTCTTCGTCATCCACAGCGTAGCCTTGCCGCCGGATCTTTTCGAGTTCCTGGCGGAACTGCACTAAGTTCATAATCGTTCTCGGTGTCGCTGGCTGGAACGTAATCGTGCTCAAAATATTTTCTCGTGCTTCCGCCGGCAGAAAAGCCGCCAACGCCTTGCCCAGTGCCGTGACGTGTAGCGAACGGCGCGTGCCCACGCGCGATGAAAGCCGAAATTCGTGCGGGCTCTCGATCACATCCACGTAAAGCACAGTGCCTTGATCGAGAACAGCCAGGTTGACGGTTTCCTGGGTGGACTTCCACAACTCCCAGAGGATCGGGCGCGCGACTGCTTGCAGCGTCGCTCCCTGGTTGCCGCGCGCCGACATCTGCGACAATCGCGGACCGATCAGGTAAGCCCCCGCTTCCGTACGAAGCAGATAACCTTCACGCTCCAGATGTTTCAGAAAGCGGTGTGCCGTACTTTTGTGAATGCCAGTCAGATCGCAGATAGCCTTCAGGCTTAATCCAGCAGAAGAACCCTGGAGAGCTTCCAGGATACGCAAAACTTTCGAGATCACGCCGACAGGGGCTGCACCCGAACGGGAATCTGCGACTCGCGGCACGTTGGTGAGATTCCGTTTCAACATGCAGAACATTAACACGAAGTTGCCGTAAAGGGCCACAGGTTGTTTCATCTATTGAAACCGCATTCATAAATATGAAATTTTTTTGATTGACAACATTCGAAAAGCGGTGCTAGAAGCTTGTACGGTGTTGGGTTTTCTTGGCGGCTGTTGTTGCACGCGCGGCTGTCCCTGTCGGGGACAAAAGCGTTGCTGAAGGTTTGCGGAACGGCGTCGCAAAGGCACAAGAAGCGATCTCGGGAGGAATCTACGATGACACACCAGAGTTTCTCGAATGCCTGTGAGCGGTGGATTGTGGTGTTGACGTTGATTTTCGCAGCCGTACTTGGCCTCGCACTCTCCGCCTCAATCGCTTGGGCTCAAGCCACTTCAGCCGCCGTCAATGGAACGGTTCGTGATCCGGGTGGCGCGGTCATAACCGAAGCCACCGTAGTGCTCCACAACCGCGACACAAACTTGGATCGTGTGACGGTCACAAACAACGTGGGCGCCTATGTCATGCCCAACGTACAGCCGGGGAATTACGATTTGAGGGCCAGTAAGACTGGCTTCGGTCCGGCAGTAAACTCGGGAATTACCCTGGTCGTAAACCAAACGGCAACCTATGACTTCACGCTCAAGGCGGGCGGGGTCAACGAAGTCGTCAATGTTCAAGCCAACTCGATCGCGCTGGAAACCTCGACCGCCGAACTGGGGGTCGCCGTGGTGAAGGAGCAGGTCAATGACTTGCCCTTGAACGGACGAAATTTTACCCAGTTGCTGAATCTCACGCCGGGCGTAAGCACGGTCAACGTGTCCCAGAACTCCGCCACTAGTGGCGGCATCTGGTCGAATCCTGTGGGTACGTTCTCTTACCCGTCGGTGAACGGCCAGTCCAACCGCAGCAACTTATTCCTGCTGGACGGGGTAAATAACGAAGGCTCGTTCGGCAGCACGTACGCCGTCCCGCCGATTGTCGACGATATTCAAGAGTTCAAGGTTCAATCGCACAACGACGACGCATCGTTTGGTGGCGTGATGGGCGGAGTCGTCAATGTGGTCACCAAGTCCGGGACATCGCAGTTCCACGGGTCTGGCTGGGAGTTCATTCGAAACAAAGCTCTTGACGCCAACATTGTCTATCCGCTACTCCCGGTGAGCCAGCAGTCCCTGCCCAGCAACCAACCCCAGTTCCAACAAAATCAGTTTGGCGCGACTTTTGGTGGTCCGCTTCCCATACCTGGCGAACATCAAAAGAAAACATTCTTCTTCCTCAGCTACGAGGGCTTTCGAAACCATACGGCTGCTTCCAACCAATACATCACGCCAACGGCAGCGCAACTGGCTGGCGACCTGACCGGAATCAGCAGTCAAATTTACAACCCGTACAGCGGGCAGGCGTTCATGTGCGACCCGGCCGGTAACCCACTTCCAGCGCCTAACAAGGTTCAGGGTGCGGGGACGCCTTGCAACAAGATTCCTTCCAGCATGATTGACCAAAACATGGTCAACTACGCGCAAACGTTATTCCCCGCGCCAAACGTCGCGGGCTCAGCGTTCAATGGCCTGGACACGACCAAGAGTATTACCCGGCAGGACGAAGGCAGTGGACGTCTGGACCACCAATTCACCGAACACGACAACGTGTGGGCCCGCTACACCAGCTTCCGCCAGCCGGTTACCGGGTCGGGTGGTTTTGCTGGACTGTTACACGAGCAGGTGAGCAATGGCTACAACTTAGCCGTTGACTATACGCACTTGTTTTCCGGGAGCATGCTGGCGGAATTTCATTTCGGACGCACCAGCGTGAATATCAATCAGGGTTCCACCTTTGCGAAAGCCGGACCTGGCTTCGGCACGCAAGTAGGATTTTCCCCGAATTTTGCGGGGGGATTCAGAAATGGCATTTCGATGATCCCACAAGTCGTGATCCAGGGATACATCGGAAATCCCAATCCCAGCGCGCACGGCGCCGCCCAGGTTGACCGCACCCACGTATCGGATATCTGGGAATACGGGGGGGATTTTACAAAAACTATCGGGCGCCACACTTTCAAAGCGGGAGCAAATTTCGCCAGCAATAACTCCAACGCTTTGTATCTGAATTCAAACGTCCAGTTTACGGCAGCGAATACGGCCAACCCAACCCCAGCCCCAAATACGTCGCCAGGCGGCGACGCTTTGGCATCGTTCCTCTTGGGCGTTCCCAATAACGCCGGACGGCGCAATGTGATCGAAACCGAACACGGTGGCTGGGTTGATGGGTTTTATGCCATGGACCAGTGGAAGGTAACCAGCAAGCTCAGCGTGAATTTCGGTTTGCGGTATGACATCACATTCATGCCCATTTATGGGGATAACAAGAACGCCAACAATTTTGTGGGTGATATGAATTTTCGCGATGGAACCTACATTCTTGCTCGCAACGCTCCGTCGTGCGCCCAGACCAATGCCGCTCCGTGCATACCCGGTGGCACCCTTCCCGCACACGTGATCGTAACCCCTCTCGGTGGTACGGCGATATTCCATACCGATTACAACGACATACAACCGCGAGTCGGTGTTGCCTATCAGCTATTTCCGAATACCGTACTGCGCGCCGGTTACGGGAGATTCTTCGATAACTGGGCAGCGATTACTCAAACTGCGCAGAACTACGAAGGCACCTGGCCGAGCCTGGATCAATTGGGAGCCAGCAATCTTAACCCTGTCACAGCTGGTCCTCCGACCAGGTCAGCAGAAGATCCTCTCAACCAGGGTGCCGGAGCTCCAGTCACTACCGGTACCCCCTTCAGCCAGTCGACCTGGTTTGCTGATCCGTATTTGAAGAGACCTTATGCCGATCAGTGGAACTTCGGCGTCCAGCAGCAAGTAACTTCCAGCGCCGTGCTGACGGCCAATTACGTCGGTTCGGTTGGCCGACGCCTGGATATTGGAGGGGCATACAACGTCGCCATGGTTGCTGGTGGAAACGCTTCCTGCCCAGGTCAAAACTGCGGCGCGCCTTTCCCCTACATTGGGGCTACCGCTTACGACCGAAGCCAGGGAAAGAGCAGCTATCACGCTTTGCAGGTTTCACTGAACGGCAGGCAGCAACATGGCCTGACGTATCTAATCTCATATACCTGGTCGAAAAGCCTGGATCTAGGGTGTTCCGGCTGGTATGGGGTCGAAGGCTGCTCCATTCAAAACCCGTATAACCTGCAGGCTGACAAAGGTCCTTCCGCTACCGACCTTCCGCAGATATTCTCTGCAGCATGGGTTTATGAGTTGCCTTTCGGCAAAGGCAGCAAACTGTCGTCAGGCAGCCGGATCGTGAACGCGTTGATTGGAGGCTGGAACCTAAACGGCGTTCTCTCACTCAATTCAGGAACTGCTTTCGATGTAGGAACCAGCCAGGACATCGCACATACAGGCAATTACAACTATGGCAACGGATACGGTTACGAGCGGGCCAATCTGCTTGGCAGCCGATATCCAAGTAACAAGACACCCAGAGAGTGGATTAACGTTGCAGCTTTCACATACCCAGCTCCGAATACGTTCGGGAACTTGGGCAGAAATTCGCTTCGCTCTGACTGGAACAAGAATTTGGACCTCTCGGTCTTCCGCCAAGTCCCCATTACCGAACGATTCCGAATGGAATTCCGTTTCGAGATGTTTAACGCGACGAACACTCCCGTTTGGGCGATTCCAGTCTCGAACTTGGACACCACGTCTCTCTTCGGGAAAGTCACGCATACGGCCAACATACCTCGACAGCTACAGTTCGGAGTCAAGCTTTACTTCTGAGTGCCGGCTCAGGAGCAATGTGGATCGATATCGCATGGCGGCGGGCGGTACCCAGCTGAGGGAACGGCGGAAACCGCCCGCCCAACGTTTCTTGAGGGATCTTGCTACGTTGTTCATCTGACCGGCAAGAGGAACTCTTCCAGGCGCTACACTTCCATAGAGACGCAAGATTGCCTGGCCGCTGAGGACGATTAAGCTGGAGTAACCGCCGACGGATGACGTTGGTGGATGGCGTAACCACGAGCAAGCTTGAAAGTCTCTGGAGATGTACGAGGTGGGGACACAAACCGCTGGACTTTCGCTCTCGAAGCTGAGTGTCCTGATGACACTGGCGGGTACACTCTGCGTTGCTGCGCAGAATCCTGTTCCGGTTCGCAGCACTGCTACAGAACCCGTAGGCGCGCTGCCCAGGTCATGTCTGATTCGATCCCGGGCGTCCGAAAAAATCTCGGCCCTTCTGGAGACCATTCAGGATCATCCCACCGCAGGCGCCTACAACACACTGGGCGCTCTGTACGCTCAAGCCGATCGCGTGTCGTGCGCCATCCCGGCTTTCGAAGCCGCTCTGAAATTAGAAAATCAGAACTGGGAAGCTCACTACAACTTGGCCCTCGCGCTTCTACAAAAGGGAGATCGAAGCCGAGCCGAGCGGGAACTGCAAACTGTAATCCAGCAAAAACCCGATTCCGTCAGCTCCCATTTCGCTCTGGGAAGTGTATTTGAAGACGAGAAGAAGTTGGGAAGCGCGGAAGAAGAATTTCGCTCGGCTCTAAAGATTGATCCGCATTTTGCGCCCGGCGCGATCAAGCTAAGTGAAGTCCTAATCACCGAAGGCAAGCCGCAGGCGGCAGTTGCGTGCCTGGAAGATGCTGTTAAGCAGGCGCCTCCGGACCAGGCTGCGCCGGTGCAGGCAGCTCTGGGCGTCGCGTACGCCGAAAATGGCGAGATGGAGAAGGCTTTAGCGACGCTCAAGAATCTGGTCGCCGCTCAACCCGATTCTGCGGATGCTCATTTTAATCTGGGGCTGCTCTACGCCAAGCAGGGCCAGTCTAAAGATGAAGAAGGAGCTTTGACAGAATTCCGTGAAGCACTTCGGTTGGACCGAGACATGGATCCGGCCAGAATCGCTCTTGGACGAGTTTTGATTTCCATGCAAAAGTATTCGGACGCGGCACCGGTTGTTCTGGAATACACTCGTCGCCAACCGCGGGACGCTCAAGGCTTCTACGCCTTGGGTCTGGCATACCGGGGACTCAAGAAACCGGACGCGGCCCTCAATGCGCTGCAGCGCGCCGCGGTCATTGATCCAAAAGACGCGGCAATCCACTTCGATCTGGGAGTGCTGTTGGCGAACACGGGACAAACAGATGCGGCTATCCAACAGTTGGAAGCTGCCGAGCGTATCAATCCGTCCGACCCGGCGGCTCACCACGAACTTGCGCTGCTGTTGGAAAAAACCGACGCCAAAGAACGGGCTCGCGCCGAAAGGGCCAAGCTGGCTGCTCTGAAATCAAATAGCGACAAAGAAAGCGCCATCGCCAGATTCAATGACGAGGCGAACCAGTATCTCGCTGCGGGAAACGCGAAAGCGGCCGCGGAAAGTTATGGAAAGGCCCTGCAGTTCAATCCTCGCGACCCCAAACTCCGCTACAATCTGTCGCTCGCGTTGGACAGAATGGGAGATTTCACTGCCGAGCGGAAAGAGCTGGAGAAAACCGTCGAGTTGGATCCCAATATCGCGGCTGCTCAAAATCAATTAGGGTTGCTCGCCTTGCGCAGCGGGCAACAAGCCGAGGCGGAGCAGCGCTTCAAGAAGACACTGGCGATTGATCCCAAGTTTGCCGAAGCACAGAGCAACCTCGGAGTGCTCTACAGTCAGCGGGGCAAGAATGCTGAAGCTGCGGCGGTGTTTCAGCAGGCCATAAAGCATGATCTCAAGTACACGAAGGCGTACATCAACTTCGGGTTACTCCTGGCGCAACAGGGTGCGTTTTCTGAAGCCGAACAGCAGTTCCGGACGGCTATCACAGTAGACGCAAACTATCCGGATGCTTATGCCGCACTAGGAATGCTCCAGGCCAAGACAGGCCACGGAGCCGAAGCTGTGAAGAGCTTTCAGAAGGCCGTGACGCTCGAACCCACCTCCGCCCAGGCCCACCTTAACTTGGGGATTGCGTTAGTAGACCAGTTCGACCGAAACGGTGGCTTTAAGGAGTTCTCTGAAGCCGCTCGACTGGATCCGAAGCTTGCCGCCGCTCATTACAATCTGGGCCGATTCTTCTTCGAGACAGGCAAGTACGAAGACGCGAGCAGGGAACTGGAGACCGCGATTCGTTTACAGCCCGACTATGCTGATGCGCTGTATTTCCTTGCTCTCACTGCAAAGCAGGAGAACCAAACGGAGCGGTCGACCGAACTCCTGCAGAGAGTAGTCGCACTTCAGCCGGACAACGCCGATGCGCAATATCTACTCGGGCAGAACCTGGAGCATTCGGGCGACACCCCTGCGGCCATTCAGCACTGGAAAGCGGCGGTGCAAGCCGACCCGAATCATTCGCAAGCCCTGTACAACCTGGCCAAGTCTTTGAATAAGGTGAATGATCCCGAAGCGAAGCAGTATCAGGATCGCTTCGATGCGCTGCAGAAGAGCCAGCAGATCGCCGATCGAGTTTCGGAGCTGGGAAACTTCGCGCTGGAAGCGGCCAACGCGCAGAATTGGCCTCAGGCTGTGGAGCAAATGAATGAGGCTATTCGGCTTTGCGGCAACTGTCCGCAGAGCGCTCACCTGCACAAGAATCTGGGGTTGTTTTACGGGCGAACGGGAAATATCGGCGAGGCGAAGAAGGAGTTGCGTACTGCGCTAGATTTGGCGCCCAACGACGCCGATGCACAAAACGCGTTAGCCATGCTTGAGCGCGCGCATGAGGAGCAGGTCAAATAGATTTGAGCTCTAGATCGTAAAGGGAGGTTTTTTCTGAAGGGTAATTCGCACTCTTTTCGGCTCGACGGCAAACTTGCCGTGGTTACGGGCGGGGCTAGCGGCATCGGCCGGGCAGTCGCTCAAAGATTTGCCAGCAGCGGAGCCTGCGTCCGCGTGCTGGACATTGACGAGGGCGCTGCCAAAACGGTTGCAAGCGAAATCGCATCAAGTGGGGGCAACGCGAAAGCCTATAGCTGCGACGTCTCCCAGCACGACAGTGTGAAGGCGGCTTTCGACAAGGTGTTTCAGGAGGGACGTGTTCACATCCTCGTGAACAACGCCGGAATTTCTCACGTCGGCAACCTGGAAGGTACTCTGGAGGACGATTTTGACAAAGTTTTCCGCGTCAATGTGAAGGGCATGTACAACTGCATGCATGCTTCTGTGGCGCACATGAAAGCTAACGGAGGCGGCATCATCTTGAACATGGCCTCCATAGCTGGAACATCAGGCCTCGCCGATCGTTTTGCCTATTCCATGAGTAAAGGCGCGGTGGTAGCGATGACATACTCGGTGGCCAAGGACTACCTGGCCCACAACATTCGCTGCAATTGCATTTCTCCGGCAAGAGTCCATACACCTTTTGTCGATGGTTTCCTGCACCGTAACTATCCCGGCAAAGAACAAGAGATGTTTGAGAAGCTGGAAAAATCGCAGCCCATTGGGAGAATGGCTCAGCCCGAAGAGATCGCCGCCCTTGCTCTTTATCTTTGCTCGGACGAAGCGTCGTTCATTACGGGCTCGGACTATCCGATTGACGGAGGTTTCTTGAATCTTCGCGGCTAGGATTTCGATCATTGCCGCGAGTGGGAAGAGCCGAGTCTCGGAGCACGGGTCGCCCTTCAGCTTGGATCTTCACGTCATCGATTCGCAACTCATCGATCTGCAACTCATCGATCCGTAAATTATGGATCTGCAACTCAAAGATAAAGTTGTGCTGGTGACGGGCGGCGCAAAGGGCATTGGCGCGGCCATCACCCGTACCTGCGCCCAGGAAGGCGCGATCGCAGTTGCTGTGGATCGGGACGCGCTGGCGTGTCAGCAATTGCGTGATGAGCTCAGTGCTCAGGGTCTGCAAATCAGTTTGATTGTCATGGATCTTTCGCCGGCCACGAACTGCAGGGAAGTTGTGCAGCAAGCGATTGCGACTTTTGACCGCATCGATGCGCTGGTGAATAACGCAGGCATCAATGATAAAGTCGGTCTCGAACACGGCGATCCTCAGGAGTTTCTCTCTTCGCTGGAGCGGAATCTTCTGCATTACTACAATATGGCGCACTACACGCTCCCACATTTGAAGCGGACCCGCGGTTCAATTGTCAACATCAGTTCGAAAACCGCTGTTACCGGCCAGGGCGGCACATCAGGATACGTAGCTTCCAAGGGCGCGATCTTAGGCTTGACCCGCGAATGGGCGGCAGAATTGCTCCCCTGCGGTATCCGGGTGAACGCGGTCATCCCTGCCGAAGTGATGACTCCACTCTATCGCCGATGGCTGGATGGATTTCCCGATCCACAGGAAAAACTGAAGAGTGTCGTTGCGAAGATTCCGCTCGAGGGACGAATGACCACCCCTGATGAAATTGCGGCAATGGTGGTCTTCCTCCTCTCAACCAAGGCTGGTCACATTACGGGCCAGCACTTGTTTGTAGACGGGGGTTACGTGCATCTGGATCGCGCCTTGACCTAACAGGAGGGATATGACGAAACCGTCCGTGCCGATTACGGAGCGCCGCTACGTCTTGCCGTTTATTCTGGTCACCAGCCTGTTTTTTCTCTGGGCTTTCGGCGTCAATCTGAACGACATCCTCATTCCACACCTTAAGAAAGGGTTCCACCTTTCCGACTTTCGGTCGTCGTTGATCCAGACAGCGTTTTTCGGAGGATATTTTCTGGCAGCCCTGCCTGCAGGTTGGCTGATGGAAAAGATCGGTTACAAACGAGGAATCCTGGCCGGCTTACTGACCTGTGCCACCGGAGCGCTGTTGTTCATTCCAGCCGCCTCCGTGAGACTCTACGGATTTTTCTTGTTCGCCCTGTTCATAATGGCGTGTGGCCAGGGTGTTCTGGAAGTGGCGGCAAATCCGTACGTGACGATTCTAGGCCCTCCCGAGAGCTCGGAGCGTCGCTTGAACTTTGCTCAATCCTTTAACTCCGTCGGAGCCGTCGTCACTCCAATCTTTGGAGCTGCCTTCATCCTTTCCGGAGTCGAGTATTCGCGCACGCAGTTGTCGGCCATGACTCCCGCCCAGCTGCAAGCTTACGAGGTAGCCGAGGCCAACACTGTCAAAGGGCCTTATCTAGTAATCGCGGGACTCTTCCTTGCAGTAGCGGCGCTCATTTTCTTTTCCCAGTTGCCCGAAGTCCGCGAAGAAGATGACGCTGAAGCATTACCGAGTGCGGCCGGAGGTCTGCGGGGGCTGTGGCCATATAAACATCTGCTGAAAGGGGTTCTGGCGCAGTTTTTCTATGTAGGCGCACAAGTGGGCGTTGCCAGTTTTGTAATCCGTTTTGCGCAATACAGCATGCCGGGGCTCCCCGAGAAGCAGGCAGCAAATTATCTGAAGCTGCACCTGCTGGGGTTCATGATTGGCAGATTTGCTGGCTCTGCGATCATGAAGCGCATCGCGGCTTCCCGGCTGCTCTCGCTGTTCGGAATGTCGGCGTTGATCTGCCTCACGGTGGTGCTGCTTGGAACTGGAGTGGCCCCGATGTGGGCGCTGGTCCTGCTCGGGTTCTTTCATTCGATCATGTTCCCGACTATCTTCGCGCTGAGCCTCAAGCATCTCGGCCCGCACACTAAGCTCGGCTCCTCCTTATTAGTGATGTCCATCATTGGAGGCGCGGTTTTTCCCGCCATCATGGGCTACATCTCCGATATGAGCAGTATCCGCTATGCGTTTTGGGTTCCATTCTTCTGCCATCTCTATGTACTCTATTTCGCGACACGAGGCTATCGTCCGGTGCTTGATCAACCGAAAGAAACAGCGCTGCGGGGCATTCCTGTCGGGAACTGAAGAACCACCATCGAGGACAAGCTATGCGCGCGAAAGGAATGCTAGCGGGTACATGTGTGGCGGGGTTAGTCTTTTTCGCTGGTACGGCCAGGCTGTGGACTCAGTCCGCTCAACGCTCGACCGGTATTGCGGCCCCTCAGACTGCAGAGCAGGTTTACAAGAACATCCAGGTACTCAAAGGAGTTCCAGCCGACCAACTCATTCCAGCCATGCAATTCATCACGGCCTCTTTGGGCGTCCAGTGCGATTTCTGTCATCAGGAAAACGCCTTTGAAAAGGACGATAAGGAAGCCAAGCAGACGGCGCGCAAGATGATGCGCATGATGTTCACTATCAACAAAGATAACTTTGATGGTCATCGGGAAGTGACCTGCTTCGCGTGTCACCGGGGTGAGCACAAACCGGTGATAACTCCAATCATCAGTGCGGAAGATGGCAAATTCGTTGCTGAGGAAAAGATGCACCACGCGGAGTCGAATGATGCCAGCCTGCCGAGCGCAGAGCAAATTCTTGGAAAGTATCTGCAGGCGGTTGGTGGCGCCGAGGCCGCGGCCAGAATTTCAACTCGCATTCAAAAAGGGACGTTAACTGTCGGCTCGGAACATTTTCCGGTCGAAGTCCTCGCTAAGGCGCCAGCTAAACGAATAACTACAGTACATTTTCCCGGCGGCGACAGCGTAACAGCCATTAACGGCGAAACGGGTTGGCTGAGTACGTCCGGTCGCCCGGTTCACGATATGAGTCCTTCAGAAGCGGATGCGGCAAGAATGGATGCCGAATTGTTTTTCCCCGTCAGTCTGCAGCAGATTTTCAAAGAGTTGCGGGTGCAGCAGAAGGAACAGGTCAATGGCCGTGAGACTTATGTTGTCCTGGGAATGCGGGACAACCAGCCGCCCGCGCAACTTTATTTTGACGAGGAGTCCAGGCTGTTGGTGCGCGTGTTGCGTTATGCGGAAACGCCACTCGGCCGCAATCCCACACAAATTGACTATGCAGATTATCGCGAGGAAGGTGGCGTGAAGACCCCGTTCCGCTGGACCGTCGCCCGTCCCAACGGGCGCTTCACAATACAGACCGAACAGGCGCAGCAGAATGTTCCGATTGAAAACAACAAATTTGCCAAACCCGGCCCGTGACGACCTCGGCCGAAGACGATGACGATTGCGATATTTGACAATCAGGAGTAATAGTGCGTAGTGGATCCAGGTTTGGCGCCACCTTCAACCACGCCATGCCCCAGTAGTGGTCCGCGTAAGCGTTCTCGAGCAAAGACAGGGTTAGCTCGTTCTCGTGCAACGCAATGTGGATGGCGAGGCTATCCGTGCTGCGCACTATCTCACTAATATGTGATTTTATATTGGCCACGTACAATGCCGCAGGAGGGTGACCACCAAGAAAAGATCAGTGCCAACCCACGAACAAATCCGATGTTACTCCAACGCTACAGCATAGCGTTGTTTGCCGTGGCTGCCGCGTTCGTTTTCACGTTGTTGCTGCAAGGTTTTTTTCCATATCCCTTTCTGTTTTTGTTTTTCGGTGCGGTCATGGCGAGCGCATGGTTCGGTGGGACCGGCCCGGGACTCTTCGCCGTCCTCCTCTCAATCGTGGTGGTGGATTACTTCTTTGTGCCACCTTTCCGTTCATTCTCTATCAGCGCGTCGGCCGGCGCCTATTTCGCCGCGTTCGTGGCTTGCGCCCTGGCCGCCAGCTGGGTGAGTTCTTCCAAGAAGAAGAGCGAAGTGGCACTCAAGCAGGGCCTCGACCAATTGGAAGTCCGGGTCTCCGAGCGAACGGCGGAGCTCATGAAAACGCAAGCAGAGCTGGCTCACCTTTCCCAGGTGCTCAGTATGGGTGAGCTCACGGCTTCGATTGCCCATGAAATCAACCAGCCGCTGACGGCCGTGGTGACCCACGGGCACGCCTGTATCGAATGGCTTTCAGCGAATCCTCCAAACCTGGAGAAGACACGGCAGACCGTCGAGAGGATTATCCAGGACGGCACGCGGGCCGGTGCCGTGCTCAGCCGCATTCGCGCGTTGTTCAAGAAGGAAGCGCCAGCTAAACACTGGTTCGACATGAACGACGTCATCCATGAGCTGACGGTGTTTCTGCGCGACGAAGCCACACGCCATCGCATCTCTATCCGAACCGACCTCGTCCCTGGCCTGACCAAAGTCAAAGCCGACCGGGTTCAGTTGCAGCAGGTCGTGCTGAACCTCATGATGAATGGCATGGATGCCGTGGCGGAAACCACTGAACGCCCCAGGGAATTGCTCATCAGTGCTCGGGAAAAAGATTCTGAGCTGATCGTCCGCGTCGAAGACTCCGGCATCGGGTTGGATACCGAAACCGTCGAGAAGATCTTCAATCCGTTCTTCACGACCAAGCCACACGGCTTTGGCATGGGCCTGTGGATCAGTCGCTCGATTATTGAGTCCCACGGGGGTCACCTATGGGCGGTTCCACGTCCCTCAGGCGGTACCATTTTCCAGTTCACTGTGCCGATTCGTCCGAAGGAGTCCGATGCCTGAAGTCCGCCCCACGATTTTCGTCGTTGACGATGACGCATCGGTCCGCGATGCCATTAGCAACCTGCTGGAGTCGGTCGGCCTTCATCCACAAGTTTTTGGCTCCACCGAAGAATTCTGGAATGCTTCCCGGCCGGACGTGCCTAGCTGTCTGGTGCTCGACGTCCGACTCCCGGGCGTCAACGGCCTGGAATTCCAGGAGGCACTTGAGAAGGCGGGCGTATTCATTCCGATTATCTTCATAACCGCCCACGGCGACGTTCCCATGTCCTCGCGGGCCCTGAAGGGAGGTGCGATCGAGTTCCTAATGAAACCTTTCCAGAAGGAGGAACTTCTGGCTGCGATCCATCAAGGACTTGAACGCGATCGTGTCTGGCGTCAAGAACATAACGAGATCTCCTCTTTACGTTCCCGGTCTCAGCAACTGACTTCTCGCGAAAGGGAAGTCATGGACCTGGTGGTCACCGGACTCATCAACAAGCAGATCGGTGCCCAGATGGGCTTGAGCGAAGTCACGGTAAAAATCTATCGCGGTAGAGTCATGCAGAAGATGGAAGCCAACTCTCTGGTCGAACTGCTGAGAATGTCCGACAAACTCAAGCCGCGAGCTCGCAAATAGACTTTTCTGATTTGCTCGATGGGTTTTTTCAATGACCTTGTATACCAAAGGATGATTGTCCTCCGGTCCCTTGCTGGCTAGGGTTGAGGCCATGAGCGCTTTGGGGGAATGGCCGCTGCACAGTGCCTCGCTTCCGTTGGTTCGCTTGGATCAGCCGGGTACGCTTCTGCGGGAAAACTCCAACGTGGCCTATCTGCACGGTGTAGTCAGCCGGATGACCGCGGCGGTCCCGTTTGGTGACCTCCTGAAAGAAGTCGTCGAGTTTGCCACGTCGGTGGTGAGGTGCGACTCTTGCTTCGTCTACATCCTGGAGGGGAATGAACTCGTATTGTCTGCTTCCCGGAACTCCCACCCGGAAGCGATAGGTCGTTTGAAGCTGAACCTGGGACAGGGTATTACGGGCTGGGTCGCAAAACCTGTGGTCGTGTCGCAAGATGCCTGCGGCGACCCTCGGTTTCAATTCTTCAACGAACTGCCCGAAGATCGTTTTGAATCGTTCCTCTCGGTTCCTCTCTTGAGCCGCGGACGCGTCGTAGGTGTCATCAACCTTCAGAACCGCGCTCCCCATCATTACAGCTACGACGAAATCACATTGCTCTCAACCATCGGTGTCCTCGTCGGCAGCGAAGTTGAGATGGCGCGTCTGGAGAAGGAAAACTCGGATCTGAGCCATCGGCTGGAGGTGCGCAAATTGGTGGAACGCGCCAAGGGCATTCTTCAGCAAGAGCTGAACATCGCCGAGCGAGAGGCCTATCTCATGCTGCAGCGCCAGAGTCAGCAACTGCGTCTGCCCATGAAGGACATCGCCCGCGCGGTCCTCCTCAGCGACGCAGTCACTCGTGGTGCTTAGTAAGCGGTCCCGGAGCACAACGAGCTCTGATATTCGCGGCAGCGCGCGTAAAAGCGGCTGGACGAGGGGAAAAACGAGATAGCAACTCGTCAGTGTAATGTCTCTCATTCAAACTTTGAATTTGACTTTCCGAGTGTGCGACAGCAGAATGCCACATCTAGTTTTGTGAGTGTGTAGTGTAAGTTGCTCCCTCTTTTCGACGCGGAAAAGAGACCATTCCAGGCACGACGCCGTGCCAGCCTCATAGACAAAATTGTGTTTACGGGTGCGTCTGCGATTTTGCGGACAACCCCGACGGCAGGTACATCTGGCGGGCCGCTTCATTGGCCGCGTGGCCACTAACACCACCCTCGCCGCATGCGCGGCCGGACTTACCTCCATCATTTACGGCTACATCATGACCAAGAAGTGGGATGCCAGCTACACCACAAACGGATTGCTGGCCGGGCTCGTCGCGATTACCTGCCCCTGCTACTGGGTCAGCCCAACCGGTGCGGTTCTCCTTGGTGGTATCGCTGGAGTACTAGTCATCCTGGGAGTCGACCTCTTGGAATGGCTGCGAATTGATGATCCCATCGGTGCGGTTCCAGTACACGGCTTTTGCGGCATCTGGGGAACGCTATCACTTGGTCTCTTCGCTTGCGGGAAATATGGAGCGACGGGTCCGATCAGTCCCGACAACTCCGCGCCCTTAGCCGGGCTGTTCTACGGCGGCGGATTGCAGGTGCTCAAAGCCCAACTGATCGGCAGCGCGTGCATAACTCTGGCCACATTCGGCGTTGCTATGGTGGCCATGCTTGCGGTCAATGCAATCGGGATGCTTCGCCTTCCGGCAGAAATGGAGGCCTACGGTATGGATCTGCACGAGCACGGCATTTCGGCTTATCCGGAATATGTCATCTCAGCCTTAGAGGCGCACCTGGCGGCATGACACAGGAACTCCCCGTGGCTCACGCCAAAGCCAGCCTGGCAACCACGAAACCTCTATCGCACATCGCCAGTTGACGAACGTTGGATCCGCTCTACAGGAGGCGGCGAGACCACTCTCGCCGCCTCCTGCATAAATCCTGAATTTCGACGTAAGGACAAAAGATGACAAAACTCGAAGCGATTGTGCAGCCCAACCGGTTTGAGCAGGTCAAGGACGCTCTCATCGAACTCGGCATCGACGGTATGACGGTCTCGGAAGTGCGCGGTCACGGACGGCAAAAAGGGCACACCGAGACCTACCGAGGGCGGGAGTACGAAACCGATCTCTTGCCCAAAATAAAGTTGGAGCTCGTGCTGGAAGATACACTCGTCGATTCCGTAATCGACGCCATCGTCAAGACTGCCTCCACCGGCAAAATTGGCGACGGCAAGATCTTCCTCTGGAAAATAGATGAAGCCATTCGCATTCGCAATCAAGAACGCGGGGCGGTTGCTCTCTGACTCGCGCAGCCGGGGACTCCAGGACATCCAGCTTCCGCCATCATCGGCAGAAGCTGGACTCCCGCTCCTCCGCTGTCGTGTCATGGATTGCCTGCGATGTCTGACCGCCTCAGGGGCTGAAGCCCGCACTCAAACGCCGCCAATCGGCGCCGCTGAAGCGAACCCTTCAAACCCTGCGCATGAGAGAGGCTCAACGTCGGAAGCAAGAAACGAACCTGAGGCTATAGTGCCCCAATTGCAAATCAAGCGTCCTCCCGTCCCGGTGTTCATCGCCGCGACGGTGATAGTGCGCCCCAAGGGCGCAGACTACCAGCGGTGCAGGTTGAACACATGTTGCGAAGTCGCGCTCCTGCCGCGTTGCACTTGAACTGGAAATCGAGGTTCACCGTTTCCCATTCGTGCTTAGAGGGATCACCCCATAACCACATAGTTAACCGCGAAAGAATAACCGCCGCATCCGAAGATATTTCATGCATGCTCCCAAGCGGACGGCGGGTCCTCCGTCGCCGAACCTCTTCATATTCCACGAGTTGACGGCCACGCAGGTCTTTGGCCCGACAGTTGCTTTTCTATTGCTCGCCACGTGGTTCCTCGTACTTCGGAAGAAATAGGGAGGAAACATGGAGAGGTCCTATCGCAACGATGTCGACTGGCGTGATCTCTGTGAGCAAGCGTCCAAAGAGCAAGATTCCGAGAAATTAATCGAGCTTGTTCAACGCCTGAATGAAGCCTTGGAAGAACGACGCCGAAGGCCGATTGACTCCGCTCCTCACGCAATTCCGGGCTCCTGTGACGATAGTCTTGCACCGCTGAGTTTTTAGTTACTGATGTCGATTGACGGTGCGGCGAGGGCGGCTACGCCACAGCAGAGTGGGTGAGCTGATCGCATATCTTATGACTGCTTGAATTCCTGTGCTGCCTGCTGTGGATTTCAAACTGCCCGCGACGACTCTGACGCATTCCAAAATTGAAGCCGAACAGACTGCAGACACCCACCGACACGGCGCAGTTGAGGGTGCAAACGCACAATCCTCCAGCATCGTAACGTCAGTGTCTCTTCTCTTTCACGTTATCTAGTTGTGCGTCCGGAACGGGCCTGCTGTCGCGTATCCGAAAATCCTCCACATTCTGCAAGCGTCTTCTCAGGCTCACGCAGGGGACGTTCCACTGCTAAAATCGCAGGGAAACCGAAGGAGTAATTTAATGAGCACCCAAGTGGAAAATGCCATCAATCAAAGGGTTTTCCGCAAAACCAATGCATATGCGGGGCGGCACATTTCGGTCACTCCTGACAATAGCTCAATGCGCCACCTGCAATACGGTCGTATTCAGCTGTCCGGATCGCATTCCGCTGAATCATTTTCGACCGGGAATCGAGAGACAGGACTCATTTGCCTCAGTGGCGAAGCGACCGTGACAGTGGAGAACGAGGAGCTGTCCCTCGGCCAGTACGACGCCGTTTATATCCCGCGCGATTCTTTCGTAGGGATCACGACCACCACCAGTGTCGATCTCGCTGAATTCTCTGCCGACGTAAGCAAGCGCTATCCGCTGCAAGTTGTTCGCTTTTCGCAGATCAGCAGTGACCCAGGTTTGAAGTTCAGCACTGGCGGATCAGGATGCCGTCGTCACCTGAACATGCTGCTGGCTAAGAATATTGAGGCCGGAAGACTCATTGTCGGTTTCACCGATTCGGACCCTGGCAACTGGACCAGTTGGCCTCCCCACGAACACGCTGCCATGCTGGAAGAGATTTACGTGTACTTCAACATGCCCGATCCTGCCTATGGTATTCAGCTCGTCTACAACGACATCGAATATCCGGAAATTGTGACTGTGGTGCGCGACGGCGACGCCGTGCTGATACCCAGCGGCTTCCATCCAAACGTCGCCGTTCCCGGTCATCGCATTTGTTTCCTGTGGGCCATGGCGGCTCATCGTGAAGTCGAGGACCGTCAATTCGGTGTCGTAAATGTCCAGCGAGGTTTTGAGCAGGGACCGACTGGCCTGGAGGCCGGCCGTAAACCGTAGCAGCCTGCGGACGACAAAAATGGACCCATCGCACCTCGCCTCGGCGAAAATACTCCCTTTGTCAACAGACACTGACTCCTCGCCTGCGGGGGAACAAACACGGAGGCCGTCGTCGGCAGGCTATGTCCGATGGATTATCTGCGCGCTACTGCTGTTCGGCACCACCAAGAACTACATGGACCGCCAGGTTTTGGGAGTGCTCAAGAGCACTCTGCAACACGACCTTGGTTGGAACGAAATTGATTACAGCAATTTGGTGTTTGCGTTCCAGGCAGCTTATGCGGCAGGAATGGTCGCTGTGGGCTGGTTGGTAGATCGCGTCGGTACGCGGCTGGGATATGCCGTGGCCATGGCTTTCTGGAGCCTGGCTTCTATGGCGCACGCAGTCGGAAGCTCCTTTACCAGCTTTGTTATCGCGCGCTCCGCTTTGGGCTTTGGGGAGGCGGGTGTTTTCCCGGCGAGCATCAAAACAGTCGCCGAATGGTTCCCCAAGAAAGAAAGAGCACTCGCCACCGGAATATTCAATGCCGGGACAAACCTCGGCGCGATCATCACCCCGCTCGTAGTTCCCTGGATCACGGTGCATTGGGGATGGCGTTGGGCCTTCGTGATCACGGGCGCGCTGGGATTCGTCTGGCTGGCTTTCTGGCTTCTCCTCTATCGAAAGCCGGAGGAGCACCCTCGAGTGACGGCAGCCGAACTGGATTACATCCGCAGCGATCCGCAGGAGTCGGTCGCCAAGATCAGATGGCTCGCCCTGCTTGCGCACCGGCAGACGTGGGCCTATGTCGCGGGCAAGTTCATGATCGATCCGATTTGGTGGTTCTACTTGTTTTGGGTTCCAGATTTTCTTCAACGTCAGCATGGCCTCGCCCTGATTCGGATCGGCCTGCCTATCATGGTGATTTATGTAGTTTCCGATGTTGGCAGCATTGCCGGCGGCTGGCTCTCGTCATGGCTCATTGGACGCGGTAAGAGCATTAACTCAGCTCGAAAGATCGCTATGTTGTTGTGCGCCGTCTGCGTTCTCCCAATCGTATTCGCATACCGCGCAGAGAACATGTGGACCGCTGTTCTGCTCATCGGGCTCGCTGCCGCTGCACATCAGGGATTCTCCGCCAATCTCTTCACCTTGACTTCAGATATGTTTCCAACGCGGGCGGTATCCTCGGTAGTGGGAATCGGCGGGATGGCCGGTGCGGTGGGAGGGATGTTGATCGCCAAGGTGGTCGGCTATGTGTTGCAGTCCACCGGTAGCTACGCGGTCCCATTCCTCATTGCCGGTTCCGCATACCTGTTGGCCCTCGCCAGCATTCAAATTCTTGCTCCCAGAATCGAGCCCGTAAATATCGCAAATGGATAGACGCCAACACTGGTCGACCACGCAGGCCCAGGTTGTTGTTCTGTAAAACCTCCGTCGTTGAGTATTACTGGAGGAATCGTTTGTCGACCGCGACAGTGAGGCAAGGAATTAGCTCGCCGGGGACCTGGTCAAAACGTCTACGTACGAACGATCTAGTGCGGCGATCGAAGTGCATCCAAGGAGCTTGAGCGTACGCTCCAGATCCGCTCGCAGGATCGCAATTGCTCGCGCAACGCCACTTTCTCCTCCAGCGGCAAGCCCATAGGCGTATGCGCGCCCTATCAAAACTGCTCGCGCTCCCAGGCAGATGGCCTTGACGATGTCACTGCCGCGACGGATCCCTCCGTCCATCAGCACCTCGGCTTGGCCATTCACTGCTGCCACAACTTCTGGCAGCGCTCTCAAAGACGCGGGAACAGAGTCGAGTTGGCGGCCACCGTGATTCGATACGACTATAGCCGCCGCTCCTTCATCGATGGCGCGTCGAGCGTCGTCCCCCGTAAGAACACCTTTGATAATTATGGGTCCGGGCCACGCCTCCCGAATCCACCGCAGATCCTCCCAAGTCACGGCCGCACTGGCCAGGGCTGCACTGACGTCAATAAGAGGCACAGGGCCTTGCCCTGGAATGACAACGTTGGGCAATTTCGGGACGCCACCGTCGAGTAGAAACCTGGTGAGCCATCCTGGACGGACAACGAACTGGGACAGAAACGGAATCTTGGCCAATGCGTTTCCACCCAACAGCTCCTTCATGCCATTGCGGAAATCGCGTTCGCGCATTCCGGCAACGACCGTGTCGATGGTGACCACCAGGGCTGAGAACCCCGCGCTCCGAGCTCTTTGAATCGAGGACTCGGCCGCTCCGCGCCCACCCATCAGATACAGCTGATACCACACCGGTTCGGCAGAGGCTGCTTTGACGTCCTCCAGCTTGTGACCCGAGATGGTAGAGAGAATGTACCCGGTGCCTGCCGCGCCAGCCGCCCGAGCGGCCACAACTTCGCCTCCGGGATGCATCAGGCGGCTGTAGCCCACTGGGGCAAGCAGGAATGGAAGAGAAAGGTCAAAGTCCAGGACGCGCGTTCTTAAATCGCAGGCAGGTACAGCGACTGCGTGGCGTGGCCGGAAGGTAACGTCTTCAAACGCGCGGCAGTTCTCCCGAAGCGTGAGTTCGCCTTCGGCTCCGCCGTCCAGGTAATCAAACACCACCTGGGGCAGTTGACGGCGAGCCAGTCGCCGTAAATCCTCAATGCTCACGACCTGGGGAGATGCCACTGAAAGCGACAATCGTTTTCTCCATCACTGCTCGAGCTTGAAAATTCTCTCCATCAATAGCCACTTCTGGCCTTGATCCGTTCGTCCTTGCGAAAATTCTGAAGCGCGATCAGAACGTTGTCTCTGGGATCGAGTTTCAGCACGGCGTTTCCCATCTCGATGTCGGTCCCTCAGTTTGGACTGGCTTGCGTTCTAAGATCCAGCGTGAGTATCACGTCTTGGTACTGCGGTATAACAAGCTCCAAGTTGAAATTCAAGATAAAAAATCCACGTTTTACATGTTGAAATCCGCGGCCGACTTCGATCCGACAGTCCTTCACGCTGTATGCTTAGCCGAAGATAGCAGAAAGAAATACTTCACAAGTCCGCGGCAGTTCACCACTGGCCGCGCGAACAAAACGGGCTGCACCAATTCCGGGCATTGACCAAAAGTCTGACGAGGCTTACCCTAACTTTATACAACCAAAATGCTCCGTCGCCGCGCCCGCGGCGGTTCCTTTCACTCTCTAACCAACGAAAGGAGCAAAGAGATGTTTACACGCGTAGTCGAACTCACCAGCAAACCCGGTAAAGGGAAGGAACTCTCCAACACTATCAATGAGCAGGCCGTACCCATCCTGAAAAAGCAGAGTGGCTTCGTGGATGAGATCATTCTCAACTCGGACATGGAGCCTGATCGAGTGCTCGCTCTCAGCTTCTGGAAGACGAGAGAGGACGCCGAGCGCTACCACCGCGAGCAGTATAAGAACATCCACGAATCAATGCGGCATCTACTCGACGCGGAGCCGAACATCCGTACCTTCGATGTCCACACTTCGACTGCACAGAAGATCGCGGTAGAAAGAGCTGCCTGAAGTTCGGGTAGTAGGTATTCACCCAAACCCTGCACGGGTGAGCCGCCCGGCTTGCCCGTGCGTACATCTTTTAGATAAGGAGGGCATCGACGATGAGTACAAAAAACGTGAATACGCTCCGTGCGGCGCACGAGAGCTGGAATAAGCGCGACTTCGCGGGCGTCATCCGCGACGCTGCTGAGAGCTTCACCTACACCGATCATGCTGGGGCCCGAATATTGGGCAGCCGAGAGAAGTTCAGGGAGTGGACTGAAGCATGGGCCAAGGCATTCTCGGATGGGCGAATCACCAACCCCCAATACATTGACGCAGGAGACGTTGTCATCGCCCAGTTCACCGCCGAAGGCACCAACGACGGGCCATTCGGTTCACTGAAGCCAACCGGCCGCAAGATGTCTCTGCCCTTCTGCGAAATCTGCCACTTCGACAAAGAGGGGCGAACGGTGTCCGGAGGCTGTTACTACGACCAACACACACTCTTGACTCAGCTCGGGCACATCCAACCCCTCGCCGTCGCAGCTTGAAGCGCCGCCGCATGGTATTCACCACCCACTCCAAAGGCGCACTCCGCAGACTGTTACGAAACACTGGGCTGGGCGGTAAACAAATGAGAAGATGCCCTCGCGGGAGCGAGGGCATTTTTCATGGCTTTCATTCAGGGAGAAGGGCGGAGACAGGGGACGTTGTTTCCGGTGACGCTGGATGAGTTGATTCCTGAGGATCATGTTTGCCGGGTGATTGACGCCTTTGTTGGTCGGCTGGACGTGGCGGGATTGGGATTCGAGCGTGCTGAGGCGGCCGAAACTGGGCGAC